>ERZ857840.4106-NODE-4106-length-11503-cov-2.862945_pt1 | contig 11503 bp, 10 predicted proteins | sample MGYA00519760_ERZ857840 | MGnify/ENA primary metagenome ERZ857840 (study PRJEB31778, sample SAMEA3449371) | human gut metagenome | biome: human gut; feature: human-associated habitat; material: faeces | place: United Kingdom | collected 2010/2012 ... | reverse complement strand
AAGACACCGCCCTTTCACGGCGGTAACACGAGTTCGATTCTCGTCCGGGTCACCAGAAACCCCGTATGCTTCGGCATACGGGGCTTTTGATTTATTTATTCAGTTTATCCGTAAATTCGGCGGGCTTGACGGTCAACTCAGCCCACGCGGGGCGGAAGCCGCTGCGTATCGCATTCCTCGCCGAGCGGATATTCGACCAGGCGCAGCAATAGAACGGCACTTTGCCCCTATCCAGCGTCTCGAGCGCAAGGCGGGCAGTTACGGCGCTGCCGACCCCTCGCCGCCTGTATTCGGGCAGCACATCGACCCCGATCTGCCACATTGTCTCACAATCGGCGGAGCAACCGGCAAGGCCGATAAGCCTGTCGCCGTCATAGGCGCCGACGGCAAGCACATCACGCTCACGTCTCGGGGCATAGAGCGCATTGCCCCACTCGGGCAGATAGAGTGCGGAGAAATCCTCCGGGGTCAACACCCTCAGCTCAAGCCCACAGTCGATCTCACGCAGCAACTCAATATCCGGGAGCCAATACTCCGCCATAAAGCACACACGCATTCCGTGCTTTTGAAACTCGTCGTTTAAGATATGCATATTCGGCGTTTCAAAGCAATGCTCGGCGGGGTACTTTTTTATATAACTCTCGACCAAGGGGATATACCGCTCCTCGGCGGAGGCGATAACGCACCCGCCGTATGACACAAGGTCGCACGGGAGCGGTAATTTGAGGTAGCATCGTGCCCTTTCGTTCGGACGGGAGACAAATACCTTCGCCCGTGTGCCGAGAAAGTCCTCCGGCTCGCAGCCCATTTCTGCGGCGCTCTGTTCAAGCGCTATTCTCAGTATTTCTCTATTGTCAAACATATTTTACTCGCAAAAAGTGATTTTTATATCGTGGATTCCGTTCTTGCCGCCCTTAAAAGCGACTATATAGCCTCCGTCCGCCTCGGTGACGGTGTATTTCAGGTCGCTCTCGACGGCTCTGACCGCCTTGTGGGCGTATATCTCGGTCGGCGCTTTACAGCTCTTATCCTGCTCAAAGCTGAGGGAGAAGCTGCCCTCGCTGCGGTCGTGGCGGTATTCGATGATCCTGCCCGCAACGGCTCTCGGATAGGGGCGCTTTAGGACGCGTACGGGCAGCTCTGAGTCAAACAGACCGTCAAAATATGCCCAGTATGTATCGCTCCAGTGATATTTATCAAAGGTGTCAAGGATGAATTCGCAATGGTAATACCAATCCGTATCGGGCTGGAAGCCGCCCCATTCGCCGAATACGACGGGGATATTCAGCCGCTCCTGCATCCTGCGAGGCTCGGCAAGCAGCGCCGTCATGCGGTCGGTGCCCGCGTATTTATACATCGGCGTGTCGGCGACGATATCATAGGCGTGCGGGGCGTAGGCAAAGCTCTCGTCACGCTTGCCGCCGACGGTCACTTCACCCGCGGCGCACGGAATGGCGAGGTTTGAATAATAGCTGTTCTCAAGGAAGATGATGCCGCTCTTATTCTCCCTTCGTATCTCCTCGGCCGCCTTATTGATGAACGGCGTATATTTGCAGGTGTCAAAGCGCCTGACGATGGAATCCGCCGCCGAGGTGACCTTACGCAGGTGATAGGCGGTGTATTGATCGGCAATGTGCAGGCGGCGCTCCTTGATGAGCAGAGTCTTTGCAAGCTCGATAAGGCTTATCGAACGGTCGCAGAGAGTGACCTTGATAAGCTCCAAAATCAGCTTCCTGAATATAACTCCGCCGTCGCTGCCCATGAACGGCTCATTCATAACATCGAAGCCTATCCCGGCGGGGTGCGAGCCGAGCTTGCCGACGACGTGCGCCCACATATCGCAATACCAATCCTGCAAGCCTCTGCCGTTGACCTCGGCATTAGCCCAGAAGTTGTCGAAGCACTTGTGGACGGCCTTGTTGAAGAAATAGCCCTCCGCCCAGACGAAGCGATGCGCCTTGTATTTATGGCCGCCGTCGAGGCACGCCCAAGCGGGCGCACCGTCGCCGAAGCCGTCCTTATCCTCAAAGCTCGAGTAAAGATCCTGGTGCATATCGAGGTAGCAATAGAAGCCGTTCTCGGCGCATTTGTCGAGGATCTTTGCGAGCGAATCCAGATAATCGTCGTTGTATTTGCCGGGCTGCGGCTCAACGGCGTCCCATGTGATGCCGAAGCGGATTATATTGAAGCCGCAATTCCTGAATTGCTCAAAAAGTGCCTCATCCCACTCGCAGTCATATTCTCGCCTGCCCGTGCCGCCGACCTTGCGCCCCTTGTCACAGACGTTGATGCCGTGGAATATGCGCTCTCTGCCGAATTCATCGACAAAGCGCATACCGTCGGTAAAGATCGTGTTCATTTTCATTTCCTCCGCTGTTTATTTATTGATGCTCTTGGATTTCTTTGCAAATGAGGTGGTGTCATAGGACTCGATGCGTGAGTCGAGTATGGGGCTGCTCCATACGGAGCGCTTTGCCTTTTTCAAACAAGATCTCCCCTTAAATAATAAATATATAATAATTAAAGCATAAGAACAGAATAAAATCAACTATTTTTATATGAAAGCGATAAATTTCGGTTGTCATTTTGCCGGTTATATGTTAAAATTTATAAAAACCGATAACGGAGGGCTAAAATGGGTAATAGAATAATCGTTGCAGGTCTCGGCCACGGCGGTATTGCCGCCGCAGCTTCGCTCGCAAGGGCGGGCTTCGACGTAACCGTTTATGAGAAGAGAAAAGAAGGCACCCTCGGCTATGACTGGACCGATATATTTGCCCCCGGCGCTCTTAAAACAGCGGGCATAGATATGCCGCCCGAGGATAAATTCGAGTATAAGGAGGATATGACCTTCTTTGCCCCGACCTCAAAGAAGCCCCTGCAGCAGCATATCCCAAAGGATCAGCTTGAGATAAAGATGGAGCGCCGCGATATCTATGAGCACCTGATAAATCACGCCCTCAACTGCGGGGTCAACATAGTCTATGAATGCGAGGTGCTCGCGCCGATACTGCTCGGCAACAGAGTAGCGGGCATCAAGACCGACAAGGGCGACGAATATGCCGACCTCGTTATCGACGCCTGCGGCATGAATTCGCCCGTGCGCCGTCAGCTCCCCGAATCCTTCGGCATTGACGCCGAGGTGCAGCGCAGCGACAAGATAACAATTTACCGTGCGTTCTACAACGTCGCAAGCGACGAGGAAGCCGAGGCAAAATTCAAGGTAATGCTCTTCCCCGATAACATCAGGGGCATCAGCTGGATAGCCTCGGAGGACGATCACACCGACCTGCTCATCGGCAGATTTGAGGATTTCGACATGGCGGAGGTCGAGAGATTCTCCGACGTGCTGCGCGAGACAAATCCTAGGCTCGGCAGGGAGAGAGTCAGAGGCGGTCAGTTCGTCGAGATTCCCGTGCGTCAGCCCCTCGCCATGATGGTTGCCGACGGCTACGCCGCAATAGGCGACAGCGCCTTTATGACCGTGCCGATGATAGGCTCGGGCATCGCAAACAGCCTCAAGGCCTCCCGCGCGCTGGCCGACGCCGTCACGGCCGACAGCGAATGCGCCTTCAGCGCCGAGACGCTTTGGCCCTATCAGGTCGCATATTACAAGGCAGTAGGCTCGGGGCTTGCTCCGCTCGCCTGCGCCAAAAAGCTGCTGCTCTCACTCAAGCCCGAGGAGATAGATTACCTCGTCGAGAGCGAAATAATCACCTCTGACGACGTGAATATGGGCGCAAACTTCACCAGCCTCGGCAGCCTTGTCTCCGGCATGGACGTCAGAGGGCTCGGCAACAAAGCGAAGCAGGTCTGCCGCGACAAGGAGCTTGTAATGAAGCTGCTCAACTGCGGCACCAACATGGGCAAGGCGGCCGCTACCTGCGCCGTGATACCCAAGAAATGGAATAAAGAGCGGGTCTTTGCGTGGGCAAAGGTCTATAACTATATGTTTAAGTAAGGAGGCTTCAAAATGGAGCTTACAGGCAAAAATGTGCTCGTCGTCGGCCTCGCAAGGAGCGGCATGGCGGCGATAAAAGTACTGCACCGCCTCGGTGCGGTCATAACTCTCTCCGAGAGCAAAAAGAAAGAGGATATCAAGGAGCTGCCCGAGCTTGAGAAGCTCGGCGTGACGGTCGTTGACCAGAGTATGCAGGTATTTGAGGGCAATTACGCGCTCGTAGTCAAGAATCCCGGCGTGCCGTTCAGAAGCCCGATGATGCAGCGCCTCGCCGAGCGAAATATCCCCGTCATAACCGAGATTGAGCTTGCCTATAACGTGGCGAAGCCCCAGCATTATGTGGCGATAACCGGCACCAACGGCAAGACCACCACCTCAACGCTCGTCTATGAGCTGCTGGCAAAGACCTTCCCCGGCAAAACTCACCTTTGCGGCAATATCGGCATCCCTCTCTGCGAGACCGTGCTCGAGAATGGCCTTATGGAGGAGGGCGGCCACTATATAGCACTTGAAATCTCAAATTTCCAGCTCGTCAATATCGACAGATTCCGTCCCGAGGCGGCGGTGATACTCAACCTCACCCCCGACCATGTGGACTTCATGGGCAGCCTTGACGCCTATTACAAATCAAAGACCGAGGTCTATCGCAACATGAGCGGCTCCGACCTCTTCCTGCTCAATGCTGACGACCCCGTACTCGCCGAATTCACCGCCAAATATCCTGTGAACTGCACCGTGCGTACATTCAGCACCGACCGCAGCGACACGGATTCCTGCGTATCAGGCGGCTATGTCTGCGTAAACGGCGAAAAAGTGCTGCCGCTTGACCTGATAAAGATAATCGGCAAGCATAATTTGCAGAATATCATCGTCGCCGTCTCGATAGCCAAGGCTTTCGGCGTAACTAACGAAGATATTTGCAGCGTTATCGCCGATTTCAGGGGCGTTGAGCACCGAATAGAATTCGTCCGCGAGCTGAACGGCGTTAAATACTACAACGACTCCAAGGGCACCAACACCGACGCCACCGTCACGGCGCTGAAGGCCTTTGATAAGGGCGTTATCCTGCTCGTCGGCGGCTTTGAGAAAGGGCTTGCCATGGACGACGTGAGGGCGCACCTCGGCTGCGTTAAGAAGGTTATCGGCTACGGTGCCTGCGGCAGGCGGCTCGTAAGCGAGCTTGTCGGCGAGGGCGGCACGGTGGTCACAACTCTCGACGAAGCCGTCGCAGAGGCGGTCAAAGCTGCCGAGAGCGGCGACAGCGTCCTGCTCTCCCCCACCACCAGCTCATTCGATCAGTATTCCTGCTTTGAGGAGCGCGGCAGGCATTTTAAAGATATCGTGAACGCGCTTTGATAAATGCATATTCAAAAAAATAAAAGAGACCGATAACCATGAAAAAATTCTTATCAGCCATCCTTTGCATTACGCTGCTGCTTTCATTCCCGACCGCTTATGCGGCTGCGGGCAGCGCAGAGCAATATCCCTTCGTCTTTGTCCACGGAATGATGGGCTGGGGCGAGGCGCAGGGAATCGACAGCTTCATGCCCTATTGGGGCACCACCTCGGGCGACGTGCTTGCTTACCTTGAGCGCAGGGGCTATGAGACCTGCTCAGCCTCGGTCGGTGGCATATATGATAACAGAATGCTCGTGAAGCCGACAAAATCCGCCGTCGCCTATATGGCTACAGCCGATCGCGAGCTGCCCTATGACGGCGCAAAAGAGATGCTGTTAGTCGAGGACGTCGACAATAGGGAATTCCTGAACGGTCTGTTTAACGCAATGTATGACGACCTGCCCGCGCCCAAAAAGAAAAAGTGACAGCTCCGCCCGTAACCTCAAGCCGACAATATAATTCGCGCAAAATCGCCGAGCCTGCGAGACGGATGAGGTGGCTGCGTAGGCGGATTTCGGCTTGATCTGCGGGATGCAGAGGACGCCGTCCCCTGCAATGTGTATAGCACAGATAGAAAAGGGTGATACAGTGGAAATTAAAAAGGTTGATCGCGATACCGAATTAGCGGATAAACTGCTCCGCTTTGTTGAAGAGTTTTCATGGGAAGATGTAAAGGCTCATATGTTGGATGAGCTTCGGGCATGGGCGTTTACAGACTGGGAAACTCCGTTTGCAGCGATAATAAACGGCCGGATTATAGGGATAGCTTATATCCGAAAGAGCGATTATTATCCGCTGCCCGAAATATATCCGTGGGTATCGGGGATCTTTGTGACGGAAAGCTATCGCGGACATAGGATCAGCGAAAAACTGATTTCCTTTGCGAACGAATATGCAAAGGAAAAGGGCTTTGACAAGACGTATATCCCGTCCGTGCATACAGGGCTATATGAAAAATACGGATACCGTTATCTCGGTGATATCGTTAATTACGCCAATGAGACCGACCGACTGTATGTCAAAGAAATATAGTATGATGACTTGACCGCTTCGGCTTGTCAATCCAATGCGGCGGACGCCACCTGTGCCGATCCAAAATTTAAAAATCAAACGGCGTGACTTTTGCGGTCACGCCGTTTTTAATTATGCCCGCCCGGCGGCGGGGTTTTCACTGTTCTATTCTGCGCCGATGCCAAGGCTGACCGAGAGCGCTCTGTTCACCCTCGTCATATCCTGCTCGCCGAGATTCCCCATCTTCTCGCGCAGGCGCTTTTTATCGAGGGTACGCACCTGCTCGAGCAGCACTATCGAATCCTTGGCGAGGCCGCAGCCGTCGGCGTTGACCCTTATGTGGGTAGGTAGGCTCGTTTTAAATCGCTGGCTCGTTATCGCAGCCGCAATGACGGTGGGGCTGAATTTGTTGCCGACATCATTCTGAACAATCAGCACAGGCCTCGTGCCGCCCTGCTCCGAGCCGATCACGGGACTTAAATCGGCGTAATAGATCTCTCCCCGTTTAACGGTCACTGTAATCACTCCCGTAAGTTTGAATGGCAGTATTATTTTGGGCACACACACGGCGAAATAATCGCGTTTTGAAATCGGGGAGCAAAAAAATTTCAAAATCGCCTGTCCCTGCTACATTATATTCCCAAGGCAGGATAATGTTATCGGCACCGTCAAGCCCCGAATGACCATCGTAACGGCAGCGAAAGTCGCACGGCAATTACAAGGAAAAATATGAGAACGGAATCAAAAAGCGCCTGCATTCCCTTCGCATAACCGCCGCACTTGCGTTAATCGACGTCATCTCGCTTCATTTGCCCCCATCCGCTCCGCAGGAGCAGAGGAGGAGCAGCATTGCCGCTAAAATAAGAATAGTCAGTCTTTTCATACCGTTTCTCCGTTATTTTCCGTAATCCTGCAAGCGCTTCCACTCGAGCTCGACGGGATGAGCGCCTTTCTCTGTTTCGGCTATACGACTGTTGAATTCTTCTTCGGTTATCGGGTTTTCAACACAATCCTTAAAGGAAAAACACTCGCCATTATAATTTTTAAATATTGGATAGTCAATCGCCTCGAAATTGTCTCCAACCATTTTATTGTAATAAATCCAAGGGTTTCTAGGCGTGCAGCACACAACTTTTATCAGTCCGTTGTCAAAGAGAATAGTTTGATACGCGTCACCGGAGATCGCCAGCAAATCTGCCTTGATCGCCTTACCGTCACTTATCGTATACACAGAATAGATCAAGATACCATAGGTACGTTCTGCATTTATCCCCTCATAATCATAAACGGTTGACCCGCCGAGAACGCCTATGCGAGCAAGTATAAGCTCATCCGTGCCGTCGTCATTAATGTCATATAAGGAATAACGCTCATTTTCAGAATTGAACCTCGAGCCGGCCTGTTTATACCATTCCAACAAATCTGAAATAACATATGAATACGGATCATTAGGCGATGTCGGGATCGATATTGACTTTAATTCTTTTTCGGATAACGGCTTCGGCTGAATCACCGTCGGCACGGAATCGTAATCACCGTTTAGGCGCACAGTGTTGGGCTCGGTAACGTCGGCAGTCTTTGTTCCTGCCCATGTCACGGATTCCTCATGCGTAGTCGTACCGCGCTCATCACCGCTCGGCGTACCGCAGGCGGTCAAGAGCATAATGGATAAGCCTAAGAATAAAGCAAGCAGTTTTTTCATTTTAAATCTCCGTTATTTTCCGTAATTCTGCAAGCGCTTCCATTCGAGCTCGACGGGTTTTGCCCCGCCCTCGATCTCGGTAATTCGGCGGTCAAATTCGTCTTTTGAAATAGCTTGGTTAGCGACATTGCTGTCTACGTATGTGAAAGTGCCGTCTCTGTTCGCCTTCAGAGATCCGATATAGCTGCCCACGCTATCCGCAAAGCTATAATAGCTGTATGACGGCAGAGCCGGAGTATTGTATGATATCTTGACAATACCGTTACTTAGGATTTGCGTCTCGTATGCCGCTCCGCCGCCCAGAACCATCTGCTTTTGGCGAGAAGCCTTGCCGTCAACGATGCTGTAAATATCAACAATCAGTATAACGGGCGGAACCTCATCGGTGCTGAGCCGAACGTCATAAACATCCATGCCTCCGAGCACACGCACCTGCCCGAATATCAGCTCTTCGGAGCCATTGCCGTCGATATCATAGAGGAAGTACCGAGCTTCATTGGCGGCGTCGATACCGGCTGAATTCAGCAGGTATTCATAGTGATCTTTAACCACATATGAATATGGGTCATTTTTTGAAGTGTGAATTTTAACAATGGTTCGCTCATCTGCCGAAAGCGGTGCAGGCTGAGTAACAGTCGGCACGGAATCGTAATCGCCACGCATACGTATCGGGCGGTCGTAAACGCTTGTGGTTGAGCCGCCGGATAGCTGAGTAGTGTGCGGTGCAGACTCCGATTCGCTTACATTCTCGGTCGTATCAAACTTATCGCTTGAATTTAGGCTACAAGCTGCGAGTAAAAATACAATTGATACAAACAAAACGATTAGTTTCTTCATTAGCAAATCCTCCTTCATGTCACTTTTTCTTATGGTCGACGCATATTTCACTGTTAAGTAAGTCGCCTTCAAAGACATTGAACCATATTTGGTCGCTACCCGGCATAAATCCGACACTTTCAATTTCAAAAGTGTTGTCTCCGCTGACTCTGTCAATATTCCAATGATCTTTTCGACTTGGATTCGATGTGTTGGAAGCACTGTTGTAATTTAGCTTATATACATATACATCACTTTCTTTAGCATTGTTCGAAGAAGTGAGAGGACGATAGAGCTTATCAGTAACGGTGTCGTAGTGGATGCCTTGTGCAGTTAATTTTGACCTTGTTTCGTCATATTCAACTGGAACGATTCCTTGCGATTCAACAACGAGAGGTGTTGTAACGGACTGATTTTTAGAGACGTTAATATGATAATATGAATCATTTCCTACTATTAAAAACCTTACAAAATCTGTTTCGTTACTTTCCAAAACAGTTATAGCTGAGATAGACATATTTCCTTCTGACAAAGTGTATCTTGCAACCTCTTGATATGTATTACTTGAATCATTTATTTTCAACTTGACAATATAATTCTGCGACCTTGTTGAAAATGCGGCTACAAAAATATACTTGCCGTCGCTGAAATTGACTATGGCGGCATCATTTGCGTGCCACAGATGTCCGATAGTCCCTACCGGCTGCATTTGTACCAATTCTCCCGAACTCATGCTATATCTGAACAGCCTGTGATATATATCGTCATCATTCTTTTCACTTGCTATACGATTATCTTTTCCGTCAAGATCGTATTTGTTTGCCACCTCAAATGAATAGCAATAGCCGTTGTCGACTGCAAACCCCTGCGGATAGTATTTAATATCCTGCTCCATATTCAAAATATTATTTAATTCCTTTTTTCGTAGCCAAGTTCGTGGAACATCAATATTACTTTTCCACATATAGACATAGTTGCTCTCTCCATAAACTCTTGCATAATAGTAACCAGCGCTTTCGCCATAAAGGTAAACTCTATTTTCGGGTCTACAGTCTGAAACTTTCCTATTATATACGGTACAAGATGAGTGAGAACATCTATATTCGCTACACCAACTCGGTTTCACAACTCCGTCTAAGGTGCTTGAATATTTTGTAATCACCGTCAGGTGTATAACATCCTTTTTGCCGTTTTGGGTCGCGGTGATATATGTTGTGCCGGCTGCAAGCGGCGTAATTGTTCCGTTGCTCGAAATTGTCGCAATATTCGCATTGCTGCTTGCCCATGTTGCCGTGCCGCCCGTTCTAACTGCGAGCCGCAGGCTCTGCGTGGTATACATATCCCAATGTCTGCGGGTATCGCTGGTATTGACCTTGCATATCTCGATATAGCCGTTGCCGGCATGACGGTCAAAGATATTCGCCGCCCACATATAGTAATTCGTCGTGCTGTCAAGGGTGTGAGCAACATAGAAATTGCCCTCCTTGCGAATGAGCTTCAGCATCGTCCCCGGCGATATCGTGCGCGCCGCCGTCTCCGATTCGGGCGACGTATACTGATTTACCCAGTCAATAGTGATCGCGGTGTGGGGCGTAGCATAATTGGTCGCCATAACGGAATTGCTGTTTTCGTTGCCGTTCGGCAATTCATTAACAACCATTACCTCGCACACTGCCGTGCAAGAGCCGTCAACAGTGGAGGCCGTGACAACAGCCATGCCCAGGCTCACGGCGGTGACAACGCCGCTTGAGCTGACGGTCGCAACGGATTCATCGTTGCTGCGCCATATGTAGGACTCGTTGTCATCCTCACCAACGGGGATAGGCGTTATCGCCTCGATCGGCTTTTCGGCTTCGGTCGTCTCGGGTTCGGTTACGATATCGGCGGTCGTTTCCTCTGCCGTCGTCGGCTCGGTCGTCGTTTCTTCGATTATTGTTTCTTCTGCGGTCGTTTCTTCCGTGGGCGCATCTGCCGTTGCTTCCTCGACCGTTGTCTCCGTTGCCTCTGATTCGGTAATTTCGATCTCACTGAGCTGAGGCATAACGGGGTCGTCGTTCAATTCGGTTTCGGCGGGCAGCGTTATCTCCTCGGTAACGGCTTCGTCCGTCACGGGTGCGGTTGTTTCAAGCGCGGGTGCCGCTGTCGTTTCCTCGGTCGGTGCGGTGCTCTCGGTCGAAAGCTCCGGCTGCGGGTCAAAGGGCTCGGTAACGGCGCTAACCGTCAGTCTGAACGACATACCGGGCAGCAGGTATATCCTGCTCTTTGAGAGCGACAGGTCATAGATATGCTCGCTCGGCTCGGTCATCGTTTCATCCTCGGACATACCGATATCCAGCGGCTCGCCGCTCGACGAGAGCGGGATTTTTGGGTCTGCTGTCTGCTCCTCCACGGCGGATGCCTGCGGCAAGCCCGTAAACAGCATGATAACGGCGAACATGGCGCTGAATACTTTTGTAAATCTCCTCATAAATACCTCCGTCATTTTTTTGATTACTTTTTATGCGGCAAATGAAATCATATATCCGCATAAATATTATATATGACGAAGTGTTCGGTGTCAATATTTATAAGAATATAAAAAGCGGGCAGCCTCGGCCCCCCCCCTTTTTTTTTTT
>ERZ857840.4103-NODE-4103-length-11507-cov-4.689225_pt1 | contig 11507 bp, 12 predicted proteins | sample MGYA00519760_ERZ857840 | MGnify/ENA primary metagenome ERZ857840 (study PRJEB31778, sample SAMEA3449371) | human gut metagenome | biome: human gut; feature: human-associated habitat; material: faeces | place: United Kingdom | collected 2010/2012 ... | reverse complement strand
CGAAGCGGGCACCGGGCACGCAGGCAGCCGGACCGAGCAGCTTGCCGTGCTGGATGGGCTGGTGGATTTCGGCGCGGACACGGCAGGCTGCAGCCTGAAAACGGCCCGGGCCGCGGCGGTGCTGGTGGAGTACCTGAGCGCGTCGGAGTTTGAGGATGGTACAGCGGATACCTGGCGGGCCGGGCTGAGCGGCGACGCGCAGGAACGGCTGGCGCTGAACTGGCCGGGCATCCTGGCCGAAGCACAGGCGATTTGTGCCGACCCCGCGGCCTGTGCCGATGAGCTGGCGTCCGCGGGCGTGGAGACGGATTTCCCCGGTATGGAGCTGGGCGGTGTGCCGGATAAGCTGACGGCGCTGGACGCAGTGTTGGGCGCACAGGGGCGGCCCGTAAAATAATAACAAAAAAGACAGCAGGTACGCGGTTTTTGCGTGCCTGCTGTTTTTTCGACAGCGGAAAACAGCTGTCCCTAAAATAAAACGGCGTTCGGTCTTATAATGCGGCAGGATTCGACAAACGGTTATGGTAAGATGAGGGTGTTCCGAGAAACGGACACCATAAATGATACAAAATGAAAGGCCTACAAGCTATGAAAAAACAAAGTCTGAACGCACTCGCTGCCTCCTACCGCGCTGACCTGCTCTACTACATTGAGCGTGCCAAGCTGGGCAAATGCCCGCCCCACTGGCAGGCCTACTGCTTTGGGGAAATCGCTGCTGCCAAGGGCACGGATGCCTACCCAGAGGACGGCGACGCACTGCTGGACGAGCTGCACCGGCTGGTAGACACCGTGCCCCAGATCACGAACCGCGAGGAAAGCGCGGCGGAGATCGCCGCCTACCGCGGGCAGATGCTCTTTTACTTTGACCGCGACTACTACACGCTGGCCGAGCTGGTGCGCCTGCCGGACCGGAAAAAGTACGGCGCCTGCGTTTACATTGACGCCGACGGCAGCAGGCAGGACCGCCCGGGCTATGCCAATGACATAGCACTGCAGGTGGACGAATGGCGCAGGGAGAACGGCATCCCGTTTGACAAGTCGACCATCGCCGCCAGCCCCAGCGAGGTAGACGGCGGCGAGTTTGACACGATGGACGAGGCACTGCGGTACCTGTACACCTGCCTGAATTTCCCGGACAGCGTATTATGCTGAAAAAATCCCGCCGGAAAAGGGCATCCGACGGGATTTTTTGTGCGGTATAGCGGAGAACGGAGGCGGGGTGGGGGCACCCCGCCCTACGCATGGCCAGGAAGGGGGAAGGCAGGGCGGCGTCCCCGACGACCCGGGCCGTGTGCGGCAGGGCGAACGGCTACGGGCGGATATGGAATCCGCCCCTACGGTGTAGGGGTCGATGCTTGCATCGACCCGGGAAGCTGACGGCTTTACAGCTCGTACAGCTCGGTGTATTTCTTCTTTAAATAATCGGTGAAGTGGTGCGGGTCGAACTTGCCGCCGCAGAGGCTCTCGACGAGCCAGGCGGGTTCCTTCATGCTGCCCCACTGCCAGACGCGCTCCTTTAAGGCGGCCTTCAGCGGCTCCACGTCGCCGTTGGCCCACTGGGCGTCAAAATCGTTTGTTTTGCGCAGGTCGTCGAGGGCCTGTGCGCCGTAGGCACTGCCTAGGGCATAGCTCGGGAAATAGCCGATGTCGCCCATGGACCAGTGGATGTCCTGCAAACAGCCGTGGGCATCGTCGGGCACATCGACGCCGAGGTACTCTTTATACTTGGCGTTCCAGGCGGCGGGCAGGTCGGCCACGGCCAGTGTGCCCTGCATCAGGGCCTTTTCCAGCTCATAGCGCACCATGATATGCAGGGAGTAGGTCAGCTCGTCGGCCTCGGTGCGGATCAGGCCCGGTTCGGCGCGGTTGACGGCGCGCCAGATCTCCTCGGCGGAGACGTCGGCCAGCTGCGTGGGGAACAGCTCCTTCAGCGTCGGGTACAGGTAGTGGACAAAGGCGCGGGAACGGCCCACCAGGTTCTCAAACAGGCGGGACTGGCTCTCGTGAATGCCCATCGTCGCGCCGTGGGTGACGACGGTGTAGTCGTAGTCGGGGTTGATGTTCAGCTCATACAGCGCGTGGCCGCCCTCGTGGGCGACGCTGTAGAGGTTCGAGAAGATGTCCCGGGGCATGTAGTGGGTCGTGATGCGCACATCGCCGCGCCAGAACTCGGTGGTGAAGGGGTGCTCGCTCTCGGCCAGATAGCAGTGGGCCGGGTCAAGGCCCCACAGCTCCATGATCTTTTTGCTGACCCGGCGCTGGGCGTCGATGGGCCATTCCTGGTCGAGGAAGTCGGTGCGCACGGCCTTGCCGCGGGTCTGGATGTCCGCCAGCAGCGGGACGATGGTTTCGCGCAGCGTCGCGAAAAACTCATCGCACTGGGCAATGGTCAGGCCCTTCTCGTAGCGGTCCAGCAGGACCTCATAGGGGTCGCGGTCCGGCGCAAAATACCGGGCCTGGGCGCGGCGGGCGGCGATGAGCTTTTCCAGATACGGCGCGAACAGGCTGAAATCGTTCGTGCGCTTGGCCTTGGTCCAGGCGGGCACGCTCTGGCTGCACAGCTTGGTGAAGGCGGCGTACTCGTCGGCGGGGATCCGGGCGATCTCGTCGTACTGGCGCTGCAAATTGCGGACCTCGGCGTGCTCCTGCTCGGTCTCGGCGTCGGCAGCGGCCTCCTTCAAAAGGGCGGCGGTGCCGTCGTTGACCAGCAGGTCAAAGCTGGCGCGGCTCAAAACCTCGGTGGCCTCGGCGCGGCCATCGGCGCTGCCCTCGGGCGCGACGGTCTCGGCGTCAAAGTCGATGACGGTCATGGCATACAGGTAGGCGTACAGCTGCTTTTCCAGCGCACGCAGGCGGATGATGGAAGGCTTCATGGTGGTGACCTCGTTTCATAGTGATGCCTTCCCCCTTGGGGGAAGGTGGCCGAAGGCCGGATGAAGGGCAGGTCTGCGGGGGCAGCCCATGAACAGGCTGCGGCGGAAGGCTGGCCCTCATCAGTCCGTTTTGCGGACAGCTTCCCCCGATGGGGAAGCCCTTATAAGCATCATACCACACCTCGCGCACTTTTTCCATTGCCAACCGGGCAAAAGTGTGGTATTGTGGATATACTACTACAAAAAGGAGGTCACCCGCCATGCCGGAGCAGCCGCTTGTCAGTATTATCGTGCCGATTTATAACGCCCAGGATCATATCGCCCGCTGTGTGGAGAGTATCCGCCGCCAGACCTACCGGAACCTTGAAATTCTGCTGCTGAACGACGGCAGCCAGGACGTCAGTCTGGAGGTCTGCAAGATGTATGCCAACGTCGATCCGCGCATCGTGCTCATCGACAAGGCCAACAGCGGCGTGGCCGCGACCCGCAACATGGGCCTGCGGGAGGCCAGGGGCAAGTATCTGCAGTTCGTCGATGCCGACGACACGATCCAGCCCTACGCCACGGAGCTGCTGGTGCAGCGGGCCGAGGAGAGCGGCGCAGATTTGGTCATTGCGCACTACAACCGCATTACGCCGCCCCGCCCCCGTGCCGAGGATGACCCCCGCCCCGAGCGGCCCACCAAGGTGCAGACCTACGGCTTCCTGATGGAGGGCTCGATGACGAAGGAGGAATTCGCCGCGGGCCTGATGCAGGAACCGGCCAGCTTTTACTACGGTGTGATGTGGAATAAGCTCTACCGCGCCGACATTGTCCGCGCGCACGATGACATTATATGCGCCGAGGACATGGACTGGTCGGAGGACCTGTATTTCAATTTGAGCTATATCCGTTATGCGGAGAAGTTCTATGCGCTGTCGACGCCGATCTACAACTATTTCAACACGCCCGGCAGCGCGGTGCACACGGCGCTGAACCCGGTGAACATCGTGGCGACCCGTGCAACCCTGTTTGCATATTATAAGGAGCTGTATGAGCATCTGGGCCTGTATGAGGAGTACAAGCCGCAGATCTACAAGTATCTGGTGGCGGTGGCAGAGGCGTGAGCGCGGCGAATAGTACGCGGTAGGGGCCGGGCAGACGGTGGAAAACAGGCAATAAAAATAGCGTAGGGGAGGGTTTTTAACCCTCCCCTACGTATATTCTGTTTTACACCCAATGCCCGAAGCGGTAGACCGGCTTCGTCGGCTCGGGGGGACGCAGGTCGTCGCCAAGATAGATGTCGATGGCGTTGCGCTGCATGCGGCGGGCGACCTTATCAGGCAGATGGGCAAAGCCCTCGGCCAGGTTGGGCGGGCGCTTGACCGGGTGGTGGCAGTCACTGCACAGAATGTGCACAAGGTTCCACTCGATCAGCTTGTGCAGCCACTTGGCGGTGTGCCCGTCCCGGATCAGGCCGGTGGCGTTGATCTGCGCCAAACACCCGTCGCAGACCCAGTTGTAGAGCAGCGTCGGGTCCTCGGTCACAAAAGGATAGCGCTCCACGTGGGCCAGAATCGGCGTGTACCCCTGCGCACGGATGGCGTAGAGCGTCTCGTCAATGCCCGGCGGGTGCATCGTGGTGGGGAACTCGATCAAAATATAGTTGCTCCCCGCAAAGGCCAGCTGGCGCAGGTCAAGGCTGGGCAGCGCGGTGGAGTAAAACACCTCGGCGCCCATCTTACCGGCCAACCGCAGGCCCTCGGCCTTGCAGGCCGCGGACACCTGCAGGAACGCTGCCTTTCGCCGCGCGGTAAACTGCTCCACGGAAATGCGCTCATAATAGAAGTGCGGCGTGAACACAATGCCCGCCGCACCATCCTGTAATTCCTTGCGAATGAGCGACATTGACATATCCAGATCTTTGGCACCGTCATCAATGCCGGGCAGGATGTGACAGTGCAGCTCTACAAGGGCATTACTCATGCATTGTTTCCCTTTTTATCTTCGTCGTAATAGCTGTAGGAGTAAGCGTAGGAGTAGCCGTCGCGGCGGCCGCTCTGCGTGCCATTGTAGCCGTTCATGACAACACCCAGGATGTGGGCGTTGACGGCCTCCAGGTTCTTTTTGCTGAGCTGGGCGCTCTGGATGGTGGTGACGCCGGGGCGCACGACCAGCAGTACGCCGTCTGCAATGCCGCAGAGGACCGCAGCGTCGGTGACAACGCTGACAGGCGGGGTGTCGATGATGACATAATCAAATGCCTTCTGCAGGGAAGCGAAAATCTTCTCGGTCATAGGGGTGGAGAGCAGCTCGGTGGGGTTCGGCGGGATCGTACCGGCGGTCAGGACCGTGATGCCGGAATCCTTGACGCGGACAAGCGCCGCGGCCAGTGCGCCTTCATCCTTGGAGGTGATGACGTTCGTCAGACCGGTATGGTTGCGCGGAATGCGCAGATAGCGGGAGATCGTTGCCTTGCGCAGGTCACAGTCCACCAGAACAACACGATTGCCGGAGGCGGTCAGTGTCATGGCCAGGTTGAGGGCTACGTTGCTCTTGCCCTCCTCCGGGACAGAGGAGGTAATCAGGATGGTCTTGCAGTTGCCGGCAGAGGAAAGAAATTCCAGGTTGGTACGCAGAGATTTGTAGGCTTCCACAAACTGGAACGGGGCGTCGCTGCTGACGGTAAACAGCTTGCGATGGCTGGTGTTTTTGCTTGCCTTGCTCATTTCTTTTTACCTCCCTGATATTCCGGAATGACGCCCACAACGGCGAGGTCAAGATACTTGGCCACGTCGTCCTCGGTATGGATCTTGTTGTCCAGCAGGACGGTCAGCAGGATGATGCCGACGCTGATGACCAAACCCAGCACGCCGCCCAGCATGGTGTTGCGGCCCACGTTGGGGGAGACAGGAGCCGGGTTAATAGCAGCGTTAGAAATGACCTTTACAGAGCCGGCCTCGACGGACTCGAGGATGACGTCGGGGGAGATTACAGTGATCTGCTCACAGACCTGACGCGCCCACTCGGGGTTGTCGCTCTTGACTGTGACCTTCATGACCTGAGTGTCATCCACGGCGCTGACTGTGACGCGGCTTGCCAGCTGCTGATAGGTCAGGGACAGACCCAGGTTGTCAATGACCTGCTGCAGCACGGTGTCGCTCTTGATGATGATGCTGTAGGTGGAAACCAGCTTGGTGGCGGAGTTGATCTGGTCGCTGGTGACGTTGGAGGTGATGTCCTGGCGGGTGTTGACGATCATCAGGGCGGAAGCCTCGTATTGCGGGGTGATAAGGAACTTGGAGACACCGAACCCGGCAGCGGCCAGGATCACGGTGGCGAGAATGACGGCCAGCAGGTGCTGCCGGACGGCGTTCAGGACCTCCAAGAGATCAATCGTTTCGTAACCTTCGTTTTCCATGTGTGGGTCCTCCTGTTAAATGTTCTGGCGGCGATTCATGCGGCTTCTGGCGGTGATGGTCAGGGCCAGAAGGATCACGGCGACTGCGCCGTAGATGATAGCAAACAGGCCGAAGCGGCCAAAAAGATTCTGCACATAGGTGACGATCAGCTGCTTGACCGAAGCGGGATTGATGCTCAGCGCCTCCATGTGGATCGCAGGGAAAATAATGGTGGCGGCCAGCGCGCAGAGCGCCGCAGCCGCGGTGAAAGCGAACGTCAGGCAGCGCACGCCGTAGCGGGAGCTGCCGGCTAAGCGCAGCATCACAAAGAGGCTGACTGCGCAGAGCACCGCCATGATGGCGACGGCCACCGGCACAACACGGCTGCACTTTTCAATAAAAGTATACAGCTGGCTGGCCAGGGGTACCGTGACATAGTTGGCGTAGTCCAGACGGCAGGCGTCGGCGACGACGACGACGGCGGATTCCACATCGGCTGTGACCTCGACGCCGCGGCTGTTCAAATCGTTGATCAGGTTGTCGTACGTTGTATTCAGAATCGCGTTGCGGGTGTCAATAGCGGTGTCGCCTTGGTACAGGCGGGTGATGGAATCCGCCATGTCCGCTGTGATCTGGTCGCGGGAGAGGGCGGCGGTCATCACGTCGGCGGAGAAGCCGGACGATGCGCCGTAGCTGATGAAGTTGTCATACAGATAGCTGTAGGCGGCCTCACTGAAGGCGCTGCGGTTGACCTGCTCCTTCATGTAGGAGGCGCTGCAGATCGTTGTCATCAGGACAAGGCAGAGCGCCAGCAGTGCCAGCAGCAGACTGGACAGCCAGCTTAAAACCGTGGCCCACACAACGCTGCCCTTGCGGTGGGGGTGTGGAGCTTGTTTTTGTGCCATACATACACCCCCTTAGCTGTTGGCGTCCAGCACGGGGCCGGAGACGTATTTGGCATAGACGAAGAAACGGTTCGGCGTGAAGCCGAGCGCATCGAAGGGATAGCAGGTGTACAGGATCAGATTCTCGTCGGTGCGGGTGAAGTCGTAGGCGGTCTCGTCCTGATAGTCGAGGATCTCGGTGCCGGTTACCTCATAGGTGTAGACGCCGTAGTGGGTCGTGATCGTGACCGTCGCGCCGGCCTCGGCGTGCTGCAGGTCATTGAAGAAGGTGTTGTTGTGCCCGGCCAGCAGGATGGTCTTGCCCTCGCCGGGAATGCCGACGCGGGCGTCGTCCTTGTAGGTGCCGACGCCGGCGTTTAAGATTTTGCTCGTGTCGCCGTAGTAGACCGGGGCGTCCACGTTGGTGCCGGAGATCGTGATCGTCGCGTAGCGGTCCCCCTCGGACGGGTAGGTGACGGAGCTCAGCGGCAGCCTGTCCGGCTGGGCGTCCGGCTCATCCACCGTACCGCCGTTGATGACGGTGGCGGCATTGTCCAGCAGATCTTTGGGCTGTGCGACCTCCGTTGTGCTGAAGAACCAGCCCAGCAGGGCCTGGTACGGGGCCAGTACGGTGTGGCCCACGATAAAGACCAGCGCGGTGCTGACCAGAACAAAGGCCAGCGGGACCACTACATAAGCCAGTGGACTGCGGCGCAGAAAAGAGTGGTTCTTGCTTGCCTGCATGGTGATATGCTTCCCCCCCCTGATATGATTGATAATTACGGCATCCTACATTATAAACTATTTTCTATATAAAAGGAAGGTCTAAAACAGGAATAAATTGACCAATTCCGTGTAAACAACGAAAAACGGGCAGAGCCAGAGGTTCTGCCCGCTGCCGGTCAAAAACCGGACTTATGCAGCTGGATTACAGTGCACGCTCCTTGCGGACGGCCATGCCGAGCATGCCGACAACAGCCAGAGCAGCGACAGCAAAGACAACGGCGGTGTTGTCGCCGGTGGCCTTGATGACAGCGCTGGAAGAAGCGGTGATGGGGTTCGCAGCGGAAGAAACGGTCTTGACGCTGGAAGCGGCAGCACTGTTCTGGGCGGCATTGCTGACAGCGTCGCTGGCAGAGGTGTTGTTGTCAGTGGTGGTGGTAGACAGAGGCCGGGCGATAGCACAAAAGTCAGTCGTACCGTTGACAGTGACGTCAGCACTGACAACGAACTGGGAAGAGTCACTGGTATCGAGCGTCGGGTTGGAGATGACGATACCGACAGCACTCAGCATGCTGTTCATGGAGGCCACAGCGTCGTTGGCAGCCTTGAGGGCGACGTTAGCGTCAGTGGTGCCCTTGATGGTGTTGGCGGCGTTAGCGGCAACAGCCTTCAGGGAATCCATGTTGGCATAGATGACGTTCAGCTGGTCAGCGGTCAGCTTGTTGACCGTGTTGTCGATGGTGGTGACGCCGTAGCTGGCAGCGAAAGACAGGATTTCATCTTTCGCACGCTTTGCATTATTGGGTTTGCTGAAATCAGCAGCGAAAGCGGAGGTAGCGAAGACGCAAGCCATCACAACACCCAGCAGAACGGCAGCGAACTTCTTGAAGTTGTTCATTGGTGGTATCCTCCTTTCTTCTAAAGATATATGGGTGTGTTGCCCATATACCATACTGCAGGAAATTCATACTTTCCCCTTTTAATATGGTTCTCAAATTATAGCACAATGCCGGGAAAAATTCCAGCACATATCCGTAAAATGATATGAATTTTTCGGAATTTAGAAAATTGAACAAAGAAAAAAGTGTCAAAACGGTAAAAACTGACGCGCGCCATACAAATGTGTACCAGCGTTATAAAGTAATGTGCGAAGGACCCAACGAAACGGCAAAAAATGTGCGTTTCTCCCCGCCCGGTTGAAAGCCGCCCGGCAGTGTGATACAATAAAAGCTAAACAGGAAAGTGAGGAGAAGCGGCATGCAGACCTGCAATATTATGGGCGTGAACATCGCCGTCACCGACATGGACAAAACGCTGCGCCTGGTGGAGGACAACTGCGAGGCATGGCGCGGAAAATATATCTGCGTGGCGAACGTCCACACCACCGTTACGGCCCACGACGACCCGACCTATCTGCGGGTGCAGAACGGCGCGGTCATGGCCCTGCCGGACGGCGGGCCGCTGTCCAGATACAGCCGCAAGAAGGGCTTTGCCGACGCTGCCCGCGTGACCGGCCCCGACCTGATGCGCGAGCTTTTGAAGGAGAGCGGGACAAAGCACTACCGGCACTATTTCTACGGCTCCACGCAGGAGACGCTGGACATCCTGCGCGAAAAAATTACGGAAAAGTACCCCGGCGCGGTCATCGCGGGGATGTACTCTCCGCCGTTCCGCTCGCTGACGGCGGACGAGGATGCGGAGATCGTGGAGAAGATCAACGCGGCAAAGCCGGATTTTGTCTGGGTGGGCCTGGGCGCGCCGAAGCAGGAGCGCTGGATGGCCGCCCATGAAAACCGCGTGCAGGCGCTGATGCTGGGCGTGGGTGCGGCCTTTGACTACGAGGCCGGCAACATCCGCCGTGCCCCGGCCTGGATGCAGCGCTGCAATCTGGAATGGCTGTACCGCCTGATGCAGGACCCGAAGCGGCTTTTCAAACGCTATTTCGTGACGAACACCAAGTTTTTGTGGTGGAGCTGGAGACACTAAGGGAGGCTTGCCCCTCGGGGGAAGCCTTTTGCGAGCATCGCCCCTTTTTATGGGTGGCGGTGCTCTTTTTTGTTTGTTTATACGCTCTTTTCGGTTTTCCACGCTCTGCGGCAAAAAACAGCGTGCGGGGGTGGTATAGTGCAAAGCGTCCGAGACATATACTGTACATTTACGGAGGGCTTGCACGATGGCTGTACTGAACGGGGAACGTATGCACGACACAATGGAAAAGCTGGTGCCCGGGGCGCGCAGTGCGGCGCTGCTGTGGCAGGGCGCGGCAGTGCTGGGCGGCATCTGCCCGCGCGGAGAAGACATAAAGGTGCATCTCCGAGGCGGGATACTTGCCGTCAGATGTGAGGCGGACGGTACGCTCTATATGACCGGGGACGCGACAGAGGTCTTTCGCGGTACGGTCATGGTGTGACGGAAAGAGCCGCGCTTGGGGTTTACTTTATCTCCTCATCAAGCGTCACAATAAGGTTGGCTCCGCTGCCGGTGGCACCGACACGGAAATACGCGGCGGATGCAGGCACATTGTTCACAACGGTTCCGGAAGAATCCGTCACCTTGAAGGTCATCGCGGTCGTGGACTCGGCAATGGTCGTCGGATAATATGTGCTGCTGTCGATCCGCTTTGCCGGAAGCACATTCTTGAGCAACGCAAAGCTCGCATCGTACCACGCTATGCGGTCATATTCGTCGGTCTTAGAGAAGCTCACACCATCACCCGCAATGCGGTAGATGTGCGCCGTGTTTCCGTCGGATATCGGTATAAAGCCCGTGCAGGTGTACTGCGCGCCGTATGCGCTCGCGGCTCCGCTCGATGCAAGGCTGTACCCGTCCTGATAGGGAGCCGAGGCTCCCGAGGAATCCACCGCACTCGCAACAAGGTTCGTGTAGTTCACGTGCTTCACCGCAGATGCCGTTATCACGATGTCGCCCGTCACATTCGCAACGGTCACAACACCGGCGGAATATGCCGAGGCAGTTATGTCTGTGCCGCCCATCGTCACCGTTACCGAGGATAATTCGTACCCCGCATCCGGAGTCAGCGTGACAGTGTACGCCGTCCCGTCCTCAACGGCTGTCGCGGGATCGCTCGCCGTGCAGTGCGTGAGCGCCAGCGTGACAGACCGCATCGTCACGGTAAAGTCGTATGAAAGCGTGCGGTCGTAGCCCGCACCGTAGCAAAAGGAATATATCTTCTTTTCGGTCGGGTCTATCACATTCACGGTGAAGGACGTGTCCTTCGCGCCCTCGGTCTTGGCATAGGTCGTGTCCTCGCCGAATTCTATCCCGTTGGAATCGAGCCGCCCGTTGTCGCCCACCTCGTTAGTACGGTAGTAGTTCATCGAGGGACAGCATATCCGCAGGGCGTCCATCTGCCCGTTCGGCAGACTGTTCGCGACCTTGTATATCTTCCCCGATTTGAAATTGTGCAGATGCCCGTGGAAGTTCCCGCAGAATACCGCGCTGTTCTTGCCGGAAAAGCTCACAGTCGTGCCGGAGAGAGTCACACTCGTCCCCGCAAGATAAGCCGCAAGAATGTCACCGGCATAGCGGGCGTATCCCCAGTCGAGCGGATAATGCCCGATGATGATAAAGCTCCACGCCGCGGCATCCGACTTCTCGCCGAGAGACTTGAGCGTCTCGGCAAACCA
>ERZ857840.4101-NODE-4101-length-11512-cov-5.036135_pt1 | contig 11512 bp, 10 predicted proteins | sample MGYA00519760_ERZ857840 | MGnify/ENA primary metagenome ERZ857840 (study PRJEB31778, sample SAMEA3449371) | human gut metagenome | biome: human gut; feature: human-associated habitat; material: faeces | place: United Kingdom | collected 2010/2012 ... | reverse complement strand
AAGCCTTGCAGTTCCAATGATTTCAGATACACAGCATAACCTCATGTAAAAGAGAATGAAAGATAGCAATTCCGTTCGCAATTTGTTTACTCATGCAATTGTCGTGACCGGAATTTCATGCAGTCCCGGTGGGTTTCGGAAATTTTCACCTGAACCTCCGGGAACGCGGCGGCGATTTTCTCCGCCAGCACGGCCACGACGGGGTTCTCCGTGGCAAAATGCCCCGCGTCGATCAGATTCATCCCCAGCGCCTGGGCGTCCCAGAAGTCATTGTACTTGATGTCCGCAGTGACGAAGGTGTCGCACCCGGCCTCGAAGGCGCTCATCAGTTCGTCGGAACAGCTTCCGCCGCCCACCGCCACCAGGCGAACCGGCTTGCCGCCGTCCACATAGCGCAGTCCCTCGGCATTCAGGCTGCTCCTGACGGTTTCCAGAAATTGGGAAAGGGGCTGCTCCTCTACCCTGCCCCGGCGCAGAAGCCCCCACTGTCGCCCCCGATCGTCCCGGAAAAAAGGCGGGATGGTCTCCACGTCCTTCAGTCCCAGGGTGTCTGCCAGCACGTCGTTGACGCCCCCCGGGGCACAGTCCAGATTGGTGTGGGCATTGACGGCGCTGATGCCGTGGCGGCAAAGGGTCATGATGCTCCGGCCGACGGTCGTTTCCTCCGTCACGGATTTGAGCGGGTCAAAAATAATTGGATGGTGGGTGACGATCAGCTCCGCGCCCCACTCCGCCGCCTCCCGGCACACCCCCTCGAAGGGGTCGAGCGCCACGAGAACCTTGGTAACGGGGGTCTCCCGGCTGCCGCAGAGCAGCCCCACATTGTCCCAGTCCATTTTCATGTAGGTTGGGGCAAGGGTTTCTACGTACTTGAGAATGTCAGCTACAGTCGTCATCGGTCAGTTCCTCCAGAATCGCTTTGTAGTGCCTGTATTTTTCCTCGTCCCCGCCGGACAGCCCCGCAACGGTCTTGCGAAGGCCGGAAAGGACGCTCTCCCGGAAGGCCGGGAGCAGCTCGCTGCCGCTTCGGCGCAGTGCCGGGGTGATGTAATATTCGCCCTCGGTCAGCGTCTCCCCGGGGGCGTAGACCACTTCCATGACGGGGTAGATGAATTTTCCGTCCTTCGCCAGCGTCTCCCGGCGGATGGCGTAGCCCTGACGGTACAGATACCGGCGCAGCTCCGGCCGCTTGCTCTGGCACTGCAAGATCAGGCGGTAGCGTTCGCTTTTCAGCCAAGGCGCGGCGTCCAGAATGGACATCATGGTGTCCGCCCCCATCCCCGCGCAGACCATGCAGTCAAATTCCCGGGGGACATCGCGGATGCCGTCGGACAGGTAGAAGGCCATGCGCTCCTTCACGCCGAATTTTTCCGCGTTGCGGATGGCGCTTTGCAGGGGCATTTCCCGGACGTCGGAGGCAATGACCGCACCGGCAATGCCGTTTTTCAGAAGGTAAATGCCGAGATAACCGTGGTCACAGCCCACGTCCGCCACCCGGTCGCCGGGCTTGACATAGCCGCAGCAGGCCAGCAGCCGGTTGGAAAGGGGAATTTTCACGGGCGTCCCTCCTTCTATACGAAAAAAGCCATCCCGGCAATTGTCCGGGATGGCGCTGCCGGTATTTTATCCGTTCTGCTTCGCGGCTTCGTTGGCCTCGTAGGCTTCCAGGAAATTGTTCAGCTGGGCGAGGAACGGCTCGCAGTCCACACCGTGAACCATGCAGGCTTCCTCAACGGTCTCGCCCCGGGAAGAGGGGCAGCCCAGGCAGTGCATACCGATGGCGAAGAACAGGGGCGCGGACTGGGGCGCGATGTCCAGAACGTCCCCGATGATGGTATCCTTTTCAATTTTGACAGCCATGAAAGTGACCTCCTTGTTTTTATCTTGGATTATTATAACCGCACATGCCGAAAAAAACAAGAGGAAAGTCGCAAAAGATACAAAATCTGCTCAGCGGCTGGCATCTAAGAATTATCTTTCACTTACATCTTATGCTCCGCCGCCCGCAAACGGACATCGGCCATTTTACCAAGTGCATAGCCGGTGGTTTCCGAATCCAAAAAAGTGGAGCGGATGAACGATCCACTCCACATCTATTTATGCGACATCTGGGCAATAGATATACTCGTATGTGTACTCATATGTAATTGTATCATGAGTTTTATTGTCCTGTTCAACAACCTTAATCAAGTTGCTGTCATTGTCATATGTGTTTTCTACTGTATACTCATTGACCAAGCCACCATCTTCATTAAAGATTCCATCACGCACACTTGCCTTGATGATATTTCCGTGTTCATCCAGTTCATAGCTACCAACTTCGTAAATATCAATATCGACGGCATATAAGCCAACACTTATCCAATACCTTTTGTAGACACGGTCACTTGAGAATGCGTTCAGGTAGGCACCCATAGACTGTTTATCTACAAAGTATGTCTCATCTTCAGAAGAAAAATCAAAAGTGGCACTCACGATGTTAAAACGTGTTGTATTACTTCCGCTATATTGTGACTGTGTGCATGTAATAGATTTAATAGAACCATCTTCAGCAAATACATGGTCGTATTCTACAATAATATCATCGGCGGTATTCTCATATTTTACAGGAATTCCATTGGTATCAAAATCAATCAAGTAGTAGGTGGGTTCACCGCTAACAAGGTAAAGATAATTCCATTGCTTCACTTGAATCAATACACTATCATCATTATAGAAGTATTCTGTTCGTTGCTTAGCTTCATCGCTCCAATATGTTAAAATCTTGCCATTAGCTGTGTATTCGTAGTATGCAACATATCCTTTGCCATCACCATAGCTATATTCGACTTTAACAGGCATTTTCTGGAATTGTTCTAGCTGTTTCTTGGCATCACCATAATCTCCAGCCGCACAGAAAGAATCATATGCAGCCATATGATTTCCTTGCTCCAGATACTCCAGACCTTGATGATACCGGCCTTCTTTCAGCCGTTCTTGGCTGTCCTTGTAGTCTCCCAATGCATCAAAGGCAGAACATGCTTCCTCATATTTGTTTTCACTCAGGAAAAGCAATGCCTCGTTATAGGTTGACGCACGCTCCGCTGCTTCCGCTTCTAATGCCAATGCATGTTCGGCTTCTTTAATTTGCTCTGTACTGTCTTTATAGTCCCCAAGCGATTGAAAGCCGGCAATAGCTTGCTCATATTCCCCCTGCTCCATGAGCGCAACGGCATCGCTATAGGCACGGTTTTTATTGACTACTCCAATTACAAAACGGGCAGCGACGCAGAGAACAGTAACGACCGCTAAAATGGCTGCTGCCCTTTTGGCGGTGCGGATATTGCGGCGTTTAGCCTCCTCTTCCTCTAAGCGCTTCTTTTCGGCAGCGGCCGCTTCCAGTGCCAGCCGTTCATCTTTCCGCTTGCGCAGATCGTCTATGTTGAAATCCCGAAGATGGTCTAGGGTTTGCCCGCACCGGTGACAGCAAGTTTCCCCACTACGGTTGATTGCTCCGCAAACGCAAATCCAGAGATCAGCGTCCTCCAAAAGCATGTTATTGCTGTACTCGCCGTACTCGCGATGGAATTGCTTTACCAGTTCAGGGTCACCCCAGCCCATCAATGTCGGCTTTTTCAGGGGACGCCATTTTGCTTCTTCTGCAATCCATTTTTCGTTATTTGAGAAAATGATTTCGGTAACAATCACGGAAAACGAGCGAGTGGCAGCATTGGGCAGCGGTATCGCTGTTTTTTGGCCAAAGAACTCATCCCGCCCCGCGTTCAGATCGAGATACTGATAGGTCGCGGTTTCGTCGATTGCGTCACCTGCGGTATCCATGGGGAAAATCTGAACCGTGGCTGCTTTTATTCTCCGGCTATTAATATTTTGCAGCTTTAATTGCGCAAGTACGTTTCCTGACTGATTGTCTTTCAGCAATGCACCCGCCGCAATGACAACGGGTGCTCCGGTAGTGTAAAGATTTTCGGGCAGAGAAAAGAGTTTGCTATATCGTTCACTCATGTCGAAATCTCCTTAAAGTTCAGGAAGTTCGTCGGGGCGCACCTGCGGGGTGTTCCCGCGATCGGGCAATGCGCACACCAAAACCCAGCCTACCCAGCCAAGCCAAAAACAAATCCAGAAATACTTTTTGTCGTGGTAGCCTTTTTCTTCGGCGGCTTCAAAGAACCATTTGGCAATGAAATAGTCGAGGACGATGAAAGCCGCTGCAATTAGAAGATACAGAAAAACCAGAAATGCCATGTGTTTTACCCCTTTCTTTAATCTAAAAATAAAAAGTGCGCCTACCGAAGCAGACGCACAAAAAACGCAAACTCCGATAGTCGCCAAACTTATCAATATAAAGCATCACAGCATTCATACCGAGGGAATTTGCATTTTTTATCAAATTCATGGTACGAACACAAAAGGGTATAGTACCCCCTTGTGATGCTTTTCATAATTTGATTAGTTTGGCAACTTCATAGTACCATATCTGCATGGAAGATTCAATGCGTTTTGTAAAATATTATCCTTTCCACAAGAACAAAAAGAAGCACATCCAGCCCGATTTCTCGGGCTGGATGTGCTTCTTTGCTTGTTATTCAGGAAAGAAAAGCGTTCCCTTATTTCGTCTCGTCGGTGCCGTAGTAGGCGTTGAGGTACATCTGCTTGATCTCGCTCATGAGGGGATACCGGGGGTTCGCGCCGGTGCATTGGTCGTCGAAGGCCTGCTCCACCATGCTGTCCAGACGGTTCAGGAAGTCGGTTTCGTCAATGCCGTAGTCCCGGATGGTCTTTTTGATGCCGATTTTGGCCTTCAGTTCGTCGACGGCCGCGATCAGTTTTTCCAGCTTCTCCTCGTCCGTGGTGCCGCCCAGCTTCAGGTAGTCGGCAACCTCGGCATACCGCGCCAGGGTGTGGGGATGGTCGTACTGGGAGAAGGTACCCATCTTCGCGGGAACCTCGGCGGCGTTGAACCGCAGGACTTCGTCGATCATCAGGGCGTTGGCAACGCCGTGGGGCAGATGATGGAACGCGCCCAGCTTGTGCGCCATGGAGTGGCACACGCCCAGGAAGGCGTTGGCAAAGGCCATACCGGCCATGCAGGCGGCGTTTGCCATGTTCTCACGAGCCTTGGGATCCTTCGCGCCGTTTTCATAGGCGGAGGGCAGGTTCTCGAAAATCAGCTTCAGGCTCCGCAGCGCCAGACCGTCGGTGTAGTCCGTGGCCATCATGGAGGCGTAAGCTTCCAGGGCGTGGGTCACGGCGTCGATGCCGGAGGCCGCGGTCAGACCCTTGGGGGCGTTCATCATCATGTCGGCATCCACGATGGCCATTTTCGGCAGCAGCTCATAGTCCGCCAGCGGGTACTTGACGCCGGTGGTTTCATCGGTGATGACGGCGAAGGGGGTCACCTCGGAGCCGGTACCGGCGGTGGTGGGGATGGCGACAAAATAGGCCTTTTCGCCCATCTTGGGGAAGGTGTAGACACGCTTGCGGATATCCACGAAGCGCATGGCCATGTCCTGGAAATCCGCCTCGGGATGCTCATACAGCACCCACATGATCTTGCCCGCGTCCATGGCGGAGCCGCCGCCGATGGCGAGGATCAGGTCGGGCTTGAAGGCTGCCATCTGCGCCGCGCCCTCTCTGGCACAGGCGAGGGTGGGGTCGGGAGCCACGTTGTAGAAGGTGGTGTGGGTGATCCCCATGGCGTCCAGCTTCTCCTCCACGGGCTTTGTGTAGCCGTTCTGGTACAGGAAGGCGTCGGTGACGATGAAGGCCTTCTTGTAATTTTTCAGCTCGGACAGAGCCACGGGCAGGCAGCCCTTCTTGAAATAAACCTTTTCAGGCGCGCGGAACCAGAGCATGTTCTCCCTCCTAATTGCCACAGTCTTGATGTTCAGCAGGTGCTTGATGCCCACGTTCTCGGAAACGGAGTTGCCGCCCCAGGAGCCGCAGCCCAGCGTCAGGGAGGGAGCCAGCTTGAAGTTGTACAGGTCGCCGATGCCGCCGTGGGAGGACGGCGTGTTCACCAGAATGCGGCAGGCCTTCATTTTTTCCGCAAAGGCGTCCAGCTTTTCCTTCCCGGCCACCGTATCCAGATAAACGGAAGCGGTGTGGCCGTAGCCGCCGTCCTTGACCAGGGTGTCCGCCTTGTTCATGGCGTCGGCAAAGTCGGACGCCCGGTACATGGCAAGCACGGGGGACAGCTTCTCGTGGGCAAAGGCTTCGGAGAGATCGGTGGAGGTCACTTCGCCGATGAGGATTTTGGTGCTTTCGGGGACGTCAACGCCCGCCAGCGCCGCGATGGTGTGGGCGGACTGACCCACGATCTTGGCGTTCAATGCGCCGTTAATCAGGATGGTTGCGCGAACCTTGTCGGCTTCTTCCGCGTTCAGGACGTAGCAGCCGCGCTTGACGAATTCCGCCTTGACCCGGTCGTAGATGCTGTCCAGCACCACCACGCTCTGCTCGGAGGCGCAGATCATGCCGTTGTCAAAGGTCTTGGAATGGATGACGGAGGAAACCGCCAGCAGAATATCGGCGCTGTCGTCGATCACGGCGGGGGTATTGCCGGGGCCGACACCCAGAGCGGGCTTGCCGGAGGAGTAAGCCGCCTTCACCATGCCGGGGCCGCCGGTGGCGAGGATCAGGTCGGCTTCCGCCATCACCTGATTGGTCAGCTCCAGAGAGGGCTTGTCGATCCACGCGATGATGCCTTCCGGCGCACCGGCGGCCACCGCCGCTTCCAGCACCACCCGTGCGGCGGCGATGGTGCAGCCCTTCGCTCTCGGATGGGGGCTGATGATGATGCCGTTGCGGGTCTTCAGGGAGATCAGGGTCTTGAAAATGGCGGTGGAAGTGGGGTTCGTGGTGGGAATGACCGCCGCGATAACGCCGATAGGCTCGGCAATGCGCTGAATGCCGTAGGCCGTGTCTTCCTCGATGACGCCGCAGGTCTTGGAATCCTTGTAGGCGTTGTAAATATATTCGGCGGCATAGTGGTTCTTGATGACCTTATCCTCCACCACGCCCATACCGGTTTCGGCTACGGCCTGCTTGGCCAGAGGAATGCGCATCTGATTGGCTGCGGTAGCGGCAGCCAGAAAAATCTTATCCACCTGCTCCTGGGTATAGGCGGCAAATTTCTCCTGGGCAGCGCGGCACTTTGCCAATGCTTCGGTCAGTTCCTGAGCGGTGGTTACAGGTGCATATGTTTTCTCCATAAAAATCGACCTTTCCTGGGGAATCCCTGACGAAACCGTCCTCGGCTGAAATTTTTGCCGTCAGCCTCCGCCGGATTCACCGGTGCTTCCCGAACAGATTTATCAGTATTTTCATACCGATATATTACTATCGATATAATAGCACATATCTCGGAAATGTCAATCCCCTATCTGAAAAAAATCTCTGCGCGGACAAAACCGCCGGACTTCCGGAGCGCACCGCTCCGAAAGCCCGGCTGTGCCGTTTCCTGATTACGTGCCGAGATAGGCCGCCTTCACCGCTTCGTTGGCCAGCAGCTCCTCGCCGCTGCCGTGGAGGGTGATCCGGCCGGTCTCCATGACGTAGCCGAGATTGGCGGTTTTCAGCGCCATATTGGCGTTCTGCTCGATGAGCAGCACCGTCACGCCCTGCTTGTTGATCTCCTTGATGATCTCGAAAATGCCCTTGACGATGATGGGCGCCAGTCCCAGAGACGGCTCGTCCATCATAATGACCTTGGGGCGGCTCATGAGCGCACGACCCACCGCCAGCATCTGCTGCTCGCCGCCGGACAGGGTGCCGCCCGCCTGCCAGGAGCGCTCCTTCAGACGGGGGAACAGGTCAAAGACCCAGTTTAAATCCTCGGTCAGATCGTCCTTGCGCAGGTAAGCGCCGATTTTCAGGTTTTCCAGCACCGTCATGTCCGGGAAAATCCGCCGTCCTTCCGGTACCAGCGTGATGCCCTTGGACACGATCAGGCTGGAATCCATGCCGGTGATGTCCTCGTCCAGAAAGGAGATTTTTCCCGCGGAGGGCTTCACCAGCCCCGCGATGGCGCGAAGGGTGGAGCTTTTGCCCGCGCCGTTGGCGCCGATCAGGGTCACGATCTCCCCTTCCGGCACATCCAGGCTGATGCCCTTCACCGCTTCGATTCCGCCGTAATGCACCTGTAAATCCCGGATTTCCAGAATGTTACGCATCTTCCGTCACCCCCAAATACGCCTCGATCACGCGCTTGTTCTGCTGCACTTCCTTCGGCACGCCCCGGGCGATCTCACTGCCGAAGTCAATGACATAAATGTAGTCCGAAATCTTCATGACCAGATCCATGTGATGCTCAATGAGGAAGACCGTCAGATGGTGTCTGTCCCGGATTTCCTTGATGTATTCCGCCAGTTCCTGCGTCTCCTGGGGGTTCATGCCCGCCGCCGGTTCGTCCAGCAGCAGCAGCTTGGGCTCCGTCGCCAGAGCGCGGGCAATTTCCAGACGGCGCTGCAGGCCGTAGGGTAGGCTGGTGGCGATTTCATCCTTGTACTGCTCCAGTCCCTGCTCTTGCAGCAGCGCCATGGTTTCCTCCCGCATTCTCGCCTCTTCCTTGGCATTCGCCCGGAAAATGGCGGAAAACACGTTCTGCTTCGCCCGCATATGCTTGGCCACCAGCACGTTTTCAAACACCGTCATGCTTTTCCACAGGCGGATGTTCTGGAAGGTACGGGCAATGCCCAAGGACACCACATGATCCGGGGTGGGGTCAATGTTGCGCTCATTTGCATACTTATCCCCGTTGGTTCCCAGATAGTTCTTTTTCATTTTCCCGGTGGGGTGGTTGCGGATCATGGTCTTGCCCATGAATTCCACCCGGCCGTTGGTCGGCTGGTACACGCCGGTGATGCAGTTAAAGGCCGTGGTTTTGCCCGCGCCGTTGGGGCCGATGAGGGCGACGATCCTGCCCTCCGGCACGTCCAGAGACAAATCATTCACAGCCACAACGCCGCCAAACTGCATGGTGACGTTTTCCATACGAAGAACGTTTGTTTCGCTCATGCCGCTTCAGTCCTCCTTTTCCGCCGTCGGGGCAGCCTTTTTCCGCTTCTGAAACAGTCCGCCGATGCCCTTCCAGCTCAGCTCCTTCTCCCCCATGATGCCCTTGGAGAAGAACAGGACGATGATCATGATGACCACGGAGAATACGACCATCCGGAAGCCGCTGCGCAGCAGAGGCACCTTAAACGAGCCGATGAAGGTCTCCCGATCCAGGAACCGCAGCCACCACTCGGAGCAGGCCACATACAGGAATGTGCCGATGACGGAGCCGGAAACGGAGCCGATGCCGCCGATGACCACGATCAGCAGAATTTCATAGGTCATGGTGGAGGTAAAGACCTTCGCCTGGGCGTTGGCCACATACATGGCGAACAGCGCGCCGCCCACACCGGAGAAGAAGCTGGAAATCACAAAGGAGAGCATCTTGTGCTTGAACAGGCTGATGCCCATGGCCTCCGCCGCCACCTCGTCGTCCCGGATGGCCTTAAAGGCGCGGCCATAGGAGGAGTTGATCAGCAGAACGATCAGCGTAATACTGACAATCGCCACAAGGAAGGGGACAAACGTACTCAGCCGCAGAACCACCTGCCCTGCCCCGTTCTTGATGTTGAAATCGGAGAAGGTAGGGAAGCCCTTGATCATGTTTGCGCCGTTGGTGATGGGGCCGAGGGTCTGCCACTGGAAAATCGCCCGGAGAATTTCGGCAAACCCCAATGTGGCAATGGCGAGGTAATCACTTTTCAGCCGCAGAACCGGCAGACCGATCAGCGCCGCGAACAGCGCGGCCACCAGCCCCGCCAGAATCAGTCCTACGAGAACGGCCAGCACCAGCGCCAGTCCGCCGCCGACCCCGGCGCTTCCCAGAAAGCTCTGGAAGCAGTCCACCAGAGAGAACTTCACAGCCGAGCCGCCGTAGAGGTAATACACCTGATCCTTGGCAGCCATGGGAACGGTGAGAATGGCGTAGGTATACGCGCCCAGCAGCATGAAGCCCGCCTGTCCCAGAGAGAACAGGCCGGTGAAGCCGTTGAGCAGGTTCATGGAAACGGCCACCAGAGAATACACCGCGCCCTTTTTCAGCACGGTAAACAGCTGGCTGGTGGGAAGGAAGACCGCAGGCAGTCCGGGAATGCGGTCGCTGATGTTTTCCAGCAGGATAATCAGCAAAAGCAGCACCGAAATGGAGATCAGCGCAGCGAAGCTGCCGTTTTTGTTTGTTTTCTGTTTCAGCATATCCGGCACCTCCTTAAACCTTATCCGTGGCCTTTTCGCCAAAGAGTCCGGTGGGCTTGCAGGTCAGGATGATGATGAGCAGTGCAAAGGTGAAGGCATCGGAGAACACGGAAACATTCCACGCCGAGGGCAGACCCTTGATGATAGTCTCGCAGATACCGATTAAAAACGCGCCGATCACCGCGCCGGGGATGGAGCCGATGCCGCCGAACACCGCCGCCACAAAGGCTTTCAGCCCCGGCATGGCCCCCGCCGTGGGGGTAATGGCGGGATAGGTGGTGAAGTACAGAATGGAGCCAACCACCGCCAGGGCAGAACCGATGACAAAGGTCATGGAAATGACGTTGTTGATCTTGATGCCCATCAGCCGCGCCGTCTCAAAGTCCTTGGACACCGCCCGCATAGCCATGCCGATCTTGGTGTGGTTAATCAGCTGGGTCAGAAGCAGAATCAGCACCAGCACCAGAATGGGGGTGATAATGACCACCAGCTTCGTGGAGGTGCCGACGATGTCGACGGTTTTGTTCAGGATCCCGATGGTGGGATACGTCATGGGCTGACCGCCGGTGACATAGGTCGCGGTGTTTTGCAGCAGATAGCTGACGCCGATGGCGGAGATCATGACGGACATTCTCGGCGCGTTGCGCAGGGGCTTATAGGCCGCCCGCTCAATGAAGAAGCCCAGCGCCACCGTCAGGATGATGACAACAGGAATTGCCGCGTAGATAGGCATCACGGCGGAAATATAGATGCCCAGCAAGCCCGCGACCATGAACACGTCGCCGTGGGCAAAGTTGATCAGGCGCAGAATGCCGTAGACCATGGTGTAGCCAATGGCGATCAGCGCCAGCTGCCCGCCCAGAGAAATGCCGCTGAGCAGAATGGATACCATGTATTCCAGAGAAAACAGTTGTTCCACAAGGGGTTCCTCCCTTTCTTTACGGAATCCCCGAAGAAGCCGTCCGCAGCCCCGCTCCGGACGGCTTTTTCAGAGATTCCCTGTCTAAAAAAATACGACTGTTTGGCGGGGGTATGCGTCCCCCGCCAAACAATTCAAATCGGAGATAAAATCAGCTGCCGGAGCCGGTCTGAACGGTCTCCAGAGTCCAGGTGCCGCTGGCGGTGTCCGCCGTCTTGATGTAAGCGGTGTCGCGGATGGCGTCGCCCTGAGCGTCAAAGGCGATGGAGCCGGAAACGCCGGTGTAGGTGACGGAGGGCAGAGCGGCCATGATGGCGGCCTTGTCGCCGCTGTCGGCCTTCTTCA
>ERZ857840.4093-NODE-4093-length-11551-cov-7.110821_pt1 | contig 11551 bp, 10 predicted proteins | sample MGYA00519760_ERZ857840 | MGnify/ENA primary metagenome ERZ857840 (study PRJEB31778, sample SAMEA3449371) | human gut metagenome | biome: human gut; feature: human-associated habitat; material: faeces | place: United Kingdom | collected 2010/2012 ... | reverse complement strand
ACCTGAATCTAGCGCGTCTGCCAGTTCCGCCACATCCGCATATTCTTTTCGCCGTGGGCCGTGGCCCTGACGACGTGTATTATTATAGCCAAACCGCAAACAAATGTCAAGCGTTTTCCGCAAAAAATGCCAAACTTTTTTATATTTTTGTGAACATGAGTAAAAACTGCGTAAAAACGTCAAAACGCGCCGCGCCAAAACTTGCATTTGCGCCATAAGCTGTTATAATAAAAGTATATAGTAAAAGCATGCAACCGTGAGCAAAACGCATGTTTTGCGAAATCAAAATGCAGTATATAGATGAAAGAAAAGCCGAACACAACTGTATGCTGTACGCCCTCGAGAACAAATCGGAGCTTTGCCCATCCCTAAAGCATGAATTATGGAGGTGACCCACTATGTGGACACGCGAACTTTTAAAAACCAACGCCAAGCAGGCCCTGCAGGGACGCTACTGGCGTTCCTTCTGGATCTGTCTGGTGCTCAGCTTTGTAGGGCTGGGCGGGGCAGGGGCCAACAGCGGCAATGCGGCGCATCAGGCTGTCAGCACTGTTACGGACGACACGACGGCCTATGACATCATCAACAGTATCCCCGACAGTATGCTGGGGGCGATCCTCGTCGGTATGCTCATCGGCTCTATTGCCGCGCTTTGCTGGGCACTGTTTGTCGTCTACCCGCTCAACGTCGGTCGCTGCCGCTATTTTATGGAGAGCCGCCAGTCCCTGACGCCCGTCTCCACCGTCGTCAGCACCTTCCGCCGCCCCTACGGCAACCCCATCGTGGTGCAGTTGCTTACCGACCTGAAAATCGCGCTGGGCTTCCTGTTGCTCATTGTGCCGGGCATTTACTGGGAGTATTGCTATGAGCTGGTGCCCTACCTGCTGGCCGAAAACCCCTATATGTCTGCCACCCGCGCTATGGAACTGAGCAAGGAGATGATGGAGGGCGAGAAGTGGAACTTCTTCATCCTCAAGCTGTCCTTCTTTGGCTGGCTGCTGCTCTGCGTGTTCACCTTCGGCATCGGCGGCTTCTTTTTGGAACCGTACATGCAGGCGACCTACGCGGAATTTTACGCCGCCATGCGCAGCAAGGCACTGGCCATGGGCATGACGACTACCGACGAGCTCGGCGGCTTTGTGCGGCATGATACCTACCCCAACGACATGGACTTCTGATTCAGAATAAACCCGCGAAACGCCGCGGAAACGGGAGCTGCTCCTGTTTCCGCGGCGTTTTTTGGCAAAGCCCCGCGCACGATTTCACACTTCTTCAAACCATTGTCGCAAAATTATCACAATTTATCACTATAATAAAAGACATTATGAAATGAAAAGGGGAGTGCGCACTTTGATCGAAGTAGAGCATCTGACAAAGCGCTACGGCAGCCACACCGCGGTGGACGACATCAGCTTCACCGTGGAGGATGGCGGCATCTACGGCCTGCTCGGCCCCAACGGCGCGGGCAAATCGACCACCATGAACATTATTACCGGCTACATTTCGGCCACGGACGGCACGGTCAAAATCGACGGCCATGACATCGCCGACGAGCCCGCCGCGGCCAAGGCCTGCATCGGCTATCTGCCGGAGCTGCCGCCGCTGTATCAGGAGATGACCGTGCAGGAGTATCTGCTGTTCGTTGCCGAGCTGAAGGGCACCCGCAAAAAGGCGGATCGTGCCGCCGCAGTGGCGCACGCCGCGGCCCGCGCGGGCCTGCAGGGCATGGAGCAGCGCCTGATCCGCAACCTGTCCAAGGGCTACCGTCAGCGTGTGGGCATTGCCGCTGCGCTGCTCGGCACGCCGAAGATCATCATCCTGGATGAGCCCACCGTTGGCCTGGACCCGGCGCAGATGATCGAGATCCGCTCCCTCATCCGCGACCTGGGCAAGACCCACACGGTCATCCTGTCCAGCCACATCCTCAGTGAAGTGAAGGCCGTCTGCGACAAGGCGCTCATCCTGTCGCAGGGGCATCTGGCCGCTGTCGTGGACCTTGCCGCCGAAGAGCGCGATTTGGAAGAGCTCTTCCTTGAGCTGACGGCTCCGGAAGAGACTTCGGATAAAAAGGAGGACTGATTCGATGCTTGCCATCTACAAGCGGGAGCTGCGCAGCTTTTTTCACGGCATGATGGGCTATGTGCTTACGGCCTTTCTGCTGGCGGCTTCCGGCATCTATTTTCTGGCCCTGAACCTCGGTTACGGCCTGACGGATTTTGGCTACTATACGCTCTACCGAACGATCTTCATGCTGCTGCTCTATTTTCCGGTGCTGGCCATGCGCTCGCTGGCCGAAGAGCGCCGCGCCCGCACCGACCAGCTGCTTCTCACCAGCCCGGTGTCCGTGTGGGGCATTGTGGTGGGCAAGTATCTGGCCCTCTGCACCGTGTTCGCGCTGCCCTGTCTGGCCGACGGCATCATGATCGTCGTGCTCTGGCTGCTGGGCGGCACGGCCTCGGCCTGCGGGGCAAATTTCGCCGCGCTGCTGTGCTATTTCCTGCTGGGCTGTGCGGCCATTGCCGTCTGCGAGTTCTGCTCCGGCCTCACGGAGAACCAGATCATCGCGGCAGTCATGGGCTTTTCGGCTCTGCTGCTGGCCTATATGATGCCCAGCCTCCGCAGTATGTTCAACGCCGGGAGCGCCGTGGCACTGGTGGTCTTTACGGCTCTGTCGGCGGGAGCCTCCCTTGCGGTGGGCCTGCGCACCCGGAGCTTCACGCTGGGCTGCTTCTGCTTTGCGGCCCTCTGTGCCGGGCTGAGCGCTCTATTCCTGCTGCGCAGCGCATGGCTCACCGAAGCGTTCAGTGCTGTCTTGAGCGCCCTCTGCCTGTTTGCGCCCTTTGAGGAGTTCGTCAACAACAGCTTTTCCATCCCGACGCTGGTTTATTATCTGACGGTGACGGTGCTCTTCCTCTTCTTTACGGCGCAGGGCATCGAGAAGCGCCGCTGGAACTGAGAGGGGGGCAGACTATGAAGAAATTTGAGAAAAAAAGCGCAGGCTCGCTGGAACGTCTGCGGATAGGCAGCGGCATCTATGCCTCGGCGGTCACGGTGCTGGTGGTCGTGCTGGCCGTCCTGCTCAACCTCATCGTCCGGGCCGTTCCGACGAAGTACACCGAGTTCGACCTCTCGGAGGCCGGGCTCTACACCCTCAGCGACAGCTCCAAGGACATCGCCCACGCCCTGACGCAGGATGTCACCATCTACTATCTGGCCGAGACGGGCAGCGAGGACGCCATCATCACAAAGCTGCTGGACCGCTACGCCTCCGAGAGCGGCCACATCAAGTGGGAGACGAAAGACCCCGCCGTCTACCCGACCTTCGCCGCCCAGTACGGTGTGCAGTCGGCTGAGAACGGCAGTCTCATCCTCGTCTCGGGGGAGAAGAGCGCCGTGCTGGCGGCGTCCGACCTCTACGATTATGACTACTCCGACTACTACACCACCGGCAGCTACAGTGTGACCTTTGGCGGCGAAAATAAGCTCACCGCTGCCATCTACCGCATCACCAGCGGCGAAGAGCTCCACGCCTACTACACGACGAACCACGGCGAACAGCGCCTCACCGACACCCTGACCGATGCGCTGGAAGGCCAGAACCTCTCCGTCAGCCCCCTCGACCTGCTGACGGACACCATCCCGGACGACTGCGACCTGCTCATCATCAATGACCCGCAGCAGGACTTTGCATCGACGGGCGGCCTCGTGGATGAGATGTCGGCCCTGCGCGCCTACCTGAAAAATGGCGGACATCTGATGCTCACCACCGATAGCTATTACTCCACCCCGAATCTTGACGCCCTGATGGCCGAGTTTGGACTGACCCGCACGACCGGCCTTGTGGTGGAAGGGGACAGCGGCCATTACCTGAACGGTTACCCCTACTATCTGCTGCCGGATTACGCCACTGACACCGAAAGCGGCACGCTGGACGGAATCGACACCAGCCGCCGCGTCCTGCTGCAGATGGCGCAGGGCATCACCATCACTGAAACGGAGGGCATCGCCTCGGAAGCCCTGCTGGTCAGTACCGAGAGCTCCTACAGCAAGGCGGCGGGCTATGAGATGACCACCGCCGAGCAGGAAGACGGCGACCCCGACGGCCCCTTTGCACTGGCAGCCTATGCTTCCAATAACAGCACCGGCGCAGAGGTCATCTGGGTCAACTGCGGCAACATGGACAACGAGGCCGTCTATCAGACTGTTCCCGGCAACGTGACCTTCCTGCAGGGCTGCGCTGCCTCTCTGGCCGGGCAGGAGGGGACCACCCTCGTGGAGTCCAAGGCGCTGGAAGCTGCGCCCATCACCATCTCGGGCCACACCGCCGCTGTGCTGGGTCTGGTGTTCGTCCTCATCCTCCCAGCGGCTGTGCTGGCCGTGGGCGCAGTGGTGGTGCTGCTGCGACGCCGCAAATAAGGAGGCACGCCATGAAAGCAAAACAGCATACCCTCATCGTTTTGCTGGTATTCGTCCTCGCCGCCGGGGCGGCGCTGGCCCTGCTGACCCACGCGAACCAGAAGGCCGAACAGGCCGCCAGTGAGGCCGAGGACGGCAGCATCCCGCTGCTGGATGTGACCATCGCCACGCTGGAAAGCGTCTCCATCCAGTATGGCGGCGAGACGCTGACGCTCCGGCCCTCTGACGACGGCTGGACGCTGACCGAGGACCCGGCCTACCATCTGGATGATTCGGCCTGCAACACCATCCGGACCGCGCTGGCAGGCATGAAGGCCAGGCGCCAGCTCGAGGCGCAGCCCGGCGAGGACTACGGCTTCGACGCGCCCCGGCTTGTTGTAAATGTTTCGGCGGCGGGGGAGAGTACCACCCTTACCGTGGGAGCGGAGAACCCCGTCACCGGGGATGTGTACGTCCGGCGGGAGGGCGGCGACGCTGTCTACACCGTGGACGCGGCCAGGTTCCGCTGCATGGAACAGACGAAGGCGGAGCTCTTCGGGGCATTCAGCCCGGCGGGCATTACTGTCTCGGACATCGAGGCCGTGCGCTATACCCTCCAAAGCGGCGAGACGGTCAAGCTGCAATCCGTCTCCCAGTCCACGGAGGCCGACAGCACCACCTACCAGACCGTCTGGCAGCTCACAGATGAGCCGGATGCTGCGTTGGACACCGACAAGACGGACGCTCTGCTGGCCGCACTGGCCAGCTATGTCACCGGGCAGGACACTGCCGCTGACCTTTCCGCCTGCGGCTTCGACGCCCCGCTGGTGACAGCAGAGGTGACGACGACGGACGGCACTGTCACCCTGACGTATGCCATCGGCACCGACGGCTATTATATGATGGTGTCGGGCGACAGCTCTGTCTACACTGTGGACGGCCAGACCGTGCAGGCCCTCTGCCTGACGGCCCGGCAGCTGAAAGCCGACACCTGAGAATTTATCCCAAAAGCACCCGCAGTTCTGCACTGTAGGTGCTTTTATGCTGTATGAGGAAACGCTATATGCAAAATTGATGTAAAACCCGGGTGGGAAAAGCTCCCTCGGAGTCAAAGTTTCGGCAAACATCAGCAGAGTGATTGACATTTTGACAAAGATTGTTTAAGATAGACAAGACAGGGCAGAATAACTGCGCAATGTTACGGTCGTCATGGATGTTGTGCGGGGATGAGTCTGCTCCCACAGCCAGCACATATTGGATGGGCGAGGCGTTTTTGCGTCAGACAAGGAGGACTTCCGCAGCAATCCTGACGGATTGCAAGGGAGAACGACGCGGTATGACACAAAAAAGGCCGTTCAGACGGTGTGGGATGGTTGCGGGAGCAGACTCAAAGTCACCCTGGTACGAGAGGATGGGGGAGTAAACCCCTGTCTTTTTTCGTATCTGAGTTACAAGGAGGATATAGGAAAGAAATGAACAACTCGGTGATCGTTTCGCTGCGAGACATCGTAGTGGAATTTGATGGTCAGCGCATCCTGGATGGGCTGAACCTCGACATCCATGACAAAGAGTTTGTGACGCTGCTGGGATCCTCCGGCTGCGGCAAAACCACCACCCTCCGCCTCATCGCGGGCTTTCTGGAACCGACGTCCGGCAAAGTGCTGCTGAAAGGAGAGGACATCACAGGTGTACCGCCCTACAAGCGTCCGGTGAACACCGTGTTCCAGAAATACGCGCTGTTCCCCCACCTGAACGTCTTTGAGAATGTGGCCTTCGGCCTCCGCCTCAAGAAGATGGACGAAGAGACCATCCGCCGCAAAGTGCGGGATATGCTGGAAGTCGTGGGCCTGAAGGGTTTCGAGCGCCGCAGCATCGGCCAGATGTCCGGCGGCCAGCAGCAGCGCGTGGCCATCGCCCGCAGCCTGGTCAATGAGCCGGAGATCCTGCTTCTCGACGAGCCTCTGGGCGCCCTGGACCTCAAGCTGCGCAAGGAGATGCAGCTGGAGCTCAAGCGCCTGCAGCGCGAGATGAACATCACCTTCATCTACGTCACCCACGATCAGGAAGAGGCCCTGACCATGTCCGACACCGTCGTCGTCATGAACGGCGGCAAGGTGCAGCAGATCGGCACCCCCGAGGACATCTACAACGAGCCAAAGAACGCCTTTGTTGCCGACTTCATCGGCGACTCCAACATCGTGGACGGCGTGATGCACCGTGATTTTCTCGTCTCCTTCTCGGGCGTCGAGTTCCCCTGTGTGGACCGCGGCTTTGCCCGGGAGGAGAGCGTACAGGTGGTCGTCCGCCCCGAAGATATTGAAGTGGTCTCCCCGGTGGAAGGCCAGCTGGTGGGCGTCGTCAATGACGTCATCTTCAAGGGCGTCCACTTCGAGATGCATGTGGAATGCGAGGGCCGCGAGTGGCTCATCCATTCCACCCGCGCCTGCACGCCCGGTGAGACCATCGGTATGCGCATCGGCCCCAACGAGATCCATATCATGTCGCGTTCGGAGGGGTGAGGCCGCATGAAGATTTACGATAAGAAACTGGCCTATCCGTACTTTGTATGGATGGTGCTGTTCACGGTGGTGCCGTTATTCATCGTGGTGTATTACGCCCTCACCGACTCCACCGGCAGCTTTACGCTGGACAATCTGGTGACCGTCAGCGGCTATGGCTCGGTGTTCGCCCGCAGCCTGCTGCTGGCCATCATCTCCACCGTCGTCTGCCTCATCATCGCGTTTCCGGTGGGCTATTTCCTCTCCCGGCTGCGCGTCAACAAGCAGCACATCATGCTGATGCTGGTGATGCTGCCCATGTGGATGAACTTCCTGCTCCGTACCTACGCATGGATGGGTCTGCTGAGCCTCAACGGCCCCGTGAACGCCGTTCTGGGCGTCTTCGGCCTCGGACCCTACAACATGCTGAATACCTCTGGCGCTGTGGTGCTGGGCATGGTGTACAACTATGTGCCGTATATGATCCTGCCCCTCTACACCAGCATGACCAAAATCGACCAGAGCATCGTGGAGGCAGCGCAGGACCTGGGCGCTTCCACCACCAAGACTCTGTTCCGGGTGCTCATCCCCATGAGCATCCCCGGCATCAGCACCGGCATCACGATGGTGTTCGTCCCGGCGGTGTCCACCTTCGTTATCAGCCGTATGCTGGGCGGTGGTTCCAACCTGCTCATCGGCGATTTGATCGAGATGCAGTTCCTCGGCAACAGCTACAACCTCAATGTCGGCTCTGCCATGAGCCTCGTGCTGATGGTCATCGTGTTGCTCTGCATGAGCTTTACGTCCAGCTTCGACGAGGATGAGATGGAGGGTGTGTCCTGATGAAAACGAAACATCTGCGTCTGATGCAGCGCGCCTACGTCATCCTGTTCTTCTGCTTCATGTACCTGCCCATCGCGTACATGGTCGTGTTCAGCTTCAACCAGAGCAAGGGCTACGCCCTCTTTACCGGCTTTACCTTTAAGTGGTACACCAGCCTGCTCCACAACGAGTCCATCCTGCACGCGCTGTGGGTGTCGCTGTATCTGGCACTGTTCTCGGCGGTCATCGCCACCGTGCTGGGGACTGCGGCGTCTCTGGGCATCGCCTCCATGGGCCGCAAGAGCCGCCTGCTGGTGACGAATATCACCTATATCACCACGGTCAATCCCGAGATCATCACCGGTATCTCCCTGATGATGCTCTTTGTGGCATACCAGCGCTTTGCGTCTGAGCTGGACTTCCTGCCCGACAATATCATGGGCTTCCCCACGCTGCTCATCGCCCATATCGCATTCAACGTGCCGTATGTCATCTTCAATGTCACACCCAAGCTCAAACAGCTGGACATCAAGCTGTTTGAGGCGGCGCTGGACCTCGGCTGTGACCCCCGGCAGGCATTTTTCAAGGTCATCCTGCCCGAGATCAGCCCGGCCATCCTGTCGGGCTTCCTTATCAGCCTGACCTACTCCATCGACGACTTCATGATCTCCTACTTCAACTGCGGTACGGTGGAGACACTGCCCATCGCCATCTACTCCATGACCCGCAAGAAGGTCAGCCCGGAGATCTACGCGCTGTCCACCATCATGTTCGTGGTCATCCTGAGCATCATCCTCATCTCCAACGCCATGGAGAGCCGCGGCTACCGCCGCGACCAGCGCGCACTGAGAGGGGGAGATGTCAAATGAAGCGTTTCGTCATTCTTCTGCTGACGGCTGTGCTGGCGCTGACCATGCCGCTGTCGGCTCTGGCCGCGGGACAGATCGAGGTCACGGAGGACATTTCCGTCTCGGATGACTACGACTGGACCCGCTTCAAGGGCCAGAACGTCACCCTGAACGTCTACAACTGGGGCGAGTATATCTCCAACGGTTCCGACGACAGCGTGGACGTGGTGGCGGCCTTTGAAAAGCTGACCGGCATCAAGGTCAACTATACCACCTTCGATTCCAACGAGTCCCTCTACGCCAAGCTGAAGTCCGGTGCGGCCAACTACGATGTCATCATCCCGTCGGACTACATGGTCGCCAAGATGATAAGCGAAGGGATGCTGATGCCGCTGGACTACAGCAACATCCCGAACTTCCAGAACATCGACGAGGAGTACCGCAACGGAGACTATGACCCCGAGAATGCCTACACCGTGCCTTACACCCTCTGCACCACTGGCATCATCTACAATACAAAGATGGTAGACGAGGCCCCCACCAGCTGGGCAGACCTGTGGGACGAGAAGTATGCAGGCAACATCCTGATGTTCAACAACAGCCGCGACGCCTACGCCATCGGTGCATTCAAGAGCGGCAGCAGCGTCAACCCCCAGACCACGGAGGAAGTGGATGCGGTGGTGGACGAACTGAAAGCCCAGAAGCCTCTGGTGCAGGCCTATGTCATGGACGAGATATTCGATAAGATGATCGGCAGCGAGGCGGCCGTCGGCGTCTACTACTCCGGCGACGCCATCACCATGATTGACGACAACCCCGATCTGGCCTGGGTGTTCCCTGAGGAGGGAACGGTGCTGTCGGTGGACAGCATGGCCATCCCCGCCACCAGTGAGCACGAGGAAGCTGCAGAGATGTTCATCAACTTCATGTGTGCACCGGACGTCGGCAAGGCCAATATCGAGTATATCGGCTACACCACCCCCATGCACTGTGTGTGGGAGCTTCTGGATGAAGACCTCAAGTACAGCGAGATCGCGTACCCCTCCGAGGACATTGCGGCCAAAGAAGAGGTGTTCACTGCCCTGAGCGATGAGGTCAACAGCGAGCTGGACGTGAAGTGGAGCGAGATGAAGAGCTACGACGAGGGCGGCAGCGGGTATCTGTTCCTGATGCTGCTGGCGGCGATGCTGGCTCTGGCCTGCTTCAATATCTGGCGCAAAGTGCGCAGGAAAACGCGCAATATGTATTGAACCTGAGGGGGCTGTGCGGAGGCGTACAGCCCCTTTTTATAAGGAAAGGGAAAGAATATGAGCGAATACAGAAGCTATACGGAGCAGATGACCGTGCTGGACGGCGACAGCGACTTCCGCCGCTGCCTGAAGCCCAGCGCTCTGTTCCGGTATGTGGAGCAGGTGTCGGCAGACCATGCCCGGGCTTACGGCATGGACCACGCCTTTTTCAGGGAGCGCCACAGCGCATTCCTCGTGGGCAAGCAGGCCCTCAGGGTCTGGCGGATGCCCGGCCGTGCGGAGAAGATCGACCTGACCACGGCCTGCGAGGCGTTCAAGAAAGGCACGATGAAACGGCTGACTACCATCACCAGCGAAACAGGGGAGAAGCTGGCCCTCGTGGACTGCCGCTGGATGATCGTGGACACTGAGGCAGGGCGCATCCTGCGCACCCCCGGCTGGACGATGCCGGACTTCCAGAACGACGACCTGCCCGAGGAACTGCCCCAGATCGTCCACAAGAGCCAGCCGCTGACGGCGGCAGGGGAGCGCCGCGCCAGCTACTCCATGTGTGACCTCAACGGCCATATCAACAACTCCCTCTATCTGGACATCGCCTGCGACGCTCTGCCGCAGGAGGTCGTGGAGGCTGCGCCGCTGTCCTTCGCTTCCATCAAGTACCACCGTGAAGTGCCGATGGGCCAGACCGTGCAGGTGTTCTATGCCCCCTCAGGAAACGGCTGGTATGTGCTGGGCCGGAGGGAAGAGCACGCGGCTTTTGAGTGTTATCTGGAATTCGGAAGCTCTGTCACAGAATCTTTACAAAAATAATTACAAAGAAATTACAAAAAACTATTGCAAAAGTCCTTCAAAAGAGTTACAATATGGTTACAGAAAGGGCAAGACCCTTCTGGATCATGAAATCTTTTTCTTCTTGTTTTTTGGAATATCGGGTGTCCGCCATCCTCCTCCGGCTGTTCTCCTTCACAGCTGTCGGCCGACACCGCACAGGCGATATTCCGCTTCGTGTGCAAAAGAGCCCGTCTGGTTTCGGACGGGCTTTTTTGCGTCCAAAAATCCGGAGAAATCGGCCCACAGCGAGGGAAAGTATGACCTTAGGTCAATTTGCCTGTTTTTCTGCAAAGGACATTTATAAAGTTTGGCGGGGCAGGGGTTTGTATTCCGCGTGGGTTTGTGGTAAAGTATATACAATCAATTCCTAAGTCGAAAACATGAAATTGTTTTGATGTTGTTTGATATGATCCGTTGCGGATGCGTTAAGAGAAAAGGAGTTTGAATATGGCTTATTTTTACGAAGAACCCTCTCGTACCTTTGGCGAGTACCTGCTGGTGCCGGGCTACTCTTCTGCTGAGAATGTCCCCACAGCTGTCAGCCTCAAGACCCCGCTGGTCAAGTACCGCAAGGGCGAGGAGAACTGCCCGCTGGAAATGAATATCCCCATGATCAGCGCCATCATGCAGTCTGTCTCCGGCGATAAGCTGGCCATCGCGCTGGCCCGTCAGGGCGGCGTCTCCTTCATCTACGGCTCCCAGAGCATCGAGAACGAGGCCGCTATGGTCCGCCGCGTCAAGAGCTTCAAGGCCGGTTACGTCGTTTCCGACTCCAACCTGGCCCCCACTGCCACCCTGCACGATGTGCTGGAGCTGAAAGCCCGCACCGGCCACTCCACCATCGCCATCACCGCCGACGGCACTCCTAACGGCAAGCTGCTGGGCATCGTGGCCTCCCGCGATTACC
>ERZ857840.4084-NODE-4084-length-11582-cov-8.979006_pt1 | contig 11582 bp, 9 predicted proteins | sample MGYA00519760_ERZ857840 | MGnify/ENA primary metagenome ERZ857840 (study PRJEB31778, sample SAMEA3449371) | human gut metagenome | biome: human gut; feature: human-associated habitat; material: faeces | place: United Kingdom | collected 2010/2012 ... | reverse complement strand
GTCAAAGAATCGGCTCGTCTCGGCATGACGCGCGCGGTGCTCGCGCGCGAGCTGAACCGCGGCGAAATTGCCGAGATCTGCAAAAAAAGCCCCATCGAGATCGAGACCTTCGTCCACGGCGCGCTGTGCATGTGCTACAGCGGCCAGTGTGAGATGTCTGCCGTCATCGGACGGCGCAGCGGCAACCGCGGCGCCTGCGCCCAGCCCTGCCGGCTTCCCTACGGTTTTTCCGGCAAGGCAAACGCCCACCCGCTGAGCTTGAAGGACGCCTGCCTTGCGCCCTTTGTGCCGGAGATGATGGACATGGGCGTTGCCTGTCTCAAGATTGAAGGGCGCATGAAGCGCCCGGAATATGTCGCCGCCGTGACGGAGATCTACGCGCGCCTTCTGCGCGAGCATCGCGCGCCGACAAAGGACGAGCAGAAAAGGCTTGCCCTCGCCTTCTCGCGCGACGGCTTCACCGAGGGGTATTACCGCGGCGCGCGCGGGCGCGAGATGTTCGGCACGCGGCCGGAAAACGCAAGATGGCCGGAGGACTGGTTTGGGGAGCTGCGCGCCCGCTATGAAAAGGAAGACCTGCGGCTCGTGCCGCTCACGTTCGACTGCACCATCCGCGCGGGAGAGCCGATACGCCTCCGCGCCGAGGACGCGGACGGCCACACGCTCACCGTCACCGGAAATGTGCCCGAGGCGGCGCGAAACCGCGCGCTCACGGCGGAAGAGGTGGAAGCTCGCCTCAAAAAAACCGGCGGCACGGCGTTTACGGTCGATTTTTGCGCGGTCACGCTGGACGACGGCCTCGCCGTCAGCGCGGGCGCGCTCAATGCCCTGCGCCGCGAAGCGCTCGCGCAGATGGAAGCGCAGCGCACCGCCGTGCCGAAACGTCGCGTATTCGACTTTGTTCCGCCAACAATCGTCAAAAACAGCGCGGACAAGCCGCTTCTGACGGTTTCTCTCCACCGCGCCGCGCAGCTGAGCGAGGAGCTCATCGCTCTCTCCCCCGCGCGCGTCTATCTCCCCGTCGAGCTGCTGCCGCAGCTTGACCTTGCACCCTATCGCGGCAGGACGGATTTTTTCGCGCTCTTGCCGCGCATCTACCGCACACAGGACGAGCCTATTTTGCGCGCGCTGCTCGAAGACGGCGTCAAAAAGGGCGTCACGGGCGTGTCGATCGCCAACCTCGGCCACCTTTCGCTCGTGCGCGGACTCGATGCAACGCTCCACGGCGACTGGGCGCTGAACGTCTACAACTCCGCCGCGCTCGCTTTCTGGAAAGAACAGGGACTTTCGAGCGCGTGCGTCTCGTTCGAGCTGCGCGACGCGCAGCTGCGCGACCTCAGCAAGTGCCTGCCCTGCGAGGCCATCGTCTACGGCAGGCTCCCCCTCATGGTCACGGAGAACTGCCTGAATGCAAACAAGTCCGGCTGTCGATACTTTAAGGAACGCCCTGCGTCCGTCCCGGCGGACGGCGCGTGCGCAAGCGCGCCGGAGCTGACCGACCGCCGCGGCGAGCACTTCCCCGTGCTGCGCGCGTGGGGCTGCCGCAGCGAGATCGAAAACGGAAAAATTCTCTACCTCGCGGACAAAGCGCGCGACTGGCAGAGCCTTGGCCTGCGCTATGCCTGCCTGCGCTTCACGACGGAATCGCCCGAGGACTGCGTGCGCATGCTGCGCGCCTATCAGGGCGAGGCCGTCGATGCGCCGGAAAATATCACGCGCGGTCTCTTCTACCGCAGCGCAGAATAAATCCGAATTGTAATTTTTTATCTTGATTATACTTTTTATTATCAAATAGTGAGGCAATATCATGGCAATCGTTTTGGCATCTCAATCCCCGCGCCGTCAGGAGTTGCTCGCCCGCATCGGCGTGGAGGACTTTAAGACCCTCTCGCTCGACATTGACGAGAGCTATCCGGAAGGTCTTTCTCCCGAGGACACGGTGCGCTACATTGCAAAGAAGAAGTGCGACGCAGCCGCCGCCCTCTGCTCCCCCGACGATCTCATCATCACGGCGGACACAATGGTCTTTTTGGGCAATGACCGTCTTGGCAAACCGCGCGATGAGGAGGACGCGCTGCGTATGCTGCGCGCGCTTTCCGGCCGCGCTCACACGGTCTGCACGGGCGTGAGCGTTCGCCGCGGCGCGCAGGAAGAGCGCTTCGCCGTGTCCACGCGCGTCTTTTTCCGCCCGATGACCGATGACGAGATCCGCGCCTACATCAAAACCGGCGAGCCGATGGACAAAGCCGGCGCCTACGGCGTGCAGAGCCGCGGCGCGCTCTTTGTCGAGCGCATCGACGGCGACTTTTTCAACGTCATGGGACTCCCCGTGGAGCAGCTCGGACTCGTGCTCGTGCGCTTCGGCGTGAAGCTGCTCTGAGCCTCTCCCCTGCCCCACTGCGAAAGGAGGGTAAGCCTTGAAAGAATTTTTCCGCCGCCACGGATTGCGCATTCTGGCTGCCGCCGCGGCGGTCGCCGTGCTTTTGAGCCTGCTGACGTATTTTTCCTCGACCTCGTCGGTGCTGGAGAATATCGCAGGCGTGCTGACCTCGCCGTTCCGCGCCGCCACCACCGCCGTGAGCGGCTGGGTGGCCGACAAGCGGCAGTATTATGAGGACGTCACCTCGCTCAAGGAGGAAAACGCGGCGCTCAAAAAGGAGGTCGCGGAGCTGCGCGCCCAGCAGCGTCAGGCGCAGGCCGACAGCGAGGAAAACAAGCTCCTGCGCGAGCTTTTGAAGCTGCAGGAGCAGCGGCGCGACTTCCAGTTCGTCTCCACGGCCGTGCTTGCCCACAGCGAGAGCAGCTGGACTTCTTCGCTGACGCTGAACCACGGCACCGATCAGGGCATCGCCGCGGGCGACTGCGTGGTGAGCGCCGAGGGTTATCTTGTCGGCATCATCTCCGAGGTTGGCTACAACTGGTCGACAGTCCTGACCATCATCGACACGGATACCGAGCTTGGCGCGCGCATCTTCCGCACCGGCGAAGTCGCCGTGGCGGAGGGGAACTTTGCCCTCATGGGTCAGGGCAGGCTGAAGCTCTCCTACCTCACCTCGGACGATGAGGTGCTCATCGGCGACCAGATCGTCACCTCGGGTCTCGGCGGATACTATCCGAGCGGGCTTGTCATCGGCGCGGTCGAGTCGCTCAAAACGGGCGACGACGGCCTTGCCCGCTATGCCGTTCTTGCCCCCATGATGGACCTCAACACCCTCACCGAGGTGTTCGTCATCACGGACTTCGCTATCGTCGACTGAGGAGGGTATCCATGAATCTCTCTCAAACCGCCATACTCAAATGGACGTTTTACGCGCTCGCCGCGGCGGCGCTGTTCTTCCTGCGGCGGCTGTTTCTCGGCTCGATGACGTTTTTCGGCGTCCTTCCCTTCCTGCCGCCCGTCGTTCTCGCGGTCATCGCCTCGTTTGAGCTGCCGCAGCCGTCGGTGATCGCGGGCATCGTGTTCGGCGCGCTGTGCGACCTTGTGCTGCCCGCGCCGTTTCCCTGTCTGTACACCGTTGCATTCACGATCGCCGCGCTGCTCATCTCCACACTTGTCAGCAATCTCTTGCAGCAGGGCTTTCCCCGCGCGCTGCTCTCGTGCGTGCTGACGTTTCTGATCGTTGATCTCTTGCAGGCTGCCGCGCTGCTGCCGCGCGGCGGAAGCGACGCCATCGTGCCGATGCTCTCGCTCTTTGCGCGCGAAACGCTGCTCTCGTGCCTGCTGCTTGCGCCGGTGTATCCGGCGCTGCGCGCCGTGCGCCGCACTTTCCCCGACTGATTTTTCCTAATTTTCCCATCGCCTTCGCAGAAAGGAGGCCGCCATGGATCCCAAACGCTTTACCCGCCGCCTCGTTGCGCTCGGTGCGGTGATGTTCCTCTGCGCGCTCGTGTTCGTCATCACGTTGTTCGACGCGCAGATCGTCAATGGCGACGATTACCTTGCCCAGTCCGTGCGTGCAAACGCCAAGGTCGAAACGGTCAAGGGTACGCGCGGCGTCATCACCGACCGCAACGGCAAGGTGCTTGTGTCGAACCGCGCGGTCTACACGCTGGATTTTGACTCTTCTCTCGTCCCGGACGACGAGCTGAACGACGCGCTGCTGCGCCTCATCGCGCTGATGAACGCGCAGGGCGTCGAGATCAAGGACACGCTGCCGCTCTCCCAAAGCTCCCCCTACGTCTACGACACCGCAAACGGCAGCGCCAAGACGCTCTCCAAATACCTTGTCTCGCTCAAGTGGATCAGCGAGAGCGCCGTCGATGAGGACGGCCTGCCCACCACGCTCACCGGCTCGGCGCTGTTCCTCAAGCTGCGCAGCGAATACGATATTGATGAGACCCTCCCCGCCGCCACGGTGCGCACGCTCATCGGCCTGCGCTACTCCCTCGCCGCTGCCAAGATGAACGGCTCGACGGTCTTTGAATTCGCAAGCGACGTGGACATTCCGCTCATCTCCCTCATCAAGGATGGCAACTATCTGGGCGTGCAGGTGGACACCTCGTCCGTGCGCGTTTACGAGACCGACTATGCCGCCCATGTGCTCGGCTACACCGGCAGCATTCAGGATTGGGACGACTACAAGGATAAGCCCGGTTACACGCTCGCCACCATCGTCGGCATCTCGGGCGTGGAGAGCGCGTTTGAAGAATATCTCCACGGCAACGCGGGCAAGCGCCTTGTCACGTTCAACGACTCCGGCAAGATCACAGGCGAGCTCTACTCCGAGGAGCCGAAGCCCGGTTCCACCGTGGCCCTGACCATCGACATCGACTTTCAGGCGCAGGTAGAAGAATCGCTCAAAAGCACCGTCTCTTCGATGACGAAGGCGGACGGCGTCGAGCGCGGCGCGGCGGTTGCCGTCGTGCAGGTCGGCACGGGCGATGTGCTGGCGCTCGCGTCGTACCCGACCTATTCCCTCTCGACCTTCCGCGAGAATATCTCCGAGCTTTCCAATGATTCGATGCGTCCGATGTGGAACCGCGCCACACAGGGCAAATACGCCCCCGGCTCCACCCTCAAGCCCCTCACCGGCATTGCCGCGCTCGAATCCGGCGCGACCACCGTACGCGAAAAGATCTATGACTCCGGCAAGTGGGTCTATCCCGGCTACTCGGCGAGCTACACCTACTGCTGGAAGCGCAGCGGACACGGCGCGCTCAACGTGCGCGGCGCGATCATGAACTCCTGCAACTACTACTTTGCCGAAATGGGCTACCGCATGGGCATGGATACTCTGCGCAAGTACTACGCAGACTTCGGCCTCGGCTCGCCGACCGGCATTGAGATCGGCGACACTGCCGGCCGCCTCCCCTCGCAGAACGAGGGCGAAAACCTTGCCCCGTGGGCGGCCTTCGGTCAGGCAAACCAGGAGTACTCTCCCCTCCAGCTTGCCAACTACATTGCAACGCTCTGCGGCGGGGGCGAGCGCTATACCACCCACCTTTTGAAGAATGTCCGCTCCAGCGGCTCCGGTACGCTCGAATACGTTTACGACGCCGCGCCGGTCGAAACGGTCTCGATGAGCAGCGAAAATCTCTCCGCCGTGCTCGCCGGCATGCACGATCTTGCCGCCGACGGCGCGGTCTCGTCCTACTTCAAGGACTGTATCGTCGACGCAGCCGCCAAGACCGGTACGATCCAGACGGGCGACGCGAAGAACAACAACGGCGCATTCGTCTGCTTCGCCCCCTACGATGATCCGCAGATCGCGGTGGCGATCGTCATTGAAAAGGGCGGCACGGGCGCGGCGCTGGCCTCCACCGCTGTGCAGGTGCTGAACGCTTATTTTTCCAATGCGTCCGCGTCCTCTGCGGTCACGGGCGAAAACGCACTCTTGGGTTGAGCGCGCCAAAATGGCGCGCTCTCCTTTTAGTTATAGCCGCCGCAAAGCGGCAGAAAGGAATGTTATGTCAACTTCTTGGTTTGATCCGCGCGATCTGCGCTGCAAATCCCCCTTCGGCGCGGTGCCCTGCGGCGCCGCCGTCACCTTCTGCTTTCGCCCCGAGCGCGGCGCGGCGATTACGCGCTGCGAGCTGCTCGCCCACGGCGAGTTTGCCGACCGGTGGACGACCTTGGAGCTCGCGCCCGTCTTTGAGGACGGCGGCACGGTCTACCGCTGCGTTTTCACCGCCCCCGATGATATAGAGCTCGTGTGGTATCACTTCCGCCTCTCGTGGGCAGACGGCGGCACGAGCTGCTGCGGGAAAGCGGGCCTCTGCGCGTGGGACGCGGTCGAGCCCTGGCAGCTCACGGTCTACGACGACACACACAAGACGCCGGAGTGGTTCGGCCGCGGCCTCACCTATCAGATCTTCCCCGACCGCTTCTGCCGCGCAAAAAAGCGGGACGTTGCGGGTCTTGTCGGGGCGCGCACGCTGCATGAGCGCTGGGACGAGCTGCCGGAATACCGCCCGAACGCGCAGGGCGAGATCACGTGCAGCGACTTTTTCGGCGGCGACTTGCAGGGCATCACGGAAAAGCTCGACTACCTCGCGTCCCTCGGCGTGACGACGCTCTACCTCTGCCCCATCTTCGAAGCGTCCACCAACCACCGCTATGACACCGCCTGCTATGAGCGCATCGACCCGCTGCTCGGCGACGAAGAGGATTTCCGCACGCTCTGCGCGGAGGCAAAAAAGCGCGGCATTCACGTCATGCTCGACGGCGTTTTCAACCACACAGGGCGAAAGAGCGTCTACTTTAATGCCGACGGCTTCTATCCCGGCCTTGGCGCGGCGCAGGGCGAGCAGTCGCCCTATTACCGCTGGTACAACTTCCACCCCTTCCCCGATGAGTACGACGCTTGGTGGGGCATCAAGAACCTGCCCGCGGTCAACGAGCTGGAGAAAAGCTACGTTGACTACATCATCGAAGGGGAAAATTCCATCATCAAGCGCTGGCTGCGCGCGGGCGCGTCCGGCTGGCGGCTCGATGTTGCCGACGAGCTGCCCGATGTGTTTATTGAAAAGATCCGCGCGGCGATGAACGAAGTATGCCCCGATACCTACCTCCTCGGCGAGGTCTGGGAGGACGGCACAACGAAGATCGCCTATTCCCAGCGCCGCCGATACCTTTTGGGCCGCGAGACCAACGGCTTGATGAATTACCCCTTCCGCACGGCGCTGATGGCCTTTCTGCTCGGCGGCGGCGCGGAATACTTCCGTGACAGCATGGAACAGCTGCGCGAAAACTACCCCGCGCCCGCGTTTTACGGCGCGATGAACTTCCTCTCGACCCATGATACGCCAAGACTTCTGACGATCCTCGGGCTGAGCGCGCCCGCGCCGCAGACGCGCGATGAGCGCGCGGTCTTCCGCCTGAGCGAGGAAGAGCTTGCGCACGGCAAAGCGCTTTTGAAGCTCGCCTCGCTGATCCTCTACACCTTCCCCGGCTCGCCGATGCTCTACTACGGCGACGAGGCAGGCATGCAGGGCTTTGAAGATCCCTTCAACCGCGGCACTTACCCCTGGGGACACGAAGACGAGGAATTCCTGCGCTGCTTCCGGCAGCTCGGCGCGCTGCGCCGCGCGCACGAGGCGCTGCAAAGCGGCACGATCGTCTACCATGCCGCGCAGGGGCGCGTGCTGGCCTTTTCCCGCCGCGCAGCACACGATCACTGCCTCACGGTGGTCAACGCGGGTGAGGAAGTCGTCACCCTCACCCTTCCCTGGGACGCCGCGCTTGCCGAAGACGCACTGTCGCATCAGGCATTCTTCTGCGGCGACGGTATGCTCCGCCTGACCCTTGAACCCTACGGCGCGATGCTGCTGACAGAACCGCAGGACTGAGTTTTGTTTCACGTGAAACACTGATTTGAGCGTCATGGTAAAGGTGGAAGCCTTTACCATGACGTCCTTTTACCCCCTCGCACGCCTGCTCGGCAGAACCCAGATGGCAGCAGAATCAAGACGTAAAGGTCTGCGCCTTGTCATGTTTCACGTGAAACAAATTCGCAAAATTTGAGCTTTTCTGTTGAAATCAGAGCATTTTGTGTTATACTGAACAAGAATGTAAACGGATCAATGCAGTTACGACTAAGGTGGGTGTTTTTTTGGCTAAAATCGTTGCAATCGTCAATCAAAAGGGTGGCGTCGGCAAGACGACGACCTGTGTCAACCTGACCTCTTCCCTCAAGGAAAAGGGAAATCGCGTTCTGCTGTGCGACTTTGACCCGCAGGCCAACTCCACCTCCGGCATGGGTGTGGACAAGACGACCGCGCGCAGCGTGTACGATGTGCTCATCAACGGCGCGGACGTGACAGCCTGCGTCACGCACACGCGCTACGGCGACGTGCTGCCCTCCTCCAAGGCGCTGGCAGGCGCGGGCATCGAGATGATCGACCGCGAAAACCGCGAATTCCTGCTCAAGCAGGCGCTCGACGTTCTCTCCCCCAATTATGACTATATTCTCATCGACTGCCCGCCCTCGCTTGAGCTGCTGACGGTCAACGCGCTCTGCGCGGCCAATTCCCTGATCGTTCCCGTGCAGGGCGAATATTTTGCGCTCGAAGGGCTTTCCGATCTGATGCACACCGTCCGCATGGTGCGCCGCAGCCTCAACCCCGGTCTCGATCTGGAAGGCGTGCTGCTCACGATGTTCGACGGACGCACCAATCTTGCCCTGCAAGTGGCCGAAGAGGTCAAGCGCTACTTCCCCGGCAAGGTGTATTCGACCGTCATCCCGCGCAACGTGCGTCTTTCCGAAGCGCCGAGCCACGGCAAGCCCATCAACTACTACGACCGCACCTCCCGCGGCGCGGAAGCGTACAGCGACCTCGCCAACGAGTTTTTGAAGCAGAACAAGTAATACATGAAATATAAGGGCATATTCGCCCCTTCACCCCCGCAGAAAGGAGATGTTTCCCTATGGCAAACGCAAACCGCGGGCTCGGCAAGGGCCTGGGTGCGCTGCTCGGCGATGTCGCCCTGCGCACCGACACATCGGACAGTCTCTACCTCCCCATCTCGCAGATCGAGCCCTACGCCAACCAGCCGCGCCACCACTTCGACGAAGACGCTTTGCAGGATCTTGCCGATTCCATCCGCGAGCACGGCATCATTCAGCCGCTGACGGTTCGCCGCCTTTCTTCCGGCTATTATCAGATCATTGCCGGCGAGCGTCGCTGGCGCGCCGCGCGCATCGCCGGTCTCAGCGAAGTGCCCGCCATCGTCATCGAGGCAGACGACCGCAAGATGACCGAGCTTTCGCTCATTGAGAACTTGCAGCGCGAGGATCTCGACCCTATCGAAGAAGCCGAAGGCTACAAAACACTGATGGACAACTATCAGCTCACGCAGGAGGAAGCCGCCGAGCGCGTGGGCAAGTCCCGCTCCGCCGTGGCAAACAGCCTGAGATTGCTGGGGCTCTGCCCCGAGGTGCGCGAAATGCTGCAAAATGGCGTTCTTTCCGGCGGCCACGCCCGCGCGCTGCTGCCGCTCAAGGCGGACTTGCAGCTGGAAGCGGCCAAAGCGGTCGCCGCGCAGGGGCTGAGCGTTCGCCAGACAGAAGCGCTCGCCAAGCGCCTTGCAAACCCCAAGGAGGAGCGCAAGCTCTCAAACGACGAGCGCATCGCCGAGAGCTACGGCCGGTTGGCCGCGCAGGAGCTGAGCGATAAGATCGGCCGCACCTGCCGCATCGTTTCCGGCAGGAAAAAGGGACGCATTGAGCTGGACTACTACGGGATCGACGATCTGAACGACCTGCTCGAAGCGCTCGCCGCCATCAAACGCAGAAAGGACGGAAGCGAAAAAGAATGACCGATTTTGTTCACGAAGCCCCCAAGGACCCGAACAAGGCAAGCGCGCCCAGGGAGGAAAAGCCCACCACCGAGCGCGAGCGCATGAAAAAGGTCTACACCTATGTCGCCATTCTCTTCTGCGTGGCATTTCTGCTGATTTTATGGACATTTTTAATGAATCAGCGCAGCAGTCAGGCGATCCGCGACGAGATCAAGAGCGGCAACAGCGCCCTGCAAAGTACGCTCGAAGAAAACGACACGCTCGAAGCGCGCGTCAAGGAACTGGAAGCACAGCTTGCCGAGGCGGAAGAGGACAAGGGTTCCCTCAGCGAGACTGTCGAGCATAAGTCCGAACAGCTGCGCGCGCTCGATTGGCTCATCGAGATTGAAAACAACTATTCCGCCAAGGACTATGACGCCGCGCGCGACAATATCCGCGCCTTTGAGAAGGAAGGCGCAGCCGAATCTCTTCCCGAGCAGCCGCTGCGCACCGCCATCACCGGTGACGATGCCCCCTCCCCCGCCGCGCGCTACCATGCGCTGGTGGCAGAGCTTTTCCCGAACGGCATCAACTGAAAACTGCGGCACAAATCATGTGCCGACCACTTTACTACAATAACGAGGTAAATTGCTATGTTGGATATGAAATTCCTGCGGGAAAATCCCGATCTGGTCAAGGAAAACATCAAGAAGAAATTTCAGGACGAAAAGCTCCCCCTCGTCGACGAGGTCATCGCGCTCGACGCTGCGAACCGCGCCGCCATCACCGAGGCGAGCGAGCTGCGCGCCAGCCGCAACGCCCTTTCCAAGCAGATCGGCATGCTGATGGGTCAGGCGAAGAAGGACCCGAGCAAGCTTGAGGAAGCCGAGAAGATCAAAGCGACCGTCAAGCAGAGCGCCGACCGCTTAGCCGAGCTTGAAAAGCTCGAGGAAGAGTACGAGCAGAAGATCCACAAGATCATGCTGCTGATCCCGAACATCATCGATCCGAGCGTCCCCATCGGCCCGGACGACAGCTGCAACGTTGAGGTCGAGCGCTTCGGCGAGCCGAAGGTGCCCGATTTTGAGATCCCCTACCACACGCAGATCATGGAGAGCTTCGACGGCGTTGATATGGACGCGGCGGGCCGCGTCTCCGGCGCGGGCTTCTACTACCTGCTCGGCGACATTGCGCGCCTGCACGAGGCCGTGCTCGCCTACGCGCGCGACTTCATGATCGACAAGGGCTTCACCTTCTGCATTCCGCCGTTCATGATCCACGGCAACGTGGTCGAGGGCGTGATGAGCCAGAACGACATGGACGCCATGATGTACAAGATCGAGGGCGAAGACCTCTACCTCATCGGCACGAGCGAACATTCGATGGTCGGCCGCTTCATCGGCGAGATTCTGCCCGAAAGCAGCCTTCCCCAGACGCTCACCTCCTACTCCCCGTGCTTCCGCAAGGAGAAGGGCTCCCACGGCATTGAGGAGCGCGGCGTGTACCGTATCCACCAGTTCGAAAAGCAGGAGATGATCGTCGTCTGCAAGCCCGAGGACAGCAAGGAATGGTACGAGAAGATGTGGAAGTGGAGCGTTGAGCTGTTCCGCTCGCTGGATATTCCCGTGCGTCAGCTGGAGTGCTGCTCCGGCGACCTCGCCGACCTCAAGGTCAAGTCCTGCGACATCGAGGCCTGGTCCCCGCGCCAGAAGAAGTACTTCGAGGTTTGCTCCTGCTCCAACCTCGGCGACGCGCAGGCCCGCCGCCTCAAGATCCGCGTCAAGGGCGAGGACGGCAAGATGTACCTGCCCCACACGCTCAACAACACCGTCGTCGCGCCCCCGCGTATGCTCATCGCCTTCCT
>ERZ857840.4078-NODE-4078-length-11591-cov-5.113124_pt1 | contig 11591 bp, 10 predicted proteins | sample MGYA00519760_ERZ857840 | MGnify/ENA primary metagenome ERZ857840 (study PRJEB31778, sample SAMEA3449371) | human gut metagenome | biome: human gut; feature: human-associated habitat; material: faeces | place: United Kingdom | collected 2010/2012 ... | reverse complement strand
CTCAGAACGCCTCCTACCTTCTCTACTTGTTATATTTCTGCTTCTCAGTTTAGGGTGAAGCATCCCTGTTTCTAATTTAGCTCTCTGGGCTCTTTTCTTAGCTATGCTCAAATTCGAGCATACAGGGCTCAGGGAAAGTATAAATTTAAGTGTGTAAAATCAAAAGAAATTTTGATTATGCACACTTTTTTGTGTGCAGGAAAGAAGGAAACATGAATATGAGAAAAATAAGTATTAATGAATTTAAAAAAAGGAGATTTGAAAGGAGTTATATATCAGTATACATTGTAATAAGACCAATATCAGTAGAAAATGAACAAGAAATAGAAGTAAAAAATTTATGTGTAATATATGGATTTACAGCATTAGGAGTCAGGAGGATAATAGCAATATATTTTGAAAATACAAATGATAATAGATTTTGGTTAGGAGTATTTGAAGATTTAAAAGCAAGAAATCTTCAAAATATAATGTTTCTTGTAACACCGCAAAATAAAAATATTGAAAGATGTGCAAAAATTATATATAATAATATCGAAATAATAAGATCCCCAGAAGATATAATGTCAGCAATAGATAGATATTTTGCGACCAAAACATCAAGAACATTAGAAATACAGTTAAAAAATCTAATATTAGCAGAAGACATAGAAAAATGTGAAGAGAATATAGAATTATTTAAACAACAATATTTGCACAACCAATTAGTCTTGGAAGTATTTAAAAGACAAGAAGATGATATAAAGAAATTGTATAAATACAATTACGATATAAGAAAATTATTATATCAATATTATGCAATAAGAGAAATCAAGAGACATATAAACAGATTAAATGAAAGACAACCATTGCAAGAAAACATAGATGACGTAATAGAACATTTTACAGAATACATAAGTTCATTTGAGAGAGGCTTAACATATTCGAAAAAAGGCTGGGTAAGGCTTATGAATATACTTTATGAGATATATCCAAAAAAAATGGAGGAATATTTATAATGAAAAGAAATAATAAAAAGTTAGACCCAAAAGATCCAAGATATATGACAAAAGAACAAGAGCAAATAGTAAATTTAATACTTAGTAATAATGAATTAAAAAGTGGAAAAGATGTATCAAATATATTTAATGAGCTTAGAGGAAAAGTAATACAGAGATTATTAGATGCAGAAATGGAAGCATTTTTAGGATATGATAAAAGTGAACATGGAGAAAAAGAAAGTAGCAATAGAAGAAACGGTTATACATCGAAAGCCAAGAAAGTAAAAACAGATACAGGAGAAATAACAATATGTCCCCCAAGAGATAGAGACGGAAAATTCGAACCACAAATAGTAAAGAAAAGACAAAGAGTATTAGAAGGATTTGATGAGATAGCAATAGCAATGTACGCCAAAGGAATGAGCTTAAAAGATATAAGTGAAATGATACAACATATATACAAGGTAGAACTTAGCATAGAAACAATAAGTAAATTAACATCATCAGTAAGTGAAGAAGTAAAGAAATGGCAAGAAAGACCATTAGAAAAATTCTATCCATTTATATACGTGGATTGTTTATATGCACCAGTAAAAAGAGATTTAATAAGTGAAAAAGTAGCGATATATGTAATGCTTGGAATAAACAAAGACGGAAAAAAAGACGTATTAGGGATATGGATAAATGAAAATGAATCAGCAACATTTTGGACAGAAGTATTTGAAGAAATAAAAGCAAGAGGAGTCGAAGAAATATTATTTATATCATTAGATGGATTAAGCGGACTTTCAGAAGCAATAGAAAAAATATATCCAAAAGTAAAAACGCAAAGATGTATTGTTCACATAGTGAGAAACATATATGGAATATTAGACAAGAAGAAATCAAAAGAAATAATAGGAGATTTAAAGAAAATATACACAGCAAGTAACGGAAACAATGCAAAATTAGAATATGAAAACTTTATCGAAAAATACAAGTCAAACGAGAAGTTAATAAAAAAATTAAATAGTGTTATAGAACATATATTTAATATATTCGAATATCCAGTAGAAATAAGAAAAATAATATATACAACAAATCCAATAGAAAGCTTAAATAGTAGCTTGAGAAAAGTGACCAGAGGCAAAGGCTCATTTATAAGTAAGGAAGCACTATTAAAAGTATTGTACTTAAGAATAAAAGACCTAGAAAAAAGCTGGTCAAAGGGAACAAAAAATTGGGATAATGTAAAACACCAATTAATTGAATTATACGGTGAAAGGGTATTAAAATATTATTTTAATACATAAAAAATATATACAATAATACAAATTTGTTATATTATTGTATATATCTAAAATTAATTATAAAAATATGATTTTACACAGTTAAAATTAAACACTCGTTCAGGGGGTCTACATAAATAAAGTGAGTCTGAAACCGACATTACCGTAGGCATCGCCAGGATTGTTAATGCGATAACCGGCTGCATCATGCGCGAACTTGCCGCTGCCATCGCCTCCACGCATAGCGTAAGGACTGAACTTGTACGAACAGGACTCAGTCGTCCACTCCAAAACATTTCCTCCCATATCGTAAATATTACATACTGGGGTTGTTTGTCCTGTTGGGACTAATACCTGTGAATTACCTGCCTTTGTTTGACTTGCTCCTGTTATATCTGTATATGAAAATGCTGTATCATTATAATTTCCTTCTTCTGAACTATTTCCATAATCACTATTTACTTTTTGTAAAAATGCTATTGTTGTATCCCATGCATAACTACTTACTAATTTTGTTTTGGCTTTATATCCTTGCTTTGTTGCAAAACCTTCTGCTAAAGAAACTGCTTTTGTTCTTGTTACACAACTATATGGTACTTGGTCAGCTTTTATTGTTACTGAATTACTTGTATCTGAACTGCTTGTTCTAAAAGTTGCCTTTGTAGTCCCCGTACTTTCTTTATCCCCTGCTTCATATCTTCCTATATAAAATCCTTTATATGCGTCCACACTTGCTCTTTCATCTTCTGGTAATGCTTCTGAATAGTCACTAAATGAACCATTTCCAGTATACCATGTTCTTCTCTTATAATCTGCTAGTGTTGCTACTGGCACCCATACAAATTGGTTTCCATCTTTATCTTCTATTACTACTCCATTTTGTACTGTTGATGCTGAATCTTTTGAAATTCTAAAGCCTTCTGGAATCCATACATTTCCGCCTGGATATGTTACTTCTGTATTCTTTGTCACAAAATTATTTCCACTTCCTGTGTTTCCATTTCCAGTACTCCCGTTTCCAGCTAGTGCACCTTCCATTTCACTTACCAAACCATTCATTCCTTTTAAATCATTTTGGCTTGCTTCTGCAGATTTTGTTTCTGCATCTTTTGCTTTTGCTATTATTCCGTTATTTCCTAGTACTAAATTAATACTTACTCCTGCAAGAATTAACAAGACTACTATGGTTACGACTAACGCAACTAAGGTTATACCCTTATTCTTTTTCATATTGTTTTCCTCCTCGCATAATAGTTTTATAAAATTTATTTTCATAAATTATAAACATATTACTTTTTATTACTTATGTACTTTTTATTATTTTCAACTATTTCTTAAGTTTTTATTCATATACTTCACATTTTTCTTTTTAAATTTCTTGTTTTAAGAATTTTGTTTTTAGTTGAATTTAATTTTTTATTTTTTTCTTAATTGCTTTTCTATTAATTCAATTAAGTGCTTTTTACTATAAAATTTACTTTTCGTACATACATCTACCACGTATATATTTGTTGCATTAATCGTATTTATTTCTATATACGTTATAGATATAAATACTCCACTAGAATAATATCATTATTTTCACACCAGTGCAATAGTTTTTTTCCTATTTTTTCAATTTTGTCGTTTTTTGTTGTATTTTGTCGTATTACATTTTTTCGTTTATAGAGAATTTAAGAAAAATAATATATTAGCTCACAGTTTAAATATTTTCAATTTTTCTAAAAAAAAATAACAAGCCAATTAGGCTTGCTTCATATTAGAATTGTACTTTTTGGAATAAAAAAGCATGAACTTGATCTTCATCAATCTCTTGGTGCCAGAAGTCATTTATAGCTTTAAATGTTGCTTCTTGCTTTGGAGTTAATTCTACTGTTATTTCTTGAAATAAAAAGTTTTTTATTTTAGTCCATGTGCTAATCTTTGTTGGTACTGCTGTATCAAATTGATTTGGTATAACATTGTCATTATTTATTGGATTTACTGGTCCTTCCATCTTTCTTCCTCCTTTGTAAACAATATATTTCGAATATCTATAATATTTATACTATAAAAAACAATTTTTATCAAGTCTTTTTTGAATTTTTTTGGTTTTTATTTGATATTTTTTATTTTTCTAGTTCTATTTTTTTATTATTCTATTTTTAGATATAGACATGTACAAACTTTTTATTATATTTCCATTTGCTTTCCTAGAAAATTTGCAGCAGATTGAGCAACTTTTTGTTCCACTTCTGACATTTTTGTTTTATCATCTTTTGACAATAGTATTACACTTCCAATTGCATCACCATCAGATATTATTGGGTATATTACCTGGGCTTTATATATTTTATCATTTTTTTCATTTTGAGTAATTGGTACAGCCATATCATTATTTTCTTTGCTTACATATTTTACTTTATTATCTAATATTTTTTCTAGCTCTTGACTTATTCCTTGTTCTAGCCATTCTTTTTTTGATGCTCCAGATACTGCAATTACTGTGTCTTTATCAGTTATATAAGCAATATGCCCCGTAGTCTTTGTTAATGTTTCAGCATACTCAGCAGCAAATTCCGAAAGTTCTCCTATTGGCGAATATTTTTTTAATATTACTTCTCCCTCTTTATCAGTAAATATTTCAAGTGGGTCTCCCTCTTTTATTCGTAATGTTCTTCTTATTTCTTTTGGAATTACTACTCTGCCTAAATCATCTATTCTTCTTACAACTCCTGTTGCCTTCATATTTTTCCTCCTCTTTTATAATTGTTTTATATTGTTTATTATTACAAAAAAGGGGAAAAATATTCATTTTTATCACATTCAATTTTGATTGTTTTTTAATATTTTATCTAATTCTTTAGCAAATTCTTCTATCATAACATTTTTTATAGTAGGTTTCTTTCCATCTATGTAGTCACACATTATTTGTTTTAATTTTGCTATATTTTCCATTTCTGGTCTAATTTCTTCTTTATGATGTTTTGCTCTTTCTGCTAACATTTCTCTTATTGAAACTATATCCTCGTTACTTGCACAAGAAATCCTTTGAAATATTTGGAACGGATCATAATACTTAAATATTGGAATATTATTACATTCTTTTGCAAACTTATCATAGAATAATTCCATTTTCATAGGAATACACTTAAATAATTCATCTGCTTTTTCTCTGTACATTTTGTCTTTTAATTGAGCATTTATTTCATAAAATCTTTGTATTATATTGTTCATTTCTGGTCCAGCATCTTCTGTTGCAATCTGAGATAACTCTTCTTCTGCATCTTCGCAATATTCAGAAGTTACTGATGCAATGTTCATTCCATTTATAAATACACTTTCTATTGTTTGTATATCGTAATCTATCAGATTTTTTTCAATGAAATAACTAAAATATGCAAATATTTTAACTATTTCTATTGGCTTTATTTTACCGTTTTTTACATCGTCAATTATTTGTTCTATTACAGTTGGAAATTGATCATCTGATATTTTCCAATATTCTTCAGTCAATAGCCTCTTATAGCCAGGCAACTGGTCTGTGTCTATAGTATTTCTTATTACTTCCATGTTATCCTTGAATACTTTCATATCAAATATTCTAGTACGTACATATATTTCAATAAATTTAAAGAATCTATATTCAACTTTAAAATTGTAATAGTATGTATTATCAAATTCCTTAATATAGAATTGTCTATTGTCCATAAATACTCTAGAAGAAACTAATATAGCTCTATATTCTTCGTTGTTTTCTATGTTTTTAAACTTGTCTTTTGTAACTTTACCAGCTTTTATTTCAAATGAAATTGCAATTGTAAATATTAACATTGTTTGCATTATTCTATTATTGGTATTTGAATAGTCTCTACTTACCATGTCGAATATCTTTTTAAAATCGTTTAAAGCATGTTTTAAAATTCTTAAATTTCGAGTTCCACTCTTGTTAAATGTTGATGTTATCAAATTTGAATTTTGCCTTAAAAATCTAATCAATTCTGGATATCTTTCGTATCTCATTAATAGTCCATTTATTATATATGTAAACTCCGGAGCATATTCAAAAGTTTCCCCAATTAATTTTTCTTTTATTCTTTCATAATCATTTGCTTTATCAAATACATATTCAATTGTATCTTGAATACGCTGAACCATTGGTTCATCTGTTTTTACATTTAATTTGTTTTCTTTATCCAACAAATATGTAGCAATAAATGTCTTCATTTCCAAATTGCTACTCTTTAGCTTTGTAGACAATTCTTTTTCATTACATATTATTATTGTCTTTATATGGTCATGCTCAACAAAGTTATTAATATAACCTAATATATCAATAACATCAACATTTGCTCTTTCAAGGTCATCAAAACATAATACTTTATCTTCTGTAGAGAAAAATTCCTCATAATTAATCTTATCACCATTTTGTGTTACACCAAAGAAGTTCGCCATATCCAAACCAGTCTTAGCATATTCTGGAATGACTTTTTCGCCTTTTGAACCCATATACTTTTTTAAGTTTTTATCCATTAATTGAGTAGTTTCGATAAAGATTTTTTTACTTATTTCTTCTAGATTTGATATTCCATATAAAGACATGTATATTGTTGTGTATTTCTTACCATTTATTTGCATTGCTTCAATTTTGTTTCTTATTTTATGGTTCCAGAAATAAGTTTTACCACTTCCCCATTCACCATTTATCATAATTGCATAATCTGTATAATCTGCTCTTATATAGTCTAGTATGCTTTCTACTAAATCGTCCATTATCTCTCTCCCTTCAATTTTTAGTTTATTTATTATTTAATCTTTTGCTATTGTTAATACTCCAATTTTATTTGAATTTGCTCCTCTTATTGCTTTTGCACATTCATTTGCAGTTGCTCCTGTAGTATATATGTCATCAAATACAAGCACATTTTTGTTGTAAATTATATCTTGTTTATTTTCCTTTATTTTATACATATCGATGGCATTTTTTAATCTTTCTTCTTTATTTAATGTACTTTGTGCTATAGTATTTTTCTTTTTTATCAGAATATCCTCATATTCCAATTCATTTATATTCTTACAAAATTCTTTTGCAATTAATGCACTTTGATTATAGCCTCTTTCTTTCCTTCTTTTATTATGAATTGGAACTGGAATTATTATATCATAAGTTTTTAATATTTCACATATTTTTTTATTTTTTAAAAAAACTTGTGATATAGTCTTGTAGTAATATGCTTTATCATCAAATTTGTATTCTAATATTTCCCTTCTAATATCTGTATATTTAAACATATAAATGTGTTCTGCATATGTTTTATTTTTATATTTTTGAATATGTACATTTGTTAATTTTTCAAACTTTTTATTGCACTTTTCACAGAGAAAATTTTCATCTATTTTTCCACAAAATGCACACACTGGCGGATATATTAAATTTATAATTTGCTGTAATATACTTGGTTCCTCCTCTTAAATTGTTACAGTTTTCAAACTTATTCTCCTATCTTTTCAAGCTTGTAAGTTAATCCTGTATTTCTTTGTCTTGTTGTGTTATTTTGTATCATATAACTTACAACACTCTGAGGACCGATTACAATTAATAGTTTTTTTGCTCTTGTCATTGCAGTATATATTAAGTTTCTAGTTAATAACATTGGTGCACTCTGACTTGCAACTAATATTACTACATCAAATTCACTGCCTTGTGATTTATGCACTGTTATAGCATAAGCATGCTCTAATTGGTCCAAATCGGTATTATCATATGTCGCAATTTTTCCATCATCGAATTTTACTCTTACTGTTTTTTCTTCTTTGTTTATTCTATCTATTATACCAAGTTCTCCATTGAAAATTCCGTTGCCTAATTCTTTTCTAAATGTTCTATCATTGTCTTTTTCCCATAACAAATTGTAATTATTTTTTGTTTGCATCACTCTATCTTGCTCTCTAAATTTTATCTCTCCAAATTCTTTTTCATCCTTATCAACTTCTTCTGGGTTCAATTCTTTTTGAAGTAATACATTAAGCTCTTTTGTTCCCAATTTTCCTTTTTTTGTTGGAGTTATCACTTGAATATTACTGAAAAAATCATAGTTTCCAAACTTTTTCAGTCTACCTTTGCACAAGCTTACAATAGTTTGTTGAATTTTTTCTTGATTAGCTTCATTTATGTAGAAGAAATCATCTAATAACTCAATATTCTCTTCATCAATTTGAGTTTCTTTCACATTTCCACTAATAAAACTTTCGCCCTCGTTTACTCTATGTGCGTTTACTATTATTTTGCTTTTAGCAGCTTGTCTAAATATTTGGTTTAAAGTAATAGTTTGCACTTGTTTTGAATCTATAATGTCTTTTAATATACTCCCTGGTCCAACTGATGGAAGCTGGTCCGTATCTCCTACTAAAACTAATTTTGTTCCTTTATAAATTGCTTTTAATAAATAATTCATTAAAAACATATCAATCATTGACGCTTCATCTACTATAATAATGTCTCCATCTATAGGAGTTACCAATAAATTTGTATTAAAATTATCTGTATCATCAGACATTCCAGCCAATTCTAGCAATCTATGTAAAGTCTTTGCATCCTCTCCAGTAGTTTCAGTCATTCTTTTTGCTGCCCTACCAGTTGGAGCACATAATACAGGCTTCATACCATGTTTTTTGTATAATTCTATTATAGCTTTAATAATAGTAGTTTTTCCAGTACCCGGTCCACCAGTAATAATACATACATTATGCTCATTTATGCTTTCTATTGCTTCTCTTTGTTTTTCAGAAAGCTCTATATCTATATTATCCTCTATTATTCTTAAGTCTTCTCTTAGAGTTCTTATCCTTTTAACATTATCTGCATTTCTAAGTCCAACTATTTTTTCTGCAATATTTTTCTCTGCCTCATAAAAATTCTTAGAATAGACCCACTCTTTTCCATCTGGTCTATCTTCTAATACAATTTCCTCTTTTGCTTTCATTTGAATTATTGCTTCTTCAATATTATTTATATCCACTCTTAATAAATCTTGCTCATACTTTATTAAGTTGTCATATAACGCACAAGAATTGCCATTTAAGCCTATTTTTTCTAAGCCATACTTAATACCACTTCTTATTCTTTTATAGTTGCTTTCTTCAACTCCCATTTCCATTGCAATTCTGTCGACTTTTTCAAAATTAACTTTACTTGCTACATCAACTAATATATACGGATTTTCGCTTATTCTTTCTAAAGCTCCCTCTCCTAATTTTTTATAAACACCTTCTGCACTCTGTGGTCCTATTCCAAATTTATCTAAGAAGCCAACAATTTGCCATATCTCCCAATTTGCAACAAACTGTTCCGTAATTTCTAAAGCTTTTTCTTTACTTATTCCTTTGATTTGTGTAAGTTTTTGTGGTTCTAATTTTATTACGTTTATTGTATCTTTACCAAATGTATTTACAATCTTTTTTGCTGTTGCAGGTCCTACTCCTTTAAAGCTTCCATTTGAAAGATATTTTTCCAATGCTTCTGGTGTTGTTGGCATAGTCTTTTCAAATGTAGCAATTTTAAACTGTTCTCCATAATCTGGATGCTTTACTATATCTCCAGTTATCTTTAAATTATCACCTTCATTTACAAAAGGTAAATAGCCAACAATCGTAGTTTCCTCTTGCTCACTAGTTTCAAAAGTAGCAACAGTATAGCTATTTATATCATTTTTATATATAATATCAATTACTTGTCCTTCTAATTGCAATTTTATTCCTCAATTCTATTAATCTATTTTTAAATTCATTTAATTTCTTCATTTGCTATTTTATTAGCAATATACTATCACAAAAAAATCTTATTTTCAATGTTTTTCTCGAAATAACACGAACATTAGTACGACCGTTTTCGACACAAACTTATACACTACTATATTTTGAAGTTAAAGAACAATATATAACTAAAATTCATATAATATATCATACAAATTGTTTATCAAAGGAGGCAATTTATGGTAAATTTTATAATAACCTCTTTATTATGGACATTCGCTTTATATGGTTTATTCGAAATCTGTAAAACCATTATTCATATACATAAATATCCTAAGGTATCTTTTAACGGTAGTTCTTTTATAATTACAGTACATAATCAAGAAAACAATATTGAATATTTTTTACGAGTATTTATTTATAAAATGCTATATTATAACTTAAATATTTCAGAAATAATAATTGTGGATTTAGATTCAACTGACAATACTCTGAATATTTTAAAAACTTTTTCTAAGGATTTTGATTTTATTAAAGTTTTAACATTAAACGAATACAAAGAGCTTTTAGCATAAAATTGCTTCAAGCTCCTGTTATCATTAATCTTTTTATAATTTTATCTTTTGGTGTAAACACCATGTATTTTATGAAATATTTTTGTAGCGAATTAAAAAATGTGTCCAGCAATAATATATCTTTTATTCTAAATTTAACGCCTTTTTTTTCCAAGTAATCACAAGTAAAAAGCTTACACGATATACATTTTGCTCCACATGTATAATCATCTTTTAAATGTTCACATGGAACGAGTTTGGTAAAAGGTCCGAGCGATTTTACTCTAAAGTGATGGCAACATCCTATCCTAGAAGTTGTTCCCCTTTTTTCACCACATTGATTATCTTTAAAATCACAAAGGTTCTTACCATAAAAATAGCCATCCAAATAGTTACACACAGTATCGTAAATGTAGTTATACCTTTCTTTTTTAGTATTAAAAAGAATTGCGTTTATTGCCTGTATAAATTCTTGATGATATTGATTATTCTCATCATAATTGTTTATATAACCTATTTTTATTTTTGAATCTTGATTTACTCCTATATTTATCTTAAGGAACTTTACCATCTTTTTTATATGAAGTAGTTTTCTTAGTATCTTTTTATATCTGTCTTTATCAAATTCTCTAAAATCTATATATAACAATAAACAGCCTTTATTTCTACTTTCTCTCAATTTTATTGTTTGAATGTTTTGAATTCGATCATCTTTGCATTTTCCATCTTCAATTAATTCTATGTAATAACCATTGTCCAACTCTATTATTCCCATTTTATTCCTCCATAATAAATTATAACACATTATATTGACGTATTCAATATTTTTTACTATTAAATCAAGTTTTACTCTTGACATTTTTCTCATTTGCCTCAACCTCATCACCGTATACACCTCTTAAAGCATTTACACCAGATTCACCAGTTGAAGCAGCAGAACCACGAGCACTGTAGTAATTGTAAATGTTTGCACGATTATCAATTGCTTTTTGTGCTTTTTCAATTGGCATATTTAACCATTGATTAAATAACTCACGTTGAGTATTCTTGAGTTGTTG
>ERZ857840.4075-NODE-4075-length-11595-cov-8.763432_pt1 | contig 11595 bp, 8 predicted proteins | sample MGYA00519760_ERZ857840 | MGnify/ENA primary metagenome ERZ857840 (study PRJEB31778, sample SAMEA3449371) | human gut metagenome | biome: human gut; feature: human-associated habitat; material: faeces | place: United Kingdom | collected 2010/2012 ... | reverse complement strand
AAATCGACTGACCTTTCTTTTTTACCCAACAATATCTTTAATTAAGGGAGACGGGTAGCTCGCTGCCCGATATCCAGCTTTTGCCCGCGCTGTCCGTCGCGTTGGGAACGAGCATTGATTCTCTCTTCTCCCTCACGGACGAGAGCCGCTTTGCCCGCATCGACAACATGCTCTGGGACAAGAGATTCCTCACGCAGCAGGAATTTGACGAAGAGGAACGCTTTTTGCAGGAAAAGTGCCGCGAGGACAAAACGAGACCGCGCGCAACGCTGCTGCTCGCAGAGCTTTACTGCAAGCGCGCACGGGAATACAACGACCTCGCCTCACCCCTCGCCCGTCAATCGCTTGAGCTGAATCCCGACTGCAAAGAGGCACACAACGCTATTTTTGACGCCGAAAACGGCGCGTATCTCGACTGGAACGCAACGAATCACTACCGCACGATCGACTTCTACAAGAGTTTTCTTGCCGCACATCCGAACAATCACAGCGCGCATCTGTGGCTTTTGGACCTTCTCATCGCCGACCGCCGCTGCGCGGAGGCGCGCGAGGTCTTGGACCAGATGCACCGCCTGAAACCGACGTACAACGATGCCTTCTATCTCGGCTGTATTCTCTTGCAGGAGGGGCACATTGATGACGCGCTCGCCCAGTGGAAAACCATGTGTGCAAGCTATCCCGACACATGGGAGGTCTACGTCATGCGTGCGAGCGAGCTCGCCAAGCTCGGATATTACGACGAAGCCATCGCGGATTATGAGAAGACGATGACTCTCATGCCGTCCCCGCGCTTCATTGACCCTGATGAGGCCATTGCGCAGATCTGCGAGATCCGCGGTGACTATGAAACAGCCATCGCCTGCTATGAAAAGGTCATCGAACTCATGCGCACCGACTGGAGCGAAATGCAGGGCGAAGCCATCGACGCCCCGCAGAGAAATATCGCACGCCTGCGCGAGAGAATGGCAAACAGCTGATTCTTCCATAAAAAAAACGCCCTGACGAAAAGTGTCAGGGCGTTTTTTCATTTTAGAAGCGTTTGCTCACATATTGAAGCGCCTGCGCGCTTCCTCCCGGAGGGACGGAACACGGCGCACAATGCGCAGCGGAATGATGAGCCCGATGCAGATGACCAGCACGGCAAGCGACCACGACGGCTGCCACGCGCCAAGAAAATACCGGTCGAGGCAGTATTCCACGCCGAGGGCAAGAATCCCCACCGCGCCGATGCACATGGCAAGGGTGGAAATGCGCGATCTTCTGCCGTCGCGCAGAAAAAAGCTCAGCAAAAACACAACGATGCAGGCCCAGCCGAGCATCGGCAGCGCAAGACCCCGGAACCACCGTCCGCCGTGCAGCGCAACGGAAATGATCCACACATAGATGCCGATGGCGGCAACGTCCGCCGTGAGCCGGAAGAAAACCGGAATCCGGCGCGCCAGCATCGGCAGCGCAAACCAGATCCACAGCATCACCGCCGCGCCCGCAATGTAAAGAGACCATGGGTGTTCGGTCGGCAAAATAAGGTTCAGAAGCCCGCAGCAGAGCGACACCGATGCAAGCATCGCCGTGAGCAGCAGAGCGGCCGCTCGCCGCGAGGCAGGGGGAACCACAGCCGGCTTCGTCGGAAAATAGGGCAGCGCTTCCCGGTCGGGCTTCCACGCAGGCGTGCCGCAGAGCGGGCAGCTCGCCGCACCGTCTGACAGCTCCACGCCGCAGTTGACACAGTATGACATCAAATTCCTTCTTTCGTTCAGCGGTTGCTTTCCACATGCACGGGAATGCCCGCGCGCACAAGAAAGCGGAAAAAGTCGCGCTCGGTGTCTGTCTCCTCCTGCGTCCCGGCAAAGGTGATCTCCATGGTATCACCGTAACTGATGGACGCGCAGTGGCAGCGCGGCACCGTCGCCTGCCCGAGAATAACCTCCGCCCCGCGGATATACGGTGCCATCTCCGGCGGCACGGTAAAAGCGCCGGGATTGGTATAGGTGCAGGAATAGGGGCGCACACCGTGCAGACGGTAGTTGAGCGCCATGACGGGATTTTTGAGCGCGACCGGCACGAGCCGCAGCGCAAAATTCTTTGTAAAGCGGACATTCCCCGTAAACGCCGCCTGCATCTCCTGCCGGTTGATGTGCAGCTTCATATAATGGCGCACCTGCGAGACGATCTCGGGAAAGGTGTAGTCGCCAAGCGCGGGGTCGATAAAGGGGCGCACCGTGGTGATAAAGTTGCGCAGCGTTTCCGTCGGGAACCAGCCGCGCAGGTTGATCGGAACGGCCAGCGCCACGGGGCGGAGTCGATAGGGCTTCTCGCGCTTCTGCTTTTCCAGAATCACGTAGATGAGCACGGCGGAGAGATACTCCGTGATGGACGCGCCGTACTTTTTTGCTTCCGCGCGCAGCGCCTGAAGCGGTACAAAGCCCATCGTCACATGGAAGGTATAGAACGGCTCCGACGTTCCGGTATTCTGATATGCCTTCGGCTGGCGGTGCAGCCCCAGCGCATGATGCCCCGCGTAGCGGGCGTAGGCGTCCTCCAGCTCCTCCGCGCGCGGCGGCTCGGAAAGGTCGAGCACGCCGTTCCCCGGCGGCACGTCAACGCCGGTCTGGCGCAGGTACTCGGCAAGCAGCGTGCGGAAAAAGACGATCGCCCCGCCGCCGTCGGACAGTGCATGGAAGACCTCAATGGAGATGCGGCTGCGGTAATAGTAAAAGCGCACGAGCCAGCCGTTGTCCTCCTTGAACCGGACGGGCTGGCAGGGGTCGGACACATCTTCTTTCAAAAACGGCCCCGGCGCGGTATTCGGCTCAAGATAGTACCAGAATGCGCCCTTGCGGATGCGCACGGCAAAGCTCGGAAAGCGCGGCATACAGCGATCAATGGCACGCTGAAGCGCGGCGGGGTCAACGTCCCGCTCCATCAGCGCAGAGAAGCGGTAGATGGCAGAATACTCTTCCTTTTGCAGCGCGGAGTACAAAATGCCTGCATTGTCGAGCCGATACCATTTGCTGTCCGGTTTTGCCATCGTTTCCCCCTCCTTCGCGTATCAGGATCATTCGGACAGTATTGTAGCACAAAGCGCTGCGCACGACAAGAAAGATGACGATTTCCCTTTTCTTTTTTACAGAAATATGATACGCTGAAGCAAACGCAAGATCCGGAAAATTATGGGAGGCGCCTATGGAATCCAAGCTGCACATCATCAGGAAGAAAAAAAACGATCTGGAAAATTCCCGGCTCGACCCGCTGATGCGCGCGCTCAAGGCGCTGCACAGCGCCGGCGCACCGGAAAATATGACCGCCGAAGAGCTGGAGCGCCAGCGCCGCAGTCAGGAAGTGCTCGGCAGACTGACTGCCCCGATGGCCGGCATGGACTATGAAGAATTTGCTCTCTCCGGCATGAGCGCAGCATGGACACGTCTGAAAGCGCCCCACGGCAGCCGCCACGCGATCCTCTATTGCCACGGCGGCGGCTACACAAGCGGCAACCTTGGCTATTCGCGCGTATTGTCCTCCAAGCTCGCCCATGCGACAGGCTACGACGTGCTGAGTTTTGAATATCGCCTTGCGCCTGAATTCCCCTACCCCGCCGCTGTGGAGGACGCGCTGCGTGCGTGGGACTTTCTCATGCTGCAAGGCTACGGTGCGCGCGACATTGTCCTCGCAGGCGACAGTGCAGGCGGCAACCTTGCGCTTGTGCTTTGCAGCCGCTTGAAAGCGGCCGGCCGCCGCCTGCCCGGCGCGCTCATTCTGATGTCTCCGTGGACGGATATGACAATGTCCGGTACTTCCTACCGCGAGCGCGCGGAGATCGACCCGATGCTCACGCCCGAGTACATCGAGGCCGTTCGTCTCGCCTATGCCGCGGGACAAAACTACCGTTCGAGCGACTTGTCCCCCTTGTTTGCAGACTTTGAAGGCTTCCCGCCGACGCTCATACAGGTCGGCGACCATGAGATCCTGTATTCCGATTCCGAATCGCTCTATCAGGCGATGAAGCGCGCGAACGTTCCCTGTCGCTTGCAGGTCAGCGAGGGAATGTGGCACGTTTTCCAGATGTTCCCGATGAAAAAGGCTTCGATCGCGATGGATAATGTTGCAAGATTCTTGCTGGAGCAGTGATTCCCCGCAAAATACCGATAAGAACAGGAGGCTGCCCTCTTTTGCAAAGAAGGCAGCCTCCTGTTTGACCCGTGGCCGCGCAATGCACCGCGCTCTTTCTGCTCCGCCATTTTGGTGCAAAAAAAAGAAAGATTTTTGCGAAATCCACTTGACAAGCAAAATGCCCGTGCTATAATGCGAAGCAACAAATAAAAAGCTTCAAACCTATGACGGAGAGAAGTAACCGGCGCAGATAAGCACAAAGAGAGTCCCGGGTGGTGTGATCGGGGCAGCGGACGGCTGGTGAATGGACTCCGGAGGGCGGATCGAACGGCGAACGCCAAGTAGAGACCGACGGGTATCCCACCCGTTATCCATCGGGGCGCGTATGATGGTGCGCGTAAGCGAGCGGGCGTTTTCTAAAACGTCAATTTGGGTGGTATCGCAGAAGTTCAATGACTTTTGTCCCATGGATATGGGATAAAGGTCTTTTTTCTTTTTTCCCCTCCTGTTCCGGCAAAGCAGGAGTTCATCTGCCGCTCAAAATCAAATATATTTGGAGGAAACCAAAATGAAAAACAACATGATGCACAAGCTTCTCACCCTCGCGCTTGCCGGCGTGATGACTCTGTCCCTCGCTGCCTGCGGCAGCAAGACGGACAATGGCGGCAGCGATGCCCAGCAGGAATCCGAGAACGGCAAGACCTATAAGGTCGCCGTCATCAAGCAGCTCGACCACGCTTCCCTTGATGAGATCGCAAACGCCATCACCGCCGAGCTTGACAAGCTCGCCGCCGACAACGGCGTGACCATCGAATATGAGGTCACCTCCGGTCAGAATGACCCGACGATCTTAAAGCAGCTCTCCGATCAGGCGATCGCCGACAACGTGGACGCCATCGTTCCCATCGCCACAAGCGCCGCGCAGATTGCAGCCCTCTCCGCCGAGGACAGCAAGACCCCCGTGGTCTACGCCGCCATCTCTGATCCCGCAGCGGCAAACCTGACCGGCATCGACTATGTGACCGGCACGAGCGATGCGCTGAATACCGAGTTCATCATGGACATGATGTTCGCCCAGAACCCGAACGTTGCCAAGGTCGGCCTCCTCTACTCCCTCTCCGAGCCGAACTCCGCCCAGCCCATCACCGACGCCAAGGCCTATCTTGACGCAAAGGGCATCGCGTATGTCGAGCAGACCGCCAACACGAACGACGAGGTCGTTGCCGCCGCTTCCGCGCTGATCGCCGACGGCGTGGGCGCCGTCTTTACCCCGACCGACAATGTCATCATGGCCGCTGAGCTGGCCATCGCCGAGGACTTTGCCAAAAATGGCATTCCCCACTACACCGGCGCTGATTCCTTTGTCCGCAACGGTGCCTATGCCACCTGCGGCGTGAACTATACCGATCTCGGCACCAAGACTGCTGACCTTGCTTACTCTGCCATCACCGAGGGCATGGGTTCCATGGAGGACTACTACCTGATGGACGGCGGCATCATCACCGTCAACACCGACACCGCCGCCATGATCGGCAAGCAGGCCGAGTATTCCTGCTTCAACAGTATGGGCACCGTCGTTGAGGTCACGACCACCAAGGACTAAGCCGCATTCCCGTTCCCAACAACGTACTGCCGTCCCCCGACTTTTCGCCGGGGGCATCGGCATGAAAGGAGACTTCTCCCATGCTCATCATCACGCAGACCGCCCTTGAACTGGGCTTCCTCTACGCACTCATTGCAATGGCGCTCTTTTTGAGCTACCGCATTCTCGATATCGCAGATCTGACGACCGACGGCTGCTTTGTCCTCGGCGCAGCCGTGTCCGTCACGGTGACGGCGGCAGGGCACCCCATTCTCGCCATTTTTGCCGCGATGCTCGCAGGCGCGTGCGCAGGCTTTGTCACCGCCTTTTTGCAGACGAAGCTCGGCGTGCCGAGCATTCTGGCCGGCATCATTACCAATACCGGCCTCTATACCGTCAATCTGATGGCAATGGGCTGGAAGTCAAACCAGAGTCTGCTCGGCGGCAGAACCGTCTTCACAATGCTGCGCGACCGTGGCATCGGCGGGGACTGGTACGAGCTGCTGCTCGCTGCCAGCGTCACGATTCTCGCAGGGCTGCTGCTGGTGCTGTTTCTCGGCACGCGCATGGGGCTCTCCATTCGCGCCACGGGCGATAATCCCGACATGGTGCGCGCCTCTTCTCTGAACCCCTCGTTTACGATCACCGTGGGGCTGTGCCTTGCCAATGTGCTCACGGCGCTCTCCGGCGCTGTCGTGGGGCAGTATCAGAAAACCGTGGACATCAACTCCGGCACGGGCATCGTCGTCATCGGTCTCGCCTGCCTCATCATCGGCGAAACGCTGCTCGGCCGCAGAAGCGTCAAAAAGGGCGTCATCGCCGCCATTCTCGGCTCGATCGTCTACCGCTTCATCTATGCCATCGTTTTCTACACAAAGATCGTCCCCGTCGAGTGCTTAAAGCTCCTGACGGCGGTCATCGTGGCGCTGGCCATCGCCTCGCCAAGCATTCGCAGGTGGTTCGCGTTCCAAAAGCGCAAGATGTCTGCCAGAACGAAGGAGGGCGCGTAAGATGTTAGATATCAAGAAGATCTCCAAGACCTTCAATCCCGGCACAGTGAATGAAAAAAAGGCTCTCACGGAACTATCGCTTCACTTGGACGAGGGCGACTTCGTCACCATCGTCGGCTCGAACGGTGCGGGCAAATCGACCCTCTTCAACGCCATCGCGGGCAGCTTTTATGTCGACGAGGGCAGCATTTCGCTCGCCGGGGAGGACATTACCTTCCTGCCCGAGCACGAGCGCTCCCGCCGTATCGGGCGGCTTTTTCAAGACCCCCTGCGCGGCACTGCGCCAAACATGACGATCGAGGAAAACCTTGCGCTTGCGTACCTGCGCGCGGCGCACGGCAATCCCTTCAGCCGCATCAGCAAGAAGGACAAGGCCTTCTTCGCCGATCAGCTCCGGCAGCTCGACATGGGTCTCGAGGATCGCATGAAAAACCCCGTTGGTCTCCTCTCCGGCGGACAGCGCCAGGCGCTGACGCTTCTCATGGCAACGATGGTGCCGCCGCAGCTACTGCTCCTTGATGAACACACCGCGGCGCTTGACCCCGCAACGGCGGAAAAGGTGCTTGCCCTCACCCGCCGTGTTGTGGCAGAGAGCCGCATCACCTGCCTGATGGTCACGCACAACATGCATCAGGCGCTCACGCTCGGCAACCGCACGCTGATGATGTCCGACGGACACATCGTGCTCGACGTTGCGGGCGATGAGCGCGCGGGCATGAGCGTAGACGATCTCATCGCGCGCTTCAAGGCGGGCGCCGGACACGAGCTGGACAACGACCGCATTCTCTTATCGGAATAGCATTCGATCATCAGCGCAAAATGCTGTCTCCTTGTTTTTCTGTGTCCTGCCAATGCGCAAAAAGAGCATTTCTGGCTTACGGTTCACACGCTCGTCCTTCTTTTTAAGCGCGCATTCTTAATAGTTGACGGTGCGTACCTGAGCGGAAGCTTGTAGCGAGCGCGACGTGCGCACGTACCATATTGTTATTGTGAGGCCAGAGGCAGGGTGGTCTCGCAGGAGTGCGCAGCATTTCGCAAATAATCAAACATGAAAAAAGCGGTTCCCGTTTGAGAACCGCTTTTTGTTGTTCTTTGCGCTGTTTAGTTGTTGCTGGCGTTCGTGGCGCGGAGGGTGACGTCGTGATAGCCGCCCTCAACAATACTGGTGGCGGAGACAAGCGTGAGCTTCGCGTTCTTCTGCAGGTCAGGGATCGTCGTCACGCCGCAGTTGCACATGGTCGACTTGACCTTGTAAAGGCTTCTTGCGACGTTGTCCTGCAAAGAGCCTGCGTAGGTGACGTAGGAATCGACGCCCTCTTCGAAGGCAAGGCCCGTCTTACCGCCGAGGTCGTAGCGCTGCCAGTTGCGTGCGCGGTTCGAGCCCTCGCCCCAGTACTCCTTGACGTACACACCGTTGACGAGCAGCTTGTTCGTCGGCGATTCGTCGAAACGTGCGAAGTAGCGGCCAAGCATCAGGAAGTCCGCGCCCATGGCGAGCGCGAGCGTCATGTGATAGTCGTGAACGATGCCGCCGTCGGAGCAGATGGGAACATACACGCCCGTCTCGCGGAAGTATTCGTCGCGCGCAGCGGAAACCTCGATGAGCGCGGTGGCCTGACCGCGGCCGATGCCCTTGGTCTCGCGCGTAATGCAGATCGAGCCGCCGCCGATACCGACCTTGACAAAGTCTGCGCCGCACTCGGCGAGGAAGCGGAAACCGTCGCGGTCGACGACGTTGCCCGCGCCGATCTTCACGCTGCTGCCGTAGTTTTCGCGCACGTAGTCGATGACTTTCTTCTGCCAGACGGAGTAACCCTCGGACGAGTCGATGCACAGCACGTCTGCGCCCGCCTCAACAAGCGCAGGAATGCGCTCGCGATAGTCGCGGGAGTTGATGCCCGCACCGACGAGATAGCGCTTCTTGCCGTCCTGCAGGGCAAGGGGGTGCTCCTTGTGCTCGGCATAGTCCTTGCGGAATACAAAGTAGAGCAGGTGGTCGTTTTCATCTACGATGGGCAGCGCGTTGAGCTTGTGCGCCCAGATGATGTCGTTGGCCTCCTTGAGCGTGGTGGAGGCAGGGGCGGTGATAAGCTTTTCGCGCGGCGTCATGAACTCATGCACCTTCACGTCCGTGCTCATGCGGCTCACGCGGTAGTCGCGGCTCGTCACGATGCCGAGGAGCTTCCCGTTGGGCGTTGCGTCCTCGGTGACGGCGACGGTGGAAAAGCCGTTCTCTTCCTTGAGCGCGAGCACGTCGGCAAGCGTGTGCTCGGGCGTCAGATTGGAAGCAGACGGCACAAAGCCCGCCTTGCTGCTCTTCACGCGGCGCACCATCTCCGCCTCGCTCTCAATGGACTGAGAGCCGAAGATGAAAGAAAGGCCGCCCTCCTTGGCAAGGGCGATAGCAAGCGTGTCGTTCGAGACAGACTGCATGATCGCCGAGACCATCGGGATATTCAGGCTGATGGGGCACTCCTCCTGCCCCTTGCGATAGCGCACGAGGGGCGTTTTGAGTGAAACGTTGTCAGGAACACAGTCCTCCGCGGTATAGCCGGGAACGAGAAGATATTCGCTGAACGTGTGAGAAGGTTCGGGATAATAGTAAGCCATAGATCTGCTCCTCTCTTCTTATTTTACTTGAAGTAGCGCACAGCAGAGGTGAACAGCTCCATCTCATACTGGCCGGGGACATTGCGGTAGAGGTTCTTGCCGATACGCTCGGTATGCCCCATCTTGCCCAGCACGCGGCCATCGGGCGAGGTGATGCCCTCGATGGCGCAGAGCGAGCCGTTGGGGTTAAACGCTGCATTCATTGTAGCACACCCGTCAAGGTCTACATACTGCGTGGCGATCTGGCCGTTGGCAGCAAGCGCCTTGACAAGCTCCTCCGAGGCGAGGAAGCGGCCCTCGCCGTGGGAAATGGGCACGGTGTAGATGTCGCCGACCTTCGTGCCGGCAAGCCACGGGGACTTGTTGGAGCACACGCGCGTGCGCACAAGGCGGGACTGATGACGGCCGATGACGTTGTAGGTGAGCGTCGGGCAGCCCGAATCGGTATCCATGATCTTGCCGTAGGGCACAAGGCCGAGCTTGATGAGCGCCTGGAAGCCGTTGCAGATACCGAGCATCAAGCCGTCGCGGCGATCAAGAAGATCGGTGACCTGTTCTTTGACCGCAGCGCTGCGGAAGAAGGCCGTAATGAGCTTGGCGCTGCCGTCGGGCTCGTCGCCGCCGGAGAAGCCGCCGGGGATCACGATGATCTGGCTGTCCTTGACCGCCTTGGCAAAGCGCTCCACGCTGTCAGCAACGTCGGCGCTTGTCAGGTTGCGGATGATAAACTGCTCGGCATCCGCGCCTGCTTCAAGCAGGGCGCGCTGCGTATCGTACTCGCAGTTCGTGCCGGGGAAGACGGGGATCAGCGCCTTGGGACGCGCCAGCTTGATCGCGGGAGCAACGCGCTCCTGCGCTTCATAGGAAAGGCTCTCGACCGCGCCGGCGCTCTGCGTCTTCGTCGGGTAGACGGATTCGAGGACAGCGTCATTGAGAGCAAGAAGCTCGGAAATGCTCGCCTCATCGCTGCCGAGGGAAATGATCTTTTCCGCTGTGGTCGCGCCGATGCGCACAGCATCGGAAACTTCCTCCGTCAGCTCGGCGACGATCGCGCCGGGCATGGGAGCAAACCAGTCGCGCGCAGTCTTTTCGGCGGCAAAGCCGATCTCATTGCCGAGCGACATCTTCATCACTGCCTCGGCAAGGCCATTTTCAACCGCCCATGCGCTTGCGACCTTGCCCGCGCGGGCAAGCGCGGTAAAGCGTTCCCACGCCGCTTTCTGCTCTTCGGGTGTCGCGCCGTCAAAGAGGTAAACGCCGTGACCGGCAGCCTTGAAGTCAGTCGTCACGATCTCGCCTGCCAGCACGGGCGCGATGGCGAAGGAGATAAGCGTCGGCGGCACGTCATGGTCAAGGAAGGTACCGGACATGGAGTCCTTGCCGCCGATGGCGGCAGCGCCCAGTTCAAGCTGGGCATCGAGCGCACCGAGCAGCGCGGCAAAGGGCTTGCCCCAGCGCGCAGGCTCGCTGCGGAGCTTTTCAAAGAATTCCTGCAAGGTGAGATATGCCTTGTGATAATCTGCACCGGCAGCGACGATCTTAGCAACCGAGGTGTAGACCGCGCTGTGCGCACCCGTGTAAGGATCGGCGCTCAGTGCGTCGGGGTCGCAGCCCCAGGCCATCACGCTGCCCTGCTCGGTCTTGCTGCCCGGCAGCACCGGCAGCAACGCCGCCATCGCCTGCGAGGGGCTGCGCTGCGTCTTGCCGCCAAAGGGCATGAGCAGCGAGAACGCACCGACGGTGGAGTCGAAGCGCTCGGTGAGACCGCGGCGGGACGCGCTCTTGAGGCTGCCCGCCATATCGCGCAGCATGCGCGGCGCGCAAGCGGACTCTGCCTGCTTTTCCCCAGCTTCTACACGAATGCTTGCGTGCTTGACCGCGCCGTTCGTGTCGAGGAACGCGCGCGAAAGGTCGGCAACCGTCTGTCCGCGCCAGTGCATGACCATGCGGGGGCTTTCGGTGACGACTGCAACGCGGTAGGCCTCCAGGTTTTCGGCCTGCGCGGCAGCGATAAACTTTTCCTCGTCCTCCGCCGCGACGACGACCGCCATGCGCTCCTGCGATTCGGAGATCGCAAGCTCGGTGCCGTCCAGCCCCTCGTACTTCTTGCGCACGGCGTCAAGCTCGATGGCAAGACCGTCGGCCAGCTCGCCGATGGCAACAGACACGCCGCCCGCGCCAAAGTCGTTGCAGCGCTTGATGAGGCGCGTCACCTCGCCGTTGCGGAACAGGCGCTGGATCTTGCGCTCTTCGGGCGCGTTGCCCTTCTGCACTTCGCTTGCCATG
>ERZ857840.4074-NODE-4074-length-11596-cov-8.523785_pt1 | contig 11596 bp, 9 predicted proteins | sample MGYA00519760_ERZ857840 | MGnify/ENA primary metagenome ERZ857840 (study PRJEB31778, sample SAMEA3449371) | human gut metagenome | biome: human gut; feature: human-associated habitat; material: faeces | place: United Kingdom | collected 2010/2012 ... | reverse complement strand
TTGTCACCCATGATAAAGAGTATGTCGACGGATTCGTCTCCAACAGACCTTAGCATGAACAATCTTCCGATATGTTTACTCTTTTTCCGCATTTTTTAATATAGTTCGTGACTTCTTTACTTTATTAGTTGATGTGGTGTTGGGTTCATTCCGGAGGGCTTCGAGAACGCGCGATCTGCTGTAATAGATTTTGCCGCCGTGCTTGACATAAGGGATCGTGCCGTCGCTCCGACGACGGGAGAGGGTACGGTCGGACATCCGGGTAAGCATACGGACTGCCGGAGTGTCGATCAGGTCATCGGGTAAAGGTTGAGAATGGTTCTGGATGAGTAGTTCGAGACGATTGAATCGCCGCAATACCAGACGTAACAAACGTAGAGTCGGATTACCTTTCAATGGCTTCATTGCAATGATCGTTGGTTAGACGATGCAATGATAGGAAACATCCCGATAGCAATAATTTAGTTAAAACAGACAACTAAATAATCAACCCGCTCATAGCACAAAAAAGCATATCCGAGTTGGATATGCTTAAATGGTACTTAATGCTTTTCTATTCGTTAATTTGCTTATGTAGAATATTTTAACTATATTTGTCGTGAGTTCTTGAATATATTGTATAAGGGTGCAACAGAATGTAAGACTTCCATCACCAATTCGTAACCCTTGCTCTTTTCAATAAAAATACCGTTCTGATTTACAGAACGGTATCTCAAAAACAGTCAGCCCCGAAAGGAGGGGCCTCGCAAGCCGGAATCAGAGCGTACCCTGCTTGAGCTGCTCGACGAAACGGTCGATGCGCCGCAGCTGCTGCGGAATCTTGATCGACTGCGGGCAGTGCGACACGCACTGGTTGCAGCCGATGCAATGGCTCGCCTGCCGGAGTTTGGGAACCGAGCGGTCGTAACCGATGAGGAACGCCCGGCGGGCCTCCCGGTAGCCGGGGTCCTGCCGGTCCTTGGGCACGTTGCCTTCGTTCACGCAGCGGTTGTAGTGGGCGAAGATCGCCGGGATGTCCAGCCCGTAGGGGCAGGGCATGCAGTACTGGCACTCGGTGCAGGGCACGGTGGGGTATTTGAGCATCAGCTGCGCGGTATCTTCGAGCAACGCCAGTTCCTCGCCGGTGCAGGGTTCGAGCGGCGAATAGGTGCGGATATTGTCCTGAAGGTGCTCCATGTAGGTCATGCCGCTCAACACGGTCAGCACTCCGGGCCAGGAACCCGCGTAGCGGAAGGCCCACGAAGCGGTGCTCTCGGTCGGACGGCGCTCCTTGAGCCGTTCGACCAGATGGTCGTTCAGCCGCGAAAGGCGCCCGCCGAGCAGCGGCTCCATGATCACGGCCGGGATGCCGCGCTTCTCCAGCTCGCCGTAGAGATATTCGGCATTGACGTTTCTGTCCGAAGCATGCTTCCAGTCGACGTAGTTCATCTGGATCTGGACGAAATCCCACCGCGCCTCACCGCTGTCGTGCATGGCCAGCAGGTGGTCGAAGACCTTCTGATCGCCGTGGAACGACCACCCGAGGTTGCGGATGCGCCCGGACTCGCGCTCGCGCAGCAGAAAGTCGAGCACGCCGCAGTCGATAAAACGTTCGTTGAACGTCTCGATGCCCTTGTCGCCGCCCACAGCGTGCAGCAGATAGTAATCCAGATAATCCGTTTGCAAGTCGCGAAGCGACCGCCGGTACATCTCCTCCGAATCCTTGAATATCCGAGCGGGAGACATTCCCCGCCCTGCCATACGGTGATTGGACATCTTCGTGGCGATGAACACCTTCTCGCGCGGATGGCGTTTGAGGGCGATACCCGTCGATTTTTCGGAAAAGCCCTGTATGTAGACGGGGGCCGTGTCGAAATAGTTGACCCCGTGGGCGATGGCATAATCGACCAGCTCGTTGACGGCCTCCTGGTCGATCGGGTTGCCGTCGGCCGCCGGCGACTCCAGCAGGGGCCAGCGCATGCAGCCGTAGCCCAGCAGCGACACGCGGTCGCCCGTCGAGGGGCAGGTCCGGAAGGTCATCCGATCGGTCGGGACCTCACCCGCGGCGGCAGCGCTCGGCGCCGTACCTTTCGTCTTACAGCCGTAAAGCCCAGCCGTTGCGGCGGCCGCGCCGACACCGAACGTTTTGAGGAATTTCCGGCGGTCTATCTTTTTCTTCTCCATTTTTTTCTTGCGTTTAGACGATTCTGTGGCGCGAATGGCCTTCGACATAAATGGCGCTGAACGGACGCGCCGGACAGAGATTCTCGCAGGCCCCGCAGCCGATGCAGCGTTCTTCGTTCACGGCGGGGATGCGCGGCGACTTGGGGTCGTCGGGGTCCCGGCGCACCATCTTGATCGCCCCGGCAGGGCAATGGCGCGCACAGTTGTTGCAGCTGACGCCGTCGGTGTTGACCTCGCAATTCTCCGCAATCCACACGGCATGGCCGATCTGGATCGACGATTTCCCGGCGAGGTCGGTCAGGCGGATGGCGCCCGTGGGGCACACCTCGGCGCACTTCGTGCACTCCGGACGGCAGTATCCGCGCTCGAACGACATTTCGGGCTGCATGAGGGTCATCAGCTTGCCCGACGGACGCAACACCTGATTGGGACACACCGAAACACACAACTGGCATCCCGTGCAATGGGCGTTGAAGTGCCGCAGGCTCTGCGCTCCGGGCGGAACGACGGGCGTGGCACGGTTCGGAATCTTCTTGTCGACGATCACCGCCAGCCCGCCGTCGACCTTCTTCTCCTGCGCCCGGAGCGCGGAGTAGGCCACGATGCCCGCCAGGCCGAGGAACCGGCGGCGCGAAGCGTCGGAAGGCGTCTTTGCGGCGTCGGCCGCCGGTCTCTGCGGCGCGGGAGCCGGGTCCGGTTTCCGCCGCCGCAGCGTATAGGTGATGGCCCCCTGGCGGCAGTTTTCGAGGCAGTCCATACAGGCCACGCAACGGCTGTAATCAATTTTATGCGCCGCAGGGTCGATACACGACGCCTTGCAGTTGCGGGCGCAGAGCTTGCATCCGTTGCACTTCGAGGTGTCGAAACGCGGTTTGAACAGCGAGTAGCGGGCGAGGAATCCCAGCACCGTGCCCACCGGACAGATCGTATTACAATAGGTGCGGCCGCTGCGCCACGCAAGAACAAACAGCACGGCGAACGTCACGACGGCAACAAAGAATGTGGCAAAGCTCTTCATCCACACGTCGACCGAATAGAAGGCGTAGCTGTCCATGCGCCCGGCGATGTATGCCAGCAGGTTGTTGCCCCACGCGTAGACCGGGGCCAGCAGGTTCGAGGCGATGCGGCCGTAGGCGCTGTAAGGCGCGAGCAGCGAACCGACACCCGCCAGCATCGCAGCGACGAACACGACGAGCATCCCCCGGCGCAGCCAGGTGAGGGCGGGGGAGTACGCGAAGCGGTTCCGGTGCTTTCTGCGCTTCCCGGAGGCCCACGAAACGATGTCCTGCATCACCCCCAGCGGGCAGATGACCGAACAGTACACGCGGCCGAAAAGAAGCGTCAGGATCACCAGGAACGCCACGACGCCGACATTCAGGGCCAGCAGGGCGGGCAGGAACTGGATTTTCGCCATCCAGCCGAACCACGCGTGAAGCGTTCCGGTAAAATCGAGGAACAGCAGCGTCGTCAGCACGAAGAAAAAGGCCGCGGCCGCAATTCTGATTTTTCGTAACATAGATTCAAATCTGAATCAAGTGAATTTATTTCGGAACTCATGTCGTATCGGGCCGTCGCCGTGGCCGCCGGGCCGCCCGAGACGGGGTTTTGGAGGTGGACCGGATTCGGGAGCGACGCCATCCCACCTGCGCTACCATATTTTACGTATTCCATACCTCACTACTTTTTTATTTTTCCGGCAAAACTTCGTTCAGGCACGCAATGCCGTTCAGCGTGCGGGGATAACCGATATAGGGCAGCAACTGGGTCACGACGGCCAGCAGGGTGGCCTTGTCGTTGCCTATGTTCGCATTTCCGGCGATGTGGCCCTTCACCTGCGATTCGCAGCCCCCGAGCGAGACGAGCATCGAGAAGGTCAGCAGCTCGCGCATCTTCACGTCCAGGCCTCCGCGGGTCAGGAAATCGCCGAAGCAGTTGTCCGACAGGTAACGCTGGATGTGCTTCTGGTTCGCGGGGGCCGCCTCGCGCATCCCGTCGATACGCTCCGCGCCGAAAATCGACCGCTGCACCGCCAGCCCCTTTTCAAAGCGGTCCGCGGACGAGGTCGTCGACTGCCCCGCAAGCGGCAGCGTCACGCCGCGCGCCTCCAGCACCTCGTTGGTAATCCCTACGAAGTCGGCGACCTTCGCCATGCCGACGTAGGGAACGGCCTGATAAAGCGTCTCCTTCACCTCGACGGGCGTCACTCCGGCGTTCAGCGCACCTTCGAGCGTCGTCCGGTAGGCAGTCCGGCCCTGCGAGGCGATGTTCGAGGCCAGGATGCACAGCATGCGCGTCCGCGTGTCGAGCTGGCCGTAGGCGGTCACTTCGCCGAGCGCAAAGTTACCAAAAATTTCAAATAATTCGGGGTCCGCATCCCCAAGTTCCGGTATTCCGCCCGGAAACAATTCGGCCAGGCGGCGTCGGGCGTCTTCACCCAAGCGGGAGGCCGGGGCCGGGACGGAAGCCGTCGCTGCCGCATATTGCGCGTCGTCGACCGGTTCGAGCCATGTATTCTCGTTGGTCGCGGGATTGCACGCGACAGCCAGATGCGAGAACCAGCTGTCGGGAGCCGCGCCGTGCCAGTGGACCACGTCGGGCGCGATCTCCACAATGTCGCCCGGAAGCAACGCCCGGGCCGGACGGCCCTTCTCCTGATAATAGCCCCGGCCCCCGACGGCGATCAGGAGCTGGCCGCCCGTATGGCTGTGCCAGTTGTTGCGGCATCCGGGCGAAAAGGTGACGTTCGACACGGGCGCGTTCAGCCGCTTGTCGTCCGTCAGCGGAGCGAGCCAGGCCTGCCCGATAAAGTACTTCGAAAACTGTTCCGGCAGTTTGTCGCCCACGGGAAACGGGCTGACTTTTTTCGGTATTTCCATATTTTGAGCATTTAAGGATTGCAGGATTCCGCCCGAAAAGAGGGCTGCGGCGGTCAGGGCCGCGAAGAGGATTCGTTTCATCGGTTCAAAAGAATGGTTTCACGATGCAAAAATAGGGTATTTCGCGCAACGGTTCCGTACCCCGATTACGGTTCGGCATACCATTATTACGGAGCGGCGTCATTTTCGGTCGGGTGAAGACCGTCTGCACGCAAAACCGGTTCTGCGCCCCAGACACAGAACCGGATCAAAAACGGATCGGCAGACGACTGCCTCCGAAACCGGCGTCTCGCACACCGGAAGTGAGGGGGAGGGGTCAGCCCCGCCGGCCCTGATTGGCGACGGCCTCCATCAGGGAGGCGATCTCGGCCGGGTCGCCCAGGAAATAGTCCTTCACACAGCCCAGCCCCTCGTCGAATTCGAAGACGTAGGGCACGGCAGTCGGAAGGTTGAACTCCGAAATGGCCTCGTCCGAAATCCCTTTCAGGTTCTTGATGATGCCCCGCAGGCTGTTGCCGTGGGCCACCACCAGCAGTTCGTCGTGGCGGGCCAGCGCCGGGAGTATCTCGCACTCCCAGTAGGGCATCGTGCGGGCCACGGTGTCTTTCAACGACTCGGTGCGGGGCAGCGCGGCGTCGGGAATCCCGGCGTAGCGGGGATCGAAGCGCGGATTGCGGGGATCGTCCTCCGGAAGCGGCGCGGGGGCCACGTCGTAGCTGCGGCGCCAGACGTACACCTGCTCGTCGCCGTATTTTTCGGCCGTCTCGCGCTTGTTCAATCCCTGAAGCATGCCGTAGTGCTTCTCGTTGAGCCGCCAGGTCTTCGTCACCGGAATCCAGTCCCGGTCCATCCTGTCGAGCACGACGTCGAGGGTCTTCACGGCCCGTTTCAGATAGGAGGTATAGGCGCGGCCGAAATGAAAACCCTCCTTGCGGAGCGTCTCCCCGGCTTTGACGGCCTCGGCGACGCCCTTCTCGCTCAAATCCACATCGGTCCACCCCGTGAACCGGTTTTCCCTGTTCCAGACGCTCTCGCCGTGGCGGAGCAAAACGATCTTTTTCATAACTGTCCGACTGCGTTTTCCGGTTCGGCGCGCACCTCGTTCTCCAGACGCCGGCATTCGCTGAAGTCCTTGATGTTCTGCATCGTGGTGCGTGCTATATTATCCACTGCTTCACGTGTGAAGAAGCCCTGATGCGAGGTGACGATCACGTTGTTGAACGACAGCAGGCGCGCCAGCACGTCGTCGTCCATGATGCGGTCGGAAGTGTCCTCGTAGAAGTACCCGGCCTCCTCCTCGTATACGTCCAGTCCGGCGGCGCCGATCTTCTTCTCTTTCAGTCCGTCGATCAGCGCCTCGGTATGGATCAGCTGACCGCGGCCCGTGTTGATGAGGATCACGCCCGGTTTCATGCGCGAAATGGCCGCGTCGCCGATCATGTAGCGCGTCCGGTCGGTCAGCGGACAGTGGAGCGAAACGATGTCCGCACGGGCGTAAAGCTCGTCGAGCGGCACGTAGGTGATGCCCGCCTCCGCGGCGTACTGCGGATCGGGAAACAGATCGTTGGCCACGACCTCCATGCCGAACCCCTTGAGAATGCGGATCAGCTCGCGGGCGATCCTGCCCGTGCCGACGATCCCTGCGGTCTTGCCGTACATGTCGAAGCCCATCAGCCCGTGGAGCGAGAAGTTGCCGTCGCGCGTGCGCCAGTAGGCGCGGTGTATCTTGCGGTTGAGCGCCAGCATCAGCGCCACGGCGTGTTCCGCCACGGCGTGCGGCGAATAGGCCGGAACCCGCACCACGGGAATCCCGTAACGGGCCGCGGCGTTCAGGTCGACGTTGTTGAAGCCCGCACAGCGCAGCGCGATCAGCTTCACGCCCATCCCGGCCAACTGGCGGATGGTCCCGGCGTCGGCCGTGTCGTTGACGAAGATGCAGAGCGCATCGGAACCCTGCGCAAGGGCCACGTTATTGGCGTTCAGGTGGCTGCGGTGGTAGCAGATGTCGAACCCGTAGGTGTCGCGGATGCGGTCGAACGACTCCCGGTCGTAGGGCTGCGTGCCGAATAGTGTTATTTTCATAGTTGCACTTTTTTAATATAAAAACGTCTTCGGGGACCCGGATATTATGCGATGGTCACTTCATCGTCGAGGTAAACGTCCTGAATGGCGTGCAGCAGGGCGATGCCGTCCTTCATCGGACGCTGGAAGGCCTTGCGGCCGCTGATAAGCCCCATGCCCCCGGCGCGCTTGTTGATCACGGCCGTCGTGACGGCCTCCTGCAAGTCCGAGGCCCCGCGCGACTCGCCGCCCGAGTTGATCAGGCCCACGCGGCCCATATAGCCGTTGGCCACCTGATAGCGGCAGAGGTCGATGGGGTGGTCCGAAGTCAGCTCCGTGTAGACCTTGTCGCTGGTCTTGCCGAAGCCGACGGCTCGGAAACCGCCGTTGTTCGACGGGAGTTTCTGTTTCACGATGTCGGCCTTGATCGTCACACCGAGGTGGTCGGCCTGCCCCGTGAGATCGGCCGAAGCGTGGTAGTCGGCACCCTCCTTCCTGAAACCCTCGTTGCGCAGGTAGCACCACAGGATCGTCGCCATGCCCAGTTCGTGCGCCAGGTCGAACGCGCGGGCGATCTCGACCAGCTGCCGGCGGCTCTCCGGCGAACCGAAGTAAATCGTGGCCCCGACGGCTGCGGCGCCCATGTTCCAGGCATCGCGCACCGTGCCGAACAGCACCTGGTCGTAGGTGTTGGGGTAGGACAGCAGCTCGTTGTGGTTGATTTTGACGATGAAGGGGATTTTGTGCGCGTATTTGCGCGCCACGGCTCCCAGCACGCCGAAAGTCGAGGCGACGGCATTGCAGCCGCCCTCGACGGCGAGTCTGACGATGTTTTCCGGATCGAAATAGGCGGGGTTCGGGGCGAACGAAGCCCCCGCGGAGTGCTCGATGCCCTGATCCACGGGCAGGATCGAGACATAGCCCGTGCCGCCCAGCCGTCCGTTGGAGAGAATCCATTGCAGACTGCCCAGCGTACGGATGCTGCGGTCGGATTCGGCCCAGATGCGGTCCACGGTGTCGGGTCCCGGCAGGTACAACGACTTTTTGTCGATGGTGCGGCATACGTGGGAGAGGTAGTAGCCGGCCTGCTCCCCTAAAATTTCAACTGTCTTGCTCATAATCGCTGTGTTTTGGTCATTTTACGAATCCCGTGCAATTCCGGGTCCAATCAGGTCCCGTTTACGGCCTAAAAGTTACCGAAAAATCCGGGAGGTTGTTCCCGGCGCGGGAGGCGGAGCGCGGATTCGGACCGAATGGTACAGAGGTAGGACAGAAATGCGAAGCGGGCGCGCCCGTTCAGGGCATGCGGCGAGGCCCGTTCAAAGCGTCCCGGCTGCTGCGGGCCGGACTACGCAGGGACACAAACCGTCCCGGACGGAGAATTTACCGTCCGGAGCGGACAAAAGTCCGAAACCCGGATACCTATTTTTTGTTGTTGCGGTACTCGGTGGGCGATTCCCCCGCGTGCTTCTTGAAAAAACGCCCGAGGTAGGACTGGTCGGGAAACCGGAGCCGGTAGGCGATCTCCTGCACCGAAAGGTCGGTCGACTGGAGCATCATCTTGATCTCCAGCATCACCGAACGGTCGATGAACTCCTTGGCCGAACTGTGCGCCACGCTGCGCACGATGGTCGACAGGTAACGGGTCGAAATGCAGAGTTTGTCGGCGTAAAACGACACTTCGCGCTCCTGGGCGCAATGCTCGTGCACGAGAGCGACGAAACGGTGGAACAGCTCCGACTGCCGCGTAGTCGTCTCCGGCACGCGGTGCTGCCGGGCTGCGAAACGCTGCATCTTGTCGTAACTCTCCAGCAGCAGATTCTGCAAACGGTTCTTGATGATCGTATTGCGGAACACGTTGCCGCGGTCGCGGTAGGTGTAGGCCGCCATCTGGAGCCAGATCGAAGCCCCCTCGACGATCCGCTGGGGCGGATGGGAGATCGGACGCTCGCGCAGGGCGTGGAAAAACGAAGGGTCCATCCGGAAGGCCGCCTCGGAAAAGAGATCCCGCGAAAACGAGCAGTAGGCCGCCCTGAAATCCTCCGTGCGGTCGGTGAGCATGAAGATAGATCCGGGCAGCAGCAGCACCATCGTATTGCGGCGCACCTGCCCCTGGTACTGGTTGACGGTGGCGTCGGCGCTGCCGCTGCGACAGAAGAGAATCGCACCTCCTTCCACACGGCAGGCGTAATTGCCGAAAAAGGCGAAATCGGATTCGCCCACAACAAATTGCTCCTCGGGAGTGGTGATTAGCGGATTGACCTGTGGCATACAATTCTTTTTTCGAACAAAAATAATGAAATTTTCGATAAATATTCCATTTTTATTCCGAAAAGTACCAATTCTATTCGCAATAAAGGGTACATTGATACCGTTTTTAAAATACTTTTGCACCTGAAAAAGTTTTTTAGTCCAATCAGTTAAAGGAATTGTTATGAAGCAAACATTTGTGAAAGCTGCCGTTTTGGCATGCTGCATGGCGGCCGTCGGATGCAAACAGGCTCCGATGACAATGGGCCCCGGCGAATACGCCGTAATGACCATCGCCACCACCGACCGGGAAATCCCGAGCAACTACTCGGCGACGATCCGCGGCCGTCAGGACATCGCAATCTATCCGCAGGTTTCGGGAACGATCTCACAGCTCTGCGTCAACGAAGGTCAGAAAGTCGCCAAGGGACAGACCCTTTTCATCATCGACCAGGTTCCCTACAAAGCCGCCCTGCAGACCGCCGAAGCCAACGTCGAGGCCGCCAAAGCCGGCGTGGCCACCGCACAGCTCACCTACGACAGCAAGAAGGAGCTTTTCGCCCGCAACGTCGTTTCGCAGTTCGACCTCTCGACGGCCAACAACAACCTGCTGACGGCCAAGGCCCAGCTCGCACAGGCCGAGGCACAGCGCGTGAACGCCGCCAACAACCTCTCCTACACGGTCGTGAAGGCTCCGACCGACGGCGTGGTGGGAACGCTGCCGTACCGCGTCGGCGCGCTGGTGAGCGCTTCGATCCCGCAGCCGCTGACCACCGTGTCGGACAACTCGGAGATGTACGTCTACTTCTCGATGACCGAAAACCAGCTCCTGGCCCTGACACGCCAGTACGGCTCGATCGCCGAAACGCTCAAGAGCATGCCGGGCGTACAGTTGCAGCTCAGCGACGGTTCGACCTACGACCAGACGGGCCGCGTGGAGTCGATCAGCGGCGTCATCGACACCTCGACGGGCAGCGTGTCGCTGCGCGCGGCGTTCCCCAACCCGAACGGACTGCTGCACAGCGGCGGTGCGGGCAACATCATCCTGCCGAGCATCTACAAGGATTGCATCGCCGTTCCGCAGGCCGCGACGTTCGAACTCCAGAACAAAGTATATGTATATAAAGTGGTGGACGGCAAGGCCTCTTCGGTGATGATCGACGTCGAGAAGATCTCGAACGGCCGCGAGTATATAGCACGCGCGGGACTCGTGCCGGGCGATGTGATCGTTGCCGAAGGCGTGGGTCTGCTGCGCGAAGGCACGCCCATCGTTCCGAAGGGCCAGGCCGCAGCAGCCGCTGCCGCAGCTCCCGCAACCGACGAGTCCGCCGCTCAAACCCAAACCGAGAAGGAGGAATAACCTATGACACTCAAGCATTTCATAGAACGACCCGTATTGGCGTCGGTCATATCAATCGTAATCGTAATCGCCGGTCTGATCGGTCTGGCGACACTGCCCGTCGAGCAGTATCCCGACATCGCGCCCCCGACGGTCATGGTGCGCGCCTCCTATCCGGGAGCCAGCGCCGAAACGATTCAGAAGTCGGTCATCGTACCGCTCGAACAGGCCATCAACGGTGTGGAGGACATGACCTACATGACCTCCAGCGCAGCCGTCGGCAGCGCCTCCGTGACGATCTATTTCCGCCAGGGAACCAACGCCGACATGGCGGCCGTCAACGTGCAGAACAAAGTGTCACGCGCCACCGGCCAGCTTCCTCCCGAGGTCACGCAGATCGGTGTGACGACCATGAAGCGCCAGACCTCGATGGTCAAGATCTTCTCGCTCTACAGCCCCGATGACTCCTACGACGAGACCTTCCTGTCGAACTACCTGAAGATCAACGTAGAGCCGCGCATCCAGCGTATCCGCGGCGTCGGCGAGGTGTTCACCCTCGGCGCAGAATACTCGATGCGCGTCTGGCTGAAGCCCGACGTAATGGCCCAGTACAAGCTCATCCCGTCGGACGTGACGGCGGCGCTGGCCGAGCAGAACATCGAATCGGCGACCGGTACGCTGGGCGAGAACTCCCAGAACACGTTCCAGTACACGATGAAATACCGCGGACGCCACCAGACGCCCGAAGAGTTCGGTGAAATCGTGCTGCTCTCGAAGCCCGACGGCACGCTCCTGCGTCTGAAGGACATCGCCGACATCGAACTGGGCAGCGAATCCTACGCTTACAAAGGTTACACCAACGGCCATCCGGGCGTCAGCACGATGATCTTCCAGACGGCCGGTTCGA
>ERZ857840.4073-NODE-4073-length-11604-cov-2.518140_pt1 | contig 11604 bp, 8 predicted proteins | sample MGYA00519760_ERZ857840 | MGnify/ENA primary metagenome ERZ857840 (study PRJEB31778, sample SAMEA3449371) | human gut metagenome | biome: human gut; feature: human-associated habitat; material: faeces | place: United Kingdom | collected 2010/2012 ... | reverse complement strand
GCACCACACGGTACTTTTCAAACTCCGTTTCTGCGTGCATCTTTGCCAGTTGTGCCGGGATTTTGCCCGCATCCTTCAGCACTTCCAAATCATCCGCCTGCAAATAGATATCTAACCGCTTGGCCCAATCTCCCATCGTCATAGGAATATGCCGCCGTGCTTGGCGCGTTGCATAATCAAGGTACATTGTTACAATCTCATTCAGTTCTTGTAACTCATCTTGCTGCAAATAGTTCTTTGCAACAGAAACATCGGCTTTGACTATCTTCCCGTTTGGGGCATTCTTCCATGAGGTCAACCCCATGTGGTCTTTTGTGTGGTCTGCCCGTTGCACAATGACCTCTGCGGCAGTACTGCCGTGAACAGCGTAGTGCATTTTATTCTGAACGGTTGCAAAAAAGTCTTTGGTCGTTTTGCTGTCTACCGAGTAATCTACGGCAGTAGCATAAATATCCGTAATTTTCTGGTAAAAGCGGCGCTCGCTGGCGCGGATTTCCTGTATTTCGGAAACCAAATGGTCGAAGTAATCTTCATCAAAGATTTGCCCATTAATAAGCCGATCCTTATCCAGAACATATCCCTGCCGGGTAAATGTATCCAGCACTTTGGTTGCCCATTGACGGAATTGTGTGGCACGGGTGGAATTGGTGCGGTAGCCAACAGCAATAATGGCGGGCAGGGAGTAGAATTTGTAGTGATAGGTCTTGCCATTATCTGCAACTTGTGCAAATTTTGCACAAGTTGTACTTTCGGATAATTCATTTTCCGCAAAAATATTCCGCAGATGTTTGGCAACAACACTGCGGTCAACATCAAACAGTTGTCCGATGCCTTTTTGCGTCAGCCAGACCTCGTGATCCTGAACGCGAACTTCTATGCCATCTGTCTCTGAATCTTTCGTGAACACAAGAAAATCTGCTGTGCTGTTACGAACATACCGTTCTGTGCCTGCCATCGCTGCTCTCCTTACATCAGTACAATGTAAGAATAGTATATCATGCTTTTCAATAAGAGCAAAGCCCATTTTCACGATTTTCCATACAAATGGACTTATCTCTCATCATGTTCATTTTCTTGTGTATCATGCTGATGTTCCTCTCCCATGCATTTAGCATACAATTCTGGCGTACATTTGAGAGTAATCGGCTTCGGATATAGCTCAAGGAAAATCAGGGGTGAGTGATATTTTTTCTCATATTTTGTAATTTGACTATCCGTCAAACTTATCAGATCTTCGCCACCGTCTCCGCATATCAGAAACGGACCTGCGAAGAAATCCGTTGGACCATATAAGCGGTTCGGTGGTAATGGAAGCAGCTTTCCTTCATCATTACAGATGATATAGGCATCCCTGTCCAATCTTACGCTTTCTATACTCCCACAAACATATTTTTGAAAAGTTTCCAGCGTATTAGGTATCTTGATTTCCTCTGGGTACTTACCCGGCTGCACATACAACACACGGATTTCTTCATTTTGATTCATATCGTCATTCTCCTATTCAATAAATTTTTCTCAACAGCTTAACCACACGTTCCAGATAGTCTGCTTTCAGCGCCAGAAATTCCCGGCGCAACTGCTCTACATCATTGGTGTGAATCGACTTATTTTCATTGCAGCGTTTTGCAATTTGGTTTATGCTGCCGGCGATTCGCCCAATATAAGCCGCCTGCTCTTTAAGCACCTGAAAATCGTAATGACGCACTTCGCCCTTAACCAGCTGTTCCCGGCAATAAGCGGAGAAGTTTGTCATCCCGGCTTCCTGCATCTTTTTCTGGATAATTTGAAGCTCTTCTTCCGAAAAAAAGAGCAGTTTGCTGATCGGTCGTTCTCTGTTCTTTTTCATCTATCCGGTCCATTTCTCGTCAAAAGGGCATGGGGAATATTCCCCAAAACGGGTTTCAGGGTGTCCCTGAGCGCATCTGTGTATATACAGATGCAATGCTTGCTAACCGTCGCTCACGCTCCGGTTACCCCTGCGGGGCTCAGTGGCGGCGCTTGAGGCGTACTGCAAAGAGTACCGCCTCCACAAGCACCACTGGCATAAAGTCCAGCAGCAAGGAAAGCAGATCAAGCTGCTTTTCCTGCTGCTTTACTGGTTGGGAAACAATCTCCGGCTGCGTAGTCGACTGCTGCGGCGCATCCGTATTTCTGTTGTTGAAGCTGTTCGCCGCCTGCACCGTGCTATTTTGATCTCGGCTTGGCGTGTTCATCTCGCGGTCTGGACTGGCAGTGTCCGTCACCGTCAAGTGAAAATCCGCACCGGTTTCCGTGGAAAGTTCGTTCTGTTCACAGCTGAACTGGTAACGGTTTTCTGCATCGCCAACAACACAAGCGGAAAGAAACGCATATTTTCCGCTCAGTGCATTTGGTTCAACAGCGGCTAACCCATTCGATTCATAAAGCTCCAAATCATAGACATCATCAGTGTACAAATTCTGCAAGTAAACTATCACGTGTTGGGAAAAGCCAACTGGTGCGGTCAGGTATGCTCCTACTTGCGCCGGTTTTGGCTCATAGTTCTCTGGTGGCGTTTCCAGCGGTTGCAATGTGTAGTGCCGTTGCTGGCCGGTCACGCTCTCATACCAGCTGCTGCCTGCCAAGGTATAAATCAGATCGTAGTGGTTTCCATCTTCCACTTGCAAAAATGTCGTCTGGTTAATTTCCTGTAAGGGATAATCCCCCAAAGCATCATACTGCACAGCAGCCGCGCAGTAATATTCTGACGGCGCAACCGTCACCGTTGCCGTGTAGTTGTTCAGCCCATCCAGAACAATAACTGTTGATTCTGTATCAGATGGGCCATTGCCAAGTGTGACAATCACAGTGCGGTTCTGCAATTTTTGCGGAAAATCCTTGACCGCCACCGTTACAGTAGCAGCATCTTCTGCATAGACTTTTGTTGCTGTACAAAGTAAAAGCGCAAAAAGTAATGCGAGAAATTTTCTCATAAAAAACACCTCTCAGAATCCCGCATAGCGGAAATAATAGCATGGTCTGCTCTCCATCCATGCGTTGGACATATTCACTGCAACGCCATAGCCATAGCAACACTCGATCCACGCATCACCGCCCAGCGCCATCTGAACGTGCCCCTGTTCGCCGCCAGAGGCATATACCACGCGCAGATCTCCCGGCTGCACTTCAGACGTGGAAATACTTACTAGGTCTGCTGCGTTCCTATAGGCCGCTGTGCTGCCTGCGGAAAAAGGTAAGTTCTGCGCCCAGTAGCAATATTGGACAAAGCTCGAACAATCCAGATTGATGCCCACGCTGGGGCTGCCCGGCCCGCCGCGCAGCGACGATGGCTGGGCATAGACAAACTTTCCTTGGCAGCTTAACGCAAAGGCGACCACCTGACCGCGTGCGGTCGTGGCGTCGATATTCAGGCTGGCAAATAGCTGCCGCAATTCTTCCTCGGTCATGCCACTACCGGTGGCACGGCATTTTATGCCGTCCACAATCCCATACAGTTCTTCCCAGTCCATGCGATACAGAAGCGATGCCCATTCCACATTTCCATAAGTATCTTCGCCATCCTTATACCACCCCTGAAATCCGCTTGCGCCGTTGGGCAGCGTAATCGTTTTTGTATATCGGGCTGATACCGCATTACCGGCATACTCATTACCGTACTGATCCTGCTTAATGATTGTCCGGGTCAAAGTTCCTGCATCACAACTTTCTGCCAGCGCTTCCAGATTGCCTGTCCCGCCGTCCGCACCGTTTGGGGCCTGCGTTTCCGGGTCTGTGTAGCGGTCATAGCCTGTCAGATAAATTGTGCAGCTGAGATCGTAGTGGCCGTACTGCCCATCGTTCAACTCTCCGGGGCACCAAGGTATAGCGGTTGCATTGGTAAACGCAACTTCGTAGTCATCGGAAACCGCATCATCGCCCTCGCCGGTCACAACAGTAAAAGTGACCGTCAGCTCGTCCGGAGTATAAAACCAGTCGTTCAGTTCGCCCTTGTACAAGTTGGCGCTTTCATCCAGCACAATATTGCCGGTGCAGTCCGCTGCCTTAATTTTCCCATCAGCAACTGCGTTGTATTCTTCCGGCAAATCGGAAAGTGCAGAGCCTGTTGCACCATCCGGGAAAATGATAGGAAAAAATACGGTCACATCATGTGTGCCGTCCTCTTTCCATATAGAATAGCTCCTATTTTCTGCATGACCCTCATTCCAGTGCCACTCTGCGGCAGCATCATACTGCCCGCAGGCATCATCGCCCTCACTGCAAGTATGCGTTTCAAGGCGATAATCCTTAACGGAAACCACTTCACCTTCGCTGCGGTAACCGTTCACGCAGCCGCCATAGCTCATGCAGGAATAAGGAGCTGACTCTCGTGCAGTCACATCCAGACCATACGCTGCCAGTGCTCGGCAGAATTTTGTAAAGGGCACATTGTCGCTGAAAGCGGACAAAAGCTCCGAACGCGGCCAGTCCTGCTGGTAATATACTGCCGCCAAGGAAATAATCTCCGCCGTGTCATTGTAGATGCCATTGGCATAGTTCCAAGTGACACCATGCTGCAAATTATTGCTGCGCTGCCCGGTGAGCGAATCGTACCCATAGGGATTGCCATTGGGGTCAACGTCATTCTGGAATGCCTGATAGATGCCCTCGGTAACCGCTGCATTGCGGTAGTCGTTGATTTTCTGCACAAGCGTCTGAATGTCCTCAATACGATTCGCGCCAAACACAGAGGTGGACGTTGTGCCACTCATCTGCCCCAGCAGACTGACAATAATCAGGAACAGCAAGATGACAGCACCAATCAGGATCACTTTTCCCATAGCAATCAGATTCCGCAGCGGGTGCAGGACCACGTTGGTTATCTTTTTCAGAATGTTCCCGGTATTGGTAGCAGTCTCTTTGACCTTTCCCGGAACACTGCCGGTGAAATCATCCGTTGAAACCTGAAATGAAGATAGGTACTGCTCTGTACTGCGTAGGGTTGCACCCCCAATTTTTACAACGGATTTTCCTCCTTGCAGGCGCAGTACCTGCCCACCGGCTTTCAACGCATCCTTGGCATCAATCGTTTCATCTTTCAGGTCTTTCAGGATATTGCCAGCTTGTTTGTCGATTACAAAAGCGCTGTCCGCTGCTGCGGCCATGATATTGCCCTCTACAACAGTCTGCGCCACTGCCATGTGCAGCCCTGCATTTTGAACGGTATCCGTATCGAAGTCATCGTGATAATTCAAAGCACCGGCACCAGCTTGCAGCGGGCTTTCTATGGCATCCACAACCCGGTATGCAGGAGCTTTATAGTGACCGTTCTTGTGCTGGCTGCGCAGCAAATCATAATAGGCGCTGGCACGGCTGGAGCGCGGTGTATTTGTGCCGGTGATAGTATTCTTATTACCTCCAGCAGAATCATGCAGGATTCCGGATGTGTCACCGGCACCGACATCATCGGACATTCCTGTATCAGATAGCGCGTCTGGTTCCAAGTCCAGACGACTGGACTTGTCTTTATTTGGCCCCATTTTTGCATCAAGCAGAAGGTCTTTTCCCGTATGCGGCATACCGAATTGAGTCTGAATGTTCGCTACAATATCCTCTTCTGTTCGAAAGAGTTTCTTCTGCTTATTCGTTTGCGTGAATAGTTCTGACATTTCATAACCCCTACAATCCCGGCTTATTTCTTGCGGTTAGGATTGGTATCCATCAGACGGAACAGCTCAGTGTCCTGCGGGAAAGTATTGTTGAAAGGCACCACCACTTTATCTGCAATCAGCAGCCCACTGCCTGCTGTGCTTTCGCTGCACACTCACGAATGCAGCGAAGTGTTTCGCCATCATTACCGGGAATTCGCGCATACAGCCATACGCGTTTTGTGTTTTCATTTTGCATTTTCATCGGTTCCTTATATTTATTTTTAAGAAAAAACGCAGGCGGACTGCGGATTCCGTCTGCGATGCAGGTATAAATCATATCACTGGTCGTCTTCCTCGGTATCAGCTTCAGATTTGCGGCGTTTGTAGGTCAGCACACCGATTGCAGCAATAGAACCGAACACAACAACGACCAGCAAGGCCACCGGGAACGTGTCTCCGGTCTGGGGGATCGTCAGCTGCGGCGCGGGGGTGGAAGTCGGTGCGGGGGTCTGTACAGGTGTTGGGGCAGGTGTGGGAGCCGGAGTAGGTGCAGGGGTAGGTTCTGGCGTATCCTCATGGTGCGGGGTAGCCTTATCGACCATCGTGATAAGACGCTTATCGGCTCGTTCCCAGTCTGCCTTTTCATCTGTGCGCAGATACAAACAGACCGTTTCGTCTACCAGCGTGACTTTGAACTGAACAGAGCTTGCCACCTCATAACCGGCAGGCGCGGCATCTTCCGTCAGGGTGTAGATATGCTCGGTTTTCCCGTCAGAAAGGTGGATACCATCTTCCGAAATCGGAACATGATGCGTATTGGAGTCGGTTACCCATGTGTCGATGACGTCTTTATCTTCATCACGGATGGTCAGCGTTGCGTCGGGCAGCAAGGTGCCGCCTGCATCCACCTTGTCAATATCCAATACAGGTGCGTCCTGCATGACTACGGTGGTGTCGTCCAGCTTTTCCCAAGTGTCGCCGGTCTTTACATAGACTTCGTTTTCCTGTTCATTTCCAACCTGTACGAGCTTAAATACAATGTTTTCGGCTTCCGCATAGGTTTCAGGAGCACGCTTTTCAATAAGGGTGTACTCCTTGTCCAGCTCCAGACCTCGCACGGTATGCGGTGTCTTGGCAGAGGTCCACAGCCGATATGCTCCAAGGCACGATACATAGCATGAATGACCGCAGGCGGTGTGTAAAAGGCAGTCAGGGTGGATTCCCGCGCGGCGGCGTATTCGTCCTCGGTCAGTAGGGTTTTTAGCTGCTCATACTCGGTATGCCAGTTATCCTTGCCGGGGTCAAAGGCATCTGCCAGACCGCCCCAGCCAAGATAGCCAGCCAGAATATCCTGTTCCTGCTCGGTCGCAGGGGCACCACCGGATGCCATGCGCTGCTCGATTTCTTTCAGCGTGCGGATGGCCTGCACATTGGCAGCGAACTTTGCTTTTGCGCCTTCCGGGATGGCAGGTTCATACGGTGCAAGGTAGTTCGTGCGGTCATACTCGGCAGGTTCCTCATGCGCGGCAAGGCGGTCCACATCCTGCATGACCTGCGATACAAAGGTGGATTCTTCCGGTTCGTCTGCGCTGATTTCGGGTTCCTGTTCCTCGATTTCGTTGATGTCCACTTCCATCAGGCTGTCAAAATCGAGATTGGCAAGTGCCATCCGGTTCATATCTTCCAGCGAAGCGTATGTATCCTGCGCATAGAGGGTATCGTCCACAAACTTGCTGATCGTGCAATGTTCCAAATCCGCGTTGACCTGAATCGTATGCTGCTCGTCCTCGGTGGTGGTGTAGCCAAGGCCGATTTGGGTAAGGTCGGAAAAATCCGGCTCTGTGATTTCAAACTCATCCTTGAGGTAGTCCTCGATATAGGAGAGGGCCTGCTCACGCTGCTCCTGCACCAGAGATTCACGCTGCTGTTCGGATAGCACCATGCCGCCGTTGCGGGGATTGGCGTCCAGCATCTGTTGGAACTGTTCTCGGCTGACGGCGCGGCCTACCAGCGGGAAATCTTCATTGCGCAGGTGAATGTCAAATTGTCCGATGCTCTCTACTGTAAACCGCTGGTCGTTTTCAAGGTAAACGGTGCTGCCCACTTCGCATACAGGTTTCTGGTCAGGGATGGGTGGCAGCAGGGGCTTCGATTCTGCCTGCCTGTTTATCCATGCAGGCATCTTCTCGCGTTCTGCATCCGTCAGGTAGCGGTCCATTCGGACAAGATATTCCAGCCGCTTGCCGACCTCTTTCCATTTGAGCTTTTTCTCATACCGCAGGTCATCCTTGAAATCGTAAAGGATGCTTAATCCTTTACCGTCAAAACTGACGAAGCCGCTTCCACCGTCAGCAAACGTCCAAGAAAAACCTCCGATGCCGTACTCCTTTTTGAGGAAAGCTACGGTTTCATTTTCCGCTTTCTTCTGCTGGAAATGGTTATAGATGCGGTATTTGCCGCCCTCAAAGACGCTGCCTCTTGTAATGATGACATTCACATCATCTTCCGTTATGTGACTGCCATCGTCCGGCCGAGGTTCTTTGTAGTGGTATGCTGGCAGGGTCGCTTTGATTTTCGCATCCTGTTCTTCCTCAGAATAGATGTCATCCACTTCCAACGCGCCCACTTCATCGCCGCGAGAAGCATTTTCCGGCAGGTCAAAGGACAGCTGCTCGTCCTGACTGATAGCTTTTTTCGGGTCAATGGCTGCGATAAGTTCGTGGTTATCGACCAGTGTGGAGATAGCAGCAGTAACGCTATGCCACGACAGATGCGATTCCGCGCTGCGGGTCAGGTAGGACCCCCGCCAGACAAGCAGACCATTGCTTTCTTTATAGAATCCAACGCGGGTATCATCTTCCAGCAGAAGCTCCGTAAACACAACCTTGTAGCTCTCGCGGATATACCGCAGCCGGTCGATCAGCAGCGGTGTTTTACTGAAAAATGAAAGGATGTCCGCATTGGAAGCGCGCGAGGTCGTGTCTGCTTTCAGCAGGGACGGCAACAGTTCTGCCGGAAATTCGGGCAAAGAAAAAGCGGAGGGCGATGGTTCGCTCTCCGCAGCTGCGGGTTCTTCCGTTATACTTCGTACAGCATCGGAAGGATCATTTCCTCCGCCTGTTGCTTCAGGCTGTTGCACATCTGCGCCCAGCCCAGCGGGTTTGTCTTGCGGTCGGGCATCTGCGCTTTCTGCATCAGGTCGTGCAGCGTCTTGTCCACCATCTGCTGTGCGTCCAGCCCCATCTTGCGGCAGCTCGGCAGCAGCGTTCCCTCCAGCATCATCTGGTCGCACAGGTTCGGCTCGTTCTGCTCCAAGTAGTCCAGCCGCATTCTGCCGTACCGGTTCAGGTTGGTTTTCTTGGCTTTCGGCAAGCTCAGGTTCGGAATCTGGTATCCGATTACGTTCGTGTACATCATCTGTGACAGCCTCCTCTCGACTGGTCGTCTGTGTGGGTGATTGAGTATCTGTATTATGCACTGGTTCAGCCTGAATTGCAACACTGTCGCGGGCAAGCTGCATAACTTCGTGCCCCAGCTCATCCAGCAAAGGTTCTGCCGCTGCCTGCACATAGCCGCCTAAGCAGAGGGAGATTCGGCTGGTATCAAACTGGGTGACATTCCGGAAAGCCGGGAAATCTTCTTCCCGTACCGGGATGCCTAAGCGGATGCAAACCATGTACAGGGTGCTTTGTGCAGCAACTTCCTGCAAGATGAACCGCTGATCTTCCGGGTGGCTCCAATTCAGTGCGCTGTCCTCAATGGATGTCGCCAATACGCGGTTGGCGCGGTCGGACAGGGATACAACTTGTTCGGTTGCCCGATCCATTAAGCTGCCCACGGAGTTGACCTGCATAAGAAGTGGCCGGATGGCATCTGTCACTTCCCACGGGGCAGCAGCTTTGTCACCAGTAAGAACCGTGTCTGTCATGGAGAACACTCGTTTGGCAGTGGGTACACCCTGATGGCGTTGCAGAATAATGATGCTTTTACTGCCGTACATGACCTTGCGGTGTGCCTGTTCATTCCAGTATTTCATGGTAGCGCAGGCGGTGGCATCGGGGCGCTGGGCGTGGATCAGCAGCTGGTTCAGGTAGGTGGTGTGGTAGTTATGCGCTGCCGTATACAAGAACCGCCGCCAGTTTTCCGGTGAGGCTGTGACCTGCGTAGCGGTCTGCTGTGCCAGTTGGAAAATATCTTGTGGATTTGGCATTGCTTCACCTTTCCGGTTCGTCCTGAACCTGTTCTTTTTGGCGCTGGGCTTCGACTTCATGCAGTTCCGGCAGTAGGTGGCTCACATCCTTGAAGCCAATACTGTCCACATAGTAGGCAGTTTCTTTTCCGTTTTTCGTTGTGACCACAATATCACTGGTCGAAAGAGAACACATATGATAGCGCAGCGGACGATTCGGGGCATTGAACTCCTGAAAGCATCTGTCCAAATCGTAGTCCGCAGGGAGATTTGCTATATAGACGCTGCTGTAATCGGCTGCATGGATGCGGCTTTTGGAATAGGCATAATTCATAAAGCGATATTCGCAGCCGCCTTTTGTAATTTGATAGATTTGGAGCTTATCCAGATTGTCTCCCGGCTGGGGGTGTTCAGGGGCAACATAGCAGCCGGTTCGAAAGTTATCCTCTGCATATTGCTGGATATGACAGCCATAGTGCCCGACATAGGCATGGGTTACGTCAATGCTTTTTACCGCCCTAATCCGCTTTGTTCCGTCCGCATTTGTCTCAATCACGCGCTGACCGTCACGCACCTGAAATAGTTCCCGCCCATCTCGGTTCAAGAACCGCGTGAATTGCAAACTGTTGCATAGCTCATGTGCGTAAAGCCATTCTGTAATGTGCATATTCTTTTCCACCTGTACCCATGTATAACCATCCCGCTGGGTATAGGTATGCGGACGTACCCGGTCCACACCGATTACTTCTACAAGTTTCTTAGCCATTTGGGGGATTTGTGCATCACTACCGTCTGCGTAGGGGCCGCGGTAGTCATCGCACAGGTAATTGATGCCATTTCGCACCTGTATGACTGAAACCTCTCCGTCCGGATTCTGACGATCAACACCTACCACCAATCGTGCATAAGGGAATCTTGCCCGTTCATTCCAAGTGCGTTCGTTGTTATAGGGCATTTCACGCAGTTGGTGATAACGTTTTTCCAAATCTGCGATATTATCAAAGAATTCCGTTGGTGTTTGCTTTCCAAATTGCTCCGGAAACGCACGGGTCATAGCATCCGGAATCAAGTAATACCGATACTCTGCCATATCAGCGCTCCTCCTCATGTGCTTGCTCATGCACCATCTGTCGAAAATAGCTTTCCAGAATTTTCAAGATGCGGTTTTCCATCTGCTGCTTGGTGCAGCCGGTCGGAAAATACTGCGCCACTTTGCTGACGTTGATGTTCAGCACCGGTTCACGCGGCGCAACGCTCGGTTTCTGCGCCGACATGATTTCTTCCAATTTGTCCAGCGTTAAGGTTCCGTCTTTGCTGGCTGCTTTCAATTTCTGTGCTTGCGAAAGAGAGGGGGTGCAGTCCTGTGCCTCAGCATAGTCGAGAAAACTCTGCTGCTCGTCTTGGGTCAGGTAGGAAAGTTCAACTGCGGGGTTGAATTTCAGGGTGTTGGAATCGACCTTTTTCTGGAGTTCAGGGATTAGCTCGTTAAGACGGATGTAGCGATAGACCTGTTTAACACTATCACCAGCATCCGCAGCGATTGAATCTGATGTTCTTCCTTTACCAGAAATGTTGTCAACTTGACAACATTTCTGACTTGGTCTCCCGATGGAACGCTTAATGGCATCATTTTTCATTTTCAGCGCTCGCGCCTTTTCCATCGGGCTGATATGTTCCCGCTGGATATTGGCATCCACCATGTCGATGATGGCTTGGTCGTCATCAACATTCCGCACCTGCACCTTGATTTTATCCGGCCCTGCAAGCTGCGCTGCATGAAAGCGCCGATGCCCGGAGATGATTTCATAG
>ERZ857840.4070-NODE-4070-length-11609-cov-7.271075_pt1 | contig 11609 bp, 7 predicted proteins | sample MGYA00519760_ERZ857840 | MGnify/ENA primary metagenome ERZ857840 (study PRJEB31778, sample SAMEA3449371) | human gut metagenome | biome: human gut; feature: human-associated habitat; material: faeces | place: United Kingdom | collected 2010/2012 ... | reverse complement strand
ACGGCAAATTCTACGGTCCGGAGGAGCAGAAGGAGCCGGAGGCTCCGCTGACGTTTTATGAGCAGTCCAAGCCTGCGTACCAGCGCGCGCGGCGCGCGGAGTACGAACGCGTCCGGGAACAGGAACGGCTTGCGAGAGCCGAGCGTCAGCAGGCATTTGAGCAGGAGCGCGCCGCCCATATGAAAAAGAAAAAAGCAGAGCGGAAGCATGCAGGCACACATAAAAGCACGGCAGAATACGCAGAATGGCTCTACACGCAGGGGTTGAGCGACGATGAGCACAGCGCGCGCGCCGAGCAGGAGGAAAAGCTTGCACAGCCGGAAACGCGGCGGCGCGGAAAACCGGAGAAGCCGAAGCGCCGCCATGGACTGCGCATTGTGCTGCTGCTTATCCTGCTGCTGGCACTTGGCGCGGCATCGTTCCATTTTCTGATTGCCCGCGCGCCGCAGAGTGAGAACGCGCTCTCGGCCCGCAAATCCGGCTGCGCGACCATTCTCGTCGCAGGCACGGACGAAGGCGGCTATCGCACAGACTCCATGATGCTGGTAAATGTAAATCGTACAGAGAAGAGCATTCATCTCGTTTCCATCCCGCGCGACACACTGATCTTCTGCGAATATTCCGTTCCGAAGATCAATTCTGCCTACGGCTGGGCCGGAGGCGGTGAGGCCGGCATGCAGGAACTGCTGCTGCGCGTATCGGAGGTCATCGGCTTCGAGCCGGATGGCTATGCTGTGATCGATCTGAGCGTGTTTGAACAGCTGGTCGATCTGATGGGCGGCATTACATTTGACGTGCCGGTCGATATGCACTATTCAGACCCCACGCAGGGATTGAATATCGATTTGCAGGCTGGAAAGCAGCATTTGAACGGCGAACAGGCCATGCAGGTTGCGCGCTTCCGCTCTGGCTACGCGACAGCGGATCTCGGACGTATTGAGGTGCAGCGTTCGCTCGTCTCAGCGGCGCTCCGGCAGTGGGTATCGCCGAAGGGTGCGCTGCATCTGTCGAAGGCCGTGAAGCTGGTGCTGGAACATACGAACACGAATCTGACAAAGGCCAATCTTCTGTGGCTGGCAGAAAGCTTCCTGCTCTGCGGCCGCAGCGAGATCAGTTCCACTACACTGCCCGGCTATGCCGCGAATTTCACAAGCGGGTCTTACTATGTGCTCGACGCAGGAGGCGTCGCGGACATTGTGAACCGGTACTTAAATCCCTATGAGAAAGAGGTGCAGGCCGCGGAACTCTACATCCGCAACGGCTGATCCATATGTATATCGATCCTGTACGGTATGAGGGCCGCCCGGGCAATGTTTCGGGGCGGCTGGAAAAAGAGCAGCGCTGCTATGCGCTGCTGGACAAGCTGCAGATTTCCTACGCCCGCGTTGACCACGAGCACGCGGACACCATTGAGGCCTGTGAAGCTGTTGAACAGGTGCTCGGTGAGAAGATCTGTAAAAATCTATTTCTCTGTAACCGGCAGAAGACGCAGTTTTATCTGCTGATGCTGGAGGGGGAAAAAGTGTTCAAGACGAAGGACCTTTCCAAGCAGCTGGGCGTGGCGCGGCTGTCGTTCGCGGATCCGGCGGATATGAAAAAATACCTCGATATCACGCCCGGCTCTGTCAGCGTGCTCGGTCTGATGAACGACACGGAAAACGCCGTTCAGCTTGTACTCGACAAGCCAATCGCCGAATCCGTCCGCATCGGCTGCCACCCGTGCATCAACACCTCGACGCTGGCCGTTTCCACGCAGGACATCCTGACAAAATTTCTGCCTGCTGTCCGCCACGAACCGATCATTGTCGATCTGCCGGAACCGGAATAAGCAATGTGAAACAGCCCCTTGCCGCATCACTGTGCGGCAAGGGGCTGTCCTTTAAGAACGCGAGGAACTTCCCGGAGATCAGTTCAAACTCCACGCCCGGGAATAGCGCGGCAACAGCATAATTCTCGGATTCCGAGCGTGATTCTGCGACTGTTGGGTTGTATTCTCACTGCCGAAATCTTAGAATACCCACAGGACGCAAACCATCACCCATCAGGTAATGTAGGTACTTCTGTGATCGGCCTGATTGTGGCTTTGAGCTGCAATCTTGCGTTTCTGAAAGCCATACTCGGCTTTTTTCTGGGCGCGATTTTCTTTGCGGCCAGTATCGTATGTCAGGCGGTATTCGTAAACAAGGCGTTTTTCAGTGTAGAAGATGCCGGACTGGACGATAGCACGCTTTCCGGCTTCAGGAAAAGCGTGATCGCTCTTGCAGAGAGATCCGTCGGATTGACAGCATCCTTCCTTGGCTTTACCCTTCCCATGGTTTTGGCCGATGCTGATATGGGGCTTGCCTCCGAAAGTCTGCTGATTTTGGGTGCTGTGGGCGCCGCTGCATTTCTGCTGGTCTATTCAGTCGTGCTGTATTTCCTGAATGCGTCTCTTTTAAAAAAGGCGTATACGATCTGTCCGAGAAGGAAGCTGCCATTTATCATCGAAACCACAAGTTGAAACGGAATTGCGCCATTGCGCTGGTCATTGCAGCGGTCTATATCAGGAAAAAGGCAAAGTAAGAAGCTATGCCCGCAGGCCGATGCGGCAGTTTATGCCCATCTGATTCCTTCGACGCGGCATTTTTCAAGCGCTTCATCCTGTCCCTGCCGGGCGGCGGCAATATACCAGTGTTTTGCCTGCTCTGCATCGCGCGCGGTGCCGATCCCCGCTTCATAGAACGTTCCAAGGTTATACTGCGCGTCCCAATCGCCATGCTCTGCGGCGCGCTTTGTCCAATAGAACGCGTTCGCGTCGTCCTGCGGAACGCCCTGCCCCTTCAGATAGAACCAGCCGACCTGGCACTCAGCCAGCGGATACCCCTGCTCCGCCAGTTCCAGATGCCCCTTAAAGCAGGCTTCATATTCTCCCGCTTCCCAGTATCGATCGATCAACTCGCAGCAGCGGTCATATTCCGGACAGGGCTTATAATAATCGATTTCCATCGGTATCCCCCCGTTTTTATTTCTCCCACCTGTCGATGAGCGCCTGGATCTGCGCGGTGAAGCGGGTCAGGTCACGGTTCGGCCGCTCCTTGCAGCTCTGCGCCACAAGAAGCAGGCGCTGTGCCGCTGCGATGAGCGCGTCGAAGACGCCCTTCTTCCGTGCCGCGCCGCGCTTGGCGATCGGACAGCCTTCCGGGAACGCGAGGAATTTGCCGGAAACAAGGTCAAACTCCGCGCCCGAGAACGGCGCAACGGCGACATAGCCCTTTTCCTGCAGCAGTGCCTGGAACGCTTCGCAGGCCTCGGTATCGCCGTGGTTGACGAAAATCGTCTCCGGCTTTTTCTCGAAGGCCTCTACCCAGTTCAGAAGGCCCTTCTGGTCGGCGTGGCCGCTCGTGCCGTGCAGGACGGCGATCTCGGCGTTCACGGCAATATCCTCGCCGAACAGCCGCACCTCCTTCACCCCGTCCAGCAGCGCCCGCCCCAGCGTGCCCTTGGACTGATAGCCCGCGATGAGGATGATATTTTCCGCCATCCAGAGATTGTGCTTCAAATGGTGCCGGATGCGGCCCGCGTCGCACATGCCGCTGGCAGACAGGATGACCTTGGGGCGCGGATCGCTGTTGATGGCCTTGGACTGCTCGGCCGTGATCGCAAATTGCAGTCCGGGGCACCAGATGGGGTTCTGGCCGCTTTTCAGGACGGCCTGCGTCTCCGGGTCAAAGCAGTCGGTATCGCACTGTAAAAAGACGCTGGTGGCCTCCTCGGCCAGTGGGCTGTCGAGATAGACCGGGAAGCCGTCGTGGCCGTGTACAAGCTTTTTCTGCTTGATCTCACGCAGCAGGTACAGTAGTTCCTGCGTCCGGCCCACAGCGAAGGCCGGGATGATGACGCTGCCGCCGCGGTCAAACGCCCGCTGCAGAACCTCCGTCAACTCCGCACGCACATCCTTGGGCTTGTCGTGCAGGCGGTTGCCGTAGGTCGATTCGACGACGAGATAGTCCGTCTCGGCGACGGGCAGCGGATCGTTCAGGATCGGCTGGTCGATATTACCGACGTCGCCGGAGAACACGATCTTTTTCTCAGTGCCGCCCTCCCGCAGCCAGAATTCGATGCAGGCCGAGCCCAGCAGGTGGCCAATATCGGAAAAGCGCACACGCAATCCATCCGCGATCGTCACGCACTCGCCGTACCGGCAGGGGCGGAAGCACGATGCCGCGCCCTTTGCGTCGTCAACGGTGTACAGCGGCTCGACCGGCGGCTCGCCCGCGCGCTCTGCCTTGCGTGTTTTCCACGCGGCTTCGGATTCCTGAATGTTCGCCGAGTCGCGCAGCATGACGTCTGCCAGACTGCATGTGGCAGGTGTCGCGTAAATTTTCCCGCGGAAGCCGTCTTTATAAAGCTGCGGCAGAAGTCCCGCGTGGTCGATATGCGCATGGGTCAGAAAAACGGCACTGACGTCCTTTGCCGCAACAGGCAGCGGAATATTTTCATAGACATCCATCCCCTGCTCCATGCCGCGGTCGATCAGATACTTCTCCCCTGCCAGTTCCAGCAGCGTGCAGCTGCCTGTGACCTCATGGGCAGCACCGACGAATGTAATCTTCATAGGCAGACTCCTCCTTTTTGTTCAGTATAGCATAAATCGCCGGTTCTGCAATCACCCGTTCGTATGCGAAAAAATATTTTCGATTTTTTCAAAAAAACACTTGACATTTTGACACTCTTCGTCTATAATCAGCCTTGCTGTTTGAGTCGCTGGTATAGCTCAGCCGGTAGAGCAGCTGATTTGTAATCAGCAGGTCGGGGGTTCGAATCCGTCTACCAGCTCCATTTTACCGCAACACAGCATCCTGAATATGGGGGAATTCCCGAGTGGCCAAAGGGGACAGACTGTAAATCTGCTGTCAATGACTTCGGTGGTTCGAATCCACCTTCCCCCACCAAAATCCGCACTGAAAAGTGCGGATTTTTGCTTTATCCGAACTTTTTGAAGAAGAACCGAGACTGCCGACGCGGCGTGTTTTTGCGCAGGCAGGCTTGATTTTTCTTCGTTTCACGCGGCTGTCGTCCGCACCGTAAGGTCAAGGCAACTTGGGCTGATGTCCTCCACTCAGCGACATTGACGCCAACCCTGACGCCAACGGCGATGGGACGAAACGTGCCTGGTTGGACAAAATGAGATGAAAACGAGAATCCCGGCTGCTTTTTTCAGGCAGCCGGGAGTTTGTTTTTGCTGTTTTCAACGCTCTAGCATCTTTGGCATCGCGTTTCCGACGGTTCGCGCTGCTTCCTGCTGCATCCGGCTGGTCGAGTGCGTGTAGACGTTCAGCGTAAAGCCCGCGCTGCTGTGGCCGAGCATCGTAGAGACTGTTTTTACGTCCACGCCGCATTGCAGCGCGGTCGTGGCGAAGCTGTGTCTAATTCATGGAACTCTATTTCTGATTTTTATTGCACTATTTCCTGATATTCTGAAATAAATCAGGAAATAGTGCTTTTCTATTCTCCTTACCGATGATATACTGAAAATGACTTTTAGTTGTTGAGGTATATGTGATGCCGCCTTACACAGGTGATTATATTGAGCACATCGAGCCCGGAAAGAACAGTCTCAAGTTCTATTCTTTCACCCCTCGCCCCTTGATGCGTGGTCACATGTATCAAATGGACGACGAATTGGCTGCCTTGCTGATTGATGCCCATAGGAACATTGGCTTTCTGGAAGGGCTCATTAAGTATGCACCTAACAAAGAAGCATTTGCTGAGCTAATGCTTTTGAAAGAGTGTACTTATTCTCGTATGATTGACTATGACAGCCCTGATTTCAAAGAGGTACTCACCAGTCGAGGAACTGGTAGAGGTAATATATCTCCAATCATAGACTTGGAGGTGGCATACAGAGCAGCGGTAAATATGGAAATCTGCGCCCCTGATTTGAGTCGAATTTGCGGCATCGCCCTTTACGGAGAATCAGAGGATAATCCGATGAGCGTTAGGGATCATCAAACATTTTGGTTAGGAGCAAAGACGAACCTCAAAGGATACAACCCCACAGCACCGGATGCAGTACTGCCGGCACTGGCTGATATTTCTGCGTATCTCTATAACGACCAAAAAACTGATCCGTTGATTAAGGCTGCCTTGGTGCATTATCAGTTTGAAATGATTCATCCGTTTGAGCGATATAACGGTATTGTTGGGAGAATCATTGTGCCGATAATGCTGAGTGATGTCGCTAGAGAAGCAAAGCTACTGATATGTTTGTCTGAGTATTTGTATCACAACAAGAATGAATATTTTGACTTGCTTCGGTCTACCCAATTCAGCGGTGGTTATATCCGTTGGATCAAGTTCTTTCTCAACGCCGTAAGAGAGACAGTAAAACAAACCGCAAAAACTTTACTCCAGTACGAACATCTTCTTGAAAGAGATCAAAAACTACTAGCGTCAGTTGAAAAACTTCCACCAAGTATCTTTCTGGTATATGAGTGCCTTAAAAAGAATCCTTCAGTAAGTAGTACCTTTGTTGCGGCAAATATTAATCTTTCGTTCAATACCATATCGAAGGATATGCACTTGTTAAAAGAAAGCGGAATTATTACACAAAACGGTAGCGGGGTACGAAATCATATTTGGGAATACAAGTCGCTTTATCGTGCCTTAGAAATTCAAGAATATTCACATTAGGAAGCATTTTTCTGCTGGGAGGAAACTATGTACATAAGTAAGATTCACATTCAAAATTATAGAAATTTTGGCGATTTTACAATGGAGTTTCATAAGGGGCTAAATGTTATTATTGGGGCAAACAACTCTGGAAAAACAGGGCTTCTTCATGCTATTAATCTTCTGAATTCTCCTTCGGATATTTCAGTTAACGATTTCAACAAGAACCTTCTTTTACAATATTCTAAATTGTATTCGGATGCGGCACCAAGCATTATTATTGAATACAATATCTGTCACAGAATCTATGAAAATGATACAAACGATGAGAGTATTATTAGACTGCTTCCATTTTTGGGTATAAAGGGCTTTGAAGAAAACAGATATGAACACGACGGAATTGCCGAATATAATATTTCAGCACAAATAAAAGCAGTTTATGCTCTTGATACAAAATATTTGGAAGAATATAAAAGAGCCGTTTCAAACGAAGCAAAAGACTTTGAAACTTATTTGTTAGTATTAAAGCGATTTGTTGATAATCACTATTCTTGGAATTATACAAATGGCATTAGTGAAACAAAGGCAGATCAGAAATCTGTAACAGAGATTTTTGATATTCGGTTTATCGGAGCAGAACGTACAAGCGAAGAGGTGAGAAAAGAAACTAAACAGGAAATCGTCTCTTTTACAAAGGATGCAGATAATGTAGCTGACTTTGACAAATTTAGACACGATGTTTCAGAAGAACTGGAAAAGCTATTATCCCCGTCTATAACCAAATTGACTGCTCTATTTGAGAACGAAAAGAATGCAATCGGCCTTGAAAAAGGAAATGTTTCTATTACATCAACTGTCCGCGCCAATTTTTCCTTGGCAGATGCATATGCTACAGAGGTAAAAGATACTAAAAGCGGATACTCACTGCCGCTTCAATACAACGGCCTTGGATATAATAATTTAATTAATATTTACATGCTGATTAAATTGACTGAAATACGACCGGGAAAGGACTTCAGGATTCTTTGCTTGGAGGAACCTGAAGCACATCTCCATCCGGCAATGCAGTATAAGCTCTTCAAATATCTACGTGATTTAGATGAGACTGATGGCCTAAATCAGCAGATTTTTGTTACAACGCATTCAAGTAATATTTCAGCTGTTGCAGGTATAGACAACATGTTTATGCTTGCGTATGACCGTAACAAAGATGGCTCAGATTGTAGTCAACAAAGTTTGCAGGCGCAATTTACAGATAAAGACGGAACAACAAATAAAGCTGAAGCTAAGGCTCATCTCACAAAATTTCTTGATGTTACGCGGTCGGACATGCTGTTTTCTGATAAAGTCATTCTGGTAGAGGGAATCGCCGAAAAACTTTTGGTTCCGCTATTTATGGAAATATACGGTTGCTCCTATGAAGACGAACATATATCAATTGTTGAAATTGGAGGAAAGCACTTCAAGTATTTCGTTGAACTTTTTAATGGAAATGCAGTCAAGAAAAAAGTGCTTTGCATTACTGACAAGGACTTCAAGTGGATAGGCTCTGATGGAAACAACGGGTTAAGAAGCTATTCTGAGTATGAAAATGAAAAACCATCGCATATTACAGACTTGAAAGAGAAATTTCCAATCGAAAATTTCAGCATTTGCACGCAGTCTATTGGTGGGTGCACATTTGAAGATGAATTTTTCCTCACTAATATGGTGGATAAATCTGTGGCTTCTGCGATATTTAAGAGGGCAATCAGTGACACAGTAAGAGACTTTTTTGATAAATATGGATTTGACTTGACGGCTTGGGATACCCATATCGAAGAACTAGACGGTCGTTCCCGTAAGCCCATAAAAAAGTTCCTCGATGCATATAAATCAAGAACGGATACTTCTATGGATCGAACTTCTGATTATGAAAAGCTGATATTTGCAGAGATATTTCTACACTATGCAAAGAGTAAAAAGGGTGATGTTGCATTAGAAATATTGACAGATGAAACGCTTTTGAATGAGGACGGATCATCGAAACTGGTGGTTCCACGGTATATACAGGAGGGGTTGGCATGGCTATTGAAATGACATCTGGCGATATTTTCACACCTGAGCAATTATCATATCATGCTAAAGTCTATGCTGGACCAGGGGCGGGTAAAACACATTTTCTGGTTGAGAATGTAAAGAACATAATTGCAAACAATCCTCAAATAGTGCAGAGCCGTGCGCGAAAAGTACTTTGTGTGACATACACAAACGCAGCCGTTGATGAGATTAAACGACGCCTCGATAAGTTTACAGATCATGTCGAAGTATATACTATCCATGGCTTTATTATTGAGCACATTATTCAACCTTTTCAGCAAGATCTCAGAGATATCATAGAATCTGATTTTGGAATAACGGTGAAAAGCGAAGGGAAGATTTCATCCCAAGTTGAAGGATTGGGTATTTTACACGGTGTTGATAAAGAGGAAATATATGATTTTGTCCGCCAAACTAATCCAGTAGAATTTGCAAATGATGAATTTGAATACAGCAAAAAAGCAATGGGTGACATTGAGGTTAATTGCAGTGCATTTGCGGCTTCAATTTCAAATAGAACCACTCGCCAAATAGAACTTAAGGCGCCAAGCAAAATTGACGGAAGGCATGTCAAGCCAATAAAAAAATATATATGGTCAGTTGTCAAAAAATTGACACACAATGAAATTCTCTATTTTGGATATCGGATTCTTGAAAGCAATCCAACCGCAGTGTATTCCATACGTGTAAAGTTTCCGTTTATGTTAGTTGATGAGTTTCAGGACACAAATCCGCTCCAGACCTCACTAATAAAACTAATAGGTCAAAAATCAACTATCATTGGAATAGTGGGAGATGTGGCACAGTCGATATATAGCTTCCAAGGGGCACGGCCAACTGACTTCAAGAATTTTTCTATTGAAGGAGATCGTGAGTTAAAGGAATACGTGATAAATGGGAATCGGCGTTCAACCGAAAATATCGTGAACTTCTGCAATTTTTTAAGGCAGTCAGATGATGAAGTTTTACAGTTAAGTCAGCGACCATACAACACAGCAGGTGAAAAAGAGCAGGCAGAAGCAAAGAAAATTCATTTCCTTATAGGCAATTCACAGATAATCTATAATACTATCCAAAGTATTCTTAATGATGGCGGCGTTGTGCTTACGCGGGCATGGGCTGCGGCTTTCGACTATATACAAGGGATTGACGAGTCGCAGGCAAAGCAACTAAAGAGTATTTATAATTCCTACTACAACTCCCCTATTCAACTTAGAGATGAAATAGCCGAACACAATAATGTGGCATGGGTTAGAGCATTTCGTTTTATCTTTAGCTTGTGGGAAAGTTACCTTAATGGCTCATTTATTGATGTTTTGAGTGCGCTAAAGCTATATACCGCTATTGATGCTCGAAAGTTTACACCACAGCTGATATTTCAAATAAGGAAACTTTCGTATAATGTATTCAGCCGAGTTGACGAGCAAAGCTATACCTGCAAAATTATAGAAAACTTTAATGCAGAAATTGAAAAAGCTGAGTTCTCAATTTTAAGAGATGAGATTTTTGCACCTCAGTTCAGTATTCCAGTGTTTGATAGTTTTGACAGTGAAAAATTGATAGCTGCGGTCTCCAACCTATTCTGGGGGACATCATATAGGTTGTTCACAGAAGTTTTTTCTGAAACCAGTAAGTACATGACAGTACATCAAGCCAAAGGACTTGAATGGGACAAGGTAATTGTAAGCGTTACTCCTAATAGATTTGATAAAATCCAAATTACAGATATCTATTCTAATCCAAAATTGACCAATGAGAGTCCAGCTGATGAATTTACAAGGATGTATTATGTTGCATGTAGTCGAGCAAAAGAAGATTTATTTATACATCTTCCTGATATAAGCATAGTTGATAAGCTACACGAATCCCTCCACACTTTTGCAGAGATGACCGGAAGAGGTATCGAGTACGAAATTATTCAATAGATGAATTTACATTTGAGGGTTAAAGCCATTTAGAAAAACTTTATGGTTTTCCGAGCAATTCAGCGAACACTATCTATTGAATTGAATAATACGTATCAACCCAATGTTTCCTGATTCCCTTACCTACTACCCCCCCTTCTCTCTACAGTTAGTAAAAATGCCAACCGGCGGATAGTATTTTCAAAACAACTGCTCTACACAAATCAAAAAAGCAGAAGTCCCAGACTATCAAATTATCGTTGGTAGTTTGGGATTTCTGCTTTTGCAGAGATTTATTTTTTGTCGTGTGCTTGACATACGGGTGTCTCAAGTCGTGAAATCTCAGGTGTTCCAGCCCTGCGTCCTTCAGGATTTTCTTGTGGATGTTTACCACCGAATCAGGGTGGTACATCTCGCCTGTTTTTGGTGACGGGAACATCCACGGATTGCTAAGATGCTTCTGGTGCTCCGCAATCAGAAAATCGGCGGCGTCCTGTGGGATGGAGATTTTTCTGATCGAATTTTCTGTTTTCGGTCGTGTTATATCGGGCTCGCCTGCGTTGTTTCGTCCTGCCTGCTTGCTGACGGAGATGGTCCTGTTTTCGATATCCAAATCCGTCCATTGGAGCGCTACCAGTTCGCCCTTGCGCAGACCACTGATGAGCTCCAGATAGAACATCGGCAGAACGCCTCGCTGATCTGCCGCTGTCAGGTACGATCTGATCTGTTCTGGCGGCAGGATCTTCATCTCGTGCTTTGGAATTTTGGGCGGTACACAGTCGTCTGCCGGATTGCGCACGATCAAGCGTTCTTTAACCGCGCGGTCGAGGGCATTGTGCAGCATCGTGTGGATGCCGCGAATCGTCGAGTCGCTGAGTCCGGGTTGCTTGCCTTTCTGCGCTTCGCGGAGCCGTCCGTGCTCCTGTAGGTCTTTGTAGAGCCATTGCAGGTCGCGTCCAGTCAGTTTTTTCAGCG
>ERZ857840.4049-NODE-4049-length-11699-cov-4.202422_pt1 | contig 11699 bp, 8 predicted proteins | sample MGYA00519760_ERZ857840 | MGnify/ENA primary metagenome ERZ857840 (study PRJEB31778, sample SAMEA3449371) | human gut metagenome | biome: human gut; feature: human-associated habitat; material: faeces | place: United Kingdom | collected 2010/2012 ... | reverse complement strand
CTGCGACCTCCTGGTCCCAAACCAGGCGCTCTAGCCAAGCTGAGCCACACCCCGATATGCTGTTTTGCCGTTTCGTTTTTGTTGCCTCACCGAAGCGACTTCGATATAATATCACCCTATTCCATACTTGTCAACACTTTTTTACATTTTTTTTAAATTAATTTTTCAAATACGATACATCCCGCGTTTTTACGATGTTTTTGATAACCTGAAATAACAGTTTTACTGACTCCTTAAATGATTTATTAACCGCACTTTCTGCTGTAGGAAATCAGGCAAGAAAAAAGGCGGTTTTATCGCAAACCGCCTTTTAGTGGACTAGACGGGAGTCGAACCCGTGTCCGAAATACAATTCCCTGTCCTTCTACGAGCATAGTTTATTATTTAACATTCCCTCTGCCACGCGATAACAAACAACCTTGTGGTTTCAGTAGCTTCATGATACGCCCGATGGCTCAAAGCTTTGCCAACGTCGTTTCTCACATAGTCGAAGCCTGGGTCCTAAAGTGTGAGTGCTCTAGGTCAGACTGCTGCCATTAGGCAGCGTATGCTAAATTATCTTCAGCGTTTAATTTTAATTTGGCCATTTAACGCATCGCCATACGACTCGCTTCTCCAGCTGCATGTACCCCGTCGAAACCTTTACTAGCCCATATTCAATTTTTTTTGCGGGGTACATGCAGCTACGCTCCATGTTCTCCGCTCCGCTTCGGTCCGCCCAAAGCCAAGGTCCACCGGACCTTGTGGGCCCCGTCGAAACCTTTACTAGCCCATATTCATTTTTGCTAACCAAGATTTCTGATTTTGAAATCTCTCTGCGCCTCTCGCTTTTGATCCTTCTTGGCTATGTCTGCTCTCTTATCATAAAGCTTCTTACCTTTGGCAAGTGCTATCTCTACTTTGACCAGGCTCCCCTTAAAGTATACCTCCACCGGCACAATTGTGAAACCCTTTTCCTTCATCTTTGATGAAAGCTTCTCGATTTCCTTCTTGTGGAGCAAAAGCTTTTTAGGTCTGAGTGGATCCTTGTTGAAGATATTTCCCTTCTCATATGGTGTGATATGCATGCCATACAGGATAATCTCACCGTTCTCAATACGGATGAATGACTCCTTTATGCTGCCCTTTCCCATTCGAAGTGACTTCACCTCAGTTCCTGCAAGTGAAATACCGGCTTCGTATTTCTCAAGCAAAAAGTAATCGTGATAGACCTTTTTGTTGTTGGCTATTAATTTCTTTGGTTCCTTAGCCATGTCGGTATCTCCTTTCCTCAAACTGCTTTACAATACTAACACATTTTTTTACAATTGCCAATATCTAAAACGCAAATTATTGTAAACCGCTGGTTCACATTTCTTTTTATTTACACTATATAATATATTATGACATCTTTTTCAATAAATCTATCGCACAACGACCGACAAATAACAGATAATCAAATAAGTATTGTTAAATCATAAAAAATTTCATCATTATTGTCATATTATTCCGCCGGTTTAAAATCAATTGTACGCATAATTTTGTCAGTACTGTCCACAACAACCTTGATTTTTTGTCCAAGCTTGTATCTCTTATTGGTGGCTGAACCGGCTAGCTCATAGGTATCCTCGTAAAACTCATAGAAATCGTCTGTCAGGTCTGTCACGCGCACAAGTCCCTCAACTGTATTTGGAAGCTCCACGAAAAAGCCCCACTCCGTGACACCTGATATAACTCCTTCAAAACATTCACCAATATGATTTGACATGTATTCACATTTTTTAAGCTTAACTGTTTCACGCTCTGCCTCTTCTGCACGTCGTTCAGTCTCACTTGCCTGCTTTGCAACAGCATCGAGTATAGACTCATAGTGTTCCCTTCGGTTATCATTCATCCTGCCGCGGATATTTTCCTTGATGATACGGTGTATCTGCAAATCAGGATATCTGCGGATTGGTGATGTAAAGTGACAATAATAATTTGCCGCCAGTCCAAAATGTCCTGTACATGCTGTTGTATATCGTGCCTGTTTCATAGAGCGCAGTGTCAGTCTGCTTATCAAGGATTCTTCATCTGTGCCATCCACCTTCATCAAAAGCTTCTGAAGCTCCTTTGGGTGTACCTCATCAGCTCCAATATGAAGCGTATAGCCAAAATTATTGATAAATGTGGAAAGCTTTGCGATTTTTTCTGAGTCCGGCTTGTCGTGTGTTCTGTATACAAAAGGTATTTCCTGCCAGAAATAATCCTCAGCCACAGTTTCATTTGCTATAAGCATAAAATCCTCAATGAGCTTTGTTGCCACATTTCTGTCATACGGCTTTATATCTTTCGGATGACCATCTTCATCGAGCACGACTTTAGTCTCCGGAAAGTCAAAGTCTATAGAACCTCGTTTCATTCTCTTTTTGCGTAGAATTGCTGCAAGCTCTGCCATTTTTTCAAACATAGGCACAAGCTCCTTATATTCTTCAATCACAGCGGCATCCTTATCTGCAAGAATCTTTTTTACATTTGTGTATGTCATCCTGCGGTTTGTCTTTATGACTGTCTCTGCAATCTTATGATCGATAACTTCACCCTTTTTATTTATTGTCATAATGCATGAAAGAGCCAGCCTGTCACATCCCTCATTCAAGGAGCATATGCCATTTGAAAGCTCTCTTGGAAGCATCGGAATTACTCTGTCTACAAGATAAACCGATGTTCCTCTCTTAAGTGCCTCCACATCAAGGGCACTGTGCTCCTGCACATAATTCGACACATCTGCTATGTGTACTCCAAGTACATAATTGTCGCCATCCATGTATAAAGACACGGCATCATCAAGATCCTTTGCATCCTCTCCGTCTATCGTGACCATCATCCAGTCGCGTAAATCCATCCTGCCGGCCATATCCGCAGGTGTCACATCCTTTGCCACATTCTGCACCTGATGCATGATTTTCTCCGAAAAATCCACCGGCAGATCATAAGCCTTTACTATAGAAAGAATATCTGTACCCGGGTCATCTATATGTCCGATTATTTCAACAACCTTGCCCTCCGGCTTTTTGCCCTTTTTACCATAGCTTGTGATTTCAACCACTACCTTATGGCCCGACATAGCACCCTTTGAGCGTTCCTTTGGTATGAAAATATCTGTGCCAAATCTGGTATTGTCAGGCACTGCAAAGCCAAAGTTATCACTCGCCTCATATGTGCAGACTACCTGCTTCATGCCTCGCTCTATGACAGAAACAACCTTGCCCTCCTTGCGGCGTCCTGTTGTGACAGGTGAGATTGTAATCTCAACAGTGTCCATGTGCATCGCACCATTTACATACTCTGCAGGGATAAAAATATCATCAGGCTCTCCCTCCACAGTGACAAAGCCAAATCCCCTTTGATGTGCTGTGAATACGCCGACTTTCTTTTTAATTTCCGACTTTGAGTATTTCCCGCGCTTTGAGAGTGTTACCCTTCCCTCTGCCTGCAAATCCAAAAGAATCTGTTCAAGCTGTGGTCTGTCCTCTTTTTTTACTCCGAGTACTATGCAAAGTTCCTTGATTTTCATCGGAACATACATGTCATCACACATGAAGTCATAGACCATCTTTTTTCGTGTTTCATATTTATCTATATTACTCATTATCTCTCCTTTTCGTTGCCCCATCTGATTTCAAATGCACAGGCTTTAAATAAAATTTCCTCCATTGACATTTTCATCCTATGAATGTTGATTTTATATCACATCAACCTGCAACGAAAACCTCGAATTTCATCATCTGGATGTTGATGCGATAAAAAAGACTGCCGATTTCTCGACAGTCTAAGTATTTACCATATTCCCATATTTAAGACAATTGATATAATAAAGAAAAGAACAACACATACAATTGTTGCTTTAACCAGACGTCCTTCCTTTGAACGTCCCTTGTTCTTGCCCCAATATGTATCAGCAACTCCGGCAATAGTGCCAAGTCCTGCTGACTTACCCTCCTGGAAAAGAATAACTATAGTAATTACTAAACTGACGATTATAAATAATACCGATAAAACAATTTTTAAAGTTGCCACGATAAGACCTCCTAATTTCAATTCTAAATAACAGAACTAATATACTACGTTTTTATTGCACAGTCAAGAGTTTTATACTGTATGTAACAGATTTTCACACTTTATGCAATGGATTTTATTAGTTTCACGCAATAAATGTATCGCTATTTTTCGCTTTCATCTGCTGTACCAATCATTGATGTACAATTCGGGCATCTTGTTGCCGCAATGGCTATCTTGCTCTTACAGTATGGGCACTCCTTTGTGTCCGGCTCTTTTTCCTCTTTGTGTCCAAATCTCTCTCCTGCCGCATTCATAGCCTTTACAATGCAGAATACGATGAGTGCCATGATAAGGAAATTGACTACTGCGGTAAGAAACTTTCCATAATACAATGTAGCTTCCCCAAAGAGTTTTACCGAGAGCTGGTCAAAATTCATGCCGCCAAACACTCCAAGTATAGGGTTTATAATGTCATTGACCAAGGATGTGACTATGCTGGTAAACGCACCACCTATGATAATTCCAACTGCCATATCCATGACATTCCCTCTGCTGATAAACTTTTTGAATTCATTAAAAAAATTTTTCATCACTAGTATCCTTTCTTTTTACTCTCTTCTTTTGATAATCTAAACCATTTTTTAATATTATACATTTTTCCATTTTATTTTACAAGAAAATACATTATGATATTATCATGCCTTTTGCTTAGTGCATGTGAAAAGGTATGGGATGAGATATACAGCCTTCGAGGAAAATGATACTTGACGGATATATAAAACCCCAGCATATAAACCTTGAAACAGATTTATATACCGGGGCTTTTCATTTAGATAAATATGTTAACACAAGCAAATTATCGTTATCTATACTTTCGATATTATACGTTAATCTCTGCCTTTACTCCACTCTCATCCTTATGCGCTTCAAGCACCGGATTAACTACATCACGCAGATATACATCTACCTGACGAGGTGCACGTCCCACATAAAGCTCAGGCTTAAGGTTCTTTTCGATATCAGCTTTTGTCAATCCGAATGCAGGATCTGCAGCGATTAAGTCTACGAGATTATTTTCTTTTCCCTCTTCCTTTACTGTCTTTCCTGCCTGCATTGAGAGCTGTCTGATCTTCTCATGGAGCTCCTGACGATTTCCGCCGTTCTTTACAGCATCCATCATGATGTTCTCTGTTGCCATGAATGGTATCTCTGCCATAAAGTGCTTTTCAATAACCTTTGGATATACTACCAGTCCATCCACCACATTGAGGCAGAGGTCAAGTATTCCGTCTATTGCAAGGAAGCCCTCAGGTATTGAAAGACGCTTGTTTGCTGAATCGTCAAGTGTTCTCTCAAACCACTGTGTAGCCGAGGTAATTGCAGGATTCATTACATCTGCAAGAACATATCTTGAAAGAGATGCTATTCTCTCACTTCTCATAGGATTTCTCTTATATGCCATGGCTGATGAGCCAATCTGGTTCTTCTCAAACGGCTCCTCCACTTCCTTAAGATGCTGGAGCAGTCTGATGTCGTTTGACATCTTTGTAGCTGATGCAGCGATGCCTGCGAGCACATTTACTACTCTTGTATCTACCTTACGGGAATATGTCTGGCCAGACACCGGATAACAATCCTTAAAGCCCATCTTCTTTGCGATCATCGGATCTATCTTGTCTATTGTCTCATTGTCTCCGTCGAAGAGCTCAAGGAAGCTGGCCTGTGTTCCTGTAGTGCCCTTTGAGCCAAGGAGCTTTAATGTGCCCTGCACATACTCTAAATCCTCGAGATCCAGCATAAACTCATTCAGCCACAGTGTGGCACGCTTTCCAACTGTTGTCGGCTGTGCCGGCTGGAAATGTGTAAATGCAAGAGTTGGCTGATTCTTATACTTATCAGCAAAGTTTGCAAGCTCTGCAATAACACTTATAAGCTTTTTGTGAACAAGCTTTAATGCTTCATTCATGATGATAATATCTGTATTGTCACCTACATAGCATGAGGTTGCTCCAAGATGTATAATTCCTGCTGCCTTAGGGCACTGCTGTCCATATGCATAGACATGGCTCATTACATCGTGACGCACAAGCTTCTCACGCTCCTTTGCCACGTCATAATTGATGTCATCCACATGTGCCTTTAATTCATCAATCTGTTCCTGTGTGATAACCGGCTTGCCATCCTGTGAAAGCCCAAGCTCCATCTCAGTCTCTGCAAGAGCAATCCAGAGCTTTCTCCAAGTGGTAAATTTCATATCCTGCGAAAAAATATACTGCATCTCTTTGCTGGCATAGCGCTCAGAAAGAGGACTTGTGTATCTGTCTGTACTCATATTCTCTCCTTTATTAGCGATTAAGCATTTTTCTCTCGAGGTCTATTTCTTTATCAAAATACTCGCCTCTGATATCATCCTTCGGTGGCTCCATCGGATATTTTCCTGTGAAACAGCCCATGCAGATTGGCAGTCCCTCTACCATCTCATGAAGTCTGTCAATTCCAAGGTAGCCTAAAGAATCTGCACCTATAATCTGTCTGATATCCTCAATAGTCCTGTTGTAAGCGATAAGCTGCTCTCTTGCAGGAATATCTGTACCGAAATAGCAAGGCCATAAGAATGGCGGTGAACTGATGCGAACATGCACCTCTGTGGCACCCGCCTCTCTTAACATACGCACTATTCTGTCTGAGGTTGTTCCTCGCACAATTGAATCATCAATCATAACAACTCTCTTGCCCTTAACAGCCTCCTTTAATACATTGAGCTTTATCTGCACGCTTGATTCACGGCTTGACTGCTTAGGCTTGATAAATGTCCTGCCGACATAACCGTTCTTGACAAATGCTGTGCCATATGGAATGCCCGACTCAAGTGAATAACCAAGAGCAGCGGCATTTCCTGATTCCGGTACTCCTGTCACGATATCAGCCTCAACCGGTGAATCCATTGCAAGGAATCTGCCAGCCTTGATACGGCTGCCATACACGCTTACTCCGTCAATATGGCTGTCAGGTCTTGCGAAATAAATGTATTCAAACACGCATCTAGCCTGTTTTTCAGGGGCAAGTGCCATAGTCATATCAGACTCAATGCCCTTTTCAGGAGTGATGGTGATAACCTCTCCCGGCTCTACATCCCTGACAAACTCTGCACCGATTGTATCAAGCGCACAGGTCTCAGATGTAACGATATATGCATTGTCTCTCTTTCCAATGCAAAGAGGCTTAAAACCAAATGGGTCTCTGGCTGCAATAAGCTTTCTCGGGCTCTCGACAACAAGCGCGTAGGCTCCCTTAAGCTTCTGGCAGGCACGTCTGACCGCCTCCTCCGCTGTTTTTGAGTTAAGACGCTCTCTGGCGATATGATAAGCTATAACCTCAGAATCGATTGTGGTCTGGAAAATAGCTCCTGTATACTCAAGCTCCTTGCGAAGCTCCTTTGCATTTATGAGGTTTCCGTTGTGTGCCATGGCAAGTGTGCCCTTGACATAATTTAATACGAGCGGCTGTGCATTCTCACGTGTTGATGAGCCTGCTGTTGAATAGCGCACATGTCCCACTCCGATATCGCCCTTCATAGGCTCTAAGATATCAGGAGTAAATACCTCATTTACAAGGCCCATACCCTTGTGTGTTGTCACCTTTACCTTTGGTCCGTGTGTATCACTCACTGCAATACCACAGCTTTCCTGTCCTCTGTGCTGAAGTGCAAAAAGACCATAATAGATAGTGGATGAGACATCTCCTCCATCAAAATCATACATGCCGAACACACCACACTCCTCATGAAGCTCATCAAATACATGGTTATGCTCGTCAATATCAGAACACCTTTTTAATTTTGTACCGGTATGACTTTTTGTATCTATACAAGTATTTATATACTGATTTATGTTATTGTCCTGGTTCATAATATCTCCGTTTATAATTGCGAAATAGTAACGCGGAATAAATAATATATTAGCGGCTGAATTTGCTTCCTGTAAGAAGCTCAAATGCCTCTTTATATTTCTCTACAGTCTTCACAACAACCTCATCAGGTAAAAGTAGGTCATTGTCCGGATTTGCCTTGAGCCAGTCTCTTACATACTGCTTGTCAAATGAAGGCTGTCCCTGTCCAGGCTTATATCCATCAAGTGGCCAGAAGCGTGAGCTGTCAGGTGTGAGCATCTCATCGGCAAGCACTACCTCACCCTGCTCATTTAAGCCAAACTCAAACTTGGTATCTGCGATGATGATGCCCTTTGTAAGAGCATACTCTGCACATTTCTTGTAGAGAGCAATTGTATAATCGCGAATCTTCTCTGCGTACTCTCTGCCCTTCTCAGGATAAATCTTCTCTAATACTTCTACTGATTTTTCGAATGAGATATTCTCATCATGATCTCCAAGATCAGCCTTGGTAGATGGTGTATAAATAGGCTCAGGGAGCTTATCAGACTCAACAAGTCCCTCCGGAAGTCTGATTCCGCAGACTGTACCGTTCTCCTGGTAGCTTACCCAGCCGCTTCCTGTGATATATCCACGAACTATACACTCGATTGGAAGCATCTCAAGCTTCTTGCAGAGCATGCTGTTTCCGTTGAATCTGTCCTGACTGAAGAACTCCGGCATATCCTTTGCGTCTACTGAAATCATATGATTAGGAACAACATCCTTTGTGAATTCAAACCAGAACTTAGACATCTGTGTGAGGATGGCTCCCTTGTCTGTAATCTTATTCTTTAAAATATGGTCAAAAGCGGAAATACGATCTGTTGCGACCATAATAAGGCTGTCCCCGTTATCATATACTTCTCTTACTTTTCCTTCTTTGAATGGTTTAAATTCCTGCATGATTGTCCTCCATCTTATGTGTAATTTATTTTACAAATCAAATGCTACTTTTAAATTATATACCAGCTCAATTTGTAAAGTCAACGTATATTATAAGTTTTTTTAAATAATTTTATGTCACTTATAAGTATTCCTTATGTTTATTATTACATCTTTAATATATCAAAACAAAAGCTCCGGTTCAAACCCTTTGTCTGCGCCGGAGCTTATATAATACAAATTTTATTTAACGATAAGTGACTTTCCTGTCATCTCTTTTGGCTGTGGAAGTCCCATAATCTCAAGAAGTGTAGGTGCGATATCTGCAAGACATCCGCCCTCACGAAGCTTGTAAGAAGGGTCAGCGTTTACAAGAATGAAAGGAACAGGATTGGTTGTATGAGCTGTATGAGGTTTTCCTGTCTCATAATCAATCATCTTCTCTGCGTTTCCGTGGTCAGCACAGATGAATAATACTCCATCCACATCCTTGATTGCCTGCACTGCATCACCTACGAGTGAATCAACTCTCTCAACAGCCTTTACAGCAGCCGGAATCACACCTGTATGTCCAACCATGTCAGGGTTAGCAAAGTTGATGATAATAACATCATACTTGTCTGACTTGATAGCCTCAACAAGATCCATTCCAACCTCAGGAGCACTCATCTCAGGCTTTAAGTCATATGTTGCAACGTCCTTAGGACTGTTTACAAGAAGACGCGCCTCATCGATATTCGGCTCCTCTACTCCACCATTAAAGAAAAAGGTTACGTGTGCATACTTCTCTGTCTCTGCGAGACGAAGCTGTTTCTTGCCATTTGCTGCAAGATACTCACCAAATGTATTCTGGATTTCTTCCTTCTCAAAAGCGATAAGCTTGTTAGGAATTGACTCGTCATAATCCTTGAAGCATACAAATGTTGTCTTAAGGAATGGGCGCTCAAAGCCGGTAAACTTATCATCGCAAAATGCTCTTGTCATCTCACGAGCACGGTCAGGACGGAAATTGAAGAAGATAACAGAATCATTGTCCTTTACAACAGATACCGGTGTGCCATCCTCGTTTGTGATAACTGTAGGAAGCACGAACTCATCTGTAACGTCATTTGCGTATGACTCCTCCATAGCCTTTACAGGGCATGTAGCTTTTACGCCTTCACCCTTAGTGAGTGAATCATAAGCCTTCTGCACACGATCCCAGTTGTTATCTCTGTCCATTGCATAGTAACGTCCTGAAAGAGATGCAATCTTTCCTACACCGATTTCCTTCATCTTGGCGAGAAGCTGCTCGATGTAGTCCTTGCCTGATGCAGGAGGTGTATCACGACCATCAAGGAATGCGTGTACATATACTCTGTCAAAATTCTCTTTCTTGCAAAGCTCAAGAAGTCCGTAAAGATGCTCGATATGGCTGTGAACTCCACCATCTGAAAGAAGTCCCCAAAGATGCAGATCGGAGTCATTCTTCTTGCAGTTTTCGATTGCAGAAAGTAATACCTTGTTCTTGAAGAAATCACCATCAGCAATTGCCTTTGTGATTCTTGTAAGCTCCTGATATATGATACGGCCTGCGCCGATATTCATATGTCCTACCTCAGAGTTTCCCATCTGTCCGTCAGGAAGTCCAACTGCAAGACCTGAAGCTGCGCCCTTTACAAAAGGACACTCTGCCATCAATTTATCCATAACAGGGGTATTTGCCATAGCTATGGCATTTCCCTCTTTGTGGTCACTTAAGCCGTAACCATCAAGTACCATTAATACTACCGGTTTCTTACTCATTTATATTTCCTCTATTCTTCATATGAGGCTTGAAAATGCTCTATTACAGTGACATATGCAAGCCCGCAAAAAATTTCATTACATAATAAATGCCACTAAATGCAGCTAAGCTGGTGAATTTAGTGACATTTAGTTATTGTGATTGTCAAATCAAATATTAAATTATGATTTAATAATTACTTGTAGTTTACGATCTTTCCAAAATCAGCCTTGAGTGAAGCGCCACCAACTAATCCACCGTCGATGTCAGGCTTTGCAAAAAGCTCTGCTGCATTTCCTGCATTTACAGATCCGCCGTACTGGATACGAACTGAATCTGCTGTAGCCTGATCATAGATCTCTGCTACACACTCACGGATTGCACCGCAGACCTCCTGAGCCTGGTCAGAAGTAGCTGTCTTTCCTGTTCCGATTGCCCAGATTGGCTCGTAAGCGATAACCATGTTAGCAACATCTGATGCAGCAACACCTGCGAGATCTGACTTAATCTGAAGTCTGATCCAGTCAAGTGTAACACCGCTCTCTCTCTGCTCAAGTGTCTCACCACAGCAAAGGATTGGTGTAAGTCCAGCCTCAATAGCCTTCTTTACCTTCTTGTTGAGAAGTGCGTCATCCTCTTTGAAGTAATCTCTTCTCTCTGAATGTCCGATGATAACATACTTAACACCTGCATCAAGAAGCATCTCTGCTGAGATTTCTCCTGTGTAAGCACCCTTCTCCTCGAAGTACATATTCTCTGCTCCAACAGCAACATTTGTACCCTTTAATGCTTCTACAACAGGTACGATGTCGATTGCAGGTACACAGTAAACAACTTCAACATCATCTGAAACTACGAGTGGTTTTAACTCTTCTACTAATTTAACAGCCTGGCTTGGAGTCATGTTCATCTTCCAGTTGCCGGCCACAATTTTCTTTCTTGCCATTTTAAAATCCTCTTTCCCTTAAGAATGATCCCATTTATGTATCTGCTGCCACGACGTTTTGTACCGTCACGACAGCAGGATTTTGTTATTTATTTGTCGTCTGCTGCTACAACACCCGGAAGTTCCTTACCCTCTAAGAACTCTAAGGATGCGCCG
>ERZ857840.4044-NODE-4044-length-11706-cov-2.396790_pt1 | contig 11706 bp, 8 predicted proteins | sample MGYA00519760_ERZ857840 | MGnify/ENA primary metagenome ERZ857840 (study PRJEB31778, sample SAMEA3449371) | human gut metagenome | biome: human gut; feature: human-associated habitat; material: faeces | place: United Kingdom | collected 2010/2012 ... | reverse complement strand
TTAGGATCTAGTCATTCGGGAGTTCAGGCAGAAACCTCTGGGCATCCTTTTTTCCATTAAAGATCACCGCCACTTATCCGATCTGCATTCTTCTTCCGATCGGTCGGGCTGACGGTCCGTTTTGGAGGGACCACACTTCCTCACCGCGCACTAAGGTACGCACAATGCGGCAATCGATTTTGCGCCCCTCATAGGCTGAGAATTTATTTTTGTAAAGCAGTTGATCCGCTGTCAGTACATAAGTCTGCGCAGGATCTATGAAGGAGAGGTCCGCATCCATTCCCAGAGCGATTTCTCCCTTGCCCTTCAAGCGAAATCGCCGAGCCGCATTGGAAGCTAGCGCTCGGGCAAGCACCACAGGACTGATGCCGCGCTTAAGCACAGCCTCATCAAACATCGCATCCACACAATTCTGGCATCCGCTGATGCCGCCCCAGGCATCGAATGCGTTGGACGAAGCCTTGAGATCAAAGGTACACGGTGAGTGATCGGAAACGAGCATCTCAATGCGTCCTTCGCCGAGCAGCTCCCACATACGGTGCTGATGCGCACGATCCCGAATGGGTGGAGAGCACTTTGCCTTCGGCCCGATAGCATCGAGGTCTTCAGTGGCCAGCAAAAAGTAATGCGGACAAGACTCAAAACTCGCATCCACGCCGCGAGCCTTTGCCTGTTCGACCTCTTCAATGGCTTCCGGGCAGGAGCAATGTGCAATATGAATTCGGCAGCCTGCAGCTTCAGCAATCATCAGTACGCGGTGCACAGCCTCCACTTCGGTAAAAATCGGGCGGGATGCCACATAAGCAGAAAGTGATGTTTCTCCCGCGGCACGCGCTTCGGCGCCAAGTCCATCCGTGATGGTCGCGTTTTCACAGTGCACGATCAGCAGACCATCCTTTTTAGCAATTTCACGGGCCCCACGGAAAAGCTCAAAGTCGGTGACATTTTTAAAGTCACCCGGCTTACCGGAGCCGCAGGTCGCAACAAAGGCCTTGAATGCCGCAACACCCGCATCCGCGAGCGGTGCCAAATCCTTTAGATTCCAAGGAACGAGCCCTCCCATCGGCGCGTAATCAACCCAACACTGCCCTTCGGCTGCCTTGAGTTTGATTTCCAGACTGGGGACATCCGTCGTACAGGGAATCTGATTGAGCGGCATTTCTGCAAATGAAGTAATTCCGCCGGCAGCCATTGCCTGTGTACCGGTACGATAACCTTCCCATTCAGTTCGGCCGGGTTCGGAAAGATGCATGTGCACATCAACCATCCCTGGCATCACATATTGTCCGAGTGCGTTAATTTCACGTACAGCTCGTTCGTCGATCGTTGGTGCTATGGCTGCGATGACGCCGTTTTTCACAGCGATATCCACCACCTCTACAGCATCAGGAAGGACTGCCATTCCTTTTTTGATAATCAAATCAAACATGCTTGTGATCCTCTCTCAGATCAGAAATTGAGATTGAACTGCTGCTGCAGATAGAGCGCAGCACAACAAACGGCACCGAGCACCAACATGAGCGGCGTATAAAACCGCAGCCACTTTGTATATTCGACTTTAGCGATCACAAGAGTTGCAACAAAAAAGCCAGATGTTGGGAAGAAAATGTCGGTTAGCTGCCCGCCCCAGGCATTTGCCGAAACGATGGCTTGCTGCGAAACATCGAGCAAAGAGCCGAGCGGAGAAAGGATCGGCATCGTCAGAATCGTGAGTGCCGTGGCGCCCGGAATCAAGGCGTTGAAGATGGCTTGTTCCCAAAAAATGGCGATAGCGGAAAGCGCTGGCGGCGTTGTGGCCAAAAGCTGCTCGAGCCAATAAACAATCGTGTCGGTAATAACGCCCTTGTCCATGACGACAGCAATGGCAGAGGCTACGCCGCACAGCAGCGCACCGACCATTAGGTCCCGCATGCCCGCATTAATATCATCGCAAATCTCCTGAGCAGTCTTGCCCGCAATGATGGCAGCGATGATACCGATCGCGAGGAAAAGGCCGCCGATCGCCTCAAAGCCGAGATTCATTGACAAAATCAAATAGACCGCGAAGGGGAACATGATGAGGCAGGAGATACCCGCCCACGTCTGTCTTGACGTGAAGACAAGCTCTCGATTCTCTGATTTTTCACCTTCTTCAGCTGCAAGCTTTTCTTTGATTTCGATATCCGTATCGTAGGTAAGAGACTTTTGCGGATTCTTCTTGACACGTGCTGCATAAACCATCACATAGACGATGGAAATCAAAATCACTACAGCAAGCACAATGGCACGCAGGCCGGAACCGGAAAACATCGTCACCTGAGCAATTTGCTGCCCCATGCCGACAGAACCGGGAATCGTAATGCCGAAGGTAAAACCCATACAAGGAGACAGCAGGGCAACGGCAGTTGCCGTCATTCCGTCGTAGCCGAGCCTATAAAAGAGCGGCAGAAAAACCGGCAGATATGCGAGCGAAAGTTCCGGCACACCAATAAAAGCTGCGAGGAGCGAAAGCACCAGCATCAAAACCGGAGCAACGAGGAATTCAGATTGCCCGACAGCCTGTGCAAGACGCTGCACGCCGAGGTCAATCAGCCCCGCACGTTTAATGAGCCCCATGCAGGCTCCGACCATAAACGTCAGAACGACGACGCCGGCAGCACGTTCAAAGCCATATGGAATAGCTGTAATGATCTCCAGCCATCCGGCCGGATGAGGCTCAACCGCATGGTATGTATTGGCAACCACCAGATTTTGAACACCGTGAACGGTCTCAACTACCTGGCGGTCATACTGCCCGGAAGGCACGATGTACGTAAGTACGGCCATCAAAAGTATGAAGAGCCCGAGGACGATATAGATATCGGGCATCTTGAAGCTTTTTTTCTTCTGCGCTGACTGCGGGAGATCCTGCTTGGGCATTTTGCGATCCTTGAGAGTGGGATGCTCTGCTCGAGGAGTTGGACAGTGTCTCTTGGCGCCTAGAGAGGTCCGTGCGGAGCAAATTGAAATCCGTTTACAAATTTCCAAAACCGACATTCGATTGGTTCTTGCGGATTTTTCTTTCCGAAATATAGGTTGGACTCCCTAGATTCATCGATGCCCGTTGGCGTCAACGTATTGTCTTTAGGCGCCACATACGTCGGTTCGATTGAATAGTCTGCGGCGGTTCTGAAAACTGCTGCTTAAAGCCCTGAATGCAGTCACATCACAGTGGTCAAACGATCTGAGGGCTAGCCTAGCCAGTGACGCGGGGAGCACTTTAATTGACGTTTAATGACGCCCTGATGCCTGCTTTGCCGATAACAATGAACCTGAAGGTCCTCTCATCCAGACCAGATGAAGCAGCTATGAAGTCATCCTCACCCTTTCTTGCGATTTGCCTGGCAGCACCGTCTCAACGCAGCCAAGAAGCAATAACAATATTCGAAGGCCTAACTGGGATATGTCGGTCGTCAATCAACTTCACCGGACAAACGACAGGCCGGTTTGTGGCACCAGAGTCCTGCAGTGACGAGGTTGCCGTTGTGCTCCTGATCAATGCCGCTGCAGGAACCGCGCCTTTTGTACGAAACCTGCCGATCTTGGTGCTGCAATTTGAACCTGAAGTAGGTACAGGCACAGAAGTTCAAGGCAAAGTGCTCTGCCATTCAAAATGGGACTCACCAATGTGCGGTCTTTGTCTTGAGGATGCTGCGCATCTTGAAGGACTGCCCGTCAAGCTGAGCGAAAACCTGCCCGCCCGGCAAGCCTGTCCCTGGGGTGACGATGTTGCCCCGACACCTCCGGCCTCGGCAGCCTACTTGATGCTTTCCGGCGGCTGTATTCATACCCGAACGCAGATTGCCCAACGAATCCTGCGGCGTGCGGCATCCATTATGTTGAGGCGGCTTGACGCAGTCCGTGAACGACTAGCCGAAAGCTCGGCCCTGGAATCCCTCCTTACCGCCCGAAACTCTTAATTCCGTCCTGCATCATTTTTGGAGAAAACCATGATGAAATCCATCTCGCTTCCCGCTCCAGCCGTACTGTCCGCCCCACTTAAAGAAGCACTGTCTCTGCGCCGTACCAATCGTGAATGTTCAAGCGAAGCGCTGACAGATGCTGAACTCGCCGCGCTCCTTTGGGCCTCTGCCGGCATCACCGCCGATGACGGCCGACGAACGACGCCTTCTACGCTCGATTTGCGCGCCGTCTCTCCCTATGTACTGCGTAAGGACGGTGTGTGGCGTTGGGATGCCGCCCATAATGAACTCGAACAGCTTGCCTCTGAAGATGTTCGCAAGGTATCGACTGCATATCAATTTGAGTACGTCGAAAAGGCACCGGTAACGATTGCCTTCGTCGTCGACACTGAGCGCGCGAAGACCGCTCGTCCGACGGGACCATATGTGGACGCGGGCACCATGGGGCAAAGCTGCTATCTTGCCGCCGCATCACTTGGACTCGCAGGCTGCATCCGAGCATCTTTTGACCATGATGAACTGCGCAAGGCCATGAACCTTGACGAACGTTTTGAGCCCATTGTGCTTTTCACCTGTGGCCGACCGCTCTCATCTAATAGCCGCGGCAGATAAAAGTTTCTGGGATCCGTGGAGCAGTCAAAAGAGGTCAGGAGCATATAGGTTCGCGATAATAACGGTCGTCATTACCCTCTGTCGTTTTACGCACCAATGTCTCTGCACAGCTTTCCTTCAGGCAATGAGGCGGCCTACATCCGCCTCTATCCCGTGCTCGATGCACTTTCACTCTTATTTCTGCAGCCTGAAAATTTGGGCGCCTCCGACGCACTCGTCGACGCAGGCGACGCGCTTCTGGATGAGAAAGGCATTTCTGCTGAGACCCGGGAACGGATCGGTGCGGTTGTTCCGCCTCAGGACATCGAAATCGCTCAAGCCTATGCCCGACTCTTTCTGGGCTCCGGCGCCAAGACAATCCCGCTTTGCGAAAGTGTTTGGACGAGCCCGCAGCATCTTCTTTGCCAGGGCTCGGAATTAGAGTGCCGCAAGGCTTACGCCGATGCAGGGCTTGAGCTCACAAGCGGACCGGTTGTCCCTGAAGACCATCTCGGACTGATGCTCGCCTTTCTTGCCGTCACAGCAATGCGTGCAGAAGCCCCGAAAGGGCTCGAATTCTATGCTGAACATCCGGCAAAGTTCGTACCGAACCTTGTAGAGGCCATTTATGCAATGGGGGACTCCGCTGGTCCTTACCTCGGCATCGCCGCCATGCTGATGGGCATTCACGAACTGCTGACGCCAAAGAGCGCCTGACCGCTTCGCCGCCATCTAATATTCAACGCCCGCAAATTCAGATGATTTGCGGGCGCAGATTTTTTCAAACCCAAAAAACTTTAGACGCGGGGAGACATTGCTGCCGCATCCAAATGCCGTCCGACATAGCGGATTTTGGGCTCGGTGCCGGCCGCAGCGTTCATGGGCTTAGCCGCAGCAATCAACTTCTCCGCTTCCGGTGTGGGCGCATCAAAATCTACCCAGGTCATGGCCCCGATGCCGCAGGCCTCCACGCAGGCAGGCGGACGGCCTTGACTCGTGCGATGCGTGCAGAGCGTGCAGTGTTCTGCACGGCCGGCAGCATGCCTTTGCCAAGGCTCGAGTTCGCGGATAGCAAGCGGCGTTTTGCCGCCGAAGTAATTGGTTTCACCAGACGCATTGAATTTCGGCGCGCCGTACGGGCAGGCGCGTTCGCACATACGGCAGCCAATGCATTTTTTCTGATCTACCAGAACTTCACCCGCAGGGCCGCGGTGAATAGCCTTGGCCGGACAAACCGGCATACAGGCGGGCTTGTCGCAGTGCATGCAGCTCACGCGGAACCAATTGATGAAGTTGTCTGCAATATTTTCAAAGCGCTCCACACGTTCATAGAAGATGCCCGGAGCAACTTGATTTTCTTCCTTGCAGGCGATCGCACAGGCATGGCAGCCGACGCATTTGTCGACATTGACGATGATTCCGAATCTTGACATGGCGATTTCCTCCCTTAAGCGCTCTTTTTTTCTTCATCGGCCTTTACGACCTCAATGCACACATCGTTGCAGCACGGATAGCCGGAGATCGGATCCCAGTTCTTGCGAGGAATCATCACCTGCGTTTCCTGATCGCCTCTCCAGCCATACTGAGCGTCAACCATGCCGGGCTGGCAGAGAATCGTCACACGCACCCGGGCGCGCACCTTCGTGGCAGCGTAGGGAGAAATCATCCAAACACGATCACCTTCCTTGAGACCGCGGTCCTGAGCATCCTTTGGATGCATATTGATGACGGATTCGGGTTCCAATTCGAGCAGATACGGCTGATCACCTCGGGTTTTTGAATGCGTAATGTACGGGCGGCGCGTACCGTTGATGAGTTTGAGCGGATAATCCTTCGTCGGTTTGGGCGGCTCAACATAAACGGGGAGCCCCGGCTGACCGTGCTTGGCCTGAATGCTCGAAAAGAACTCGATCTTGCCCGACGGCGTCCGGAAGCCCGGTTTGTCGTCAAATCGCAGCAGTCCCTTCGCAAACTTTTCTTTTTGCGGCGCAGGGAACCACTCACAGACATTGACATTTGGAAGCATCGCCTGGCGTTCCGCGTAGCTCGTGCCCCAGTCGTTAAGCATCGAGTCGCACGCTTTAACCGGGTCGCCGCCGAAGAAACGGTCGCTGTCGCCCGTTACGGCCGCGCCGATGGTCAAGGCAATCTTCCAGTCTTCCCAGCATTCACCGAGCGGCTTCACCGGTTTACGGGCGCTGACTTTGCGTCCATGCACGCCGAAGGGTGCATACCGTTCGTAATTCATGGCCGCCGGCAGCACCAGATCCATGTCATGGTGCGTTTCATCTCGATAAAAGTAATCGGTTGCAAATGAGAAATCGAGATTCCGCACGGCTTCCTGATATTCGGCAGGATCAGGCCAAATCAGGAGGTTTGCACCGAAGCCAGCGAACGCCTTGATGCGGCCCGCTTTGACCATTTCTGGAAGAGCATTCGGGCTGCAGAGCACCTGCATTTCATTCCAGATGGGCGCGAACTCTCGGTCAATGCGCTTAGCCTTTTGTTCGGGCTGATTGAACCACTGCTGATCAATGAAGGTTCTGGTGTAGCCCTCATCCCAGCGAATATAGTCTTTGGGCCAGTCATCAAACGAAGAGCCCCCGACATTGTCAACATTGCCCGTCAACGCCATTAAAAGGGAATAGGCGCGGACGTTGTTGCAGCCGTTATGCTGATGCGGAATGGACAGGGAGCATCATCGCCGACGGACCGTCGGCAAACATGCGTGCAGCCGCGATCACATCCTCGGCCTTGACCCCGGTTTCCTTCTCTACATAATCGGGCGTGAACTTTTCGGCGTACTGCACCAACTCTTCGTAGCCCGTGCACCACTGGTCGATGAAGGACTGGTTGACAAGTCCCTCCTTCACGAGCACGCGGATCATCCCCCAAGCCAATGCGCCGTCCGTGCCGGGCTTAGGCTGCAGATGAATATCCGCCAGTTCAGCCACCTTCGTGCGGCGAATGTCGGACACGATCAGCTTAATGCCGCGCGCCTTCTGCGCGAGCAAATTGCGGAAGAACCCATGCGGACTCGCCCATGAGCCGTTCTTCCCGACGATCATCACACATTTGGTCTTGGGGCTCGGACCGCCGGCGATTTCCTGACCGTAGGAAAGCTCCTCGGCATGCACATACGCCAAATTGCAAGCGACGGATGATTCACAGCCGCAGTTGGGGCTCTCAAAGTAGCGCGCCAGCCGCATCACCGGAGGACGCGGCTCCTTCGGGTCACCGCAGTAAAAGAGCACGCGGTCTGCTCCGTACTTTGCCTTGACTGCATTGAGGTTGGCGGCAATCATTTTGATCGCCTCATCCCAGCTGATGCGAACCCAGCCCGGATCGTCAGATCCTTTGGGATTCGTGCGCTTTAAGGGATAAAGCAGTCGATTCGGGTTGTAGAGCCGCTGCAGCGTGGCGATGCCTTTTGAGCAAAGGAAGTGATTGGGATGCTCCTTCCAATTCTCAATGCGGATCACCGTATTGCCTTTGGCATGAAAAGTGATGCCGCACATCGGCATGTGATTGCAGCTGTCGCAGATCGTATAACCCGTCCATTCGCTGTTCCCCGAATGCGCCTGGGTCTCGGCGGCCAGTGTCGGGGCTCTATGCATAAATAGTGAAGCGGCAAAACCAGCGCCGGTTCCTTTAAGGACGGCGCGCCTTGAGACGGAAATTGTCATTTTATGTCTCCCGCATCCTTTTGATTTTGTTATGCTCTGAGGACGCTTTCTTTTTTGAACTGGTATACCTTCATACTAAGAAACCAATTCATGCCCGTCATTGGTGAAATCTTTACCAATAACGGAAACCCTTATAAGTATTGCGAATGACTTTCATTTAACGAACGGTTGCCGTTTTTCCGCCGAAGTCGGCAGATAATGAAAAGATCTGGCAAGTGTTCTCGAGCCGCTCTGGGAGAGATGAATTCATGGCAAAAGTTCTAACGTTTACCGCCTGCGCAGCTGCTGTGGGCGTGGCGCTTTACGCTGCGGCGGGCTATGTCGGCGTCCCTTACGCCGTGCGCACGGTCATTGAAAAGAATGTGTCTGAGCTGCTCAACCGCACTGTCACGCTCGATGACGTGCGATTCAACCCCTGGACCTGGGTATTTGAACTCAGAGGGCTCACCATTCCTGAAGAAGGTTCGGATCCGCTGCTGTCGCTCGGGCTGCTGCGCATTGACGCATCGTCACAGACGCTTTTCAAGCTCGCCCCCGTACTCGACGAAATCACGATTGACGGCCTCAAGGTCAATGCCGTCGTCAATGAAAAAAATCGTCGAGAACTTGAGAAACTCCTCGGCGGAAATGAAACCAGCAACGCAACTCAAACCGCTGCAAAATCCGCAGATTCCTCTGACGCCGGTCTGCCTCAGTTCGCGCTCTACAACATCACCGTTGCGAACAGTTCACTGCGCTACCAAGACAAATCACAGGGCATTGATGAGTCACTCACTGACTTATCGGTGAAACTTCCCTTTGTTTCGACGATGGAGAGCGCTCGCGAAAGTTTGGTGACGCCGGCGCTCTCACTGAAACTCAATGGCTCCGCCATTGAAGCCACTGGCACGACCAAACCCTTTGGAAAGAGTCTCGAGGCTCAGCTCAACCTCAAGGTGCAGCGTCTTGACGCTGCGCGTCTGGCTCGAATCCTTCCGCAGCTGCGAACTCGTGAACTCACGGTAGCCGGCGCGGATCTGTCGAGCGACATCAACTTCATTTTCCGCAATCCCACCGGCGGGCAGCCTGCCAAGATGCTGCTTTCGGGCACGACTTCGCTCGACAACGTCTCCATTACGCAGGACGGGAAAGCGATCATCGCGCTTCCCAAAGCCTCAGTCACGCTCAAAGAAGTTGATCTCACCGCACAAAAAGCCGTCGTACAGAATATCGTTGCCACCGGGCTCACGATCAATGCCTCACAGAGCAAGACCGGCATCAATTTGCTTCGTGCGGTTGACAGTGCCGCCGGAGGAGCTTCTTCCCAAACCAATACCGCAGCCGCCGCGCCGAAGGATGCTGGCGGAAACGCCGGCTCTTCTGCCTGGAATTGGACCGTCGTCTCTGCCTCACTGCGTGACGGCGCACTGAATTGGCACGACTCCACCGTCTCGCCCGCTGCGGCTGTTTCCGTGAAGAACATTGATGCTTCCGTGAAGAATCTTTCCTCGGCTGCCGGCGAAAAGAGGTCCTTTAATCTCTCGCTCGAGACTTTAGGCGGCAAGCTGTCCGCTGCAGGCACGGCGACGATCGCACCGCTATCGGTTGAGGCAACTGCCAAGGGTTCGAACCTTTCACCCGCCGCAGCTGCGCCCTATCTGAAGGCATTCCTCAAGCCCAGCCTCACGCTCACTGCCGGCTTTGATCTCACTGGCGCTTACGACGGCAAAGATGCCAAGGCCTCCGGTACGGTCAATGTGGCGAATTTTGCTTTGAAAGAAGGCAAGACCACCCTCGCCTCCGTCAAGTCTGCTGCTGTCAGGCTGAGCGAATTTTCTACTGCTTCCCGTACGGCAAAAGTCGAGAGCATTGCCGTCGTACAGCCCACGGCCTACGCCGTCATGACAAAGTCCGGTCTCAACCTGTCTCAGCTCACCGTTGAAACCAAGCCGAGCGGCGCAAAGAAGACGTCTAAGGAGGAAACTGCAAAGACAAATGCCGCCGAACCCGCCTGGAATTGGTCTCTTGGTCAAGCCACAGTGACAAACGGCTCTCTGAAGTACCGCGATGAATCCATTTCACCGGCGGCTTCCGTCGAGATTCCCAAAATCAATGCCGCCCTCAAAAACGTCTCTTCAAAGTCTGGCACCAAGAGCGCTGTTGACTTCTCAGCAGACTTAGGCGGAGGCTCGCTCACCGCTGCCGGCAGCTTCGTTCTCGCCCCGCTCTCTGCAGATATTGGCGTGAAGGGAGCGAATATTGGCTTGAAGTCCTTTTCCAATTTGATGCAGGGTTACGCCGGACTGGGCGCCAAGTCGGGAACACTGGAGGCCGATGGCCGCGCGACCGTTCGGACGCAAAAGGAACAGAATATTTTCGGCTGGAAGGGCAATGCGTCTCTTGCTTCGCTTGACCTTACCAACGCCAAAGGCACGAGCCTCATGAGCTGGACCAAGGCCGCGCTGACCGGCATGGATGTCGAAACGACGGATCCTATTAAGCTGATCATTGCTAAGGCTGAAATTGACCAGCCCGCAGAAAAGCAGACAAAAGTTCTCAAAGAAGCGGCTGGAGTGGCCTCGCTCATCTCCTCCCTCATGGGTAAAGACAAGACTGCTCAAAAGATTCAGAAGTACTCAGATAAGGTGCCTACCAAGATTTCACTGCAGAACATTCGCTATGAAAACGGCAAGCTCTCTGCCGCTGGCATTTCTTCTGCCTCCATTGAAGGCTTGATCCTGCAGAAGCTCTCTGACGCAATGGGTGAAAAACTGGGCGGTTCAACCACCTCAGCTAAATAATCCTGAAGCTGTTCGCCGGCCTATATCAAGCCCGCGGACCGCAACCGCACAAAACGGATATCAATATAAATAAAGCCCAGAAGATCTCAATCTTCTGGGCTTTTGAATATCTGTGGTGCCGGAGAAGAGATTCGAACTCCCGACCTTCGCATTACGAATGCGCTGCTCTACCAGCTGAGCTACACCGGCATCTCTCGATCGCCAAAACTTGTACAGCCTCGGGATCGGAGGAGTGCAATTATGCAGAACACCTTACATGCGGACAAGTATTACTAACAATTTGTTTCAATTTGATGGTACACATGTAAACCATACAGTAATCCCATTTCAAGATGCCGCCTCGCAGTAAATGTGTCTCACATCTTCAATCTACAATAAGAAGTTCTAGTCATATATTTCTGCCGGTGTTTCTCTGTGTCTACGCCCTCTCTCTTTACTGTTGAACTGCCGCTTCCGGACGATACAGACCGCCTGGGCGCTGCTTTGGCAGACGTGCTTATTGCTCTGCGGCCGCAGATTGACGCGGCTGAATCAGGATTGGCCATGCGTCTGGAGGGCGATCTTGGTGCGGGCAAGACAAGTTTGGTCCGCGCGATGCTTCGCCGACTCGGCTGGACGGGTGCAGTCAAAAGCCCGACCTTTACGCTGCTGGAAACTTATGAAGCAGGCGGGCTCAAAGTCAATCACTTTGAGCCCGCCTGCTTCATA
>ERZ857840.4033-NODE-4033-length-11724-cov-3.817294_pt1 | contig 11724 bp, 8 predicted proteins | sample MGYA00519760_ERZ857840 | MGnify/ENA primary metagenome ERZ857840 (study PRJEB31778, sample SAMEA3449371) | human gut metagenome | biome: human gut; feature: human-associated habitat; material: faeces | place: United Kingdom | collected 2010/2012 ... | reverse complement strand
TGCCACGACAGTGCCCTCAGCCTTGCCGCGCATCGGCGAAGTGAAGACCTCCTCGGTCGGCATATTCGGGTTGTAGTAAACGCCTTCAAGCGAGGTCTCTCCGCCGCCGAGGAAGTCAACGTCGGGGATAAGTCCCACGCGAAAGTCGGTGCCGTTGGAGGAGTGGTAAACAAGCTCCTCGATGCCGAGGTCATTAAGATATTTGCTCCTCGCCGCAAGGTCGGCATTATGATCCTTCCAGTCGGCAATGGGATCCTCGCCGTCGGCGCGCGCCGTGTAGAGGATCGCCTCCCACAGCTTTTCTATCGCCTGACCGCGAGAGAGTCCGGGGAACATCTTCTTTGCCCACTTCTCACCCGGCACGGCGGCAATGACCCACTGATATCTGTTTTCCATCTTATCGCGATAGGGCTTTATGATGGGGTATCTTGCCTGTCTCGCCTTTGCCATCTTCTGCTGGTTCACACCGGCAAGTCCGTCGGGATCGTCCGACTCAAGATAGATCATTGCGGGCAGGGTCTCAACGCGGTGCTCAAGACGCTCGATCTCCCATTTTTCCATCGTTGAAAGCGTTTTAAGCGAACGGTAACGGTAGTCGGTCTTTTCAAGCGGCTGGTAGCTCCACTCGACCATGACCTTTTTGGCTCCGGCGCGGTAGCATTCCTCCGCTACCATACGGGCAAATTCCGCAACCTCTACCGACGCGTAGACCATTACCTCCTGGCCCTTATGTACATTAGCGCCCACTTCCGCTATCAGCCGGGCGTACTTTTTCATTACTGTCTTTTTCATAAAAATGCTGCCTTTCACGGCGCTTTACGCCGATTGATTATTTGTTTTCGCTGATTATTATACCAAAAAAGCAATGAAAATTCAATACAAACAGCGATTAATTTTTCAGGCTGTGTATCGGAGCGGGTATCCTGCCGCCGCGAGCGATGAATTTTGCGGGCGAGCGGTCGTTCACCGGCATTACCGGAGCCGTGCCGAGAAGCCCGCCGAAGGACACCTCGTCGCCGACCTTTTTGCCGACCGCGGGTATCACTCTGACCGCCGTGGTCTTGGTGTTGGCAACGCCGATGGATATCTCATCGGCGATGATACCGCATATCACGTCGGCGCTCGTGTCGCCCGGAACGGCTATCATGTCAAGTCCGACCGAGCAGACCGCTGTCATAGCCTCGAGCTTTTCAAGAGTGAGAGCTCCGGAGCGCGCCGCGGCGATCATGCCGGCATCCTCGGACACCGGGATGAACGCGCCGGAAAGTCCGCCGACGTGCGACGACGCCATGACGCCGCCTTTTTTCACTGCATCGTTAAGAAGCGCAAGGGCAGCGGTCGTTCCGGGACCTCCGCACTGCTCAAGCCCCATTTCCTCAAGTATATAAGCTACAGAGTCGCCTACGGCGGGTGTGGGTGCAAGCGACAGGTCAACTATGCCGAACGGCACGTCAAGTCTTTTTGACGCCTCTGCGGCAACGAGCTGTCCCACGCGCGTTATCTTGAAGGCGGTGCGCTTTACCGTCTCGGCGAGCGCCGACAGGTCGCAATCGCCTGCGCGCGCAATGGCGGAGGCGACCGCTCCGGGACCGGAAACACCCACGTTTATCACAGCCTCCGGTTCGCTAACGCCGTGGAACGCGCCCGCCATGAAGGGGTTGTCCTCCACGGCGTTGCAGAACACCACCAGCTTGGCGCAGCCAAGACCGTCCCGGTCCGCCGTCCGGGCGGCGGTATCCTTAATGATGCGGCCCATGAGCTTCACGGCATCCATATTGATGCCGGCACGGGTGGAGCCAACGTTGATGCTGGAGCACACCAGCTCTGTCCGGTCCAGGGCCTCCGGAATGGAGCGGATCAGCTTTTCGTCGGCAAGGGTCATTCCCTTCTGCACCAGTGCGGAATAGCCGCCGATAAAGTTGACGCCGCAGGTCTTTGCCGCCCGGTCCAGCGCCATTGCGAAGGGTACATAGTCCTCCGTCTCGCTGGCTCCGGCCACCAGAGCCATGGGGGTCACGGAGATCCGCTTGTTCACAATGGGGATCCCGAATTCATGCTGGATGTCCTCGCCGGTCTTGACCAGCTTTTCCGCGTACCGGGTGATTTTCTCGTAGATCTTATCGCAGGCCTTCTTCGCATCGGGATCGCAACAGCTCAGGAGGGAAATACCCATGGTGATGGTGCGGATGTCCAAGTGCTGCTGGTCGATCATGGCGATGGTAGAGAGGATCTCTTTTTGATTCAGCATCGTTCTCTCTCCTTATATTCTGTGCATGGCATCGAAAATTTCTTCCCGCTGGATGCGGATGGACAGTTCCATCCCCTCCCCCAGCTCCCGGAGCTGGGCAGCCAGTTCCTCAAAGCCCACGTTGGCATTGGCGGCATCTACCGCCATGACCATGGTGAACTTGCCGTCCAGAATGGTCTGGGAAATGTCCAGCACGTTGACGTTCATCTCCGCCAGCTTGATGCACACGGCGGCGATGATGCCCACCTTGTCCTTTCCGATCACGGTTACAATTGCGTTCATACCTATCTCCATTCCGCCGCTTGATGCGGCTTATTTAATGATTTCCAAACAGTCAAAGGGACACGGGGAACCCATACCGGCTTCCCCGTGTTCCGCTATATCACTCAGATTTCGTCAAAGAATTTGGCGTGGATGGCCCGGACTGCCCGGTCCACGTCCCCCTCGTCCAGCAGGACGGAGACCCGGATCTCAGAGGTGTTGATCATCTGGATGTTGATGCCCGCCTCATACAGCGCCTCAAACATCCGGGCGGCCATGCCGCAGTTGGTCATCAGGCCCGCACCCACGATGGAGACCTTACCGATGTTGCCGTCCACCTCGATATGGTCAAAGCACAGAACCTCCTGATTTTCTGTCAGGATCTCCTGAGCATCCTCCAGATCCTTTTCGTGAACAGTAAAGGAAATATCCTTGCTGTCCTCCCGGCCAATGGACTGCAAAATGAGGTCCACATTGATGTTATGCTTGCTCAGCAGATCAAACACCTGAAACGCGACGCCGGGATTGTGCCGCAGCCCGATCAGTGCGATCCGTGCGATGCTGGTATCCTTCGCCACACCGGCGATGGTCGTCTTTTCCACTTTTGTGACCTCCTTCACTTTGGTTCCGGGCTTTCTCTCCAGACTGGAGAGCACTTCCAGATCCACCCGGAACTTCTTCGCCAGCTCCACGCTGCGGTTGTGGAGCACGCCGGCCCCCTGAGACGCCAGCTCCAGCATTTCATCATAGGTGATCTCGTCCAGATGTCTGGCGTTGGGCACGATTCGGGGGTCCGCAGTGTAAACACCGTCCACATCCGTGTAGATCTGGCACAGTTTGGCCCGGAACGCCGCCGCCAGCGCCACAGCGCTGGTGTCGCTGCCGCCCCGGCCCAGGGTCGTAACATCCCCGGCCCGATCCATTCCCTGAAAGCCCGTGATCAGTACGATCCTGTGCTGATCCAGCTCCGCCTGGACCCGCTCAGAATCGATCCGCTTGATCCGGGCGTCCCCGTGGACGGCGGTGGTCTGGATCCCCACCTGCCAGGCGGTCAGGGACACGCAGGGCAGGCCCATGGATTCCAGTGCCATAGCACACAGGGCTACGGAGATCTGCTCGCCTGTGGCCAGCAGCATATCCATTTCCCGCTTGGAGGGATGGGAATTGATCTCCTCCGCCTTGGCAATGAGGTCATCCGTGGTGTCTCCCTGTGCGGAAAGCACCACCAGTACATCGTTGCCCTCCAAATAAGTTTCCGCAATGATACCGGCAGCGTTGCGGATCCGCTGTGCGTCCCGCACACTGCTGCCGCCGAATTTCTGTACGATCAAGCTCATGGTTGTTCCCTCTTTGCTTCAGATTGCCGCCAGTCCATTGAAATTTTACCGACCGGCAGCAGGGTCCACTCCATCATACGCGGGAAGCCGGGATTGGGGAATCAATCCAGCACCCGCATCTTTGCCAGCGTGGGCAGGTAAGCCGCCAGCCGCTCCGCATCCGTGCCGGTGATGGGCGGCGTAATAAAGGCGGTCTCCGTGTCCTGTTCCAGCACCTTTGCGCTATGTAAGGCCTCCGGAAGGGTATCCGTTCCCACTCGGAAATACCAACGGTTCTTCAGCGTCAGCGGAGAGGCAAAGCCGCCGGTATCGGCGCTCCAGCCGATCTCCGGCCGGTGGCGCTCCTCCTGCAGACACTCGATCACATCCGATACACAGGCAGAGGCGGTGGGCAGCTCACCCGCGCCCTTGCCGTAGAACATGACCTCGCCGGTGGCGTTGCCCCGGACCACCACCGCGTTGAACACATCGTTCACATCGGACATGGGGTTCTCTTCTGAGATCAGGTGGGGCGCCACATACGCAGTGCAGCGGCCGCCCTCCAGCCGCAGGCAGCGGCCCAGCAGCTTGATGCGGTAGCCGTGGCGTCCGGCGATCTCCACATCCTTCAGATCAATGCCGGTAATGCCCTCCATGGGCACCTGCGCCGGGTCCACCTGATGTCCAAAGGCCAGATCCGCTAAAATACAAATTTTGCGGCCGGCGTCGATGCCCTCCACGTCCGCCGTGGGGTCCGCCTCCGCGTAGCCCTTCTCCTGCGCCAGCTTCAAAGCCTCGGCAAATGACGCGCCCTCCTTCACCATCTTTGTGAGGATGAAGTTAGTGGTGCCGTTCAGGATGCCGTAGATCTCATCCACGCGGTTGGCCGCCATGCACTGGGTCAGGGGGTGCAGCACAGGGATGCCGCCGCCTACGCTGGCCTCGAATAAGTAATTCACATGGTTTTTCCGGGCCAGCTCCAGCAGCTCGCAGCCATGCTCCGCCACAAGCTGCTTGTTGGCTGTGACCACGTGCTTGCCTGCCATGAGGCACCGGCGGGTGTACTCATAGGCAGCCTCCACGCCGCCGATGGTCTCCACCACCACCCGGATCTCGCCGTCATGTTCGATCTCCCGGAAATTCTCGGTCATCAAGTGCTGATACGGGTCGGCCCGCAGCTTCCGGACCAGCGCCGTTTTCACGGACAGCGGCTGGCCCAGCTTGTGCTGGATGGGGGCTGTGTTGGCCTCTACTACCTTCACAACACCGGTCCCCACTGTACCCAATCCCAGAATTGCGATCTTGATCATCGTTGCTCCTCCCTTATCCGGCCAGGATCTCGAATTTGATAACGTTGTCCAATGCGGAAATGTCGGTGATCAGCTGTTCCAGAGACTTCTCCATGGCGGAGGTCTCAGCGGAAATGGTCACGGCCGCGCAGCCGTTTGTGGGAATGCTCTGGTTGATGGTCAGGATGTTGGCGCCGGAGGCGGCAAACACGCCCAGAACGCTGGAAAGCGTGCCGGACACATCCTTCAGCAGGGTGTAAAACGTAATGATATGCTCCGACTTCATATCGTTGAAGGGCTGCACCGCGTCCTTGTACTTATAGAAGGCGCTGCGGCTGATGCCGGCCATTTTTGTGGCTGCGCCCACCGTGTCCGCCTCGCCGGTCTGCATCATCCGCTTGGCTTCCGCCACCCGGATAAAGATCTCCGGCAGGGCCTCCGCCGCCACCAGATAATACTTGATTTTTCTCGCCATATCGTCCACCTCATACGGTCATTTGTCTTTGAGTAGTTCTATTCTATCAGCTTTCCCAACAGCTTGCAACCGAAAACGGCAAAGATACCCTTGTGGGATTTGGAAAAATTTCGTTAAATTGTCCGCCGTTTACGGTCAAATTGTTGAAAAAGGTCATATATGAAAAGACAGGAGCGGTTTTCCCTCCTGCCTTTTCCATATTATCTCGCCGTCAGACTCTTTTGAAACAGCTTTTACTCCGCTTCGTAAACAGCTTTCATACCTTTATACGTCTCATAGCAGTCCAGCTTGGAGACCACCTCAAAGGGGGCGTGCATGGCCAGCACCGGCACGCCGGCGTCCAGCGTCGTGATATTGCGGTTGGCCATATACATGGCCACGGTGCCGCCGCCGCCGGCGTCCACCTTGCCCAGCTCCGCGATCTGCCAGATGACCTTGGCCCGGTCAAAGATACCCCGGACATAGCCCACCGTCTCGGCGCTGGCATCACTGGCGCCGGACTTGCCACGGGCGCCGGTGTACTTGCACAGACCAATGCCGTAGTTCAGATAGGCGGCGTTCTTCTTTTCAAACACCTCACCGAAGTTGGGATCGTAGGCCGCCGTCACGTCGGCACTGAGGCAGAAGGAATTCTCCAGACACACCCGCAGGGCCGCGCCCTGAGCCTCGCACAGATCCTCCATAAAGGTGTCAAAGGCAGCGGACTGCATACCGGTCACACCGTCGGAGCCGATCTCCTCCTTGTCCGCCAGCACGCAGACGGCGGTTTTGGCAGGCGTCTTGTCCAGATCCAGCAATGCCTTCAAGGCGGCGTAGCCGCAGACGCGGTCGTCATGGCCGTAGGAGCCGATCATGGAGCGGTCCAGGCCGATCTCCGTGGCCTTCACAGCCGGCACCGCTTCCAGTTCAGCGGAGGTGAAATCATCCTCCGTGATGCCGTACTTCTCGTTCAAAAGCTGCATCACAGCCAGCTTCACCCGGTCGGAGCCTTCATCGTCTCCGATGGGCTTGCTGCCCAGCAGCAGATTCAGCTGTTCGCCCACGATTCCCTCAGCCAGCGGCTTCTTGCTCTGCTCCTGACCCAGATGGGGCAGCAGGTCCGTGATGACCAGCTTGGGATCGCCTTCATCGCCGCCGATGTTCACTGTGACAGTGGTGCCATCCGTCAGCGCCACCACGCCGTGAAGCTCCATCGGGATGGTCACCCACTGATATTTGCGGATGCCGCCGTAGTAGTGGGTCTTGAAATAGGCCAGCTCATTGTCCTCATACAGAGGGTTAGGCTTCAGATCCAGCCGGGGAGAGTCGATGTGGGCGGCGGCGATCTGGGCCCCCTCGCTCATGGGCTTACTGCCGATATGGGCCAGCAGCACGCTCTTCCCGCGATTGCAGACATACACCTTGTCTCCGGCCTTCAAGGCCTGTCCCCGGACCAAGGGCTTGTATCCGGCCTGCTCTGCGAGGCGGACTGTCTCCGCCGCGCAGAGACGCTCGGTCTTGCCTGCGTCCAGAAACGTCATATATTCCTTGCAGTAGGCTTCCATCTGCTCCAGCTCCGCCGCGTCCACACGGTCAAAGCCGTTTTTACGGCTGCTCAGCAGCTTTTCCTTCAATGCTTTGTTGCTATCAGACATAGTATCCTCCTTCGAGACTGTCGATAAAGTGGTAAATTCTCCGCGACGGTAAGGCAGGGTAGCCACTAGCGGCTCCTGTCTGTCGTTTACCGGCTGGCTTCGTTCTTTTCCTCCCGGAGCTCTCCGATAAGGCGGCGGAAGAAATCTCTGGCGATCTCCCGGAAATCCTCCGGCGTCTCAGCGGTGTTGCTGAGCTCATAGTCGCACTTACCGCGGTAGAATTCGTCGGATTTCTGGGCGGAGATCCGCATACGGGCATAGCGCTCGTCAATGCCGTCCCGGGCCATGATCCGCCGCACCCGCAACTCCGCCGGGGCCGTGACGGCCACGGTCCGGTCACACAGGGCCTCCGCACCGCTTTCGATCAGGTTGATGGCGTCCACCGCCACCAGTTCGCCGGCCTGACAGCGGCGCTGTACCTCCGGCACGATGAACCGATAAATGACCTCATTGAGCTGCTCCATCCGTTCCTTGTTCTCAAAGACCAGCTCACCCAGCTTCTTACGGTCCAGTGTACCGTCGGAATTAAACACGCCGTGGAATTTCACCTCGATGGCATGGCGCAGCTCCGCGCTGTCCCGGAGCATCTCATGGTACACCTCGTCGCAGTCGATGACCCGGCCGCCCAGATCCCGGATGGCCTCCAGTGCGCTGGTCTTACCGGAGCCGGTACCGCCGGTGATGCCAATGACCACCCGCTTCTGTCCAGCGGCGATGGTCTTGAAGCCCGCCGCCTTCTTCAACCGGTTGCTGATAGCAAGGCCAAGGCCCTGACTGTCCGGGCACTGGGCATAGATCTGGGCCGCGTCCTTGCTGTCAAAGGCCCGCAGAGCGTCAAACACCCGCTGGGCCTGGATCCGCTTATCCTGACTGGGTCCCAGACATTCCACTTCCTGTTCCTTGAACAGCTCCGCGAACTCATCAAAGCAGATGACACCGTCACCGGGCTTCACCATCTGCAAAATAGTCCGGGCAGAAGCTTCCGCCGGGCCGGTGACAACAGTCACCGGAGCCTTGGGGGCATAATGGCGATACTTCATGCCGGGAGCCTTGGGCTGCTCCCCGTCCTTCAACCGCTCCGTTACGGCCTTGTCCACCGCCACGGGGCCGACAACCTCTTCCAATGCCTCCAAAGGCAGTCCGCCGGGTCTCAGCAGACGGGGCGGTGTGCAGGTCAGATCCAAAATGGTAGACTCCACGCCCACCTGACAGGGGCCGCCATCCACCACGGCGTCGATCTTGCCCTCCATATCCTCCATCACGTCTGCCGCAGTGGTGCAGCTGGGACGGCCAGAGGTATTGGCGCTGGGTGCGGCCACAGGGACGCCTGCCTCCCGGATGATGGACAGCGTTACCTGATGGTCCGGGCACCGGACACCCACGGTGTCCAGTCCCGCCGTGGTGGCGTCCGGCACGATGGGCTTCCGCTTCAGGATCATGGTCAGAGGACCGGGCCAGAATTTCCGGGCCAGCGTATACGCCAGCGGCGGCACGTCCTCACAGTACCGGGGCAGCCACTGGGGTCCCGGAATATGGATGATGAGAGGGTTGTCCTGCGGACGGCCCTTAGCCTCGAAGATCTTGTTGACAGCCTCTGCGTCCAATGCGTTGGCGCCCAAACCGTAGACCGTTTCCGTGGGAATTCCCACCAGTCCCCCCTGCCGCAGGATGTCTGCCGCTGCGGAGATCTGATCCTCGATGATCTTTTGCTGACCCTTGGTGTCCCGCAGGTCAAAATATCGTGTATGCATCATTTCTCGCCTCGAATTATCTTATATTCAACGCCGCCGGGCGTCTACTCTCAAAATATGCTCACTCTGCTTCCTGTCCCTGTTTCAGCTTCTCTGCCCGATCCGCCGTCACCAGCGCGTCGATCAGCTCGTCCAGCGCGCCGTCCATGATGGCGTCGATCTTATAAAGCGTCAGGCCGATGCGGTGGTCTGTCACCCGTCCCTGAGGGAAATTATAGGTGCGGATCCGCTGGGAACGGTCCCCGCTGCCCACCTGACTGCGGCGCTCCGCGTCATAGGCGCTCTCCCGCTTTTCCCGCTCCGCCTCGTACAATCTGGAGGCCAGCAGGCGCATGGCCTTCTCCCGGTTCTGAAACTGGCTGCGCTCCTCCTGACACTCGGCGATCATGCCGGTGGGCTTATGGATCAGCCGCACGGCGGAGGAGGTCTTGTTCACGTGCTGTCCGCCGGCGCCGCTGGCCCGGTAGACCTGCATTTCAATATCCGCGGGGTTCAGTTCCACATCCACCGGCTCCATCTCCGGCAGCACCGCCACCGTGGCGGCGCTGGTGTGGATACGGCCGCCGGACTCCGTCTCCGGCACCCGCTGGACCCGGTGGACGCCGGATTCAAACTTCAGCCGGGACCAGGCCCCGTCCCCCTCAATGACGGCGGAGCAGTCCTTCACGCCGCCAAGCTCCGTTTCGTTGATGCTGGCGATCTCCAGCTTCCAGCCGTGGCTCTCAGCGTACATGGTATACATCCGCAGAAGGGAATGGGCAAACAGGGCGCTTTCCTCGCCGCCCACGCCGCCCCGGATCTCCAGGATCACGTTTCGGCTGTCATTAGGGTCCCTTGGCAGCAGGAGGATCGTCAGCTTTTCCTTCAGCTGTTCCAGTTCTTCCTTGGCTTCCGCCAGTTCGTCCTGAGCCATTTCCTTCATTTCCGGGTCATGGAGCAGCTCCTCCGCCTCCCGGCGGCGGCTGTCCGCCGCCTGATAAGCCCGGTAGGTCTCCACCACCGGCAGCAGCTCCTTCAATTCCCGGTTTACCTGACGCAGTTTCTCTGCGTCGCCATACACCCGGGGATCGCCCAACTGGGATTCCAGATCCTCATACCGGAGGTCCAGATCCTTTAATTTATCCAGCATAGCTGTGCTCCTTTCTCAAATGTTGAAATTTGAAAAGGAGTGTCGCTATTCCTCCTCCGCCAGCAGTTCCCGGATCTGCCGGAGAAACTCCTCCTGCCAGAAGGTGTGGCCCACATGGCCCACCCGCAGGGATGTGGCCGCCTGATGGGGCTTTCCCGTATACTGATCCATCTGCCGGTAAATATCCTCGCTGCGGTGCTCGCTGCCCCGGGTCAGCACATAGGCCACCCGGTTCAGCTCTCCGCCGTGGTTTTTGAGGAAACTGCGGATCACGCTGCTGCACCGTCCGGCCCACACCGGGGTACCGACGATGACCAGCCGGTAATTTTCCAGCTTCCGTTCCGTTTCAAAGGGCAGAACGTCAGGGCAGTCCTTCCGCATGGCGTCCATGCCGCTGCGGAGCCAACCCCGCAGACCGCTCCGCTCCACGCCATCGGTCAATGCCAACAGCTCCGCGTCCATTTCTTTGGCGATGGTCTCCATCACCCGTTTGGTATTCCCCGTTCGGGAATAGTAAATGCAGAGTACATCCCGCATGTTTTCACCTCTGTTTCTTATGCCTCGCCTGCCGCTTCGCTGAGCTCCTCCCAGCGGAGGTACAGGGCATCCAGCTCCGCCTGGGCAGCGTCCTTATCCGCCACCAGCGCATTGAGCTTTTCATAGTCGCAGGCGTTGGCCTCCATTTCGGCGTCCAGCGCCCCGATCCGCTCCTCCGCCTTGGCGATCTCCCGCTCGCAGATGGTCAGCTGCCGCCGTGCCGCCTGCTGCGCCCGGTCGCCCCGAACCGGTTTTTCTGTAACTGTTTTTTCCTTTACAGGCTTTGTTGTTTCTGCTTTTTCCGATTCTTCCTGTGCCTTCACCTGCCGATACTGAGCAAAGCCCATGGGATAGTCGGTAATGGTGCCATTGGCCACCTCCCAGATCCGGGTGGCAAAGCGGTTGATGAAGTACCGGTCATGGCTGACGAACAGCAGCGTGCCGTCATAGGCCTCCACCGCTTCCTCGATCCACTCTCTGGAAGCAATGTCCAGATGGTTGGTAGGCTCGTCCAGGATCAGCAGGTTGATCTTCTCATCCATGAGCATACACAGCCGCAGCCGGGACTGCTCCCCGCCGGACAGATTGCCCACCTGCTTGAAAACGTCCTCCCCCTGAAAGAGGAACGCACCCAGCCGGTCCCGGGCCACCTGAGGGGTGCAGTTTTTCTCATAGAGCATGGTGTCATACAGGCTCCGCTCCGGGTGAGAAAAGTGCATAATCTGGGGCAGATAGCCCACCCGCACAGTGGGGCCAAATTTGATCTTTCCCTCACAGGACTCCTGCCCCAGCAGACAGCGGATGAAGGTGGTCTTTCCTGCGCCGTTCAGGCCCACCACTGCCATTTTGTGCTTCAGGGTCAGTTTGCAGGACAGATCCTTCAGCACTGGCTCTGTGCTCCCGGGGTATGCAAAGCTCACGTGGTGGAATTCAATCTCGTACACATGATCCTGCCGCTTTTCCGTGGGAATGGTGCCGGTGTGGGTGCTTTTCAGGGCCAGGAAGTCTAGAAAATGGCCCAGATAGTTCACCATGCGCCGGACGCGCATGCTGCTGTACAGAATACGGGAAATGTCATTTTGAA
>ERZ857840.4027-NODE-4027-length-11738-cov-13.490627_pt1 | contig 11738 bp, 8 predicted proteins | sample MGYA00519760_ERZ857840 | MGnify/ENA primary metagenome ERZ857840 (study PRJEB31778, sample SAMEA3449371) | human gut metagenome | biome: human gut; feature: human-associated habitat; material: faeces | place: United Kingdom | collected 2010/2012 ... | reverse complement strand
TTCTTGTTTTCATAACAGTTGTAATTGTTTATTTGTTAGTAAGATAAGGTGACTGAGTGAATGACTGGTTCACTGCTTCAATAGCAAGAGTGCGGTTGATAGCTTTAGAGCCTGTTTCAAATCCAGTCAGATAGCTTGTCCAGACTACAGGAAGTTTTTTGCCTTCACCTTCATCTGCTTTCAGGTTCACCATTTCTGTAATGAATGAGTTGGTGCTATAGCTGTAGGTCACAGCGTACGGATAGTACCATCCGCCCCAGTTACCCCAGTAGCTGGGTCCCCAGTAGCCGGGATATCCCCACCACCATTCAGGTTGTGTGTAGCCGGTGAAATAATAAGTACTTGCGATGTAGCTTACTTGAATACCAAGATCGGCACTTTCTTTATCGGCAGCCGGTTGATAACCTTTTGCTTCCATATTTTCTGTATAAGCAGCCAGAATTTGCTCAGCGCCTTCTCCTTCGAGATATTCCGGTTCTTTGCTGTCAGAGATAACCAAGATTTTGTCAGCCAGATAGAATGTGCTGAAGTCTTTGAAGTTGGCTTGCTTGTCGTAGTTAGTGTATACCAGATAGTTGTCATCCAGCTTACCCATGTCCGGGTCTTTTTCGCAAGAAGCGAGTGCAAAGACCGCCAATAAAATAGGAATTAATTTCTTCATATCTTTTATAATGTTTAGGTTATATAAAAATCACGCCCTGGTACCTTGGGGCTTTTGTTACAAACAACAAGAAATGTGTAAAAAGGTTCGTGCAAATGATTATCTTTGCGAGAAAATTAACACTCAAATGCTTATGAAACACATTCGGATACCTCTTTTCGTATGGTTCTCAATCGTGCTGCTGATCGCAGTTGCGCCCGTCTCATTGTCGGCGCAGGAATCGTTTATTCAGAAGATCGAAAAAAATAAGTCCGTCAGCGGAATAAAGTCGCTCGACACCAGCCGCTTCCCGGAAAAGTATGTAATGTACCTGACTCAGCCGCTGGATCATCGACATCCCGAAAAGGGAAGTTTCCGCCAGCGGGTGATTGTGGGACACGTCGGTTATGACCGTCCCACAGTGATTGTCACTGAAGGATATGGGGCAGGGTATGCTTTGCGCCCCACTTATCGGGAAGAACTTTCTGAATTGTTCGATGCCAATATGATCTTTGTGGAGCATCGCTACTTTCTCGAATCCACTCCCGAACCGTGCGACTGGCAATACCTGACCGCAGAGAATTCTGCCGAGGATTTGCATGCCGTGACAACCGCTTTCAAGACTTTATATCCTGGCAAATGGATCAGTACGGGGATCAGCAAGGGTGGGCAGACCTCCTTATTATACCGTGTTTTCTTCCCCGACGATGTGGATGTTTCCGTGCCTTATGTTGCTCCTCTTTGTTATGCGCGTGAAGACGGTCGGCACGAACCTTTCCTCCGCCGGGTAGGTACGGAAGCCGATAGGAAAAAAATAGAAGATTTCCAGTTGGAAGTATTGAAGCGAAAGGCTCGTTTGTTGCCCCGTTTTGAAAAAATGTGTACTGAAAAGAACTATACATTCCGCGCTCCTCTGGAAGAAATATACGATTTCTGTGTGCTGGAATATTCTTTCTCTATCTGGCAATGGGGAACGGATATCCGTAGTATACCGGAAATCTCGGCTTCTGACGATACACTGCTGGATCATTTGCTGGCAATCAGCGGACCTTCTTATTTTATAGTAGACAGCCCGACTCTTTCTTTCTTCGTGCAGGCTGCCCGCGAATTGGGGTATTATGGATACGATATCGCTCCTTTTAAACCTTACCTTTCTATAAAGACCAGCAAGGATTATCTGAGAAGACTGATGTTGCCGGAAGATATGCGGAAGATGAAATTCGATAAGACATTGAGCAATAAGATTGTGCGGTTCTTGAAGAAGAACGATCCGAAGATGATTTTTATCTATGGTCAGAATGATCCCTGGACAGCTGCCGGAGTAACATGGCTGAAGAATAAAAAGAATATTCATGTTTTTGTAGAGCCGGGAGGCAGTCATCTTGCACGCATCGGTACAATGTCCGAAGATCAGAAGCAGAAAGTGATGTCTCTTCTTAGAGGGTGGCTTGAAGAATGACGAAACGAGAAACGGTGAACAACCTGTAATATATGAACAGGCGGTTCACCGTTTTATTCTTCTGCAAGCCGATATTACATGTATCGGGCTGCTTGATTTAGGAATCTACCGATTCGAATAGCGGTTTCAGTAATTCCGGTATTTCCACTTTTTCAAGTGCTAATTGTCGGACTAGTTTTTTACCGCTCTGACTGAGATGGAACTGCATCAGTCTCCGGTCCTCTTCCCCGAGTGTTCTGACAATCAGTTCTTTTTCTTCCAGAATCCGGAGCATCTTTGAAGCGTGCGAGGGTGTCAGCTCCGTTCGTTTGGACAGGCTCGTGGCCGTCATATTATTGGGCGAGGCTTCTTGCAGGGCACATAATATCATCGCTTCATTTAATGATACCTGATACACTTTTTCAAATGCATCTTCAAATCTTGCCATTGCTTTGAATACATCGCGCATTACACATATTGTCTTCATATGCTACTTGTTTTTTTGTTTGTTCTTTTTCTATATAAACAGGTTGATATTTGCATTATCCGCCCGTTCCATGTATGTTGCTACTCCGCCTATTGTCACTTCGTCCAGAAGTTCTTCCTGTTTCACTCCCATAACGTCCATGGACATTTGGCAGGCGATAAATTCCACACCGTTCTCCAGAGCTTGTTGGCGTAAGGACTCCAGAGAGTCGATTCCTTTCCGGTTCATGATGTACCGCATCATTTTTCCTCCTATTCCTCCCATGCTCATTTTAGAGAGTTTCAGCTTTCGGGAACTGGAAGGGAGCATCATGCCGAACATTTTTCCAAAGATATCTTTTTCGACGTTCGGCTTATGCAGCTTCTTGATAACGTTCAGTCCCCAGAAGGTGAAAAAGATCGTTACCTTTTGTCCGGTGGCAGCTGCGCCATTAGCGAGCACAAAGGTAGCTAAAGCTTTGTCTAAATCATCACTGAACATGATGAAAGTTTTTCCTTTGCCTTCACAGGAGGTAACAATATTGCAGGATTTAGGTTCGCCCTTTTCGATCACTACTACAGATTTTCCTCCTGCCGCCTCTTTGGAAATCAACTGATTTCCTGTCGAGTTGCACCATGCGGCAGCATCACGCGGGAATCCCGGATCGGTTGAGGTAATTTCTACCCGGTCGCCGGAAACCAGCGAATCCATTGTCTTTTTCATTTTCAGAATCGGACCCGGACATTGCAGTCCGCAAGCGTCTACACGGATTGTCTTCACTGCTTCAACTGGTGAAACTGTCTTTTGAGGTTGCGCATCTGCCGGCTGTTGTATGTTTGCGTTCGGTTGTGCAGGTACTTCGTTCTCACTTTCTTCTCTCAGGATGATGGGTGCTGCGGCAGCGTGGTATGTTTTCAATCCTCCGGAAAGGTTGCGTACCTTTTCAAATCCATGCTGTACCAGAATGCGATAAGCAAGGTATCCTCTGAGTCCGACGGCACAGAATGTATAGATCATCTTGTCTTTCGGCAGTTCATCCAGCCGGTCACGCAGTTCGTCCAGCGGAATGTTCACTGCACCTGGCAGTGTATTGAGCGAGAATTCGTCAGGAGTACGTACATCCAGCAGGAAATTGTTTTCCATCTCGATATCCCTCAACTGTCTCCAATAGACGGGTTGTACTTTCCCAGTTATGATGTTTTCGGCTACGTATCCTGCAACGGCTACCGGATCTTTGGCAGAAGAGAACGGAGGGGCGTAAGCCTGCTCCACTTTCATCAGATCATAGATCGTACCTTCATGCTTGATGACAAGCGCGATTTCGTCAATTCGTTTGTCTACACCGTCATAGCCGACGATCTGTCCGCCGTACAGTTTACCTGTCTTCGGGTCGAAAGTGATTTTAATACTCATCGGCATGGCATCCGGGTAATATCCTGCGTGAGAGGACGGATGGATGGTCGAAGACATATAATTGATTTCTGCCTGCCGCAATCGTTTGCCGGGTAATCCGGTAGAAGCAACAGTCATGTCGAATACTTTTGCAATGGAAGTTCCGATGGCTCCTTCATAAGGGATGTGTGCTCCCTGAATGTTGTCTGCGACAATTCGTCCCTGACGATTGGCGGGACCAGCAAGGTAATTGAGCCACGGTTTTCCGGTGATCGGGTGGCGGAATTCGATAGCGTCACCGATGGCGTAAATCGATTCGTCCGACGTTTGCAGGTAGTCGTTGACGGCGATTCCTCCGGCTTCGCCGATCTTCAGCTCTGCGGCACGTGCCAGTGTCGTTTCCGGACGTACGCCGATGGAAAGTATAACGATGTCGGCAGAGATGGACTGTCCGTTCTTGAAGATGACTTTCAATCCTTTTCCGTCTCTTTCAAAAGAGGCTACTGCCTGCTCCAGATACAGGTTCACTCCTTTGTCCATCAAATGCTGGTGTACAAGGGATGCCATGGAGAAGTCGATGGGAGCCATCACTTGATTGCCCATTTCCACAATAGAAACTTTAGCTCCTTGTGCGTGCAGGTTCTCTGCCATTTCCAGCCCGATAAATCCGGCTCCGATGACAACAGCCTTTCGGGGAGCATGACTGTTGATATATTCTTTGATTCGGTCTGTGTCGGCTACATTCCTGAGTGTGAAGATTCCGTTCAGGTCGATTCCCGGCAGGGGAGGACGTACAGGGGAGGCTCCGGTCGATATCAGTAATTTGTCGTAGCTTTCCTCGTAAGTGTCTCCGCTACTTTGTCTTACCGTTACTGTTTTTCTCTTCCGGTCGATGAAGATTACTTCATTTTCAGTTCGTACGTCTACACGAAAGCGCGTAGAAAATGCTTCGGGCGTCTGTACAAACAGTTTTTCCCGTTCTTTGATCACGCCTCCGATGTAATACGGCAGTCCGCAATTGGCATAAGAGATATACTTTCCTTTTTCTAAAAGGATGATTTCAGCTGCTTCGTTTGTGCGTCTGATCCGGGCAGCAGTGGTAGCTCCTCCGGCAACGCCTCCAATAATAATGATCTTCATAAGTTTGTTGCGTAAATAGTTTCCTATGGAAATAACAATAAAGTAGGGAGAATTGTTCTCGGATCATAGAAAAAAGACTTATATTTGCGCACCCTGTTTGTCTTTCTTCATTTTTTATAAATTAATTATGAGTAAAATTCTTATCATTGACGATGAGGTTCAGATTCGTAGCCTGTTGGCTCGTATGCTCGGACTGGAGGGTTATGAGGTGTGTCAGGCAGGTGATTGCAAGGCAGCTATCAGGCAGTTGGAAATTCAACAGCCGGATGTGGCTTTGTGTGATGTCTTTCTTCCCGATGGAAACGGGGTCGATCTGGTGTTGAACATTAAAAAGACAGCTCCGAATGTGGAAGTCATTCTTCTTACCGCTCACGGTAATATACCCGACGGAGTGCAGGCAATCAAGAACGGTGCATTTGATTATATAACCAAAGGGGACGATAATAATAAGATTATCCCTCTGATCAGTCGTGCCGTTGAGAAGGCTAAGATGAATGTCCGGTTAGAGAAACTAGAAAAGAAAGTCAGTCAGCTATATTCTTTTGATTCCATTCTGGGAGAATCGAAAGTGCTGAAAGAAGCTGTTATGCTGGCACAGAAGGTTTCGGTGACTGATGTTCCGGTGTTGTTGACCGGAGAAACGGGGACCGGAAAAGAAGTATTTGCACAAGCCATACATTATAATAGTAAGCGGAGCAAACAGAGCTTTGTTGCCGTGAACTGTTCGTCTTTCAGTAAGGAACTGCTGGAGAGTGAAATGTTCGGGCATAAAGCCGGGTCCTTCACCGGAGCTTTGAAGGACAAGAAAGGACTCTTCGAAGAAGCCAACAACGGTACGATCTTTTTGGATGAAATCGGAGAAATGGCTTTTGAACTACAGGCCAAATTGCTGCGTATTCTCGAAACAGGCGAATATATAAAGATAGGAGATACGAAACCGACGCACGTGAATGTTCGTATTATTGCTGCTACCAACCGCAATCTGACAGAGGAAATCAAAGCGGGACGTTTCCGTGAAGACCTGTTTTATCGTCTTTCGGTATTTCAGGTACATCTGCCGGCACTTCGCGAACGTACCGGTGATATCAGAATTCTTGCCACTGCCTTTGCAAAGAGCTTTTCCGAGAAACTTTCGTATACGGTCAATGAGATGACTCCTGCTTTTCTTCATGCGTTGGAACAGCAACCCTGGAAAGGAAATATCCGTGAATTGCGGAATGTGATAGAACGGAGTCTGATTGTCTGCGAAGGCGGGCATCTGGATGTGTGCGATCTTCCGTTGGAGATTCAGAATACTCATTATGAATGTTCGGATGATAATATCGGTAGTTTTGAACTGGCTGCTATGGAACGAAGGCATATTGCCCGCGTCCTGGAATATACGAAAGGCAACAAGACGGAAACTGCCCGCTTGCTGAAGATCGGTCTTACCACTTTGTACAGGAAGATAGAGGAATACAAAATATAATAATATGACTATCTGATTTCTTTTTTAGGGGTATATGAGCGATTAATCGTTCATATACTGATCTGTAATGTGAAAAAGAAATAGAAGATATGAATATTTGGAAGACTACACTGTTACTTGTTTTATTATTTACTGGTATCACCGTTCATGCACAAAAAGTAAAAATTTCATTGAATAGTGATGGAAATCTGACGATATGGAAAGTGAAAGCTCAGGCAGAAATTGAGCATCCTTCTGATATGATGACTACCCGATATGACACGAGGGATTGGGTCAAAGCAACTGTGCCGGGAACGGTGTTTGGTTCGTATGTATTAGAAGGACTGGAGCCTGATCCGAATTTTGCTGATAATGCGTATAAAGTCGATAAAGCAAAATATGACCGTAACTTCTGGTATCGTACAGAGTTTAATTCGCCGGAGGTGGAAAACGGAGAAAGGGTATGGCTAAATTTTGAAGGGGTTAACCGTAAAGGAGAAATATTTTTTAATGGGACGCGTCTCGGGTTGCTTGATGGATTTATGCATCGGGGGAATTTCGATATAACCGATTTGCTGTCAAAAAACGGTAAGAATGTGCTTGCCGTCCTTGTGCATTGGGTAGGCACTCCGGTTCCCAATTATGCAAGTCCTACTTATATGTCATGTGCCGGCTGGGATTGGATGCCTTATGTTCCCGGTCTTTTGACTGGTATTACTGACGACGTCTATTTGACAAAAACCGGCGAAGTGTCTATCGTCGATCCTTGGATACGTTCGAAAGTTCCTTCTAAAAACAAAGCGGTTTTAAGCTTGCAGTTGGAACTACGGAATCATACAGATATAGAGCAGAAAGGAGTGTTGAAAGGTATCATTCAGCCGGGCAACATTGAATTTACCGAAGATTTGGTAATTGAGGCAGGCAAACAGCGGACTTTTCTTCTGGATGATAGCAAGTTCAGTCAATTTATAATTCAGAATCCTGCTTTGTGGTGGCCTAATGGTTACGGACAGCCGAATCTTTATACCTGCGAACTGACTTATATGGTGAATGGTAAGGCTTCTGATAAACAGAATATTACATTTGGTATTCGTGAATACGGTTCCGAGCTGGTTGACGGTGTGCTTCATCTTAAAATAAATGGTGAACCTGTTTATGTAAAAGGAGGAAACTGGGGAATGAGCGAATATATGTTGCGTTGTCGGGGTGAAGAATATGATCTTAAATTGAAACTTCACAATGAGATGCATTTTAATATGATACGCAATTGGATCGGTTCGGTTACGGATGATGAGTTTTATGAAGCTTGCGATAAATACGGCATTATGGTGTGGGACGACTTCTGGTTAAATTCAAATTCGAATCTTCCGGATGATGTTTTTGCTTTCAATATGAATGCAGTGGAAAAGATCAAGCGTTTGCGTAATCATGCTTGTATTGCAGTGTGGTGTGGTGATAATGAGGGGTATCCGTTACCGCCTCTTAATAAGTGGCTGGAGGAAGACGTTAGAACATACGATGGGGGTGATCGGGCCTATCATGCCAATTCCCATAGTGACGGCCTTTCCGGGAGTGGACCTTGGACTAACTCTCATCCTAACTGGTATTTTACCAAAGCCCCTTATGGATATGGTGCCAATATAACCAAAGGATGGGGATTCCGTACAGAAATAGGTACAGCTGTCTTTACTACTTTCGATAGCTTTAAGAAATTTGTGCCCGAAAAAGATTGGTGGCCACGTAATGAAATGTGGGACAAGCATTTCTTTGGCAATTCGGCGGGGAACGCCAGTCCCGACAAATATTTCTCTACCGTAGAGTTCAATTATGGTAAAGCGAAAGGTATTGAAGATTTTTGCCGGAAAGCTCAATTAGTGAATGTTGAGGTGAATAAAGCGATGTACGAAGGCTTTCAACATCATATTTGGGAAGATGCTTCCGGCATATTGACTTGGATGGGGCAGTCGGCTTATCCTTCATTGGTATGGCAAACCTATGATTATTATTATGACTTGACGGGGGCTTACTGGGGAATCAGAAAGGCGTGTGAACCGGTTCATATTCAGTGGAGTTATGCTGATAATAGTGTAAAAGTGATCAATACCACTTTGAAAGAGCAGAAAGGACTTACGGCTACAGGTAAAGTCCATAATCTGGATGGGAAAGAAATGGGGCGTTATAGCCAGTCTGTAGTTTTGGATGCCGCCGCTAATAAGGATTCCTATTGTTTCCATCTGAATTTTACAACAGACAACCTTGCTTTCGGTAAGAAAGCGGTTGCTTCCTCCATTTCGGCAGATGCCGGAGAGCCAAGTGCCGCGATTGATGCCAGTGATGGCAGTCGTTGGGCGAGTGAACCCCGTGATGAAGAATGGATTTATGTTGATCTGGGTGAACCTACTGAAATAGCCTCTGTCATATTGAACTGGGAGGCTGCTCATGCAAAAGCTTATAAACTGTTGATTTCGGATGATGCAATAAACTGGAAAGAAATTTATATCAATGAGGACTCTAAAGGCGGTGTCGAAGAGATTAAGATAAAACCTGTTTGTACTCGTTATGTGAAAATGCAAGGGTTGAAACAGGCTACTATGTGGGGATATTCACTTTATGAATTTGAATTATATGGTAGAAAAAAGAAGCCAACGGATTTGACTCCTGTGCATTTCATCAAGTTGGAACTGAACGATGAAAACGGGCAACTGCTTTCTGATAACTTTTATTGGCGTTCCAATAAACCGGGAGATTATAAAGCATTGAATAATTTGCCGAAAGCCAAATTGCGCACAACATCAAGCTTAGTGGATAGTAATGGTAAGAAAGTGATTAAAGCAAAGATCGAAAATGTGGGATCATCAGTCGCTTTTGCTGTTCACGTACAGGCTATTCGCTCTTCTGATGGTGAGCGTATATTACCTGCTTTGATGAACGATAATTATTTCACATTGTTGAAAGGAGAGTCTAAAGATATTGAAATAGAATTTGATTCGGATTTGTTGCCTGATGGTAATTATAGTTTAAGTGTGATTCCTTATAATAAATAATATCGGGCGGACATTTCTTTAAATGAGGTAAACACGGTTGTAGCAACATCGGTTTTATGACTTGGTTTTACCAGTCTTTGTGTTTGTCTATGATTTTTCAAATGTAGTCGTGATTCATCATAAACTTTAAGAAAAGTTTATTGATGAATCCGCTACATTAAAATGCCTCATAGAATTGTGAGGATGCCGGCAGTGACGGGAGTATATTATGATAATGCCGCAATGCCTGTCCCTATCAGGTTTGCGTTATTCATACTTTTTATATCCACTTCAATATCTTTCAGGCCGAATAATTGAAGGAGTTCTCTCAGTTTTTCCATAACGAGAATGTTATAGTTTTTATCCTTCCTGTTTTCACTCCAGAAAAGGCTGCCTTCGGCTACCAGGCAAACCTTTCGTATATCCTTATTATAGGATTTCAGTAACATGATAAGCCCCGTAAGTGAGGCGGCAACCAATTGTGCGGATCTGCCATAAATCCATTGTGCTACCTGTACATATACATCCTTGTAGATGTCCGGGTAATTCATAATGGAAGTCAGTTTCTGTGCGTCGAATTTCTCTTCGAACTCTTCCAGCGGAAAGGCTGTTTTCAGTATGTCTCCCAGATACATACCGGATACCGCTTTCTCAAAACGTTGCTTTCCCGGATTACCGGAAATAGCGTCAACGGTATCATCTACCGCAGTCAGAAAGGGCGGATGGAAATTGCCTGATTCCAAATTGACAGGAATCAATCCATGTGCATTGCATGACTGATCCAGTTTTTCAATTTTATCGGCAGGGATAAAAGTTGCCATATTGGTTCCTGTCCCTACGATGAGGCCGATATATGCATCATAACTATTATCTGTGAGACCGGCGAATAAACTGGCTATAGTATCGTTTACTACCTTGATGCCTGTAAACTTAATTTTGTTTCTTTCATTCAGATAGTCGAGTAAAGGTTTTCCGATAAATTCTCCAACCATTTCTTTAATATCTACTCCTTTTGTCCAGCGTAACAGTTTGGCGTCTCCACCCGGTACGGACTCGGCCGGATAAGAAAAACAATAACCGATAGGCATTTCTTCCTCACGTTTGATTCCTATAATCATATCGGCGAGTTCTTTGAATAACTCTTCGCGGGTATATCCGACGGACTTCATAATTGACATGTCTTTTTTCCAGCCATTGTTCGGGTGAACGGTTGGTGTTGCTTTGTCGAAATCTACGATTGCCACCCGATAATTGGTTCCTCCCAGGTCAAGTACCAGTGACTTTCCTTTAATATGGGTTGTTTTTGGAGCAATGAAAGTAGGAATGCATTGTATCTCTGCATTTTCCGTTTTTAACCCTTCTTCTGTTTTATCCCGAAATGAGCATACAATCGCTTTGAGCTGTTCATTATCTAACTTAAAAATGTTTTTTTCCATGACATTGACTTTTTATAGTATAAAATATCCTTGTCTTTGAATAACAACTGAAGGTGGATTTTGCTCGGGAATGCCCAATCTTTATTTGCCTGTATCTATAATTATGTATTTGTTTTTTCAATTAATAAAAACTATATTTGTTTGAAAAATAATTTGATACATGAAAGAGCGGTCTCCAGTTAAAAAGAATATACTAAAATTGATTCCTTTTATAGAGATTATTGCAGGAATCATTTTTCTCTGTTTGGAGATTCATGACTATCGTACTTTGTATTCTATGGCCGAAGCTGATGCAATGTATGGGGGACTTGCTGATTTTTGTAAGTACAAAGAGAATGTATTTTGTCCGGCATTTTTCTGGATAATTGTTATACTGACAGGAATCAGTTATTGGAAAAATAAAAAGTTATATTGGATTTTAACGCAGGCATTGGTGTTTATGGTCTTTTTTAGAGCTATGTTTCCGTTTTATGCCATTTTTATAGAGTTAAATCCAGTAGTCTTTTATATTCTTCCACTTTTGTACTCTACAGTATTCTTTGTGGTAGAAAGAAAGTTATTCAAAATCAAGCAAATAGATTCTGTTGATATTACAGTTAAAACAAAAATCATGGGGATCGGAATAGGTATCTTATGTACTATCATTTATTTCCTGCTCTTTTTGACCGTTTTTTGCTTAATATGATAGCCGTCTATATTTATTTCTCCACAGTAATTCAACTCGACTTTTGCTCTCATGCCCTAACAGATTGTCTG
>ERZ857840.4017-NODE-4017-length-11763-cov-6.282115_pt1 | contig 11763 bp, 9 predicted proteins | sample MGYA00519760_ERZ857840 | MGnify/ENA primary metagenome ERZ857840 (study PRJEB31778, sample SAMEA3449371) | human gut metagenome | biome: human gut; feature: human-associated habitat; material: faeces | place: United Kingdom | collected 2010/2012 ... | reverse complement strand
CCAATCCCACCTTTCTCATGTTTCGCTCAGATGTTCTGTCTATTCTCAACACCGATATACGAGCAGCCGGACATAGTCAGCAGTTGGGCATGTTTCGTCCGGATTTGCATCCTTGATAGCATATTCTGCCCATCGGCAGAAATAGCCGAGCATCGTATCCACTCTGTCTACGATTAAGTTATAAACCCTGTACCAGTCATCATATTCGTCCCACTCATAGTAGGAATACTTCTGTTTCTCTTTATCGGACAGTTTTTCATATTCCTCGGGCGTGAGCCAATAACCTATGGTATCATACTCGTCGATTTCAAATGCTGCGATACTGACCTTGGACGCATACCCGCGGTATCGTGTCGGCTTGTCCTTTTTGACTCGACCTTTTACGGATTTGCCGTAGTTCACAAGGAACATGGAACGGTTGTAAAAATCCTTGTAGGTGTCGATATGTAAGTACGGGTCGTATGGTTCATCGTCTTCATGGGGAAATACCGACCTGACCTCTCTGCTCAGATTCTCCGGTCGACCGCAAGTGTAGCTGACTTCTTCCAGTTCTTCATATGCTTCACGAAGCCAATTTCGTCCCGAAATGACCGGACAGACATCGATATTTCCGTCAGCGCGCTGAAACAGCGGATTCAGATTGTACCACTGATTGCCGACACGAACCTCGGCATAAATTGCATAATAAGTTCCCATTGGTGACTCCTTTATCTTTTATCTGATACCATCTGTGTCAGCAATCCGAGTAAAATTCCTTCATGTCATCTAATCTAAGGCACGAAAGACGGCCATACTCATAGCCACTGCCGCAGTCTATACCGATTGCATTATCACCCTTCCAAATACACCACGGCACTTTGTCGTGAAAGTAGCAGGTAGGTGTGTGACCGAAGATCAGTACATATCCTTCGGGAATCGGTTGTGTTTCATCCCATCGATCCCATATGGCAAATTCACGGCTGTTTTTGTAGTCATAAATGTTCCAGGGGGATTTTATGTAGTTTTCCTCGGGAGAGGCATGGACAAGCTTGTACTTGATTCCGTTGACCTCGACTTCAAGGTTCGTTGGCAGTTGGCGGATGAAATCGAAAATCTCGGCTCGGATATCTTTGCGGTAATGTTTGAGCTGCTCATGCGTAATCATACCACCGTTCCTGTACCAAAGCCTTTTTTCTCGCCGATTCGTGTTTTCCTTTTCTTCAACTGCATCTTTGCAATGACCGATGGCGTTGAGCATCATATATTCATGATTGCCAATCAGCATTTCGGCATTGGGCATTCTCATGATTTGTCTTAATATTTTGATTCCTCCGGCGTACCTATCTATCACATCTCCGAGGACATACAATGTATCATTCGTTTGAAGATTGATTTGAGTCATAATGGATTCAAATCGTTGCAGGTTACCGTGGATGTCGGATAATACATAGGTCATCGTTTCATCTCACTTATTCGTTCCATCGTGTCCGGTGGTTTCATATTTCTAAAAGCATGCATTTCGTATCCTCCGTTTCGAACTTTATTTCGGAATATTTTCAAACCCTGTTGACAAAACTATCGTTGCAATGATATAATATGGTTGTGTCATCACAATGATATAGGGAGGCTTGGTTTTATGAGCACAATTCAATTACTTCACGGAACGGATCACATCATCGAGGTTCCGGATATCAATATCGGTAATCCACACAATGACTACGGAAGAGGCTTTTACTGTACCCGTGTCGAGGAGATGGCCAGAGAATGGGCCTGCAAAAAGAACACGGATGGCTTTGTAAATGTCTACGACTTTGACGAAGGCGGGCTGAAAGTACTGAACCTGCTGAGCGGCAATCATACAGTCCTCAACTGGATTGCCTTGCTTCTTCAGTTCCGTACCTTCAAACTCGATTCCGAGGTTGCGGTTGACGCTCGGGATTATATCATTGAGCATTACTCGGTTGACCTTTCCGGCTACGACATTGTTGTCGGATACCGCGCGGACGATTCCTACTTTCAGTATGCTGAATCCTTTGTGTCCAACACGCTTCCTCTCAGAAGTCTGAACAAGGCGCTTCGTCTCGGCAAACTCGGCGAACAAACCGTTGTTATCTCGCAAAGAGGATTTGAGCGTTTGAAGTTTGTCGATGCATATTCGGTCGATAAGAATGTCTATTATCCCAAATTCCTGGATAGAGACACCAAGGCGAGAGATACTTATCGTAAAGAAATCAAGAAAACCAAATCGTATCGGGATGATATCTTTGTACTTGACATCTTGAGAGAGGAGATGAGTAATGATGACCCACGCATACAACGAATCCTATTTGAGTAATGCAAAGGATCGTCTGTCCTCATTCTTCGATTATGCTATCAATGACTGCAAGATTAAGCCGGATTGGATTACCGTACTTTTTATCAACACAGGCTATGCCGAGCAATTTGAGCGCGGCAATCCTGCATATGTTGTAGGTATGTCCGGTGTTGAACTTGCCCGTGCGGTTATCCTGAAAGCATACGGCAGAAAAGAACTTCCGAAGCCTACAAACTCTGAGGAATGCTCTCCCGAGTATTGGGCAGGTTGGGCGCTTGCAGAATATCAATGGTACTGCGGCCGCAGGTTCAAAGATATCTTCGAGCGAATTCCTTTGACTAAGATTATCGGAATGTATTCGGTCTATCATGAGATGGATATCACGAACTTCATTGATACGATGGAAGAGTTCTACAAGGCTGCCGAAGGCGATTCCAATCTGAAACGCATTCGGGAAAGCAGAGGCTTATCTCAGTCAGAACTTGCGGAACAATCGGGCATCAAAGTCCGAAACATTCAAATGTATGAGCAGAGAGTCAACAACATTGATAAGGCACAGGTACAAACACTTTACAAGCTATCCCGTGTTCTTGGTTGCGATATCGAAGACCTGCTTGAAAATCCTATGATGTAACTCCGGTTGTGCACCTGCTTCGGCAGGTGCATTTTCTATACCTAAATACGCCTTAAGCAAGGGCAGGTTTTCGGGAATCACGCAGTATTTAAGAAATCCCACGGTCATATCTTCAATCGTTGTCCCGAGGTTCTTGAACAGTTAGGCTGCCTTATTATAACCAAATGTCCTGCCTGCAACGAAAAGCTATACATATCTTCTCTTAAGTGCCAAAAATGTGGGTTGGAATTAAAAAACGATTTTGAGATAAGCAAGTATGATTTGCTTGATAAGGAACAACTGAATTTCTTAGAGACATTTTTAGCTTGTGAGGGCAATCTTAAGGAACTGCAAAATCGTATGAATATATCCTATCCTTTAGCTAAAAAGAAACTCTTTGAATTGTTAGCGGCACTGCAAATAAAAGAAAGAAATAATACCGAGGTAGTAAATATGGAAAATACTTTAATATGTAACAACGGTCACACGGCAGCCGACATAATAAGAAATAAATTAATTGAAAACGGTGGATGTGCGACATATTATACTTATGACGGTACAGAACACCGGGTATATGCAATAAAAAACGGAACTGAATTTGCAACTGACGCACTGCCCGTTAATATAACATACAGCTTTGAGATATTTAATTGCGTTTCTGACGCTATAAAAGCAAACGGCGGCAAGGCAAGAAAAGGAATGGCACGGGGAAATAGGGTTGGTGATGTGAATTTTGACGAAAAAACTGTTTCAGGTTATTTGGCAATTCATTTTTTCGGAAAACACTATGGAGAAACTTCTGTTGACCCAAGCTTTTTTCTGTTCGGAATTATGGAATGGGCTAAAATAATAGACAATAATCGCGGTTATGTTGAATTTGAAGATTGGTATAAGGAAGAATTAGAAAAACAATGCATATAATAATTGGCTTTTTGTATGGACTATTTAAAGAATTGTTATATCCCAAAAGGCGTAAATAAAAAATATTAAAATCGATATTTACTCTGCAGGTCAACGCATGAGAATATCCGAAAGACAGGATAAGCATATCCGCCCGCTGACAGAGCAGTCTGTCAGCGGGCGGATATATTATACTGTGCGGCTATTCTTCAATGGCGGCTTTTTTACGGTTTGCGGCGATAATTCTTGAATAATCAGCAAATTTCTTTTCGCGCGCGTATGTGTAAAGACCGTTTACCTCCTGCTCTACATCGTAAAGCTGTGTATAGCAAAAGCCCATAATATTGGGAGCATTTAAAAGAGCGGCGGTCAGCCCCTCATAGCGGGTGAAAAATTCCTCCTCGGTTGCAGGTGCGTCACCGTAGCCCCAGGAGTTGTCGGCGGCGCTGCCGCGGTTGCTTTCGGGAATCCACTTAATTCCGCCGAATTCACTTAAAAAGAACGGCAGCTGCGGAATATATACCTGTTTATCCTTAAAGAACAAATTAAAGCTTTTTTCCTCGCCGTTATAGCCGGTATAGGATTTACCGAAGCTTTCGGGGCTTTGGTCATAATCGTGCTGGTCGTAAATATCGGTTATTTCGTGTAATAATCCCGAAACGTCGATAACAGGTCGCGTGGGGTCAAGGCGTTTTGTTTCGTCATAAACAGCCCTTAATATTCGGTGCGCCGCCTGACTTGTCTGATCCCAGGTTTCGTTAAACGGGCACCAGCCGATTATTGCCGGGTGGTTGAAATCACGCTCAACAGTTTCGCTCCATTCGGGCAGGAAGTTTAAAAGTGAGCTTTCTCTGTTAATATCCAACCCCCAGTTGGCGTGCTCGCCCCACACAAGGTAGCCGGCTTTATCGCAGTGATAAAGAAAACGCGGCTCAAACATTTTTTCGTGCAGTCTTGCGCCGTTAAAACCTAATTGCATTGACAGCTCAATATCGCGCTTTAAAGCCTCATCGTTTGGCGCAGTGTAAATTCCGTCGGGGTAAAAGCCTTGGTCGAGAACGGTGCGCTGGAATACGCTTTTGCCGTTAATAAGCACCTTAAAGCCGTCAATCCGCACCTCGCGCAAGCCCGCATAGCTTGACAAAATATCGGTGCCGCCGTCAGTTTCAAGCGTGAATTTCAGGTCGTAAAGATTTCCGCAACCTAAATCCCACAAATGCTTTTCTGCAAGAGGTAGGGTAAATCTTGCATATCTGCCCTTAATCTCTTTTGTAGCGCTGCCTACCACTCTGCCGTCAAAAAATGCTTCGGCGGTAAGCCTGCCGCCGCGGGTAACGTTAAGCTCAATATCAAACGAGCCGTTTTCAATATCAGGGTAATATTTTGCGGTCTTTATGTAGCCTGAGGGTACAAATTCAAGCCATACCGTTTGCCAAATTCCGGTCGTGCGGGTGTAATCGCAGCCGCTTGAATAAAACAGTCCTGCCTGTTTTCCCTTGGGCTGGTCACCACTGCGTACATTATCCCTTGCGTTGACGGTCAGGTCATTTTCGCCGATCTTCAATAAATCGGTAATATCAAGCACAAACGAACTGTACCCGCCGAAGTGACAGCCGGCTTTATTGCCGTTTACATATACGGTGCAGGCATAATCTACCGCGCCGAAATGCAGTAAAACGCGGTTTTCAAGCTGCTCCTTTGTAATGCTTATTGTGCGCTTGTACCATACTGCCGGAATAAAATCCTTATAATTTATTCCTGAAAGCTTGCTTTCAGGGCAAAACGGTACGGTTATTTTTTTGGAGTATTCGCTTGCCTTTTCGGGCTTGTAAAGCCCTCTTTCCTCACCGGAAACACCGAAATCAAATTCAAACAGCCATTCGCCGTTGAGATTTTGCCAGTTTTCTCTTTTCATTATAGGCTGTGGGTGCTCGGGGCGCGGGATAATATTTGTGCTCATAATATTTGCTCCTTTTGCTTGAAATTAAGTTTTCTTTATTGTATAATATCATTGCGAAAGACGTTTTTAAATAGGGATTTTGCGCACAAAAGTGAGGATTTTAAGCATATGGAGAAAATCTTTTTAATACCGCCGTCGGATATGAGCGATAAGCTTCCGTTCAGACTTACTCTTGCCGGAATAACCTGCCCCGACGCGGACTATAAAATATACCGCGAATGTTCTGAGCTTTATGTTATAGAGTATGTTGAAAAGGGTGCGGGAACGGTTATATGCGGAGGTGAAAGCTACCGTATAGAAAAGGGGGACGCGTATATACTTCCTGCCGGTTTTGAGCACCGTTATTATTCCGATAAAAAGGAGCCGTGGAAGAAAAAATGGATGAACGTATCAGGCGAGCTTTGCGAAAGGCTTACGGAGATATACGGAATTGACAAGCGGGTACATTTTCCGAAAACCGATATAGGCGGTTTATTTGACGAGCTGTTTGATTATCTTGCAAAGCACCCTGCCGATAACGAAATAAACAGCTATTCCGCAATTATTTTTCACCGTATGATACAGCGCTTAGCCGAAAATTCCGAAAAAAAACACACGGGCACTGCCGAAAATGTTAAAAGCTTTATTGACGGCAATATTTACAGAAAAATAAACGCGGAGCTTGTAGCCGAAAAATTCGGCTTTTCAGTTTCACAACTCGGCAGACTTTTTAAGCGGGAATACGGGGCTACAGTTTATAACTATATTCTTGAGCAAAAAATAGCTGCGGCTGAAAAATTACTTCAAAATTCCTCACTTACGGTAAAGCAAATTGCTGATATGCTGAATTTTACCGATGAGCACTATTTTTGCAATGTTTTCAAGAAAAAGCGCGGAGTAACACCCGGCAGAATAAGAAAATAAAATAATCCCCCGACAGACTGTATACTTTTTGGCAATCTGTCGGGGGATATTGATTTATTTACCGCCGCACGGAGCTTTGCACGGTTCGAAAAGCTCTTGCGGCCCGCAGCGGAAATATTATCCGGGAATCCGGATAAATCCAGATGTGCGGACAAATCCGAATAAAACCTTGCTTTCGGTTCTGATGTAAAAAGTGTTATGTCCTGTATTATTTCCTGACGATAGATAACAGCCGACCCCATTTCGTTGGTTTATTTGCAACTTAATTAATGCCTGCTGAACAATTCAAAAGCACCTTAACCCGAGCATGTTGGTGTAAACTTTTGAATTGTTCAGGTGCAAGGTTTTTGCGCAATTTTGCGAAAAAACCTTGCACTTTAAAAAGAATCACATTTTGATTCTTTTTAAAATCAGGCGACAATCAATGGATACTGACGGTCAAAACAAAGGTTTTGACCCATAAAATCGAGATTTTAACTCGATTTTATATAATTGCATTTGCTAATGCAATTATTCAGTAGACATTAATTATACGACATTCAGCCGGCTGTTTCTATACTTTTAGAGTGATAAAGAAAAATTATCAGCCCTGTTTTTCCTTTATCTATGCGCCTTTCGGCGTTTTGCTCAGGGCCGGATTACTTTAAATACGGAGTGAGGACAAATGAAAAATTAAATTCTTTCTCATCAATACGGTATTCTTCTTTCAACTCAGGACCGCACGAGTTTGAGCCTACACCGCTTTGGGCATAATCGAGGCAGAAAACGGTATATTCACTTTTTTCAAGCTGATAATTATGTGTTTTCTGTGTAAGCTCCTCCTGTGTGTAATGCGAAAGATTAAAAGCAAGCGTTTTATTAAGCTTTTCGACCTTCAACCCTAAAACGGAATTTTCCAACGTGATTTCGCGGCAGCCGTGTCTGCTGCCGTTTTCCTGCGGCTTTATGTAGTCCTCAAACATTTCGTCTGCGGTTGTGTTAAAACGGCCTGTCCAGCAGGAATGGTGCTTATCGGAATAATTTTCGTAAGGGCCGCGGCCGTAATAAGAGACATTGTCCATATCTTCAGACAGGAAAAAACGCAGACCGAAGCGCGGCAGGAAGGGTACAGCAGGATTTTTACATATGTTTACAGAGGCAAAAATACGCCCGTCTGCATCTATCCTCCATTCGGTATTAAGGTCGAGCAGGCGCTGAAGATATATTGCCCCTACCGAAAGCTTAGCCTTAATGACGACAGCGTTTTCGGTTTTTCTCACCGTGACATCATATGTTCTGGTAAGCGTACGGTCATATCCGGCTTTTTTCCATTCGTTGCAGATATAACGGTCATTATCGGTCGGCGCGCGCCAAATATTATACTCAGTCGGTCGGTGTATGATTGGCATATTAAATGCAACAAGCTTATCAAAAACTCCCGTGAGCTTATTGAAAACATACCTGAAGTTATTACCGATTACAGTTATTTCTTTTTCGGCTTCGTTTAGTGTGAGCCTGCCGGCAGCAGGTTCCCAGACTTTGGGCTTTTCCGGCGAAATTTCAATTTGATCAAAGCCCAATACATGATCTGCAGGAACGAATGCACTGCTGTTTAAGCGGTAATATGTAAATTTGATAAGCAAATGTCCGTCCGGCAGACCTTCGGGTACTTTAAAATCAAGAACAGCAGTCTCGTGCGGCGCGACAGAGGGCATATCGGTTCCTTTGATTGTTCCGCCGGCGCATACGGCGCCGTCACAGGTGATTTCCCAAACGATATATAACTCGTCTTTAAGATTCGTAAAGTCCAGCATATTACGCAGATAAAATTTATGCTTATTCATGGACATCCTGGCAGGACGAATTATATTTTTGTATTCAAGCAGTCCTGTGTGCGGTCGGCGGTCGGGATAAACCAAACCGTCAAGACAAAAGTTGCCGTCATGCGGGAATTCACCCGAATCGCCGCCATAGCGGTAGATATCGCGATTGTCGGCAGTTTTTCCGTCATATACCGCATGGTCACACCATTCCCATATAAATCCGCCGCAAAGGTTATCATATTTCATAGTAAGACCATAATAATCTTCAATGTCACCCGGACCGTTGCCCATTGCGTGACTGTATTCACAGATTACAAACGGCTTGCGCGGCGCTTTGCCGTGAATATAGTAATCTTTCCAATGATCTCCCTTTTCATAGTTGTATATAAGAACATCAAGACCGCTTCCGTCACGGCAGTAGTTTTCGATTTGCGAGATGGGGGGATACATGCGGCTGACGGTGTCGAGATTTGAACGGTCGGGTGTGTAGCCGTCTAAAATAACATAATCACTTTCGTAGTGGGTAAGGCGCGTGGGATCGGCATTTTTTATGTACGCAAGAGCTGCCTCGGCGTTTATGCCGTAACCGGATTCATTACCTATCGACCACATTATAACAGAGGAGCGGTTTTTATCCCTCTCATAAAGCAGCCTTACGCGGTCAACCCATGCCGCGGTGAACTGTTTGTCCATAGCAAGGGCGGAGAAAAAATTATCACGCCCATACAGCATACAGGTACCGTTTGCCTCAAGGTCGGCCTCATCTATAACGTAGAAACCGTAACGGTCGCAAAGCTCTGTGAAATAGGGGGAATTTGGGTAATGACTTGTTCGTATAGCATTGATATTGTGCTGTTTCATAAGCTTTAAATCGCGTATGATATGCTCACGGGTAACGGCAGGTCCGTTTATCGGACAAGAATCGTGGCGATTGACGCCGCGGAATACAATATGATGACCGTTAAGCAGTAACACTCCGTTGTCCGTTGTTTTAATTTCCCGAAGTCCTATAATGCAGGGAATTAATTCTTGGCTTGTATCAAGAATTAAGGTGTATAAATACGGTGTTTCTGCGTTCCACAAAAGCGGATTTTCCACAACGGCGAAAAAATTTTCCTTGTCGGTTTTTCCCTCGGCAACAATATTTCCGTTAGGGGCTATGAGCTTATATTTTACCGTAAGCGCACTGTTTGTTTTTACAAGTTTTACTGTAACCTCTGCCGATACAGCGCCGTCTTTTAAAGCGGTGGTTACGGTGAAATCGCGTATATGCTCTTTTGGACGCTTAAGGATATAAACATCTCTGAATATACCGGACATACGGAATTTATCCTGATCCTCCAAATAACTGCCGTCGCACCATTTTAGAACCAAAACCGCCAGTGTGTTTGTGCCGGTTTGGATATAATCGGTAATATCCCATTCGCTTGTGGCATGCGAGACTTGACTATAGCCTGCAAATTTACCGTTTATCCATACATAAAAGCAGGAATCAACCCCCTCAAAGTTGAGATATTTTCTGAATCCGTCGTTTTTATCGGCATTGAAGGTTTGAATATAGGCGCCGCAGGGATTATCGTGCGGAATATACGGCGGATCATAAGGGAACGGATAACGGTTGTTGGTATATTGATGCCTGTCGTAGCCCTGTGTCTGCCAAACCGACGGTACTTTAATATCAGAAAAGGCACTGCTGTCAAAATCATCGCTGTAAAAGTTTTCTTTCAAGTCATAAATACTTTTAAAGTATGCAAACTTCCAATTGCCGTTTAAAAATTCTATTCTGTCCGATGTAAGCCGAGGCTCTTCGGAAAGCGCAGCAGCGGTTGTTCCGCAGGGAATATAGTAAGCACGCGCGGGCAAAGTACCTATGTGCATAGTGTGAGGATCTTCATAATATTTTTTTACTATCATAGCAATCTCCGTTCTGCTTTTGATTTTAAGTTATAAGCAGCTGTTATAAGGTATAAGGTAATAAAAGGCATAAGCTTTTGTCTTATGCCTTTTAAAGTGTTAAAGATAAATTATTTCGAAATAAGTGCTTTTACAGAACTGCGTTCAATAATGTGACCGTCGAATAAATAACTTGATTCAACCGATTCGCCGGCAATTTGCTTAGAAATAAGCTCTATTGCTTTGTTGCCCATAGCTGTGAAATCCTGCGCTACGCTTGTAAGAGGAACCTGCAAATGATCACACAAATAAAGGTTATCGAACCCTACAACCGAAAGATCATCAGGTATAGATATTCCGAGCGTCGAAGCCTGCTGTTGAACATACGCAGCAATCAGATCAAACGCGCAGAAAATTGCGGTGGGTTTTTCCGCAAGCGACATTAAATGTTCAAGCTGCTTGTGTATAATGCTGTGAACTTCAGAACTGTTCTCAGACATCATATTCTGCGGCAGAGAATCTTTATCTATTTCAAGGAAGTAATCTGCGCAGGGGGTAATGTTATTATCAATAAGCGCGTTTAAATATCCTTTAAAACGGAGCTTTTCATTTTCGTCCTTGAAATTATGTGTATAAAATGAGATTCGGGTATGACCCTTATTTATGAGGTATTGCGCCATTTTATATGCACACCTGTAGTTATCCGTTTTAATACATGGGATATAGTTATACGGTATGGTTTTGTCAACAGCCACAAGCGGAGTCCCATTCAGAAAAAAATGTGAATAATACGAAACATTTTCATAGCTTTCTATGGGGTAGCATATTATACCGGCAAGCGGCATAGCAGCCAGCTGTTTTAAGATTTCGCGTTCTTTTTTAAGGCTTTTTTCGGAGTTGAATATTGAAATAACATAGCCCTTCTTTTGAGCGGCATGCTGCATGGCAAAAAGCATTTGGGGTATGGTGCCGCTTGAGACGGGGGTTACGAAGGCTATGTTATTGGATGAGGGAGAAAACGATCCCTTATTCGGTGACAAAACAGGCTTCAAATCAGATACGAACGAGCCTTTACTGCGATAGCGTATTATATAACCGTTGCGTGCCAGTTCCTGAAGGGCGCGTGAAACAGTTATACGGCTTACACCGTAATTGTCTATCATTTCAAATTCTGTCGGAAGCTTGTCACCCGGTTTAAGCCGATTGTTTTTTATGTCATTAATTATATCATCATAAATTGTTTGATATAGAGGATGATAAGCTTTACTCATTAGGTCCACCTACTTAATATAATTATATGAAAAATCGCTTTAATATAATTATATCATTTATAGCAAAAAAGTCAATAAGGCATTAATTATAGGTTTGCCATAGATTGTAGGTTTGTCAATGATGTGTT
>ERZ857840.4011-NODE-4011-length-11769-cov-7.154857_pt1 | contig 11769 bp, 10 predicted proteins | sample MGYA00519760_ERZ857840 | MGnify/ENA primary metagenome ERZ857840 (study PRJEB31778, sample SAMEA3449371) | human gut metagenome | biome: human gut; feature: human-associated habitat; material: faeces | place: United Kingdom | collected 2010/2012 ... | reverse complement strand
CCTCCTCCTTTCCACGACACTGCCTGCTTTTTGTTTGCGCATTTTTCCGTGAAATGCAAGAAAGCGCCGGGCGGAAGAACCCCCCTGCCGCCCGGTCTCCTGTACACAAAAACCGCCCCGGCTTCCATCACGGAAACCGGGGCGGTTCGTTTGCTTTATGGGTACTTTTTTCAGGCGCTCGCGCAAAACCTTGCGAGGGGTCTTTTGGTAAGCCCCGCGGATGCGGGGAAAAGAACATCGTCCGAAAAGCAAGTTTCGAGCCGCAAGGATCACCCCCGCGTATGCGGGGAAAAAACTAAAAAGATCCCGTAGCACCGTGCCTCCCGTTGCTATTGTACCGCTGTTTCCTTCAGTTTGCAATAAACCTGTTGTATCAGACGGCAGTCCGGCAGAGCGCGATGCTCCACTTTTTCTGCCAGCTGAAAATGCTGTGGCAGCGCCTGCAGGTCCGGCCGGATCATGCCCGGCATCTCGTCCCTCTCAGTTTCCTCCGCGCATAACGGTCATCAGCCCAAGGCCATAGGCCTTGCCGCGCCCCATGCCCTGACACAGCAGTGCCCGGAACTGCTCTGCATCGGTCACCTGCAAAACGCCCTCATAGGTCACTGCCAACAGGGTCACCGGCCGGGTGCCGTGCTTGGCAAAATGTTGCCACTGCACCCGGGTCACGGTAAATCCCTCGTCCTGCAGGGCAAAGCCGTGCTTTGCAGCGCGCTCCAACAGCCACTGCTTCTGGTACTGTGTTGTGCAGTGTGCGGCCACGGTCCCCCGCGCTGCGGGGTTTTGGGGGTCTTTGCAGCTTTTGGTGGGGTTTGCAGTCAGCCGGAACTGCCAGCAGCTGCCCGGCTCCACCCGCTGCAAAAGCGGGTCGTAGCTGCGGGTCTCTGCAGCCGCTCCGGTGCCAAACTGCTCCACCACGCCGGACAGCTCCGGTGCATCCTCGCTGAGCAGCAGCAGATACAGCCGCTCTCCCAGACGATCCAACCGCCACAGCCTGCGGCGGCGCTCCCCTGCAAAAGCGCTTTCCACTGCGCCATGCAGTTTTTGCGGTGCCGCCAGCGCAGCCATGGTGCTGCGGCGGGTGAGATCGAGTTCTACCCGTGATAAATACATTTTCTCGCCCCCTTTTTTACAATTCCCGGAACGGATCGTGCTCCGTAGTCTCCGGGCTGTCCGGCATCTTCTGCCATAGTTCCCGTACCGAGCGGTAGCCGTACTGCCGATGATGCGGGTCAAAGCTCACCGGCACATCCCGCTGCGGAGCCGTGCCCGGCTCCAGCGGATCGGCGTCCAATAGGATCCGGCTCTGCCGTCCCGGGCACAGGGGCGGTTCCGCTTGCAACACCTCCTGCAAGCTGCCCGGGCGTACGCCCAGACAGAGCGGCAGGGTAGGCGGACAGCAGCGGCGGCCGAGATACAGCGGGAATGCCGGGTGCAGCAGTGCCTGCTGCAGCTGCTGCAAAAGGGCGGTGTCGGTGCTTTCGATCCCGGCCAGAAACACGGCATCCTGCAAATAATGGCGGTAGGTCACATAAGAGGTCTTTTCGTCCTGCGTCTTTGCCGTGTGGTAGTCCACCAGCAGCTGCCCTTCCCGCTCCACGCGGACGCCGAACCGCAGCCCGATCAGCTGGGTCAGCGCTTCGCTCTCGTCCCGCCGCAACCCCAGAGCTGCCGCCAACAGGCCGACCACGCCGCTCTTGGTGGGTTCCCGGCCCGTCTTGCGGGTCTCAAATTTAGAGTCTGCGCCCCACGCCTGCAAAGGTGCTGCCAGCCGAAGCAACAGCGTTGCCATTACCCCACCTCATTTCCGGCAAGCGCATCCCGGACAGCCTTTTCCAGTGCGTCCAGCATCGCCTTTGCCGTCTGCGCCGGAGCCAGTTCCTCCAGCCCGCTGCCCACGGTAAAGCTTTGCGCCGGAGCCTCGGCAAAGCTGCTGTACATCTGCTGCGCATACTGTGCCAGTGCCGCCTTGGAAGGTGCGGCGTAACCCTGCGCACTGCGGGGCACGGCACGCTCGAATGCGCCGCACAGGTTCACCGGCTGATCCTCCCGCAGGGTCACATATACCGCGTCCGGCAGAGTGCGGTTTGCAAAGGTGTTCTGTTTGCCGGTGGGCATGGAGAAGAGGAACGCCTCGCCAAAGGCCCGCACCATCTCCGCTGCCTGCGCTGCACCCAGCTGCCCGGCCAGCTCCATCACGTTCACTGTGGCATAGCGGTACAAGGTGGAGGAGTTGTACTCCACCGTGCCCAGATGGCTTGCACCGGCGTTGTCCTCTGCCTGACAGTCATCCACGGCGGTAAAGTAATCGTACTCGTTCTGCACAGCATGGGTGGAGATGCTGTGCGCCACCTGCGCAGCGGCGTCATAGTTCAGAGAAGGGTCATCTGCCACCATGCGGCCAAACAGCGCCATGTCCATCGAGGGCGCCGCTTTCAGGGCATCCCGATACTGCTTTTTATCCGCAGAGCCCTCCACAGCCAGCTCTGCCAACGCCTTTGCCTGCGCAACGCTCATGAAGAACAGTGCCTTGGTGCCCTTATCGTCGCTCTTGATGCCCGCATTCTCCAGCGCTTTCTTTGCCAGCTTGTCCGCATCCAGTTCCGGGGCCAGTGCAAGGATCTGCGCCTTCACCAGTTCTGCGGCCTTTTTGGTGCGCTTGCCCACGTCCAGCTGAGCATTCTCCGCAAAGGCTGCGCGCATGGCATGCTTCCATGCCTGCGAGGATACCCGGGCACGGGTCACACCGCCGTACACGGCTGTTTTGGGGCTGCCGGTATCGTCCCGGTTGATGCAGCTGGGCGGGACGGTCTGCAAAATGTGGAAATCAACATACAGGCGCTTCTTCATGGTCAATTCTCCTTTTCTTTCTCTTCCGGTGCAGGCTTCGTGTCGCGGTACAGGTCCTGTCCCCACCGCAGACGGACATTGGCGGGAATCTGTGCATATCGCGGGTCGGTGCATTGCAATTCATACAGGTCTGCCGCAAGCTGCGGATAGTCCAGCGGGATGCCGCCATCCTTTGCCGCACTCAACAACTGGATCATGCCCCGCAGATGGTGGCTGATCTCTGTAATTTCTTCTGCGGTGGCCAGCGCATTGAACCGCCGGAGCACACTGGCCTCGGTCCAGTCCTGTCCGGCACTGTTCCGCTCTGCCAGCTGCCGCACCGCACGCCCCAGCGTGTTGCCGGGGCAGTTCATGGGGCGGTCATTCCCCTGCTGATGCACAGCATACAGAGTCAGGGCAAGGTAGACCGCCCACTCTGCCGCCGAGGGAGCACTGCGGCCCTGAAAGCTTTCCGGCATTTCCAGCAAAAAGCATCCCCACAGCTCCGGCAGCTCGCCGGGTGCGTGGCCGATACCCCGCCGCAGCTTTGCCAGTTCTGCCCGCCGCTGGTTGTCCGGCAGAGCCTGAAGCCTGTGCAGCTGCTGCGCCGCATACAGTTTGACATCCTGTGTTTTCATACAATTCCCCCTTTATGGTTCTGTTTTGGGATAGATTTCCCAAAGCCTTGTGCGGAAATGATTATAGGCCTTTGGCGCGGTATACAGGATGGTGTGCTCGGTCTTTTTATCCTTATCCACCACAATGCGGCGTCCCTTTAGGGCGGCATTTCCGGCCTCCATCACCATCTGCTTTCCCAGCTTTTCCGCGATGCTGCGTGCCTGCGCCTGCCAGCGCAGCACTGCCTCATCCGGGTCGTCCTGCTCCGGGTCTACTGCCTGCAGCCACTGCCGGAAGGGCTGGTCCACCGCAAAGTAGAATTGTGCACGAACCGCGCCGCCTGCATTTTCATTCCGGTCACCGGCGGCAATTGCCAGTTCCTGCGCAAAACGCCCGATCAGCGCCGCTGTCTGTTCACAGCGCTCGATTTCTCTGACGATCCGGCTCTGCCATGGGCGCCCTATCTCATCTAAAATCCCTGCCTGAAAGGTCAGGCTGTCGCTGAAAGAATCATTTACAAAGAAGTCCTTATCGCCATATTGGACACCGGAGATACGGAAATGTACCTTTCTGCGGGGATCCAGAAGTTTCAATCTCTTTTCCTGCAACTTTTCGATCCAGCATACAACGCCCGGGCGATGCCCGCTGTCCTGACAAAAAACCGCCGGGAACTCCCGCCAGAATTGTTTGGCCGGGTCATGACGGCAGGGCACAAACACCACCGGTTCATTTTTCTTGATTGGCATCGTGCGCCAGATGGTCATCTGTTCGGCAAAGACGTTTTCTCTGGGGAAGAAATCTCCTCCCAGCAGACAGAACCCATCCACATTCTCCCCTGTCCTGTGCAGCAACAGCCTTCTGGATTGCAGGGTGAGCAGCTGTGCCGGGTTATCCGGGCAGCAAATTTCTGTCCGTTCCGCGCTCTTTGGTGCTTCCAATTCCCAACAGGGCTTGCTTTCGCCCCAGCATTCCCGGCCGTCGCGCAGCAGCGTCAGGTTCAGCATCAGGGTCTCGTACAGATTATCGCCCTGTGCCTGAATAAAACCGATCTTGCCCAGCCACCCGGCTCCTACGGACGGAAGTCCCTTTCCTTTTGGCTTCGCGGAGGTGTCATCATAGCCGTTCACGCATAGCAGCCACCGCGCCGCCTGCGGATAGCTCAGCTGCTCCTTGCTCTGCCCCGCATACAGCGGAAAGAGCCGGAGTTTATTGCTGCTTTCCGACATTTCACCGTTGAGTTTGGCCGCGCCGTATTCCGTGCCGATCTTTGCCTGCGGCACCTGCCAGAAGGGGTGTGTCGGGTGGAACAGCCAGAAGCGGTCCTTCCACTGCTCCAGATAATCCCGGACAGGCTCTGCCGGGAAATGCCCAAGCTGCCACAGCGCGCTCCAGCGCTCCAGTGCATCATCGCTCTGCATCAGCGGGCGGGACTCTCCCTTTGCATCCACCCGGGAGAACACGGTGAACAGCACCGCCAGCAGCAGCCGCAGCACGGCGGCGTTCTGGGTGGGCATCTCGCCTGCAAGGTCCGCATAATCCTGCGCCGACACCAGCGCCTCGGTCAGGGACACCTCCCGCACCGTGTTGTCCCGCAGCCGCACCCGTATCCACGGTTCAGTCAGCAGGTTGAATTCAATTTCCTTCATCCGTCTCCTCCTTTTGGTAATACAGGCCGTTTTCACGGTCATAACAAAGTTCCATGCCCGCAAGCCGGGCAGTCAGATTTTCATCCAGCAGCAGAACCAGTTCTCCGTGCAGCAGCGGCGACAGCTGCCACGCCGCAAGGCGGCTGCGGTTGTCCGCTTCCAACTCCCGGATGACCCCGTCCACCTTCCACGCCTTGCCGAACACCGCCGGGAGCCGCAGCTTCTGCCGGGCGATCTTCAGTGCCGTTTCCGGTGGGGGCGGGCTGTCGGCAGCTACGGCACTGCCGCCCTCCTGCCACGGCAGAAAGTGGATGCTGCCGTCTGCCCGGCACTGCATTACCAGCACCTCTACCGAGGGGTCGCCGTCCCGCACTGCCGCCCGGGCTGCCGGGTCGGAGCGGGCGCCTTCGTTCTGCATCCAGTCGTCCAGCGTGTTCAGCTGCGCCAGCCGGTGCGTTTCCGGCTGCGGCACAAGGTATGCTTCGGCGCGTGCTTTCTTTTTCTCCTGTGTCTGCTCATATACGCAGCGCATTTCCTCGCCCTGCGCCCCGCCGGGAGCTTCCCGCTCCCAGCCGTAGACCCGCTGCACCAACGGAGAGATCTCCTCCGGCAACCGGATGCTCCGGGGCAGAAATTTCCGGGTGCGCCAGAGCAGCCACTGTCCATATACCGCCTCGCTGCCCGCGTCAAAGGCATCCTCCCCGGTGTCCAGCACCGCGCAGCAGGCCTGCTGCAACGGAGCGGGGCGGCTGCGGCGGTGACGGTGCAGCCGCCCGATACGCTGCAGCAGCAGATCCATGGGGCAAAGCTCTGTGACAAGAACGTCCAGATCAATGTCCAGCGACTGCTCCATCACCTGCGTACCCATCACGATCAGGTCGTTCCGGCACTCCGGTGCAGAGCCCTTGCCGATGCGTGCCATCAGCCGGTTTTCCCGCGCCGCGCGGTCCGGCATCAGGAACTGCGCATGGAACAGCTGCACCTCTTTGTCCGGCAGGCTTTCCCGCAGCAGCTGCGCGATCTTCTGCGCTTTTTTGACCGTGTTTACGATCACTCCTGCGCAGCCGCCCTCGGCCAGCTTCCGGCGCAGCAGCGCGGGCAGCTCCGGCTCTGTGAGCGTAGTTAGCTGCACCGTTTGACCGGGTGCAGCCGATGAGATGGCCGTCTGCTTTACCTCTGCGCCATCCGTCCATGTCAGCAGCGGATAGCCGCAGCTGGTTTTCCACGGAGCGTCCGTGGCGGCCTTTTTCTGCTGGTAGGCCTCGACCAGCTCTGTGCGCCGCCGGGCGGGCAGGGTGGCCGAAAGCAGAATGACCGGCACCTTGTACCAGCCCAGCCATTCCAGTGCGCGGTCCAGATAGCAGTTCATGTAGGTATCGTAGGCGTGGCACTCATCAATAATGACCACCTTGCCCGCAAGCCCCAGATGCCGCAGCATAACGTGCTTCTGGGCAAGTGCCGCCAGCAGCAGCTGATCCACTGTGCTAATCACGAAGTTTGCCAGCAGTGCCTGCTTGTTTCCCCGAAACCACTGGTGTACCTGCACCTGATGCTCTTCCTGCGCGTCCTCCTCCAGCTGCACCCCGCGCCCCTGCAGCTGCAGATAGCACTCGTCCAGTTCCGCCATGCCGTGCGCCAACTTTATAGCCTGCGGCAGCGTCTCCTCAGACTGCGTGTCTGCCCAGCCAAGCAGCCGGGGAAAGATGCCGTTTGCCGTGGCCTGTGTGGGCAGCCCGAAAAAGACACCGCCCAGCCCGAACCGGCTGGCCATGATCTCCGCAGCGGCCAGCGCCGCCTCGGTTTTGCCCACGCCCATCTGTGCTTCCAAAATCAGAATGCCCGGTTCCGCTGCGGTATCCACAGCCTCCAGAACAGCCCTCTGCACCGCATTGGGCGCAAAGCCGAACCGCACCGCAAACTCCTGCGGGTCTGCGATGCCCGGCTGTGCCTCCCACGGAAAGGGCAGGGCCAGCTTTTCCCAAGCCCTGTCCACCCGCGCCGGGTAATCCTCCATGCTGCCCAGCTCCTCTACCGGGATCAGGGGGAAGTATTCCGTATTGCTGGCGATCCAGTCTGCCATGATCAGAAGTCCGGTCAGAAGCACTTCCTCCTGCGGGTCCAGGTCGTACAGTTCCGCCGTATCATCAAAGCCGCAGTCCTGCAAAACAGTCATGAGCAGTTCTGTCCAGAAGCCCTGCCAGACCTTTTCCTGCCCCTTGGGGTAGTAGTTGCTCTCCCAGCACTCCAACTGGTCATCGACCGCCGCGCAGCTCTGTGGCCTGCCGTGATGCGCCCCCACAATGGAGGCTAGCCCGCCGGGACAATCATTCCACAGCAGAATTGCCTCGCCCGCCCGGGCATGCGGCGACTCCCGGCGGTTCTGTTCAGGACAGTCCAGCGGCGTCAACATTTCTAGCCGCTGCCGCGCCTCCGGCAGAGTGCGCAGGATATTTGCCTGAAAGGCTACCGTAGCCTTGCCTATATCATGGATCCCGCCCAGAAACCGGGCATGCGCGAGCAACGCTTCCTCGCGCTCAAAGCCCATGGCCCGTTTTGCACTTTCCGGGAGCCACTGCCGGACCAGCCGCTCCATGATGCCCGCCGTATCCCACAGGTGCATCCAGAGCGGCAGCCACAGGCTGGTATTCTCCGGGTCCGTTTTACCGGCCAAAAGCCTTGTTTTATTCAACGTCCAGCGCATTTTTGCTCCTTTTCCGGTGTGTGCTTTCCGTGTACCGAGCATAGCAGATAATGTGTACTATAATCCGTACTTTTTGCATTTTATCTCCGCAAATGAAAAAAGCGGCACACCGGGGCGTGCCTCATCAAAACGAAAGTGTTCTCGCAAGGTAAAGCAACCTGCTATTTATATCCCGGTTCCGTTTTCTGTTTCAAAGATACGCTTCTGCCCTTCTGCTGTCAATGACTCTGCGCAAATTCATTAAAGCTACAAAAAAACGATTTCTTTTTGTATAAAAAACCGCCCCGGCTTCCTACTATGGAAACCGAGGCGGTTCATTCTGTTTATTGGTGTTCTTTCAGACACTCAATGCCTACCAACTGGCATTCAGTTTTTGAAGTTTTAGTCATATCTGTATTTAGAGGACTTTCCGTACACCTTCCGGAGCGATTTTTTCAGGCTGACCACCGTTTCTTTGATGATCTTTGCCTCATCGGCAGAGCAATCTGCAAGCTGTTCGGTCATCCAGCTGTCGAACACCGGCTTTGCCTTTTTGATCTCAATGCACAACAGTTCATCTGCCGAACAGTCCAGTGCGTTGATGATGTCGATCAGCGTTTTCAGGCTGGGCACGGAGTTTCCTGTTTCGATATGGCTGATGTGCGTGACCACCACGCCGACCTCATTGGCCAGCTGCTCCTGCGTCATGCCCTTTGCAAGGCGGCAGGCACGGATGCGTTTTCCGATGTCGGCGTAGTCCACCATAATACAAGTTCCCTCCGTTCAGTGAAGTGATACTTGTATTGTATGTGCAATCGACCAGGATTGTAATAATCTAAAAGTATAGTAGATTTTTAAGTTCAAGTCAGTTTTTGTAATTTAGAGAAACTCTTCCAAACACACAAAGAGAATCATCGCTCCGATCATCATAAGGATACGCTTCCAGACAGGCCGTTCCGGAGTCACTTTCGGACACAGAACGACCGTCCATACCACATAGCATATCGTCTCCCAGATTGGTGCGCCATACGCAATCATTAAAATTGTAGTCAGTCCCATCCACACACAGAAAATCCAGAGTATGATGTTTCGTACCTTGCGTATTATCCCCTGCGCCTGTGCAGGGGTACCAGACGCAGTTTTTTTTGCGCTCCTTGTACGTCTCTTTCCCAAAGCATCTTTGACGAGATACAGCGGATCTTTTTCCTCCCCCTCAAGTAATACTTTCTGCGAGCCATAACCACCCTCTGGCTCTGCCGCCTCAACAATGCTAACTTTCTCTTTGAATGCCGGCAGTTGAGCTTTCATATCTTCAAACCCGCTTTCAGCTTCGTCTGTCAGCCCGCTGGAACCGTCATTTTTCAGCACGGGAGTATCGATGGCCGCTTTCATGGCTTTAGCAAGTGCGCCAGTAACAGCCATCAGACGCTTTTCATCCTTCGTAAAGTCTTTGCTTTGCAGTTTCTTATTTTTGTATTTCCGACGTTCAGATTCGCGCCGATCAACCATCTGCTCCATCATGCGGCTACATTCATCGAACATTTCGTTCAGTTGGTTAATCAGGCCATTAAACATTTTTGCCTTTTCGGTAATGCTCTCGCACAGAATGCGCGATGTTTCCATCTTGTCCACAGCCTCTCCTGCCTGCGACATCATTACCTGTGCCTTCTCCAGATTTTCGTCAGCCTTCATACTGGCAGTAAAGCCCGTAAACAACACAACCGGAGCAGCCACAGCCGCTAGCGGCGCAAAGGCAGCACCAACAGCACTGCCAGCAATGCTGGCCGCTGTGCCAACCTCACCGATTGAAAGCATGGTACCTGCTAAAGATGCGCCCTCTGCCAGAACTGGTAGCGAACCACCCGCCGCTAACAGAAGTGCTGCACCTGCGGCGGTATCCACAGCGTCAGTGGAAATTGCACTGGTATAAGCACTGTCCAGTTTCTGGATTTCCATAGCATCATCTGAACTGAACCGGAAATTTTCCAGCTCATCAATGCCATCCGAAAGCTCCATCTGTATTTCTTTAGTTTTTTCAAAGCTACGGATAAACCGCTCCATCGAGTTTTCCAGCACGGTCTGCTTGGTCGTACCCAGATTGACAAGAGCTTCTTGGGTTTCCTCACGGGTATGATCCAGCAGGTCTTTTGCGGCATCATAATAACTCTGCGCCATCTGCCGCGTTTTTCCGCCTCCTCGTTCTTATCCTGCGCATCCAGATGTCCGCCTACACCAAGTACACCGGCTGCAAGAGCGGCTGCACCGCCCAGTAATGTTAAAAGCGGCATATTTCCTCCTCAGAGCACAAATGGCTCATCACCATCCAAAAAATCTTCAAATTCATCCACTGTTTCGTACTGGACCTTACCGCCCAGTTTTTCTGTGATTTTGTTAGCTGCGTGAATTACGCCATCTGCGTCACCGGTTTCGTAAGCAAATTGCATAGTAGAAAGAGTAGTATCGAAAAATTCGTGGCACTCTGCAAAATACTGATCACGATACTGCCGCAATTGCTCGTTAAACTGTCTAGTCTCTTCCGCCGCCTGCTCCGATTCAGCAATCAGACGCATCCGCTCCTGATGTTCTACTTCGCGGTCTTTCAGGATATGGATCAGTTCCTGATAATAGCCGCTGGTCAATGTAGAGCCTACCATAGCACCAATGGCACCACCCACAATGGGGATTGGAATCGCCGCTTGTCCAATGGCCATAAAATAGCCCATGGTTGCCATGTTCAGACCCTTATCACCCAACTCTATCATGCACTCCTGTGTCGTGATCTCACCGCTGCCCCACTTTGCCAGTGTGTCACCAGTGACCATGACCGCCGTGACCACCTTGCCCGGAACATTTGCCTCTGCCAAATTGCGGATAAATTTAGAAGACGAACTGGACATTTTACGCCCCAACACGGTCAGGCTGCTGCTCATCACATAGCCATCTACCGCAGCTTTGCCGGACTGTGCAACAGTATCTGCAATAGCCTCCTCTGCTGACTTCTCGCCGTTGAGTAATGCTGTCACATTGTTGATACCAGACATGGTCAGACCTGTCACACCGGCATACTCTGCGCCAGCCATACCCGCTTCATGGCCCAACTCAAACTCTCGCTCATTGGTTCTATTTTGTGCCTTCTGGACAACTGAATTCTCTGCCTTTTGCCCTCTAGATATAAGACTTTCCTTTGCATCATCGCTCAAGTCTAAACCTTTACTTTCTCGATATTCTCTTGCATCAACTAACTCCTGATTTGTCCGATTTCGTTTTGCATTGTTAATTCGTCGCGACATGACTGACAAATTCTCGTCGCAATTCACAATATCCCGAATGTCATCATTCGTCAAAAAAGGATTATTTTTGAGCATCTCAAAAATTTTTTCAACAGGGACTGTATGGTCAATTTCTGCCACATAATCTGGCCATGTATCTGGATGTGCATTCCTTGCTTCTTCTATCGTTCGAAACAGTTCCGTCTTAAGATATGGATCAACTGGTCTCTGTCCATTTGCAAAGGCTCTGTCTTTCGCTCTCCGCTTGGCCACTTCACTGTCATACAAATTTCGATTGCCCGTGTACTCGCTAGGCTTTGCTGCTTTTTCAGCAGCCTTCTGCATCTGAATCTGCGTTGCCTGATTTGAAGCTGCACGTGCAGCAATATCTACTGCGCCGTTATCAATATGGGAACGTTCTTCTTTTTCGGTCAGTGCCTCGGTCTGCTGCTTTTTCTTTTTGAATAAGCCAAACATACTAGTTCACTCTTTCTTCATTTTAGTCTCTATAATACTTTTACATAGTCGCCCTGACTACGTATCCACATCTGGATTCCTGTGCCAAATACCTCAGCCTCTATGAGCCAACCCTTTTCCGTCACCTGCAAAACCTTTGCAGTGGGCAGTCGGTCAAGCACCGATTCCAGACTTGGCCCGGTATACTCGAACCGAATGGTCTGCAACTCGCCGCCGTACATAAACTGGATGCGCTTGCGCATCTCGCCCT
>ERZ857840.4010-NODE-4010-length-11772-cov-3.732440_pt1 | contig 11772 bp, 11 predicted proteins | sample MGYA00519760_ERZ857840 | MGnify/ENA primary metagenome ERZ857840 (study PRJEB31778, sample SAMEA3449371) | human gut metagenome | biome: human gut; feature: human-associated habitat; material: faeces | place: United Kingdom | collected 2010/2012 ... | reverse complement strand
TCCATCGCCGACGGGATGCAGAAGGCCGTGGAGCAGCAGATGCGCTCCGAGCGGCTGAAAACGGAGCTGATTACAAACGTATCCCATGACATCAAGACCCCGCTGACCTCGATCGTGAGCTACGTCGATCTGCTCAAGAAGGAAAAAATGCCGTCCGACGCGGCGCGGCAGTATCTCGACGTGCTCGACCGGCAGTCCGCACGGCTGAAAAAGCTGACGGAGGATCTGGTCGAGGCTTCGAAGGCCTCCACCGGCAACCTCTCCTGCACGCTTGAGCCGACAGACGTCAACGTCCTGCTCGGGCAGGTCATGGGCGAATATGAGGGCAAGCTGGAGGCCGGTCAGCTGGAGCCAATCGTGCTGGAGGACCCCTCCTCGCCGAAGATCCTGGCCGACGGGCGGCTGCTCTGGCGCGTGTTTGATAACCTCTTAAGCAACATCTGCAAATACGCCATGCCCGGAACGCGCGTCTATCTTTCCAGTGCCGTGGAAAACGGCAAGGTCGTGATCTGCTTCAAGAACATCTCGCGCAGTGCGCTCAATATCTCCGCCGACGAGCTGATGGAGCGCTTTGTGCGCGGCGACTCGTCCCGCTCCACAGAAGGAAGCGGTCTCGGTCTTTCCATCGCGCAGAGCCTGACAAATCTGCAAAAGGGCAGCTTCGATCTCGTCGTCGATGGAGACCTGTTCAAGGCGAACATCTCCTTCCCGCGTCTGACTGCCTGATTTTTCCGATTTCTTTCCTCTTCCCGCGCCCCGGAGGTCCTTTGGATTTCCGGGGCGCAATTTTTCTGCTTTCCCCTCTTGACAAACAGACATCTTGTGCTATTATAGACATTCGCTTAGAAAAAAAACTTTTGTCCGGTGGTGAAACCATGACAGAACGTGAATCCGAAATTTTTCATATCATCCAGCAGAACCCCGCCATCTCCCAGAACGAGCTGGCAGCCAAGCTGAACCTCGCGCGCAGCTCCGTCGCCGTGCATATTGCCAATCTGCAGAAGAAGGGCTACCTTCTCGGCAAGGGCTACATTGTCAATGAGAGCGCGTATGTCCTCGGCGTGGGCGCGGCAAACGTAGACATCCACGGCAGGTCCAAAAAGTCGATCGTCATGCACGACTCCAACCCCGGTCATATGAACACCTCTGCCGGCGGCGTGACGCGGAATGTCTGCGAAAACCTCTCGCGCCTCGGTGTGAGCGTCAAGCTCATTTCCGCCGTCGGCACCGACGTGTACGCAGACCAGATCCGCCGCGAGTGCCAGTCGGCTGGCATCGACATTTCCAACCTCTATGTCGCAGATGGACAAGCATCGTCCACCTACATGTCCATGATCGACGCGGACGGCGATATGTTTGTGGCGCTGTCCGACATGACGGTGCTGCAGGGACTGCCGCTGAGCTATTTAAGCTCCAAGCAGAGCCTGATCCGCGGCGCGCAGCTCGTGACCTGCGACCCCAGCCTGTCTGAAGAGGCAATCTGCCGCTTGCTCGATATCTGCCAGGGCGGACCTGACGTGTATGCAGACCCCGTCTCCACCGCCTACGCCAGAAAGCTTGCGCCCTACGTCGGCAAGTTCCACACTGTCAAGCCCAACCGCATGGAGCTGGAAATTCTCGCCGGGCAGGAAATCAAAGACGAGCTGAGCCTGTATAACGCCTGCGAGAAGGTTCTGAACAAGGGCTTGCACCGCATCTTCGTCAGCCTCGGCACCGAAGGGTGCTTGTACATGGACCAGGAAGGGCGCATCCTGCGCCGCAAGGCACACGCGCGCGGCCTTGGTCGCAATGAGCGTCTGGAAGTTCACGCAGTTGAGAAGCGCCGCCTCGAGCAGCTGGCACTGCATAATCGGGCCCTTGACGCGCACGAGGGGCTCGTTCGGGAACACGACCTGCCCCTCGGGCACGGCATCGATGTCGACCGTCAGCTTGAAGTCGCGCAGCCATTCCAGAAAATCGGCGGCGAACAGCGCGCCGCCGCCCGGGGCGGGAATCTTCGAGAGATAGTCGATGTCCTCGCCCGAGAAGGCGTAGGTATCCACCATGTCCGCAAGCTGCGCCATGCCGCACGCGATGGCGTAGCCCCCTTTGAACGGGGTGTCGCGGAAATACATATGGAAGCATGCCTCGGTGTTCTCATGCCCGGAATCGCGATAGCCCTGAGCCATCGTGATCTCGTACAGGTCCGTCAAAAGCGCGTAGTCGATGGGCATTTGCTCTCCTTAGCCTTCGTTTTGCGAGCTGCCGCCGGCCTTGTGCGAGCGCCTGCGCGCGCGACGATGCTCGTTTTGCGAGGGAGCGCCGCCCTGCGCAGGACGCTGACCGCCCTCTCCCTGTTGACGCGGCCCCGAAGACGATGCCTGCTTTTGAGGCTTCGCGCGAAGACCCGAGGACTTCTGGCCAGGGCGAGGACCCGACTTCTGCTGGCCTCTCCCCTCCTCTTTGGCGCGCTGCGGCTTTTGATGTTTTGCCGAGCGCTCCGCGGACTGCTTGCCCTGCTTGGCCTCGCCCGTCTTCTGATCTGAGCGGCGGCGCGGCTTGCGCTTGGAGGAAGAGCTGCGAGAGGATTGCTTGTCTTGCTTCTTCTCCTGAGAATCCTGCTTGGAGGCATGGTCGCTTTCCGCAGAGACTTTAGTCGACCGGCGACGGCGCGCGCGATGCGGCTCTTCGGCGGGGCGCTCGCCTGAGCCCCCCTTGCGCGAGCGCTTCGAAGAACCCGTGCGGCGCACGCTGCCCGCTTCCGCAAGCTTGTCCCTGCCGGTGAACTGGTCGGTCGAGAAGAGCGCGTTGGACATGAACTCCGGCTCGTCGGGAGCGTTCGCCTCGTCCCACGCCTCCTGCCCGATCGTGTTCGGGCGCGAGCCCTCCTCGGGCGCATCGAAAGCGGAAAGGGGCACGCGAACGGGCTTCTCGCCCTCAAGGCGCACCGAAACGACCTCGCGCGGCACGTCCAAATCGACGACCTTCGCCGGTCCATCGGGGGTTTTCACCGTGGCGTTCTGCTTGGGGGCGCGGCTCTTGAAGTCCTTGTACGCATCGAACTCGTAGCGCAAACAGCACATGAGGCGGCCGCAAACGCCGGAAATCTTCTGCGGGTTAAGCGAGAGGTCCTGCTCCTTTGCCATGCGGATGGACACGGGGCAGAACTCGCCGCCCAAGCGGGCGCAGCACAGCTCCTGGCCGCAATGGCCGAGACCGCCGACCATGCGAGCCTCGTCGCGCACGCCGATCTGGCGCATGTCGACGCGCACATGGAAGCGCGAGGCGAGCTTGCGAACGAGCTCGCGGAAGTCGACACGCTCCTCTGCCTCGAAGTAGAAGACCGCCTTGTCGCCCTCGAGCAGGTATTCCACCGACACCGGATGCATGTCCTCGTTCGCCTCGGCGGCCATCTCCTTGAAGATGGGCAGCGCCTCACGACCGAGCCGCTCCATCTCGCCAGCGCGCTCCACGTCCTCGGGCGTGGCGATGCGCTTCACGGGCTTGAGCGGCGACTTCAGCTTCTTCACCTGGTCTTCGTCGATCTCGAAGACGTCGCCTGCGGCACGGCCGAACTCGACGCCGCGCGCGGTGAGCACCACCACGTCGTCGCCGTTATGGATATCCAGATCACGCGGGTCGAACCACAGCGTGCGCGGATTGAATGCGAGCCTAATGGGCGCGACTCGAACCATACAGAACCTCTCTCACTTCAAACAGCATCGCATCGATGCACGTTTCTGGGGAAACATTATACGAGATAGCCTCGTCGCTTTCGCGCAACGCAGCCAGCGCGGCGGCCGCTCGGGCCTCGTCGGTGCGCGCGGACGCCATCTCGATCTGCGCTTTGACGTCGACGTTCACGATGAACTCAGGCGTTCCGGCGCAGGTTGCCATCACGTCGCGCAGCCAAGAGCTTGCAATCGAGAAAACCTGGTGGAGCGCCTGCGAGGTCTTCGCCGTGATCTGGCGCTTGTTGCGCGCCTCGATCTGGCGAATCGCCGACTTGGCCAGGAAATCGGCGTTCTCGGAAAGCTCCGCCTCGAGCGCCGCGCGAACATCGTCGAGCGGTGCCTTCGCAGCCCTCACGAGACCGGCAGCGAGCTCTATGATATCCCAATCGTCGGCGGTGGCGAGCCGCGACATCGCGTCGACCACACCCCTCCGGAAGGCGAGGCTGTCGTTGGACTTCAAAAACTCGCACGCGCGCGTGATCGAACCCGAGCATGCCTCGATGGCGATGCGCGCGGTCTCGATCGAGGCGCCCGTGTTCTGGCGGATGATGCCCGCGGCCTCGGTTGCAGGGATGTGGCGGAACGGGACGACCTGGCAGCGCGAGACGATCGTCGGGAGCACGCTTTCCCGCGTGCGGCCCAAAAGGACGATCATCACGTTGGCGGGCGGCTCCTCGAGCGTCTTTAGGAAGGCGTTCGCCGCGGCAGTGCCCAGCATATCCACACGGTCGAGGATATAGACCTTCGACTTCGCCTGGATGGGGGCATAGGAGACGTCCGACACGATCTCGCGGATCTGCTCGACCAGGTAGCCGCCCGCACCCTCGGGCGCATAGTAGCGCACGTCGGGATGCTTGCGCCGGGCGATGCGCGAGCAGGCATCGCATGCCCCGCACAAACCTCCGCGCGGGCCCTTCGCCCCCTTCGGGCAAAGGTACGCCTGGGCGAGCGCGTATGCAGCCGCAGTCTTGTTCGAGCCGGCAGGACCGCAGAACAGATACGCTTGGCTCACGTGCCCGCCGCGGACGCTCGCGCGCAAGAAGTCACGCACCCGAGGCTGCCCGAATATGTTCTCAAACGCGTCAGCCACGATTGCCCCTCTTTCCCCGGCCGCCGCGTTTGCGTTTCGCCTGGGGCTTGCCCTTGGCCGCGCCCTCCCCATGGGGAGCTGCAGGCTGGGAAGGCGTCGCACCCTCCGCGCAGGCAGAAAGCTCGGGAAGGATATCGGCAAGCTCGACGGCGACGGCAGCGGCGGTCGCCTTGCGCGACGAGCTGGAGCGCACGATGCGGATTCGCTTCGGGTCGCGCTTAGCAAGCTTCAGGAAAGCCCTGTTCACACGTGTATGAAATACCTCTCCTGCCTGTTCCATCCGATCCCCCGTGCCCGCCCCCGTCGCTCGGGCAAGGCTTTTGCGCGTGTTGCCAAGCACGAGGAGGATGGTGCGGTCGGGAACGATGCCGCCCGTGGCGAACGCGTTCGCGCGGCGCACGAAATCGAGGGGGAGACCGCGCCCGTAGGCTTGATAGGCGATCGTCGAGTCCGAGAAGCGGTCGCAAAGCACCACCGCCCCCCGCTCAAGGGCAGGACGAATCACTTCGCGAACCAGCTGGGCGCGGGCGGCCTCAAACTGGGTGTAGGCGGTGGCAGTACCGGTGCTCAGCTGGAGCTGGCCCTGTAGCAGCTGTACTTTCATGCTGCGCAGGGCGGCTTTGGCTTCGGTGACAAGGTCCGTGTTGGAGAGGTTGGGCGAGGAGATGAGCCCTTTGGCATACATCTGCTGCTTGCCGGCATCCAGCTGGGCCTGATAACCGTCCAGCTGGCCCTTGATGTTATCGTAGGCGGCCTGTGCCTTGGCAAGCGCGTCCCGCAGCTCGGTGTATTCCTCGTCTTCGGGTTCGGCCTCGTCCAGCGCCTTTTGGGCATTGTTCAGGGCGGTCTCGGCATAGCCCAGCAGGGGGTCAGCCACCTGTTTCAGGTTGACCAGCAGCTGGATCTGCTGAAGCTGATCCTCAAATTCCAATACCTGCTCTTCGCTGCTCACCAGCGTGGCGGCACCGCTCTGCATGGTATCGGGCAGGGCGGCCTTCTGGGCGGCAAGCTCGGCTTCGCCTGCGTCCAGCTGGGCCTTGGCGGCATCCAGCTCCCGCTGCGCGTCGGTCAGCTTCTGCTCGGCTTGTGCAAACTGGCGCTCGGCTTCGGCCTTCTGCTCGCTGTAGGTCTGTTTGGCATCGTTCAGCTGGGTAGTGGCATCCTCGATAAGCTGGGCCCGGCGGGCCACACAGTGCTCCTTGCTGATGGCATCCAGCCGGTCAGCCACAGTATCCACAGCGGTCTGGTATTCATCGCTGTAATTATCATACTGTGCGGCATCTGCTACTTTGAGATAACAGACGGTATAATAATCTGCGGTCAATTCACCGTCCTGCACGAACACAAGAGCATCCAGGATGCCATCACCGACGGTGCTGGTCTCCTGGGTGGCAGAAAAATATTGAGGGTCCTGCACCTGGCCCACCACGGTATATTCGGTGCGGCGGATGTCCTCGGTATCCTCGGGCAGGGTGACCACGGTGCCCAGCGGGACAGGGTCAGCGTGGCCCAGCACCTGCACCACACACTCGTTGGCGGTTTCGGGCATCCGGCCCTCCAGCAGGGTCAGGCGGTTCATATTGGCCTCGGTATCCGCAGCCGGGTCAGCGGGAAGCTGCTGCACCCGCAGCACGGCTCCGTCAGTAGAGCTTGACCAGCGGCCCTCGGTGTCCAGATACTTCACGGGCATCACGGCGCTCACGCCCTCCGTGGCGGCAATGGCGGAGAGATCCGATTCCGAAAGGCCCAGCGTGGAGAGCACCCGCAGGTCGAACACATTTTGCTGGACATAGTACTTCTGCCCGGCGGTGCGCATACTGGGGGCAAAGCTGACCAGACCTGTCAGCATCATCACGCCCAGCGCCACGATGCCGAACAGGGAAAGGAACCGGTTCAGATTGCTCCGGAAGTCACGCTGGATATTTTTACGATAGCTTTTCTGCATAGCGGTCACCACTCGATCTGTTCCACCGGCACCGGGTGTTCGTTGACCTTGTTGGACAGGATCTGTCCGCTCTTGACCTGGATGATCCGGTCCGCCATGGCCGTCAGGGCCGTGTTGTGGGTAATGACGATGACGGTGCGCCCTGTTTCGCGGCAGGTGCGCTGGAGCAGGGCCAGCACCTGCTTGCCGGTCTTGTAGTCCAGCGCACCGGTGGGCTCATCGCAGAGCAGGAGCTTGGGGTTCTTGGCCAGCGCCCGGGCAATGGAGACACGCTGCTGCTCGCCGCCCGAAAGCTGGGCAGGGAAGTTGTTGAGCCGCTCGCCCAGACCCACGCTTTCCAGCGTGGCGGCGGGGTCCAGCGGATCACGGCAGATCTCACTGGCCAGCTCCACATTTTCCAGTGCAGTCAGATTCTGCACCAGATTGTAGAACTGGAACACGAAGCCTACATCATACCGGCGGTAGGTGGTGAGCTCTTTTTCGGAAAAGTGGCTCACATCCTGCCCATCCAGCCAGACATGGCCCTCATCGCAGGTGTCCATGCCGCCCAGAATGTTCAGCAGGGTGGTCTTGCCTGCACCCGAGGGACCCACAATGATGCAAAACTCGCCTTTGTCTACATAAAAATTCAGGTGATCGGCCGCCGCAATGCGGACACTGCCGGTCTGATAATATTTGGAAACATCCTCAAACTGCACAAAATGTTCCATATGCTGCTCCTTGCCTTGAAAAAATTATTGTTCCATCCTAACTATAACATATTTTGCAGCAGGTTTGCAGGGGCAGAGCGCTGGAATTTGCAAAAAGTTAACAGGTCGTATCAAGGATAAAGTCAACGGTCTGCTCGATCTGGAATTTTGCGAAATACCCCTCTTCCAGCGGGATCCACCGGGCGGTGAAGCCGGAATAGCGTTCTCCCTCCCGCGCCAGCAGACGGCGGGCCTGCTCTTCCTTGGAGCAGGTGACGAAAACCTTCAGATCATAACAGTCCGCAAGGGTGGGGTGGCAGCTGTAACTGCCCTCCACGATGACCAGCGGCTGGGGCGCAAAGCATTGTTCCGGCAGGTAGGCACCCGCCCGGCAGGAGTAGGCACGGTAGGGGACGGCCTGCCCGGCCCGGGCGGGGGTGAGCACCTGGGCACGCAGGCGCTCCAAGTCCATGTTGGCGCAGGGGATCTGCTCCCAGTTTGCCATACGGCTGGCTGGGGGAAGATAGAAGTCATCGGTATGCACCGTGATGCTCTGGGGAAACTGCCGGGCCAGCTGTGCCGCCAGCGTGGTTTTGCCGCTGCCGCACCGGCCGTCCAGCGCCACCAGCACCGGGGCGGCAGGATGGGCAGAGAGAAAATTGGAGAGTTTTTCCACGAGAGGGGAAAGGGTGGTTGAAATCATAATTCCTTCTTAAACGTCAGATTTTTGTATTCGGTCTGAGAGCCGCTTCGGCGGAAGGTTCCATTTTCAGTGGGTGTGAAACCTAGTGCACGCATCACACCGCAGGAACCGGCATTTTCGGCGGCAACATCGGCCAGAACGGTTTTTATACCGTTCTGTGCACCGAACTGCACCAGAGCGTTTACCATTTCTTTGGCATAACCCTTGCGCCAGCAGGTAGGGTGGATGCAGTAACCGATATCCCAGCAGCTGCCGCCATCCTTGACCACAGCACAGCAGGTACCAATGGGCTGGTGGGTGACTTTGTCCTCTGCAATGACATAATAGCAGTCGGTGCTGTCGCTCAGGTTGCGGAGCAATTCCATATATTCGTTCAGGTCATCGATATCGTCCAGCACCGGGTCGGACAAATATTTTCCGGTGATGGGGTCACCCCAGATGCAGAGTGCAAACCCGGCATCCCGAGCTTCCTGCGGGCGCAGGCGAAGCCGGGCGGTTTCAAAAGGTGTGAAAGTCATAGAAAGCGCTCCTTCTTGACAAATCGTTAAAAATTGACTATTCTGCAAAAAGAAAAAGGCACTGCAACAAGCGGTTGGCCTCTTTCAATGTGAAGTTTTCAATTGAAAAAACGTCACCTTGGCCGAGGTGGCGATTTTACTATACCATGAATTTCGACACGCCGCAACACGCGCAAAAAGTTTGATGCAGAAAACTTGTCAAAACCCCTTGACACCACCCCAATGCTGTGGTAAGATAATGCCGCGTTAGAAATAACTAACCACAAAGCGGTCAGCAGACAAATGGTCTGTGCCGCATTCTTTTAGAGTTTGAGGTTAGAAATATCTAACTGCTGCACCTGCATAGAATGCGGTGCGGCGGGGAACGCTGTTCCTGAAGAAAACGAGAGCGGAGGAAAGCAGCCATGGAGCGTAATTTTGAGACCGTGATGATCGAACAGTGCGCACCTGTGCTGGCAGGACTGAAACCCGCCGGGCTGTTCCGCTATGAGACCCGGGACTGTGCCGACTTAGCTGCCCGGGTGCACCGCTGGAATGACCAGCTGGGGGAGAAGGGGCTGAAGGTCCGGGTCCTCAAGGGCTGTGCTCAAACCCACCGGTATCTCATTTATGTTTACCGCGAGAGCCGCCTGCGTCAGGTGTTGGCCGATGAGGCGGTGCAGGAGTTCCTGCAACGCGAGGGTTATGCCCTGCCGGAAGATGCTTCCGATTGTGACGGTATGCTGCGGCAGCTGTCCCGGCGGCTGTGCTGCGAAGCCGATTTTCCCCATGAGATCGGTGTGTTTCTTGGTTATCCGCTCACCGATGTGGTGGGCTTTATCGAAAATCAGGGGCGCAACTTCACCTGCTGCGGCTGCTGGAAGGCTTACGGCGACCCCGATGCCGCCGCACGTCATTTTGCCCAGTTGAACAAGTGCACCAGAGTATATCTGCGCCTGTTCCACGAGGGTACCCCCATTTTCCGCCTTGCTGTGGCGGCTTGACAAGTCATTCTCTACCAATACTCTCTTTTTATCCTGGCACCCACCGGAACAAACCACGCTCCGGCGGGAAGAAATCCTCCTTTTGACACGCGGCCGTCCGTTGCAGCCTTGGCCACTGCACCGGGCGGCTGTGTCATTTTCAAACAGAAAAAATGACGGTAAAATGTAAACAATGGCTAACTTTTACTCAGGAATTTGAGTTAGTTGTTGTTGATTGTGATAAAAAAACTGGGATATTTGGGTAGAAAAACTGTTTGTTCATATAAACTAACTTTTAATGATGAAAAAACTGTTGACAACAAAGGTTAGTAAGCGTAAACTATCCATGCTGATAGTTCCGACTGACTAACCGTTCCGGTGCATCAGCAGCCCACAAACAGTATGAAAAAGGGAGTGGAATGTTATGATGCCTCTGACAATGGCGAAGGCGGGCGAGACCGTCACCATCAAGAAGATCACCGGCAAAGATGAAGTCCGCCTGCATCTGGCAGAGCTTGGTTTTGTGGTGGACAGCGAAGTGACCGTGGTCAACGAGATCGCAGGCAACCTGATCGTACAGGTCAAGGAAAGCCGCCTGGCACTCGACAGGACGATGGCAAATCGCATTATGATCGGCTGAACAGCGCAGCGCGCTGTTTGGGACCTGCTCCGACACTGGAATGGTCTCTGAATAAAGACAAGTAGAGGAGGAAATTTGCATGAAAACTCTGAAGGACGTGAAGGTCGGCGAGACCTGCACCGTGGCACGCCTGCATGGCGAAGGCCCGGTCAAGCGCCGCATCATGGACATGGGCATCACCAAGGGTGTTGAGATCTATGTCCGTAAGGTGGCACCTCTGGGCGACCCCATGGAGCTGACCGTGCGCAACTACGAACTGAGTGTGCGCAAGGCCGACGCTGAAATGATCGAAGTGGTTTGATTCCAAAGAGAGGAAAGGACACGCAATGAGTATTAAAATTGCACTGGCCGGCAACCCGAACTGCGGCAAAACGACCCTGTTCAACGCACTGACCGGCTCCAACCAGTATGTTGGCAACTGGCCCGGCGTTACCGTGGAAAAGAAGGAAGGCAAGCTGAAGGGCGATAAAGACGTCATTATCCAGGACCTGCCCGGTATCTACTCCCTGTCTCCCTACACGCTGGAGGAGGTCGTCTCCCGTACTTACCTGGTCAAAGAGAAGCCCGATGCCATCCTGAACATCATCGATGGCACCAACATTGAGCGCAACCTCTACCTGACCACTCAGCTGATCGAGCTGGGCATCCCCGTTGTTATGGCGGTCAACATGATCGATCTGGTCCGCAAGAACGGCGATAAGATCGACCTGAAGAAGCTGAGCGGCGAGCTGGGCTGCCAGGCAGTTGAGATCAGCGCACTGAAGGGCGAGGGCACCGAGGCTGCTGCCAAGGCTGCGGTTGCCGCTGCCCAGAAGCAGAAGGCCGGTGAGCTGCCCCACGTCTTTACCGGAAGTGTGGAGCACGCCATTGCACACATCGAGGAGTCCATCCAGGGCAAGGTCGATGACCGCTTCCTGCGCTGGTATGCGGTCAAGCTGTTCGAGCGGGATGAGAAGGTCGTGGAAGAGCTGAAGCTCGACAAGGCTCTGGCTGACCACATTGATGAGCACATCAAAGACTGCGAGAAGGAGATGGACGATGATGCGGAGAGCATCATCACCAACCAGCGCTACTCCTACATCAACGGCGTCGTTGACAAGGCCGTCAAGAAAAAGGCCCGTGTGGACCACCTGACTGCTTCTGACAAGATCGACCAGATCGTGACCAACCGTGTGCTGGCTCTGCCCATCTTCGCGCTGGTCATGTTCCTGATGTACTCCCTGTCCATGGGCACCTCCATTGCAGATGGCGGCTGGGCTATCGGTACCTTTGCGACCGACTGGACCAACGATGTCCTGTTTGGTGAGATCGTGCCGGGCGCGCTGGGCGGCTTCCTGGAGAGCATCGGTGTGGCAGGCTGGCTGTACGGTCTGATCATGGACGGTATTGTGGCCGGTGTGGGCGCGGTGCTGGGCTTCGTTCCCCAGATGCTGGTTCTGTTCTTCCTGCTGTCCATCCTGGAGGATGTGGGCTATATGTCCCGTGTCGCCTTCATCATGGACCGTATCTTCC
>ERZ857840.4005-NODE-4005-length-11784-cov-5.602865_pt1 | contig 11784 bp, 10 predicted proteins | sample MGYA00519760_ERZ857840 | MGnify/ENA primary metagenome ERZ857840 (study PRJEB31778, sample SAMEA3449371) | human gut metagenome | biome: human gut; feature: human-associated habitat; material: faeces | place: United Kingdom | collected 2010/2012 ... | reverse complement strand
GGACCGCTGCTACCGTAACTGAAGATCCGATTTGACAAGACTGCCGTGCAGAAAGACGATGCACGGCAGTCTTTTTGTGCGTCAGAAACGGACAGGTTGGAAAAATCAGTTGATTCTAACTTGAAAAGACGGTATAATAAACTATCATGGGAAACAAGACTCTGCCAACAGCAGAGCGTGAAAAAACGGAAAAGGGGGAGAGCAGATGGACGCACGATTCGAGCGCTATGTTGAAAATCTCAGGACAGTCCGCACCCTCTCCCAGCCTAAATTCTCCCCGGATATGAAAGCGAAGGAGCTGCTGGAAACCATCCAGTCCAACGCCATCAAGTGCTTCGACTACATGAAGGAGAACAACGCTATCCTCAATGAGCTGGTATTCCAGCGTGCGCCTGCGGAGCTGACGAGTGCCGAAATTGCCAGCCTGCAGGAGTTTGCTGACAAGATGTTCAACTACGCCAGCAGCGAGGACTGCGGCATCGCCTACAAGGTCTACAGCCTCCTGCTGGAAAACGCCCGCATCCGGGGCGACAAGCCTGCCATCGTCCGCTATCTGTATGGAAAAGCGGTTTCTCTCCACTACCTCAATGTCCGGGGCCGCGACTATGCCATCAACCCTTACGGGACGCAGGTGCGCGGCCTTTTTCAGGAGGGTGCAGGCTATATTGCGGAGTATGAGTCCTTCGATAAGACAACAAAAGGCTACATCATGCGCTGTCTGGGCAACAGCCGGATGTCCATGCCACGCAGTACGCCGGAAGAATGCACCGAATATATGAAGGTGTTCGACAAGGCGATGGGCATCATCACCGACCCTTACTACCGCCAGCTCGACCCGGACCTTCCGTGGGGCAAATTCGAGTATGCGATGCATATGGACCGGGAGACGCTGCTGAGCTATCTGCGCCACCACAACGACCCGGTGGTCGCCGCCAAGGTGATGGAGTCGGCGGAAGCCATCTACCGCGATCGGGTGCTCTATAAGGGCGAGGAGGCACGGCTGCAGAACTGGCGTGTCAGCTATCTTTATAAGGCGGCCTGCTTCCATGCTGGACGGTGTACGGCCCGCGAGGTGGTGGAAGAGCTGTTGGACATCATCCACCACACCGACATCCAGGACTACAGCGATACTGGCATCAACAAGAACCTCACGGCGGTGTCTTATCTGGTGGCTTACGAGGTCAAGATGCCGCCTGCCGACCGGAGGGAGATGGCATGCCGCACCGAAGAAGTGATGGACCGCAGTTTGCGGTATCTGAACAATGTACCCCAGAATCAGTACTCCCGTGTGGTCAGCCGTGCCGTGCGCGAGCTGGTGGAGATGCAGGCCGAGGCCGGAACAGCCCGCCGCAGTCTGCTGAATTATATTCTCGTGGCCCACAAGCCGACCTATGTCCACTCCATGATGGTGGCCGGACTGACCCGCATGTTCGTCAAGCAGATGCTCAAAAAGTCGCCCGAGCTGTTCGTGGGCGTCATGGGCTGCAAGACGGTGGAGGAAGTCCGCCGCAGCCGCATTGAAATATGTGAGCTGGCCTATGAGTGCGGCCTTTACCACGATGTAGGCAAGAGCTATGTGTTCATGTATATCGGCAACAACTACCGCCGCCTGCTGGACGAGGAATTTACCTGCATCCAGTGGCACACGGTGTTCGGCTACGAGCTGCTGTGCAATGTGGGCGGAAAGGACGACCTGGCCCCGGCGGCGCTCTACCACCATACCTTCTACGACGGACACGGCGGCTACCCGAAAAATTATCCGCCCTGCCCGGCGGACATCAAGCCCATCGTAGACGCTCTGACCGTGGCCGACTCACTGGACGCGGCCACCGATAATATCGGCCGCTGCTACACGATGGCAAAGCCGGTGGATACGCTGCTGGGCGAATTCCACGCCCAGAGAGGCACCCGCTATGCGCCCGAGGTGGTGGCGCTGTTGGACGATGAAGATTTCTGCCGTGATTTGAAGGAAACGCTGGACGAGACGCGCAAGAGCGTTTATCTCGAGGTCTACCACGTCAAGCGATAAAAGGGGGCGCTGAGGGTGAAAACACAGAAAACGCCCATTTTTCAGGGCATTGGCGAGACGGCGCTGGCCGAGATGTTCACCTGCGGCGGTGCGCGCTGCAAGACCTACGCGAAGGGCGAAGTCCTTCTGCGGGCGGGCTGCATCACCCGTGAGGTGGGCATCGTGCAGGCGGGCGGCGTCAACATCGAGAATATCGACCTCTGGGGCAACAGGAGCATCCTGAGCTATGTCCCGGCGGGGCAGGTGTTCGCGGAGACCTATGCCTTCTGCGGCGAGCCGATGATGGTGGACGTGGTGGCGGCGGAAGAGACGGAAGTGCTCTTTTTGAACATGGATGTCCTCATCCACACACCTCACCCGGATAGCGAGTGGCAGCCGGTCCTCGTGCAGAACCTGCTCAACATCTCGCTGCACAAGAACCTGGCCCTCTCGGAGCGCATCTTCTGCACGGCCCCGAAGACCGTCCGGGGACGGCTGCTGCTGTATCTCTCCAATCAGGCCGCGAAGGCGGGCAGCAAAAGTTTCCGCATCCCCTTCGACCGTCAGGGCCTGGCCGATCACCTCAACCTCGACCGCAGCGCCCTCTCGAAAGAGCTGGGCAAAATGCGGGATGAGGGAATACTGGAAACAACAAAAAACGAATTTACCCTGCATGAGCTGCCGGAATGAGGAGAGCTTTTTCTCTTCACATTCCCCCTTTCCGCCGCATACATCGGTGGGAAGGGGGAATGCAATGTGAACATCTATCTGTTTGCAGCGGTCATCCTGCTGCTGCCGGCGCTCTGTACGGCGCTGGGAGCGGCGGGGGTCTTTCTGGTGCGTCGGGCCGACGAGCCCCGCACCCGGCGGATGCTCTGCGGCATGGCGGCGGGCATCATGCTGGCGGCCAGCGTATGGAGCCTGCTTTTGCCGGCCATTGAACGGGCAGAGCAGGGGCCGCTGCCTGCATGGGTCCCACCTGCCGTGGGCCTGCTGCTGGGTGCGGTGGGGCTTTTGCGGCTGGAAACGCTGGCGGGCCGCCTGCTGAATGCCGGGCCGGGCCGCAGTGGGCGGATGGTGCTGGCAGTCACCCTGCACAACCTGCCCGAGGGCATGGTGGTGGGACTTGCGGCGGCGCTGGCCCTGCAGGGTGAGCCGGAGGCCGTCAGCGGGGCGCTGGCCCTTGCACTGGGCATCGGTTTGCAGAATATCCCGGAAGGCGCGGCGGTGAGCCTGCCGCTGGCGCAGGCCGGGCAGGGGAGACGGAAAGCCTTCTGCGCCGGTGCGGCGTCTGGCCTCGTGGAGCCGCTGGGGGCATTGCTGGCGCTGGCCCTCGCGGGCTGGGTGAGCGCGGCTCTGCCGTGGCTCATGAGCGCCGCCGCCGGGTGCATGGTCTGCGTGACGGCTCAGGAGATGATACCGGAAGCCGTGGAGCAGGACGAACCGGCGGGCGTCATCAGCGTGGTGCTGGGGTTCGCCCTCATGATGGCGCTGGATATTGCGCTGTAGCAAAAAAGCCGATGCAGCTGCATCGGCTTTTTTGCTGTCAGTTCTCTTTTGCGAGGTAGACTGTCGTGGAGGGAAATGCGAAATCCACGCCGTCGGCCTTCATCACGTCCATGATGTTGAGGTTCAAATCGTTCTGCATCCGCAAAAACACGCCGAGGTCGGCGGTGCGCAGATAGGCAGAGACCATCAGGTTGATGCTCGAGTCGCCGAAGCCGGTCATCCGGACAAAGGCGGTGTCCTCGTAGGTGTCGGGGCTGGCCTTGAGCATGGCGTCGAGGTCGGCCATCAGCTTTTCCAGCTGGGGTCGGGTGGTGTCGTAGGTAACGCCCAGCGTGAAGCGGTAGAGCCGCTTGTTGCGGAGGGTAGCGTTGTTGATGGTGGCACTGCTGACGGTGCTGTTGGTGAGGATGTAGATGGAGTTATCCACGGCCCGGACTTTCGTGGAGCGGAAGTTGATGTCCACCACTTCGCCCTCCACGTCGCCGACGGTGATCCAGTCACCGATGGAGAAGGGCTTGTCCAGCAGGATGACCACGCCGCTGAAGAAATTCTTGGCCATATCCTGTGCGGCCAGAGAGATCGTAAGGCCGATAAGACCGGCACTGGCCACGACGCTGCCCACGGGCAGGCCGCTCTCCTGTGCGATGGTCGCGCCGCAGAGCACCACGACGGCTACTTTGTAGACTTTATCCAGCAGGGTGAGCAGGGTGCGGTTGGTGCGGACTTCTTCGCTGGACGAGGCCAGCAGCAGAGCCGCGATGCCGGAAGCGTGGTAGAAGCCGGTGCCGATGAGGAAGACCAGCATCATCCGGTAGACTTTGAGCAGCAGGGCCGCAAGGCCGGGGATGGCCCAGGGCAGGCTGCGCAGGGCCAGATACATGCCGGTGTACCACGCGATGCGGGCCGCCGGGCGGGCAAAGCTTTCCAGCAGGGGGTGCGTAAAGGCAAAGTGCCAGCTGCGCTTCAGCAGGCGGGGGAAGAGGCTTTTTTGCAGCCAGCGGCTGACGACCCAGCCGATGAACAGCAGGGCCAGCGCACAGACGCACCGGGCTGCAAAGGCCAGCCAGCCTTCCAGCAGCAGTCCGGCGATGGAAAAGCCGAGATCGTTGATGGTGAAGAGCATAGAAACAGATACCTTCCTGACGAATAATAAAATCAGTATATCATATTACAGCCAGCGGTGCAAATCGGGAGAGGCTTGTTAAAAAAATGCATAAAAGGGCTTGACAAGACAAACCTGCCGCGTTATACTCTGCGAAGAAAGTTCGTTTCAGGGCGGGGTGCGATTCCCCACTGGCGGTACAGCCCGCGACCACTCCCAAAGAGTGCTGACCCGGTGAGACTCCGGGGCCAACGGTATAGTCCGGATGCAAGAAACGGCAGGCAATACGATTTGTCTACGCGCCCTGTTGCAGTGTTTGCTGCGGCAGAGCGCGTTTTTGATTGTCTTCCCGGTTCCGAACCACGCGAAAGGGGCTTTCCAATCTTTGATTTGGGGCCAGAACGCCCCGGGAGGATATTACCATGAAGAAAAACACGACCCGCAACCTGACCGTTGCCGCTATGCTCAGCGCGGTGGCCTTTATCCTGATGTTCATCGAGTTCCCGCTCCCGATGCTCATCCCGTCCTTCGTCAAGATGGACTTCTCCGACCTGCCCGCTCTGCTGGGTGCCTTTGCCCTTGGCCCGGTGTACGGTGTGATCATCAGCTTTATGAAGAATCTGCTCCATGTGGTCATCAAGGGCACCTCTACCGCACTGGTGGGTGAGCTGTGCAACTTCATGCTGGGTGCGGTGTTCTCCGCACTGGCCGGTTACCTCTACAAGCACCACAAGAGCCGCAAGAACGCCATCATTGGCGCAGTGGCCGGTGCCGTGGCCATGGCCCTGTTCAGTGTGCCGTCCAACTACTTCATCACCTACCCGGCCTACGTCAAGTTCTACCACATGCCGCTGGAAGCCATCCTGGGCATGTATCAGGCGATCCTGCCCTCTGCCAACAGCCTTATCAAGTGCCTGGTCATCTTCAATATGCCCTTCACTCTGGTCAAGGGCCTGCTGGATGCCCTGATCTGCATGTTGATCTATAAGCCGCTCTCTCCCATCCTGCATGGCCGGAAGTGAGTGACAGCAAAAAAGAAAGGACGCGAAAGCGTCCTTTCTTTTTTGCTTTTATCGATTCGATTTAAGACAGCGCGCCCTTTTCCAGCCACTTGCCCCGGGCAAGGCGGATGAGGAACAGCAGGCCCCGGATGCTCAGTTCGCAGCACATGGCACCCCAAACGCCCATCAGGCCCAGCCGGGGAGCCAGCAGGAACGCCAGCGTCAGCCGGATGCACCACATACTGAATATGTTCAGCACAAAACAGGAGGTGCTGTCGCCCGCACCCTGCATGGCACCGCTGGCCACGATGGAGGCACCAAACATGGGCTCGGCCCAGGCTTCGATGCGCAAAACCTGAGCACCCAGAGCGATGACAGCCGCATCGGTGGTAAAAAGGCTCATCAGGGTGGGGGCAAAGATCCACAGGCCAACGCCGGAAAGGGCCATGACCCCCATGCCAAGGCCGGTGCACAGCCAGGCAAACCGCTTGGCCATATCCTTCCGGTTGGCGCCCACGGCCTGGCCGATGAGGGTGACGGCTGCGCTCTGGATGCCGTAGCCCGCCATGTAGCACAAGCCCTCGGCGTTGACAGCCAGGCTGTTGGCGGCAATGGCCACGGTACCCAGGCCGGCCACGATGCGCACCACCACCACCTGCGCCAGAGAGATGGCGGCACGTTCTCCCGCCAGAGGACCGCCGACCCACAGCAGGTTCCGCAGGCAGGAGCGAGTGATCTTCCAGGGGGCAGGCTTCCGGATGCAGAGGGGGCTTTCCCGCAGCAGCAGGATGGCCAAAGCCAGCAGGCCGCCCACCACGGTGGCCAGGGCGGTGCCCAGGGCTGCGCCGGGCACACCCAGCCCGGCACCCCAGACGGTGATGCCCCACAGCGTCCGGGTGGGGTTGATGAGGAAGAAGTTGAAGATGGCATCCAGCACACAGACCAGCACGCTGATGAGGCTGGCGGTCAGGGCGTAGCCTGCCGCCCGGAGGATGGAGGCGTACATGCCCATGGCCATGGTGAAGGGCAGCGCCGTTGACCAGATGGCAAAGTAGGCTGTGGCGTTTGCCCGCAGGGAGGGGTCAGCTCCCAGCCACCCCGGCAGAAAGGGGCTGATGCCCAGGCCGAAGAGGGCGGCACCCACGCCCAGGATCACATTGAAAAGCATGGCCTGCCGCAGCACGCTGCGGGCATCATCCTGCCGGTCGGCCCCCAGATACTGGGCGATCTGGATGGAGAGGGCAGTGTACAGGCCCACCAGAACACCGTGGAGCAGCCAGGTGCTGGAGCTGACGATGCCGATGGAAGCGGTAGCTTCTGCACCGATGTGGCCCACCATGGCAGCATCGATGTACTCCATGGCCGTGACTACGATCTGCTCTAGGATGGACGGGATACTCAACATCAGCACCACCCCGGCAGTGTCCCGCAGGGGGATGGTCTCACCCTGCCGCATCCGGGCCGAAAGCCGTTCAAGTGAAAGTTTCATGTCTTCTCCTTTTTCTCCGATTTTCCTGTGAGACAAAAAAATACCCTCGAAAGGGCGTTTTTCCTCCCATTATAGACAGAGGGACGAAAAATGTCAACCCATCTACCCCCGGGGTAGACCTTGCCCCGGAGATTGATTTTTTGGCCCGGGCGTGATACACTTCATTTGTATCCAGCCGTGAAAGAACAGGAACGGCCTCTGCCGCTCCGGGAAAGAGGAAAAAACTATGCTTCAACTGCTTTCTGGCAACCCGCGCACCGTGGATGCGCTGGGCTTTCTGCTTGCATTTGCGCTGACCGCGCTGATGGACTCGGTGTTCCACGATAAGCTCCCCCACGACCATGGCCGTGCGTTTGCCGTGAACGGCGAACTCTCCAAGGGCAAGGCCCGGGGTTCCGGCCTCATCTTTGTGCTCTGCATCGCACTGGTCACGCTGGCAGTGGTGCCCTTTAAGGCAGAGTACGTCATCTACACCGTCCTGCTCATTGCGTCCATGCTCTCCGGCTATTTTGACGATGCCGCCGAGACTGCCTGGAACGAGTACAAAAAGGGCCTGATCGATCTGGTCATCGCCGTTGTGGCGGGTGTGACCTACCTGAACTTCAACGGCACAGAAGTCAACTTCCTGAGCTGGAGCTTCAGCCTGCCCTATGCCGTCTACCTTATCCTGATCATCGTCCTGATCTGGGCCAGCATCAACGTGGTCAACTGCACCGATGGTGTGGACGGCCTTTCCGCCAGCCTTGCCGTGGTCAGCATCGGCACCTTCCTGCTGGCCTACTGGGAGGAACTGGGGGATTACGCCACCGCAGGCATCGTGTTCATTGGTGCCCTGCTGGCCTACCTGTGGCAGAACGCCAAGCCTTCCACCCTGCTGATGGGTGACGCGGGCAGCCGCGCCATGGGCTTCTTCCTGGCCGTTCTGGCCCTCAAGAGCAGCCATCCCTTCGCCTTCCTGCTGGCCGCGCTGGTGTTCATTGTGGACGGCAGCCTGGGCATCCTGAAGATCAGCTTCAAGCGGTTTTTGCACATCTCCATCCTCAAGAACACCCTGACCCCGTTGCACGACCATGTGCGCAAGCGTCTGGGCTGGAGCGATGAGCAGGTCGTGGCCCGCTGGCTCATCCTGCAGGCTGTGGCATCCGCCTGGCTGCTGCTGTTGGTGCGGTAAAACACAAAAGGAAATGCAGCGCCCGCACAGGAAAGCTCCTGCGCGGGCGTTTTGCTGTTCTGGTCCGGGAGGAAAGTTCCAGCTTCCGGTACAGCGTTTCCAGACAGGCTGGGTCACGAATTTCCTGCATGAGTTCACCTCATTTCTTTGGTTTCATTGTGCCATGTGTCACAAACAAATGCAAGCAAAACCTTTATAATAAGGACGAAAGTGGAGGAAAAACCAATGGATTCTATTTTTGATCTCGATCATCTGTACCGCACCTATTTCAAGATGGCGCTGCCCTCGGTGTTCGGCCTGATGGTGAGCGTGGTGTATAACCTTGCCGATACCTTTTTCATTGCGCAGTCCAACGATACGGCGCTGATTGCGGGTGTTTCGCTCTGTGCGCCGGTGTTCACGGCCCTCATGGCCTTTGGCAACATTTACGGCCAGGGCGGCAGCTCACTCATTTCCCGCTTGCTGGGACAGGACGACCGTGAGGGCACCGGCCGGGTCAGCTCGTTCTGCTTCTATGTGGCCCTGACCACGGGCGTGGTGTTGGCAGCCCTGATGATGCTGTTCCGCGCCCCGCTGCTGGGCATTCTGGGTGCGACTGCTGAGACGATGCCGCACGCAGAGGCCTATTACACCGTGCTGGCCATTGGTGCCCCGGCCACGGTGCTGAACTTTATCCATTCCAACCTCGTCCGCTGTGAGGGCATGGCCACCCAGTCCATGATCGGCAGCATCGGCGGCACGGTCATCAATATCATCCTCGATCCCATCCTCATCACCACAGTGGGCTGGGGCGCAGGGGGCGCGGCCATTGCCACCATTGTGGGCTACCTGTGCAGCGACCTGTACTTCCTGTGGCTGCTCCACAAAAAGAGCCGCTGCCTGTCTGTCAAGCTGTCCCAGTGCCACGTCACGGGCAGGGAGCTGCAGCAGATTTTGGGCGTGGGTGTTACTGCCGCGCTGAGCAACCTGATGCAGAGCCTGACTGTCATTGTGATGAACCAGTTTCTCTTGCCCTACGGCAACGACAAAATTGCTGCCATGGGCATTGCCAGCAAGGTGAGCATGATCGCCCAGCTGGTGCTGGTTGGCTTCTCGTTCGGCGGCATCCCACTGTTCGGTTACCTGTACGGCGCAAAAAAGCGGGACGTGATGCGCAAGCTCATCCGCTTCTGTCTGACCTTCCTCGTCTCCATCGCCGTGGTGCTGTCCCTCATCCTCTGCCTGAATTCCGGTGCGCTGATGCAGCTCTTCGTGCAGGATGCCGGGATGATCGCCACTGGTGCGCAGATGCTCCGCTGGCAGGTCTACACCGCAGCCTTTGGCGGCGTGGTGCTCCTGCTCACGGTGCTGTTCCAGGCAACTGGTAAAATCGTACCGTCCTTCCTGCTCTCCATCAGCCGTCAGGGCGTGGTGTTTCTGTTGGCACTGGTGGTCTGCGTACATCTGTTCCAGTATCAGGGCGTGCTGATGGCTCAGGCTGTGGCCGACATCCTGAGCGCTGCGCTGGCCCTTGGCCTGCTGGCGGCCAGCCGTGATATCATCGCAAAACAGTAAACACAAAAACGCCCGGAGGTCCGCTGAAAGCTGCGGTTCTCCGGGCGTTTTTAGTATTCGATGCCTCTGCGCGCCTTGATGCCCTTCTGATAGGGGTGGCGGCAGCATTTCATTTCGGTGGAGTAGTCGGCGGCATCCAGCATCCACTGCGGGGCCTTGTGGGCGGTCAGCACGCATTCCTGCGCGGCGGGACGCTCCAGAACGGCCCGCCGGAGCAGGTCTTTGTCCACCATGTCCAGCTCCCAAGCCGAACCGGCCTCATCTAAAATGAGCAGGTCGGCAGGCTCGGCCAGTGCGGCGGTCAGGTTTTCGTTCTGCACGGCCCGGGCAGCGGCCTTTTCCGCTTCGTTCATCTGGAACACGAACTTCTGCCCGCCCTTGCCCCGGAAGATTTTTGCCCCCAGCTGGGCCAGCAGAGGGATCTCGCCGCTCTGCCCGCCCTTGAGGAACTGCACGATGACAACCCGTTTGCCGCTGCCCAGTGCGCGGAGGGCAAGGCCCATGGCGGCGGTGGTCTTCCCCTTGCCGTCGCCCCAGTAGAGATGCAGCAGGCCCTGTTCCATCATCCGTTCTCCTTTGTGTATTGCACGGTCTCCACCAGGTGCAGGATATGCTGCTCCGGCCAGTCCCGGGCATCCAGCACATAGCCGCCCGCGTTGGGGCCGCACCAGGCGTGAAAGCTGCGGCGGGGCACGCCAAACCGCTCCAGTGCGGCCATCTGGGTGCCGCCATGGGCCACGATGACCAACCGCTCCTGCCCTTCGGCAAGGGCCTTGTCAATGAGGTCGGCAAGCGTTTTACACACCCTGTTGCAGAAATCGCTCCTGCGCTCCCCGTCCGGGTGGGCAGCGTGCTCGTTTTCCTGCACCCATGCCAGATACTCCGGGTCCTGCTCCACCTGTACGAAGGTCTGGCCCTCGAACCGGCCGAAGTTCATCTCCTTCAGCCCGTCCACCGGAATGAGCTTTGCCCCGGGAAAGAACACCCGCGCCGTCTGGGCGGTGCGCTGCAGCGGGGTGACATAGACCACCTCCGGTGCAAAATCTGCCTGCCGCAGCTGGGCGATGCCTGCGGCGGAAAGGGGGATGTCCCGCTGGCCCTGATATCGTTTTTGCGCGTTGTACTCCGTCTGGCCGTGACGCAGCAGATAAATGAGCATAATCGTTCTCCTTTTTGGTTTGTTCTGCACCATTATAGCCTATTTTGCGGTTATTTTCCAGCCATGCTCTTGCAATTCTTCTGCATTTCAGATATATTGAGTGGGTATGAAATTTCAGGGGAGAGAAGTGTCAATGGAGATCCGGGACCGGAAAGCAGCGCAGCGCCGGGCGGGCATCATGGCCCGCAGGGGTCTGCCGCAGGCAGAGAGAGCGGCGGCCAATGCAGCCATCTGTGCCCGCATTCTGGCCATGCCCTGCTTCCAAAAGGCAGAGAATCTGCTGCTCTACGCCGCTTTTGGCGGGGAGGTGGATTTTGCTGTGCTGGCAGAGCAGGCGGCCCGGCTGGGCAAAACGGTGGCCTATCCGGTCTGTGGGGAAAACTTTACCCTGACCGCCGCCGTGCCGGGGCCGGACGGCTGGGAGGTGGGGACTTACGGCATCCGCACACCGGTTCTGGAACGGGCGGTGCTCATCCGGCCGGAGGCGCTTGATCTGGTGCTGGTGCCCTGCACTGCCTTTGATGCGGCCTGCCGCAGGGTGGGCATGGGCAAGGGCTACTATGACCGCTATCTGCCCAGGTGCCGGAACGCCGTGGCGCTGGGCGTGGCCTTTGAGGCCCAGCGGGTGCCGGAAGCGGCTGCAGATGAACAGGACCGGCAGCTGGATGGATTTGTAACAGAGAGGAAAGTATATCGTGGAACTGATGAATTTGAGCTGTGAAGGTTTTCTGGAGGAGCTGGCCAGCAAGGCGGCGGCTCCGGGCGGCGGCGGCGCTTCGGCGCTGGTGGGC
>ERZ857840.3998-NODE-3998-length-11795-cov-6.725383_pt1 | contig 11795 bp, 8 predicted proteins | sample MGYA00519760_ERZ857840 | MGnify/ENA primary metagenome ERZ857840 (study PRJEB31778, sample SAMEA3449371) | human gut metagenome | biome: human gut; feature: human-associated habitat; material: faeces | place: United Kingdom | collected 2010/2012 ... | reverse complement strand
GGGTGCTCTCGGCGCTGCTGAGTATGCCCGCCAGAAGGGCATGGCCAAGAAGTAAGGCATAGCTACATAACCCCTAAAAAGCTCCGGGAGTGCTCCCGGAGCTTTTTATATGTTCCGAACGTGTCTTTTCTTGTTGTAAATTCTGTCACAAATATGATAAAATCAGAATATAAATTTTGCTTAAAGGGGGCGGGAGCGTGAAGAAAAGAATAGCCGCGGCGGCGCTTGCCCTTGCGCTGCTGCTTTCCGGCTGCGCAGGCGATGCCGCGCAGGATCAGGGCGGCTTTGCCCCGCCGGAGGATAAGCGCCTTGTGATATACACCTCGCACCGAGCGGAGGTATACGAGCCGATAGTCAAGGAATTTGAGCAGCGCACAGGCGTATGGGTCGAGGTCAAGACCGGGGACACCGCGGTGCTGCTCGATGCGATCGCCGCGGGCGGCACGGACTGCGACCTTATGCTCGGCGGCGGGGTCGACAACATCAGCGCATATTCGGATTGTTTCAGCCCTTATACCAGCGTTTATAACGACAGGATACTCCCTGAGTACCGCAGCGCGGACGGCAGCTATACGCCGTTTTCGGTGCTGCCGGTCGTGCTTATATATAGCACAAAGCTTGTGCGCCGCAACATGCCATCGGGCTGGGACAGCCTGCTCGACGAAGCTTGGCGCGGCAGGATAGCTTTTGCCGATCCCAATGTCTCGGGTTCGAGCTACACAGCCCTATGTACGATGCTTCAGGCTCTCGGCGGCGGGGATGAACTGCTGCCGGAGTTCAGACAGAATCTTGAGGGGAAAATTCTCCCGAGTTCGGGGGACGTCGTGAGTACCGTGGCCGAGGGCAAATGCTACATCGGCGTGACGGTGGAGGACATAGCTCTCAGCGGCATTGCCGAGGGCTACAACATTGCGATAGTCTACCCCAAGGAGGGAACAAGCGCGATACCCGACGGCGCGGCGATCGTCAATAACTGCGCCCACCGAAAAAATGCCGAGGCGTTCATAGACTTCCTGCTCTCCCCGGATATGCAGCGCCTGCTGCCGGAGCTTATGCACCGCCGCAGCGTCTGCACCGACGCGGATATCACGAAAGCCGACGGCAGCGCGATCACTCTTATTGACTATGACCTTGCCGCGGCGAGCACCGGGCGGGGTGAGATACTGAGCCTCTGGAACGGAGGTGCGGCGGGATGAAAGACTGGATAAAGAGCTCATTCCGGAACCGTATATTCGTGACCGTCCTGCTCGTGACCCTGCTGCCGATGCTGCTGTGCGATATCTTCATTATGCAGATCGCCATGAGCCAGAGCCGCCGCCAGCTGCGCGAGCAGGCGCTTGAGGAGCTCGGCGGGATAGAGCGGCAGTTCGACGGATTATATGACGAGGTCGATTCCATGACCGCGGGGCTTGCCGACAGCATCGTCGTGCGCAGTGCGCTGCGGCGCGGCGGCAGTGACTCAAAGCTGCTGTATCAGGTGCTGTACCTTGCAACGAGCGGGCTGCGCGGCTACGTGGACTTTGACGTGTACGACAGCGATGGCAGCCGCCGCTACACGAGCGCGGTCAGCCTGACAGATGAAAAGCTTCCGCTGCACTGGGGCGCGCTGCGCCTTGCAGAGGAAAGCGAGGGACTGAGATGTCAGGCGGACGAGGGCGGCCTTGTTATGGCGCGCGCCGTGCGCACGCACAGCGGGACGGTGCTGGGCTATATCCTTGCACATGTGTCTCAGGAGAGCTTCAACACAATTCTCGGCAATGAATTTGTCCGCGAGAACGACGTGCTCCTGCTCGACGGGACATGGCGGCAGGTGTATTCCTCGGACAGCATCGGCTCTTCGGAGAAGATCGACGCGCTGCGCGGCCAGCTGCTCAAAACCGGCTCCCTGAACGGGGCGGGAGAGTATAACTTCTACCTGCGCGCCCTGCCCGACACGGGCTTCACCTTAGTGCTCCAGCAGCCGAAGGTCTACACCTCACAGGTGACGGACACGATATACCGGACCTGCTTCATGATGGGACTGCTGTGCCTTGTGCTGAGTTTGCTGTGCGCATGGCTCATAAGCCGCTACCTTTCAAAGCCGGTGAACGAGCTTGACAGCGCCATGGGCAGGGTCGAAAAGGGCGAATACGACACCGAGCTTGTCAGTGACCGCAGCGACGAGATGGGCAGACTCACCGCGAGCTTCAACCGCATGACGCGTGAGTACTGCCAGAACCTTGAGCACTCGGTGCAGCGCGAGCGCGAGATAAACGAACTGCAGCTATCCATGATGCAGGCGCAGCTCAACCCGCATTTTCTGTATAACACGCTCGACAGCGTGAAGTGGCTCGGCGTGACGAACCACGTCCCGCAGGTTGCCTCGATGGCGACGAACCTTGCCGCGCTCCTGCGTGCGGGGATATCCGGGGATAAGTTCATCACGCTCGAAGAGGAGCTTGAGCTGCTGGAAAAGTACCTCGATATCCAGTCGCTGCGCTTTGAGGACCGCTTCGCGTGGGAGACGGATGTGGACGAGCGCTTCCAGCACTGCATCGTGCCGAAGCTGATAACCCAGCCGCTTGTGGAAAACGCGATAATCCACGGCGTCGCGGACATGGACGACGGCTATGTGAAGCTCACCGCGCACGAGGAGGACGGTACTCTTGTGCTGAGCGTGCAGGATAACGGCGAGGGCATACCGCAGGAGATACTCGACCGGCTCAACAGCCCCGACCGCGAAATGCCCGCCGGGCACTTGGGGCTTAGAAACGTCGACAGGATAGTGCGCCTGTATTACGGCGAGGAATACGGCATCTCGGCAAGCGCTGCGCCCGGGGAGGGAAGCTGCGTCGAGCTGAGACTGCCGATGAAGATGAAGGAGAAAACGGACAATGCTGAAGGTTCTGATCGTTGACGACGAGGCGGTCGTGCGCCGCGGGATAGTCCTCGGCGTGGATTGGGCTTCGATGGGCTGCGTCGTTGTGGGCGAGGCATCAAACGGCGAGGAGGGCATAGCCGCCGCCGAACAGTACAGCCCGAATCTTATAATCACCGATGTGCGCATGCCGAAGATGGACGGCATCGCCATGATGCAGGAGCTGCGCCGCCGCGGCAGCCGCGCGCACGTCATCATGCTCACGGCGTACAGCGACTTTGATTACGCGCGCTCCGCACTCCAGTTCGGCGCTGACGACTACCTGCTCAAGCCATTTCAGGATAAGGAGCTTGTCGCGGCCATTGAGCGCATCCACCGCAAGGAGCAGGAGAAAAGCGGCCTGAGCGTCTCCGATGAGCTGCCGCTTGCCAAGGGCGACAAAAGCCGCTACGTGCTCGAAGCGATGGAATATATCTCTGAGCACTATGCCGAGAGCTCCATAAACATAACCGAGATCGCCCAGCACCTCGGCGTGAGCGAGGGGCACTTGAGCCATGTGTTCAAGAAGGAGACGAAGTACACCGTTGTCGGATATCTCACGCAGTACCGCATACACATGGCGATGAAGCTTCTGCGCGACAGCCGCTGCAAGGTATACGAGGTGGCGGGCATGGTGGGGTATAAGGACGTTGCCTATTTCGGCAGCACCTTCAAGAAGCTTACCGGGCTTGCCCCGTCCGAGTACCAGGATAGATGTCGCTGACGTCGCAAAAGTCTAAAGACTTTTGCGAGAAAGCTTGCGCTCAGACCCGTGCCTCGCTTCGCTCGACACTCTCTGAGCGAGAGGTATTTTTCGCAAGGTACACGCCCTTGCGAAAAATGATCCGAATTATTTTTCGCCGTGCGCGGCGAAAAACTCTGCGAGGCTGAGCAAAGTCGAAGGATGGGCAATACGGCCAGAATGTACCGAAACTGTTGAATGTGCACAAAAACGGCCTCGAAATTTCGTTGCGCCGGGAGCGGGTGCGGACAGAATTCGCGGTGTTATCGCAGTTTTGTCCCGTCCCTTTTTGGGACAAAAGCCTTTATAATAGTATCAGCTTGTCACATATTCGCAGTGACAAAAAGCTGAAATTTTAAAAAGGAGATCTACACGATGAAAAAAGCACTTGCACTGATCCTCGCGCTTGCAATGGTTTTTGCTCTCTGCGCATGCGGCCAGAGCTCCGCTCCCACCGCTGCTGCAACCGAGGCTCCCGCGGCTGAGCCCGCTGCCGAGCCCGCAGAAGCCGAGAAGGATTATTCCGGCTACACCATCCGCATCTACTCCAACTCCAACTCCACCGAGCGTACCACTTGGCTCATTAACGAGGCTAAGGACGCGGGCTTCACCATCTCCATCGATGACAACAGCGTCATCTCCGGTGACACCGCAGCCATCCAGGCCGCAAATGAGAACAAGGACGGCGACATCCTCTTCGGTCTGAACGAGACCCGCTGGAGCCAGGTCGTCGGCGGCACCTACGAGAACCTCAAGCTGGTCGACTGGACTCCCTCCTGGGCAGCAGAAGTCGGTGAGTACGCATACCCCGGCGCGGCTTACGGCCTTGTTATCCAGAACGTCCTGATGCTTTACCGTACCGATGAGCTCGGCACCAACGGCGAGGCTCTGCACTTCCAGCACTGGGCAGACATCGTTGACTGCGGCTACAGCTGGTACCGCCAGAACAAGGTCGGCGGCACGACCAACGCCAACATCAACTCCGCAATGCTCTACGCTTTTGTTGATCCCACTTCCGAAGCCGGCGGCATCAGCCTCGACGGTTGGAAGACCCTGTGGAAGTACTGCGCCGACGGTGTTTACTCCTCCGATGACGACTACAAGTACGGCTTCCAGCCCCTGAACAAGGGCGACGTACAGGTCTCCACCTTCTACTCCTCCTCTCTCTACGGTAAGATCGACTCCGCCGCTGACAGCTCCGAGAATCCCCTGCTCGGCACCATGGAGCCTGAGAACTGGGCGCTCGTTGACATAGACGACGGCACCTACTACATCGCAGAGTACATCGGCATCCTTGATAAGGCCGGCCGTACCGAGGAAGAGACCGAGGCTGTCAAGGCCTTCGCAGAGTGGTTCGGTTCCGCTGACGTTCAGGCTGCATGGGGCGAAGAGTTCGACTCCTATCCCTGCAACACCGCCGCTGCCGACATCCTCTACCCCGATGGCGCTCCCGCTATCTACACTCTGAAGAACTTCGCCCTCACCAATGTTGAAGGCACCGATATGAACTATGCCGAGTACGTTGCCGCTCACTCCAGCGAGTGGACCAACATCATGACCAACCTCGGCTTCTACTGGGCAGACCAGAGCGCAGCAGTTGCTGAGCCCGATTGGGACAACCTTGACTGGGCGACCCTGACTCAGGCAGCAGGCTGATCGAATTTAACTAAAAAGCATTTGGATATGGCGAGCCTTTCGGCTCGCCATATCACTAAATAAATTTATCGGAATCAAGGAGAACCGCTATGATAAGGCTCAATGACATCGTCGTGAAGTTCGGCGACTTTACCGCGCTGCACGGCATCAACGTACATGTGAAAGAGGGAGAGTTTTTTACCTTCCTCGGCCCGTCCGGCTGCGGCAAGACTACGACCCTGCGCACTCTCACCGGCTTCATTGAGCCAGCGGAAGGCACCGTTATTGTCGGCGGCAAGGATATCACCCATGTCCCCATCGAGGACAGAAACATCGGCATCGTGTTTCAGAGCTATGCTCTGTTCCCGACGATGACGGTTTACGACAACATCGCCTTCGGTCTCAAGATCAAGAAAATGAAGAAGGCGGAGGTCGACAAGCGCGTGCGCGAGATCGCAAAGAAGGTCGACCTCAGCGACGAGCAGCTCAAGAAGGCCGTCTCGCAGCTCTCCGGCGGCCAGCAGCAGCGTGTCGCCATCGCCCGCGCCCTCGTCACGGGTCCGGCGATAATCTGCATGGACGAGCCGCTTTCCAACCTCGACGCAAAGCTGCGCGTCCAGCTCAGGAACGAGCTTAAAAAGATGCAGAAGGATTTCGGCATCACCACCATCTATGTCACCCATGACCAGGAGGAGGCGCTGACGCTCTCTGACCGCATCGCTGTTTTCAACAGCGGCGTCATCGAGCAGGTCGGCACCCCGAACGAGGTCTATAACCACAGCGCAACTGAATTTGTCTGCAACTTCATCGGCGATATCAACCGCCTCGGCGAAGGTATCGTCAATGAGCTTATCAATATGGGCGCGCCGGTCGACCCGGCGAAGCACAACTACATCCGCCTTGAGCGCATCCACGTGAACGTGCAGCCGCGCGAGGGCGAGATTGCGCTTGACGGCACGGTCGAGAGCCTTGAATACTACGGGCTTTACATCAAGTATTACATAACCGTCTGCGGTCAGACCATCAAGGTCATTGAGAAGAACGACGGCGTCAATATCTATGACGCCGGTCAGAAGGTCAAGGCCGTGTTCAACCCGCGTGATATCATGGCCTATGAGCCCGCCGCCGAGGCGGAGGTGAAGTAATGGGAAAGAGCCTTGACCGGCGCGTCTCGCCGGAATTTGTGTTCCGTATAATAGGGCTCGGGCTGTTCATCTATCTGTTCTTCGGCTTCATGCTGCTGCCCTGCCTCAACACGCTCATGAGCATCTTCAACACCACGAACGCCGCCGGTGAGCGCGACCCGCTTGCGGTCATCCGCTTCTTCTTCGCGGGCAACATGAGCAAATACGTCTGGAACTCACTGAAGCTTGCGCTCTGCCTTGTCGTGACGGTGAACGTCGTCGGTGTTTCCATCGTCCTGCTGACGGAGTACTTCGACATCAAGGGCGCGCGTATCCTGCGCCTTGGCTATATGACGACGCTTATCTACAGCGGCGTCGCCCTTGTCACGGGCTATCTGTTCCTCTATGCGCCGGACGGCATCCTGACCGACGCGCTCGTGAACGCTTTCCCCGGCATGAACAAGCACTGGTTCACGGGCTTTCGCGCGGTGCTGTTTACAATGACCTTCGCCTGCACCAGTAACCACGCGCTCTTCCTCAGAAACGCCATCCGCGGCATTGACTACAACACCGTCGAGGCGGCGCGCAACATGGGCGCAAAGCCCTTCAAGGTGCTCTGGAAGGTCGTCTTCCCGACGCTTATACCCACGATGTTCTCCCTCACGGTCATGACCTTCATCACAGGCCTGTGCGCAATGTCCGCCCCTACCCTGCTGGGCTATGACTCCATTAACCCCGAGATCGTCCGTCTGGCCGGTTCCTCCGTCGCAGACGAGGCTTTCCCGCAGGCGCGCGCGGCGCTGCTGTCCATAATCCTCGCGATGTTCACGATCATCCTGCTGACGGTGCTCTCGGCCTACGAGCGCAAGGGGCATTACCTCTCCGTCTCCAAGACCAAGGCAAAGCTCCAGAAGCAGAAGATCACAAACCCCATCGCGAACGTGCTTGCGCATATCTATGCCTACGTGCTGTTTATCATCTACATGATCCCTGTCGTGATGATAATCATATTCTCGTTCCAGACCTACAGCGCCATACGCATGAAGAAGCTCGACTTCTCCCAGTGGACGCTTATAAACTACTTCGGCAAAGAGGACTACATGTACCTCACCAACCGCGGCAAGTACAAGCTGCGCGAGGGCTCGATATCCGGTCTGTTCGCAAACGACGCGACCCTCGGCGGCATAAAGCTGAGCTTTGTCCTGTCGATCATCGCGGCGGCGCTGGCCTGCCTGATCGTCGTGGTCGCATGCAACTACATCTTCAAGAACAAAAATAAGAAGTCCGGCATCATCCTTGAATACTGCCTGCTCTTCCCGTGGCTGCTGCCGACTATCCTTATCTGCTATTCCTACCGCACCTACTTCAATTCCGATGCAATCTGGTACGTCGGCAATGTGAACCTCTACTATGCGCAGAATGTGCGGCTGCTGATCGTAATGGCCTACACGGTGGTGAAGCTGCCGTTCTCACTGCGCATGATACGCGCATCGTTCTACGCAATAGACGAGGAGCTTGAGGACGCGGCACGCAACATGGGTGCGAACGGCTTCACGACCTTTATGCGCGTGAAGCTGCCGATAATCCTGCCGAGCGTGCTGGCGGTGTTCGCGCTGAACTTCAACGCCCTGTTCACCGAGTACGACATGTCCGCTACATTTGCCTCGTCCTACGGCACGAGCTACGCGATGGTCATCCAGTCGATGTGCGCCGAGGAAGGACTCTACGGCTACAATGTCAACGCCTCCGGCCGCCGCTGTGCATCCACCGTGTTCATCATGCTGGTCAGCGGCCTGATACTCTATTTGGTCTACGGCGTCGGCGCGCGCGACCTCGGCGAGCGTCTTGAAGCGCGCGCGAAGTGGCGCAGACGCTTTGACAAGCTCGGCGCGGTGTTCCACAAAAAAGAGAACGCAGAGAGCGTATGATAAAAAACATCGTTTTTGACATGGGGCACGTGCTCATGTACTTCAGCCCCAAGGTGTATATTTCCCGCCTCGGCTATACCGGCGAGGACGCGGAGCTTCTGGAGCGTGAGGTATACCGGAGCGCCGACTGGGTGGCGACGGATCACGGGACCATGCTGCCTGAGGAGGGCGCGGCGGCGATGTGCCGCCGACTGCCGGAGCGTCTCCATGCCGCGGCGGAGGAGCTCACCTGCCGCTGGTGGCAGGGAGAGTTCATGCCCGTGCCCGGAATGGCGGAGCTCGTGCACGAGCTACGCGCTCTTGGCTATGGGATATATCTGCTCTCCAATGCATCCTCGGCGCTGAACCTGTACTTTGAGCGCATACCCGGCTCGGAGTGCTTTGACGGGAAGCTCGTCTCGGCGGACGTGAAGCTTATGAAGCCGTTTCCCGAGATATATGAGCTGCTGTACTCCCGCTTCGGGCTGAACCCTGAGGAGTGCTGGTTCGTTGACGACAACGCCGCCAATATCGAGAGCGCACGCATGACCGGCATGAACGGCAGCGTGTTCTATGACGATGTCGCCCGTCTTCGCCGCGAGCTGCGGGCTCAGGGAATACCGGTAAAGGAAGTATAAGCATATGCTAAATAAATTTTGCAGCCTCTCCCAAAAGGGGGAGGCTGTCTGGATAAACGACGTAAGAGCGGCGTTTGACGCGGATAAGAACGCACGGCCGCTGACGCTGCGGCTCACCTGCCTTGATGGCAGTGTGTGCGGCTATGACTGCCCTATACCGCGTTGGAGCAACGCGCAGGAGCGCAATTTTATCAGGGACTATCTCACCGCGCGTATCTTCAATGTCCTCTCCTGCTGGAGCGGCAGGGAGCTGACAGCGTATTTCGACACGGATGACACCGAATTGGCCGCTCTTGTTGAAGAGTGCATCGCAGCGTTTGGGAGCGTACCGGGGCTCAAAAAGGTGCTGAATGTTGCCGCGCGGCTCTGCCGCGGCACTGGCAATGCGCCGTTTGAGATGAAGACCGGCGACATCGCCGCCATGTCCGAACTGAAAAGCACAGCCGCGAAAGCAGTCGGACAGCTCGGAGATAAGCTGCGCGCGGCGGTGGACGGCTGCGCGCGCGGCGCGTACTGCGGGATGGACGTCGGCGGGACGGACATAAAGCTTGCCGTATCGCTCGACGGCAGACTCCTCGCCGTGAAGGAATACGACTGGAACCCCGCGGCGAGCCCGACTGCCGAGGGCATAACCGAGCCGATGCTGCGGCTCATAAGGCTCATGCGCGCCTGCGTGATAGCGGACGGCCTGCCCCATGACGCGGAATGCGTGAAGCTGCTTACAGCGGCGCTGCGCAAGGATGCGGCAGACACGGAAATGGACGCGGCGATAATCGCCTGCGAGAGTGCCGCGGCGGAGCTGCCGCTGTTTTCGGGTATAGGGCTGAGCTTCCCGGATGTTGTCATCAACGACCGTATCCTTGGCGGTGAGACGCCCAAGACAAAGGGGATGCGTGAGAACACGGCGCTTGACTATGAGATGGAGTTTGCAAAGCTTGCCTCCGTCAGCGAGAGCATGGGGCGTTATTGCATGGACGGCATTAAGGTGCGGATAATAAACGACGGGCCTATGGCGGCCTTCAGCGCCGCGGCGGAGCTTGCGCAGGACGGTGACACGCAGCTCGGCGAGAGCGGCGTTATTGCCCACTCGCTGGGTACCGATCTCGGCTCGGGCTGGATAAAGGCCGACGGGGAGATACCGGCCATACCGCTTGAACTGTATGACCTGCTGCTCGACCTCGGCAGCGCAAAGCAGAAAGAGTACGCGCCTGAGGATCTGCGCTCGGTACGCAATGAGAACTCCGGCCTTGCCGGTGTGCGGCGCTATCTCGGTCAGGCCGCGGCCTACCGCATGGCGCAGCAGCTTGAACCGGCGCTGCTTGACGGCTTCACCGAGGAGCGCGGGGCTGTGCTCAGTATTATCACCGCACCCGAGGACATGCGCAAGCCCTGCCTTGAGCATATTATGAACGCGGCAACGTACGGCGACGAGGCCGCCTGCGAGATTTTCCGCCGCGTGGGCGCGAACCTTGCGCAGCTCACAAAGGAGATGGAGTATCTGCTCGATACCGGCACGGACAGGCGCTTTCTGTTCGGGCGCTTTGTAAAGAACGAGAGCTGCTTCAGACTCATACGGGAGGGCTTTGCCGAAGTTATGCCGGAGGTGAGCCTTATAGCGGCGGATGACGGTCTTGCCCGCAGCGGCCTTATGCGGCAGCTTGCCGCAAGGGAGGACGTGACGGTGGCACAGTTCGCCCAAGCTGTCAGCGCGATATACTATTCACGGATGTAAAAAATTCCCGGACTCTTTGTCCGGGAATTTTTATAGGTTCTAAGCTAAAAGTTGGAGCAAGCAGGAAAAGCGTATACACTCAACTTGACACAGGGTCGGTTAACGCTTCTCTCCAGAACGGCAAAGCGCCCCCGTTCGGATGAACGGGGGCGCGGGTTTGCTTTAGGTTATCGAGAATTACTCGTTGATGCCGATGACAACACCGGAACCGACGGTACGGCCGCCTTCACGGATAGCGAAGCGGAGGCCCTGCTCGATAGCGATCGGGGTAATCAGCTCAACGTCCATGTCGACGTTGTCGCCGGGCATGCACATCTCAACGCCTTCGGGCAGAGAGATGACGCCGGTAACGTCGGTGGTACGGAAGTAGAACTGAGGACGATAGTTGTTGAAGAACGGGGTATGACGGCCGCCTTCTTCCTTCTTCAGGACGTAAACATGGCCATCGAAAGTGGTGTGGGGATGAACAGAGCCGGGAACAGCCAGAACCTGGCCACGCTCGATCTGGTCACGGTCAATACCACGCAGCAGAGCGCCGATGTTGTCGCCAGCCTGAGCGAACTCGAGGCTCTTGCGGAACATTTCCAGACCAGTGATGGTGGTGGTCAGCTTCTCTTCCTTCAGACCAACGATTTCCATCTGATCGCCGACATGAGCAGTACCACGCTCAACACGACCGGTAGCAACGGTGCCACGGCCGGAGATGGTCATAACGTCCTCAACGGGCATCAGGAACGGCTTATCAGCAGCACGGTCCGGGGTCGGGATGTAGCTGTCAACAGCGTCCATCAGCTCCCAAATGCACTTGTATTCCGGAGCATCGGGATCCTTGGAAGTGCTCTCCAGAGCCTTCAGAGCGGAACCACGGATGATCGGGGTGTTGTCGCCGTCGAAATCCTGGCTGTCCAGCAGTTCGCGAACTTCCATTTCGACCAGGTCGAGCAGCTCTTCGTCGTCAACCATATCGCACTTGTTCAGGAACACAACGATCTTGGGCACGCCAACCTGACGAGCCAGCAGGATGTGCTCACGGGTCTGCGGCATCGGGCCATCGGTTGCAGCAACAACCAGGATAGCGCCGTCCATCTGAGCAGCACCGGTGATCATGTTCTTGATGTAGT
>ERZ857840.3992-NODE-3992-length-11804-cov-3.077198_pt1 | contig 11804 bp, 10 predicted proteins | sample MGYA00519760_ERZ857840 | MGnify/ENA primary metagenome ERZ857840 (study PRJEB31778, sample SAMEA3449371) | human gut metagenome | biome: human gut; feature: human-associated habitat; material: faeces | place: United Kingdom | collected 2010/2012 ... | reverse complement strand
CGCTTGTGCTCGCGCCAGATCGCAGCATCCCTCGCGACGGCGGTGATGGTCTTTCTCATCGGGTGCTTCCCGCTATCGGGCGAGTTTATGGGCTTCCACGCCGCGCTCGGGTTCTCGGCGCTCCTTGCGCTCGGCTGCCTTCTCGTGGTTCTTGAGAAGATCCCCCGCAGCGGCAGGGGTGCGAACTCGTAAAGCGTCCTCCGTTTGGGAAAGCCCCCGCGCACCTTCCCGCAAATCAAGGAGCACTTTGGCGCTATCCGTCCGAACTCGCTTATGATGCGGCGGTTCATTCGCGCCGGATTGCGCCTGGCATATACGACGACAAGTTTGACAAGGCTGGGGTGTCGGTAGTTGGTGGTCAAGAGAACGAGTTGTGCACTGCCATATCTCAGAATAATTCAACTTGTTCAAAACTGACCTGGGGCTTTGCTTTCAAAGGACGCTCTAAGCCCTCATGAAAGGGAGAATCGGGCGAAAAATCGTCGCACAACTCGCTCAGTTGACCACCAACCCAGGTTATTGCTCGCACCGACGGCAAATAGTATGGAGTCGGGCGGCTTCTTGTCGGTCTGCGTAGCATGTGCTGCTCTTCCTCCCCTAGAATGCCTGCGGCACCTCGTGGGCGTTCGTTTTGTATAGGGGCGCTTTCCCTCGGCGCGCACGCTCGTTCTCGGGTATCATTAATGGGTTGTACTTTTGGCATTTAAGAAAGACGAACGATACCTATGATCTTGCAGCTCGAGCATATCTCCAAGTCATTCGGCGGCCGCGTGCTGTTTCACGACGTCACCTTCAAACTTGAGGAATACGACCGTTTGGCGCTCGTCGGCCCGAACGGTGCTGGCAAAACGACCATGCTCAACATCATCTCCGGTGAGGAAGATGCTGATGAGGGACGCGTTCTGTTCGCGAAGGGCGCGCGTGTGGGCTACCTCGAGCAGGAGGCGATCGAGATGGACGAGCAGCCCATCTTCGACGAGGTCATGGCCTCCCAAGTGGAGGTGCTTTCCGCCGAGAAGCGCCTGCGCATGCTCGAGGAGTCGCTCGGGGAAAACCCCACCGAGCGCGACCTTGCCGCCGCGGGCCGTGCGCGCGACGAGTTCGAGCGGCTGGGCGGTTACGTCATCGAGGCGAAGGTACGCGGCGTGCTGTTCGGACTGGGCTTTAAGGAAGACGACATGCGTCGCATGACGAGCGAGTTCTCGGGTGGCTGGCAGATGCGCATCGCGCTTGCGAAGCTGCTGATCAGAAATCCCGAAGTGCTGCTGCTCGACGAGCCGACGAACCATCTGGACCTGGAGAGCGTGAAGTGGCTCGAGAGCTTCCTTCGCAGCTACTCGGGCACCGTCATCGTTGTCAGCCACGACCGCGCGTTCATGGACAACATGGTCGATCGCGTGGCCGAAGTCGACAACCAGCAGGTCAACCTCTACAAAGGAAACTACACCGCCTACCTGCGCCAACGCGCCGAGCGCATCGAGCGGCTGAAGCAGGAGCGCACCAAACAGATCGAGGAGATGAAGCGCCTCGAGGCGTTCGTCGAGAAGTTCCGCTACAAGGCGACGAAGGCGCGCCAGGCGCAGGAGCGTGCGGCGAAGCTCGAGAAGCTGAAGGCAGAGCTCGTGGAGATTCCCGAGGAAAAGAAGACGGTGCACTTCAACTTCAAGCAGCCGCCGCGCACGGGCGACATGGTGGTTGAGGCGCGCGGCCTGCGGAAGTCCTTCGGCGACCATCACGTCTACGATGGCTTGGATTTCACGATGTACCGCGGTGAGAAGGTGGCGCTCGTCGGCCCCAACGGCGCTGGCAAGTCGACGCTCCTGAAGATGATCGCCGGCGTACTCGAGCCCGATGCGGGCACGATCAAGTACGGCACGCATGTGTCGAAAACCTACTACGCACAGCATCAACTTGAGGAACTGACTTCGGGAAACACCGTGTTCGAGGAAATCGACCACGTGGCGCCGGGCTGGACGATCAGCCAGGTGCGCACGCTTTTGGGCGCGTTCCTCTTCAATGGCGACGACGTCGACAAGCGCGTGAGCGTGCTCTCCGGCGGCGAGAAGAGCCGTCTTGCGCTGGCGAAGATGCTCGTGGCGCCGCGCCCTCTATTGTGCCTCGACGAGCCGACCAACCACTTGGACATCGCGAGCGCCGACATCTTGGAGCAGGCGCTGAACGCGTTCGAGGGCACGGTGCTGTTCATCACGCACGACAGGCACCTCATCAGGGGCGTTGCGAACCGTATCGTGGAAGTGAAGGACGGGCGTGTCACCAACTACGCGGGTGACTACGATTACTACCTATATAAGAGCGGCCAGCTCGATAGTGAGGCTCCGAAGGAATTCTCGCTTGTCGACGAGGTCATGGGAGGCTCGGGAAGCAAGGCCGCGTGCGCGATGAAGGCGGCAGGGAAGGCTCCGGCGTCAGGTAAGACCGGATCGGGCAACACGGCTGGCGCCAGCACTTCGTCGGGTGCGAAGACGCAGCTCACGGCCCCGCGCGGAAGCGCTCCGAAGACCAAGGAGCAGAAGCGTCGCGAAGCCGAGGCGCGCAATCGGGCCTATGCGGCGCTTAAAGGTCACCGCAAGCGCATTGCCGAGCTCGACAAGCAGATGGAGCGCGACAATGCGCGCATGGCGGAACTGCTCGAACTTATGGCCGACCCCGACTTCTACATCAACGAGGACGTCTCGTCGGACGCCATCGCTGAGCATGCTCAGCTTAAAAAGCGAATCGCTGCGGCGGAGGAGGAGTGGTTCGTGCTTAACGAGGAGCTTGAGGCCGAGATGGAGAAGCAAAAAGCGCAAGCGTGATTCGGGCTTGACGCATCGCGGGCCAGCGGACGCTTTCCTTCATGCTCAAACAGTCCTGAGCTCGCACGAACAGCTCACTGGGCTGTTCGGCTCGTGCGGAACTGCGCTTGAAGGAAATCGCCCGCCGGCCCGCTTTTTCTTATACGACGAATCAAGTTGCGCGGAATAAGAGGCAGAAGTGAAACCCCTGAACATTGTGCTTGTTGAACCTGAGATCCCCCAGAACACGGGCAATGTCGCCCGCACGTGCGCTTGCACGGGCTCGGTGCTGCATCTGGTGGAGCCGATGGGCTTCCGCTTAACGCAGCGCAACCTGCAGCGTGCGGGCTGTGACTATTGGGACGACGTCGAAATCGTGCAGTGGCCATGTGCCGACGCGTTCTTTGAGGCGCACGGGGAAGACGAGCTGCACCTGTTCACGGGACACGTATCGCGCAACTACGCCGATGTGGCTTACGGTGAGGGCGCGTTTCTCCTGTTCGGACGCGAGAGCCGCGGGCTTGATGAGGCGTTTATCCAGCGCTATCTCGATGCGTGCGTCCGCATCCCCATGCGCGAGAACGAGCGCAGCTTGAACCTCTCGAATGCCGTGGCCATCGCAACCTACGAGGCCCTCCGCCAACAATCCTGGCCGAACATGAATTAAGCCTTATTAATCAGCAGCGCATGTTTTTCTGCGAATTTGCCCTAATCGCTTCCGCTAAGTCATGATGATTCAATCGGGCATGCGCCCTTAATGATGATGCTCGCCTCGCTTTAACGTCTGCATCCTGGGGTTGCTTTCTGTTTGGTGCAAATGCACCAAACTTCATTTTTATCACTGAAACGCAGAGGTGCTGCAGGGCAAACCCATGGCACAAGGCGCTCTCGTTGTTCTGGATTCTCGCGCCCGCAAGCGCAACGCCTCCTCGCTTTCCATCTGCGCACTTTTCGCGCAGGGGAGTGAGGTGCGCGCTTCGCGGGCTTTCCCTTGCGCTACACTTATGACCCATGTCATCACAATATCTTGCCTACATAGTCTGCTCGGTCCTAAGTTTCGTGCCCGCCATCGTGTTTCACGAGGTGGCGCACGGGTTTGTGGCGTACAGGCTCGGTGATCCCACGGCCAAGCGCGCGGGGCGCCTGTCGCTTAATCCGCTCAAGCACGTCGACCCGTTCGGCACGGTCATCCTGCCTTTGTGCATGCTTGCGATGAACGGCCCCGTGTTCGGCTATGCGAAGCCGGTACCCTACAACCCGTCCTATTTCAAGAATCCCAAGACGGGCGACGTCATCGTTGGCCTTGCCGGACCTGCGGCGAACCTCGTGATGGCCGCCTTCGCCGGCGCCATCGCCTGGGCTCTCTACGGCCAAGCGCCCGCGCTTGTCGCGCAAAGCGGGGCGTTCGCATACTTCTACCTCATGTTCCTGCCCATGTTCGCCCTCATCAATCTCTACCTGCTCTTTTTCAACCTGCTGCCGATCCCGCCGCTTGACGGCTCGTCGGTGCTCGCGCTATTCATCCCGAAAAAGCACATGAGCACGTACTACCGCGTGCAGCAGTACGCCATGCCCGTCTTCATGATCGTCCTCATCGTTCTGCCGTATGTCCTGCACGTGAATCCCGTCGGCGTCTATCTCGACGTCACGGCGGGCAATGTGGCCAACCTGCTGTTCCCGTTCGGGGTTTCCTAGGGGGGCGAAGCTGTGTCCTACAAAGTCCGCACCGCAAGCTTCGAGGGCCCGTTCGATCTTCTGCTGTACCTAGTGAGCAGGCAGAAAGTCGATATTGGCGCTATTTCGATCACCGAGATCGCCGACCAATACCTCGCTGAGGTCACGCGCATGAAGAACCTCGACCTCGACGTGGCGAGCGATTTTCTGCTCGTGGCCTCGACGCTGCTCGAGATCAAGGCGCAAAGCCTCATCCCGCAGGATACGCCCGAAATCGACGACGATATCGCGGAGCTCACCCCGAGCGAGGCACGCGATATCCTGGTCGAGCGGCTGCTTGCCTACAAGCAGTACAAGAACGCGAGCGCCGCCCTTCATGCTCGCTTCGTGTCGGAAGGCCGCATGCACACGCGTCCGTTCGGACCCGACGCGTGCTTCTTGAACCTCATGCCCGACTACCTGAAAGACGTCACGCTCGACGGTCTCGCGCTCACGTGCGCTCGTGCGCTGGCCCGACGCGATGTGTTCCTTCTGGAAAGCGAGCATATCGCCGCAAAGCCCATTCCCGTCGAGACGCACGTGCGGGCCATCCACCAGCGCATTGTCAACCGCGGGCACCTCCGCTTTTCCGACTTGGTCGATGGGCGCACGCCGACGCCGGTCGTTGTCGTGACATTCCTCGCGGTGCTCGAGCTCTACAAGCGCTCCATGGTGAAGATCAACCAAGACGAGCTGTTCGGCGATATCTCGATCGACTACATCGAAGGGTCGGGCGAGCTTGACCTGACGGGCGAAGATGCGCTCACGTCGGTGGGCGAGGAGGAGTAACCATGTTCGAAGGTTTGCAGAAAGACCAGCTCGCAGGCGCAATCGAGGCAATGCTGTTCGTGACTGACGAGCCGGTGGGCACCATCGCGCTCGCCGACATGCTCGAGGTCGACCCCGCCGATGTCGAGAGCGCCCTTGTGGGGCTTCGCGATAGGCTCGAGGCCGAAAACCGCGGCATCCAGCTGCGTGAAGTGGCTGGCGGCTGGCGGCTGTACACGCATCCCGCTTACCACGAGCTCATTGAGAAGTACGTCCTTTCCTGGGACACGCGCAAGCTCTCCCAAGCCGCCATGGAAACGCTCGCGATCGTGGCGTATACCCAGCCCACGACGCGCGCCCAGGTGGCGAGCGTGCGCGGCGTGAACTCTGACAGCTCCATCAACTCCCTGGTGGAAAAGGGCCTCGTGCGCGAGGCGGGGACCGCGGACACGCCGGGCAACCCCACGCTTTACGCCACGACGCGCGCGTTTTTGGAGAAGTTCGGCCTGCGCTCCACCGCCGATTTGCCCGACCTTTCCGAGTTCGCCCCCGACGATTCCACGCGCACGCTTATTCGCGAGCGTCTTTCCGCAGCTCACGAAGCAAGCGGGACCGCGCTCGAGCGCGACGAGGGTGACGTGCTCGACCGCGTTGTGTACGACGACGAGGAGGGCGATATGAGCGGGGCTGTCGCGGGTGAGGCGCTCGTGGGGCATACGGCGCCCGAGTCGCTGTTCTCGCGGGATGCGGGTTTCCGTGCGGCTGCGTCGCGCGACGAGGCGGGGGAAGGCGGCGAGGACGAGGGCTTTTCCGGCATGGACGACGGTTCGGCTCAGGAGATGCTTCGCCAGGCCGTGGCTCAGGGCTTCGGCGTGGTCGACAAGATCGACTTCGACGAGCTCACGTTCGAAACGGAAGACGAGTAGCCATGATGCGCCTGCAGAAGTTTCTTGCGCGCGCGGGTGTTGCGTCGCGCCGCCATGCCGAAGAACTCATCGTCGCCGGTCGCGTTATGGTGAACGGGCAGCCTGCTGAGCTGGGGTGCTCGGTCGATCCTGGCAGCGACGAGATTCGCGTCGACGGCGGAGCGCCGGTGCGTCTTGCCGAGAGCGACGTTACAATCATGCTTCACAAGCCCGCCGGTTACGTCACCACGATGGACGACCCCCAGGGGCGAGCTACGGTGGCCGACCTCGTCCCCGCCGATCGGTTCCCGGGGCTGTTCCCGGTGGGGCGCCTCGATCGCGACACGACGGGCCTTCTTCTCTTCACGACCGACGGCGAGCTTGGAAACGCGCTTCTGCATCCGCGCCGCCATGTGGAGAAACGCTACCTTGCCCTGGTCGAAGGGACGCCCGATGCTAAGGCGCTTGAGCGGTTGCGCCGTGGTGTTGCGCTCTCCGACGGCATGACGCTTCCCGCTCGTGCCGAGCTTTTGCGGGGCGGTGATGCGCAAAAGGCCGCGCGCGCGATTGGGACGGGCAAGGGCGCGGGCGGCATCAACGCCTCGCATACTGGCAAACGCAGCCGTGCGGTCCGTGAGAAGACGGGGAGCTATGTGCTCGTCGGTTTGCGAGAAGGCCGTAAGCGGGAGGTTCGCCGTATGCTCGAGGCGGTGGGTTATCCGGTCATCGCACTGCATCGCTCTTCCTTTGGTCCGCTTGAGCTGGGGAATTTGCCCCGCGGCTCATGGCGCGAGCTCGCAGATGTGGAAGTAGGCGAACTTAAAGCCGCAATCCAATCATAACTGCTAAACTAACGGATTGCTGCCCAGGCGATAAGGACCCGGGCACGCGAGGAAAAGGTATGCGCATGTCTGAAGATGTAACAAGCAAGGCTCCTCACGGGTTCGACCATATCGTAGTGGTTGGCCTGGGGCTTATTGGTGCATCGCTTGCGGCCGCTATCTCGAAATCCGACCCCGATGTCGAGGTGTTCGGGGTTGACGTCGATTCGCGGACTTGCGGCGAGGCAATCTCGCGTGGGTGGGTGGCGAACGCTTGTGCCCCCGAAAGCGAGGCGTTCTCCGATTTCGTGAAGGACCGTGCGGATCTCGTCGTCTTGGCGACGCCGGTTGCTGCGGTCGATGATTACCTGCGCCTTCTGCGCGATTGGGATTACCGCGGCGTTATAACCGACACGCTTTCCACAAAGGCGCATATCCTTGCGGCGACGGCTGAGATTCTGCCTTACCGTCGCAATTACGTGCCAGGCCACCCCATGGCAGGTTCGGAGAAGAACGGCGCCCGCCCCGATCTTTTCGAGGGCGCTAACTGGATTCTGTGCCCCGACGCGGACACGCCGCCCGAGCATTTCCAGCGTCTGCATGAGCTCATCACGAGCTTGAACGCGCGCGTGGTTGCCATAGCGCCTGATGAGCATGATGATTCCATTGCCGTTGTAAGCCATGTTCCGCATATCATCGCGGCTTCGCTCGTCCAGCTGGCGCATCGCCACGCCGACGAGCAGCAGTCGCTCATGCGCCTTGCGGCAGGCGGCTTCAAGGATTCCACGCGCATCGCGGCGGGCTCTTCGAAGCTATGGTGCGGCATCGCGTTCGACAACGCCTGCGCGCTCACGAGCGGATTGCGTGAGATGCAGGGCATCATCGGCGATTTCGCCGACGCCATCGACGCGCACGATCGCGAGGCGACGACTCGTCTTCTCGAGGAGGCGGCACAGGCCCGCCGCGCTCTGCCCGCCGCTTGGGTTCCCTCGACCGACAAGCTCCTCGAGGTTCGCATTCCCATGTCCGATCGAAAGGGCGTGGTCGCGGAAGTCACGACGATCGCGAGCTCCGCTGGCTGTAATATCCAATCGATCGAAATCGATCACATCACTGAGGATCGCGCCGTGCTCTCGCTCGTTCTAACCGACGAAGGCGATGTTGGGAAGCTGTCTGCCCAGCTCATCGGCGCGGGCTTCTCGGTGTCGTTCAATCCGCTCTCTCCGAAGGAGCATATCCATGTCGATTAACGATCAATTGGTGTCCGCCGTGTGCAACGATGCCGCAACGTCTGCTGATCCTGTAGTTGCGGCAGATCAGGCGACCCTTATCGAGCCGCTCGCCCGCCCGCTGTCCGGTGCGGTGCGCGTCCCCGGCGACAAGTCGATCTCGCATCGTTCGGTGCTCTTCTCCGCGATGGCCGAAGGCACTTCGCACGTGTCCGGCGTGCTCGACTCCGCCGATGTGCGCTCTTCCATCGGCGCCGTGCGCGCTCTGGGCGCCGAGGTCAACCTCGAAAAGCGGCCCGACGGAAGCCTCGCAGGCGACATCTGCGGCTGGGGTGGCTTAGGTCCTTCACAGCCGGAGGGCGCCATCGACTGCGGCAATTCCGGTACGACGGTTCGCCTGCTCATGGGCGTTCTCGCGCCGTGGGACATCACCGTCGAGCTTACAGGCGATGATTCCCTTCGCCGCCGCCCGATGCGCCGCATCGCGGCCCCGCTCGAGCTGATGGGTGCTCGATTCGCACCGGAAGGTGCGACGACGCTGCCGCTTTCCATCACGGGAACGCGCGGTCTCGCTGCGATTTCTTATGATTCGCCGGTCGCCTCCGCCCAGCTGAAAACAGCGATTCTGCTCGCCGGTATCTTCGCGTCGGGCACGACGAGCGTCCACGAGCCTGCTCCTTCGCGCAACCACACCGAGCTCATGCTCCCCGGCTTCGGCGTCGACGTCGAAGCTGCGCCAGGGGAGGCTTCCGTTGCTGGTGGGCAGAGCCTTCACGCCTGCGACGTCGATGTCCCGGGCGACCCCTCGTCTGCGGCGTTCATGGCGTGCGCGGCGGCTCTTCGTCCCGACAGCGCGATCGACATCGAGAACGTGAGCTTGAACGAGGCGCGCATCGGCTTCGCACGGGTGCTCGAGCGCATGGGCGCCGACATCGCCCTGAAGCCGACGGGCAGCGCGGGGGAGGAACCTTGCGGCACCATTTCGGTTTCCTACGTCGAGCATTTGCGCTCGTGCGAGGTCGTGGGGCGCGAGATCGCCTCGCTCGTCGATGAGATTCCCGTGCTCGCCCTTGTAGCTGCCCACGCGGAAGGCACGACGGTCTTTCACGAGGTGGGGGAGCTGCGCGTGAAGGAGACCGACCGTCTCGCGGCCATCTTGGAGGGGCTTTCCAAGCTTGGCGTGCGCGCGTGGGCCGAAGGCGATGACCTGCATATCGAGGGCAAGTCGGGTCTCGTCGTGCCCGAGGGGCTCGTGTTCGATTCCCTGGGCGACCATCGTCTTGCGATGACCTGGTCGCTTGTTGGTTTCACGGGAGCCCATCCCGTGTCTATTCGTGATTTTGAGGCAGTTCGCGTAAGCTATCCGGGCTTTCGCGCCGATATTGAAAGGCTGGCGAAATGATCGTCGCAATCGATGGCCCCTCGGGGGCAGGCAAGTCAACCGTCGCTAAGGCAGCGGCAAAGCGGCTCGGGTTCTCGTGCCTTGACACGGGGGCAATGTACCGCGCCATCGCGTGGAAGGCGCTCGCCGACGGCGTTTCCTTCGACGACGCCGAGGCGCTCGGCGCGATCGCGCGTGACAACGAAATCGAGTTCGGGCATGTCGAGGGCGACCCCGTTCCCCGTCGTGTCTTCATCTCGGGCACGGAAGTGACCGATGCCATCCGCACGTCCGAAATCGACCGCGCCGTGGGGCCAGTTGCTGCCGTTCCCGCAGTTCGCGAGGCGCTTGTCGCCCAACAGCAGCGCATCGGTCGCGCGGGCGACTACGTGGTCGAGGGCCGCGACATCGGCACGGTCGTTTTCCCCGAGGCACCCGTGAAGGTGTTCCTCACGGCAAGCGCGGAGGAGCGTGCAACCCGTCGTGTCAAGCAGAACGAGGAGCGTCACGTGGGTTCGACGAACTACGAGGAGGTTCTCGCCGACATCAGGAAGCGCGACGAGATCGATTCCTCGCGCGCCGCGTCGCCCCTCAAGCCGGCGGAAGACGCCGTGCATCTTGACTCGACCGGCAAAACCATCGAGGAGATCATCTCCTTCATCTGCTCGCGTGCCGAGCAGGCTCAGGGGTAATCGCGAAATGGCGTCCTGCCTCTCGAGGCGGGGCGTCCAGCTTGCGAGGTTCGCGCGCATATTCAAGAGAAAGGGCTGCGCATGAGCGTCTTTTTGCCATATGAGAAGATGTGGGACATGCCGCTCGGGGGCACGTCGACCGAAAAGCAGATTCCCCATTGGTTTGGGAACATCGTTTGGGTGGTCGTCGCCTTCGTGTTCAAAATCTGTTTCCGCTATCGCGTCGACGGGCGCGAGAACCTACGGGCGTTCAACAAGAAATCGGGCGTGCTCCTTGTGGCGAACCACACGTCGTTTCTCGACGTGGCCTGCATGTACATCGCATGCCGTCCCAGCCAGTGGGTGCGCCTGCTCGGCCGTGAGACGCTCTTCGACAACGCTCGCGGTCTTGTGGGCCAGATTCTCTCGCGTGTCGGCGCATTTCCCATCAAACGCGATGCGGCTGACCGCGTGGCCATCAAGCGCGCGACGCGCAACCTGAAGAACAACGAGCTCGTCGGCATCCTCCCCGAGGGAACGCGCCGTGGTAAGGGAACCAAGAAGCCCGAAATCCATTCCGGCGCCGCGTTCATTGCGAAGATGGGGCATGCGCCTATCCTCCCTATGACCGTGCGCAATGCCGAGTACGTGAAGCAGAAGGGCAAGTTCTTCCGCTTTCCCAAGATCACGATGGAGTTTGGGTCGCCCCTGCTTGTCAGCGATTTCGACTTCCTTCCCAAGGAGGATCGCCTGGAGGGATGCACGTGGTATGCGATGCGCGAGTGCTTCGCCCTCTCCCAGCGCGTACCGCGCGATGAGGTCGACATGGTGGCCCTGTTCCCTGACGGGCGCGATTTCACGGACGTGTTCGCGAATCATGCGATTCCCGAGCACACTCCCGAGGAGATCATCGCGGTGAAGGAGCCGAAATGAAGGTGACGCGTGCGAAATGCGCGGGGGCCTGCTACGGGGTCCAGCGCGCGCTCAACATGGCGCTTGATACCGTGTCGGAAGGATCGCGCGCCGTCACCCTTGGCCCGTTGATTCACAATCCCCAGGTCGTGGCGCAGCTTGCCGAGCGGGGTATACGCGCTGTCGAAAGCCCCGAGCAAGCCGTCGAGGGCAGCGTCATCATTCGCAGCCATGGTGTGACGCCGCAGGTCAGACGCGAGATAGAGGCACGCGGGCTTCCTGTGGTCGATGCGACGTGTCCCCATGTCGCTCGGGCGCAGAAGGCGGCAGCGAAGCTTGCTCGCGAATGCGGGCGCGTCGTCGTCGTGGGAGAGGCGGGCCATCCCGAGGTCGAGGGGCTTGTCGCCTACGCGCGAGAGGCTGGCGGGGAAGTGCTCGTCGCCGGGCGGGCGGCGGACGTGCCGGCAAGCCTTTCGGGCAAGGTGGGGGTGGTGGTGCAGACCACCCAGACGCGCGAGGCGTTCGAGGAGGTGCTTGCGGCGCTTCGCGATCGTGGCGTCGAGTGCGTGGTGAAGGATACGGTGTGCCTCGCGACGCGCGAGCGGCAGG
>ERZ857840.3985-NODE-3985-length-11825-cov-4.784367_pt1 | contig 11825 bp, 10 predicted proteins | sample MGYA00519760_ERZ857840 | MGnify/ENA primary metagenome ERZ857840 (study PRJEB31778, sample SAMEA3449371) | human gut metagenome | biome: human gut; feature: human-associated habitat; material: faeces | place: United Kingdom | collected 2010/2012 ... | reverse complement strand
ACAAAAAGGATATGGGTTCCCTTAAGCAGAGATATCAGAAATTCCCCTGTTAATACGGCACAGTGGTAAAGCGGTCGGGCAATAAGGATACGATCCTTGTTCTCCAATGGAAAATATCCCGCGATATCGGTCAGATTTGTCAGCAGGTTTTCCTCTGTGATCATGGCTCCTTTTGGCGCTCCGGTGGTGCCGGAGGTGCACAGGCGCAGCACCTCGTCATAGATGTGGGGGCGCACCTTCATCTCCGGGTCGGTGATGAGCTGATCGCGGACATAGTCCTCATAGGCAATATGGCCCTCGGGCAGGGCGGCACCCTTCAGATTGTCCGCCATGACCACGCTGGTGGGCTTGAATTTGGCCAGCTCCACGGCCTGGGTGGCCATGGGGGCGATGTCGGCGGAATAGATGAACACCTTCGGGCGGTTGTGGTCGATGAGCAGGGCGGTCTCACCGGCGGACAGGTTGAAGTTGCAGGGGTTCACGATGGCGCCCAGCTTGCGGGGGGCGATATAGCTGAAGGCGAACTCCGGGCAATTGAGCAGGGAGGTCATTACCACATCATTCTTGCCCACGCCGTCGGCGTCCAGCGCGTGAGCCAGCCGATTGGCCTCGTGATTGAGCTCGTTGTAGCTCCGGCTGGTGGCCGGGTCGATCATGGCCGTTTTCTTTGCGTAGCGGCGGACGTTGCGGTAAAAACCGTTCAGCCAGGTGTACTCGTGCTCAAAAGTGTCCCGGAACATGGTGTCGTCATAAGTGCGTGTCATAGCGGTTCCTCTCTGCGCATTCTGTGCGCTTTGGGCGGCGGAGGCGCTGCGGAAAGCCTCCTCGGTCATCAGGGACGTGTATAGGTTGGTGCCGGTGGAGCGGTCGCACTGCACAAAGCCTTTTGCGGCCAGCCGGGAGAGGGAGGTCATCAGGGTGGACAGGCTCCACTTCCGTCGGCTCTGAATGGCGGACAGAATCTGCCGGGCGGTCAGCGGCGCGCCGGCGCTCCAGATGATCTGCATGATGTCCCGCTCAGCGGAACCGAGGGTGAGTCTTGCTTTTGCCATAGCGGCACCTCCTATTATACGAAAAATTAAATTCGTATAATGCATTATACGATAAACGGATTATACTGCTTACACAGAGAAAAGTCAACCCTAAAAAGCGCTCCGCCTTGCAAAAAGGCGGAGCGCTTCATGACAATGATAATACAGAAAACGGGTTACTCCTCGAACCTGCCCACGATCAGGCTGGCGTTCTGGCCGCCGAAGCCGAGGGCGTTGTTCATGGCGATGCGGACGTCCGCCTTGCGGGCGGTATTGGGCACGCAGTCCAGATCGCAGTCCGGGTCGGGGGTCTCATAGTTCACCGTCGGGGGAATGATGCCCTCCCGGATGGCCTGAATGCAGGCGATGGTCTCGGTGATGCCGCCTGCACCCATCAGGTGGCCGGTGGCGCTTTTGGTGGAGGAGATCAGCAGTTCCTTCGCGTGCTGGCCGAACACGGTGTGGATGGCGGCGCACTCGTAGGCGTCACCCATGTGGGTGGCGGTGCCGTGGGTGTTGATGTAGTCCACATCCTCCGGCTTCAGACCGGCCTGCTCCAGCGCCAGCTCCATGCACAGGGCTCCGCCCTCTCCACCGGGGCGGGGGGAGGTGATGTGGAAGGCGTCGTTGTTGTTGGCACAGCCGAGGATCTCGGCATAGATCTTCGCGCCCCGGGCCTTGGCGTGCTCCAGCGTCTCCAGCACCAGCGCGCCACCGCCCTCGCCCATGACGAAGCCGTCGCGATTCTTGTCGAAGGGGCGGCAGGCGTGAGCCGGGTCGTCGTTGTTCTTGCTCAGGGCCTGTGCCGCCGCCAGAGAGGCAATGGTGATGTTGCACATGATGCTCTCGCCGCCCACAGCCACCATGGTGTCCGCCGCACCGGACTCAATGAGCATACAGGCCACGTTCACCGCGTCGATGCCGGAGGAGCAGGCGGTGTTCACGGTCAGGCTGGGGCCGCGGATGTTGTTGGCAATGGCGATCTGACAGGGGGCCATGTTGCCCAAAATCTTCGGCACGAACCGGGGGGAGACCTTCTTGCGGCTGGCCGCGTCGTACTCGGCCTGGGTCTCGGCGATCTCGGCCACGCCGTCCATGGCGGTGCCCATGACGATTCCGGTGCGGAACGGGTCGATCTCCATGGCGCTCATGGCGAGGGCCTCCTGAGCCGCGGCGAAGGCATACTGGCCGAAGGGAGCCAGATTCTTCTCATAGGCTTTGGGGATGGAGGCAGGGTCGAAGTCCTTGACTTCTCCGGCAAAGTGCACCGGGATCAGGCTGGTGTCAAAGCGCGTGATGGGGGCAATGCCGCTGACACCGGCGATCAGATTGTTCCAGTAGGTGTCCACGCCGGTGCCGATGGGCGTGACAGCGCCCATGCCGGTGACGACGATTCTCTTGTTCATTTTATTCAATGCGTTATCCTCACAGTCATTCCCGATTGATATTGGTATTCATACAAAATCAATTATAGGGGTTCCGGCCGCCGGTGTCAAGAATAGCATCGGTGTCGATTCGTAGACAAAAAAACAGGGAAGTGCCGGAAAATATCTGGAAATGCTGGACGCGGCAGGGGGATGGTGGTATGATAGCACACGGTAAAATTTATTTACGAGAGAGAAAGGAGCTTCATTATGAAAAAAGAACGAAAAGCCATCCCGCCTGAGGGGATCCGCGATTCCTTCCAGGAGCTTGGCGTTCCCAAGACGCTGGTTCTGGGTCTCCAGCATATGTTCGCCATGTTCGGCGCGACCATCCTGGTGCCCATCCTGGTCATGGGCTATTTCCAGGCCGCCTGCGGCGAGCCGCTGACCCGGGGCGTCACCGTGTCCACCACCCTGTTCTGCGCCGGTGTGGGCACCCTGATCTTCCATCTGTGCACCAAGCTGAAGGTGCCGGCCTTCCTCGGCTCCTCCTTCGCATTTCTGGGCGGCTTCTCCACCGTTGCCAACCTGAACAGCGGCGCCTATGCCACCATGAGCGCCAATGACAAGGTCGCCTATGCCTGCGGCGGCGTGGTCATCGCCGGTCTTCTGTATCTGGTGCTGGCACTGGTCATCAAGATCGTGGGCGTCAAGCGGGTCATGCGCTTCCTGCCCCCGGTGGTCACCGGCCCCATCATCATCTGCATCGGCCTGTCTCTGGCCGGTTCCGCCATCAATAACTGCCGCGGCAACTGGTGGGTCGCCCTGGTCGCGATCCTGGTGGTTGTGGTCTGCAACATCTGGGGCAAGGGCATGGTGAAGATCGTTCCCATTCTGCTGGGCGTTCTCGGCTCCTACCTGTTCGCCATGATCGTGGATCCCGCCGCCCGTGCCAACGTTGCCAAGACCGTGGCCGAGGCCGACTGGATCGGCCTGCCCGTGATCTGGGGCAACACCGCCTTCTCCATCTTCGGCAAGGATTTTGACAGCGGTATGCTGCTGACCGCCATTATCACCATCGCTCCCATCTCTCTGGCGACTGTCGTGGAGCACATCGGCGACATCTGCGCCATTTCCTCCACCGTGGAAAAGAATTACGTGGCTGACCCCGGCCTGCACCGCACGCTGGTGGGCGACGGCCTCGCAACCACCGTGGCCGCCCTCTTCGGCGCACCGGCCAACACCACCTACGGCGAGAACACCGGCGTTCTGGCGCTGTCCAAGGTCTATGACCCCAAGGTCATCCGTCTGGCCGCGCTGTTTGCCATCATCCTTTCCTTCTGCCCCAAGTTTGCCGCGCTGATCGTCGCCATGCCTGCCGCTACCATGGGCGGCGTGAGTTTGGTGCTGTACGGCATGATCTCCGCCGTGGGCGTGCGGAACGTGGTTGAGAACAACGTGGACTTCACCAAGAGCCGCAACGTGCTGGTTGCCGCCATGATCATGGGTCTGGCCGTGGGCGTGACCTACAACGGCTCCATTGTCATCCCCGTCGGCGACGTGACCATCAGCCTGTCCGGTCTGGCCGTGGCCGCGCTGGTGGGCATCCTGATGAACGCCGTGCTCCCCGGCAAGGACTACGAGTTCGGCACCAACGAGCAGGGCGATACCTCCGTCAACTTCGGCACGAGAGCTGAATAATATCCGATTTTCCCAGGGGCGGAGCCGCAGGCTCCGCCTCTTTTCTTCGGGAAAACACAAAAATATTCGGAATATCCAACAAAAATATTGCATTTATTTCGTCAATGTGCTATACTCTATAGTCGATATTTTGTGTAATTCGGTTTCGAAAGGGAGACTTTTTATGGTACCTCAGGATAAAATTCGCAACATTGCCATCATCGCCCACGTTGACCACGGCAAGACCACGCTGGTGGACGAAATGCTCAAGCAGGGCGGCATTTACCGGGAAAATCAGGCCACTGTGGAGCGGGTCATGGACTCCGGCGATCTGGAGCGGGAGCGCGGCATCACCATTCTGGCAAAGAACACTTCCGTGCATTATAAGGACTACAAGATCAACATCGTGGACACCCCGGGTCACGCCGACTTCGGCGGCGAGGTGGAGCGCATTCTGAAAATGGTCAACGGCGTCATTCTGCTGGTGGACGCCGCCGAAGGCCCCATGCCCCAGACCCGCTTCGTCTTGCAGAAGGCGCTGGAGCTGGGTCACAAGGTCATCGTGGCCGTGAACAAGATCGACAAGCCCGACGCCCGGGTGCATGAGGTCATGGACGAGGTGCTGGAGCTGCTGCTGGATTTGAACGCCACCGACGAGCAGTTCAACAGCCCCACCGTGTTCTGCTCCGGCCGTCAGGGTACGGCTTCCTACAGCCCCAACGAGGTGGGCACCGACCTGACCCCCCTGTTCGAGACCATCGTCAATTATATTCCCGCCCCCGAGGGTGACGACACCGCGCCGCTTCAGCTGCTGGTTTCCTCCATCGACTATAACGACTACGTCGGCCGCATCGCCGTCGGTCGTGTGGAGCGGGGTACCATCAAGGTCAATCAGGAGGTCACCATCTGCGACTTCCACGACGCAAACGTGAAAACCAAGGGCAAGGTCGTAGCGCTGTACGAGTTCGACGGCCTGAGCAAGAACCCCGTCCAGGAGGCCCACGCCGGTGAGATCGTGGCGCTGTCCGGTATGGCGGACATCACCATCGGCCGCACCCTGTGCGCTCCGGAGTGTGTGGAGCCGCTGCCCTTCGTGAAAATTTCCGACCCCACCATCGAAATGACCTTCGCCGTCAACGATTCCCCCTTCGCGGGCAAGGAGGGCAAGTTCGTCACCTCCCGGAACCTTCGCGACCGGCTGGAAAGGGAGCTTCTCAAGGACGTATCCCTCCATGTCACCGAGCAGGGAACGGATTCCTTCAACGTGGCCGGACGTGGCGAAATGCACCTGTCCATCCTCATGGAGACCATGCGCCGGGAGGGCTACGAGTTCTCCGTGTCCACCCCCCGTGTGCTGACCAAGGTCATCGACGGCAAGGTCTGCGAGCCCATCGAGCGGATGGTCGCCGACGTTCCGGAGGAGTGCATGGGTTCCGTCATTGAGAAAATGGGCAAGCGGAAGGGCGATTTGCTGGGCATGACCCCCATGGGCAGCCGCTATCGTCTGGAATTTCTGGTTCCTTCCCGCGGCCTGTTCGGCTACCGCAACGAATTCCTCACCGATACCCGTGGCGAGGGCGTCATGTCCTCCGTGCTGGATTCCTACGCCCCCATGAAGGGCGAGATCGAGCGGCGGCAGGTGGGTTCCCTTGTCGCCTTTGAGACCGGCGAAGCCGTGGCCTATGGTCTCGCGGCGGCGCAGGAGCGGGGCGCGCTGTTCATCGGCCCCGGCACGCCGGTTTACGCCGGTATGGTCGTGGGCGTTTGCAGCCGCAACGAGGATATGACCGTGAACGTCTGCAAGAAAAAGCAGTTGACCAACATGCGCGCCGCCGGTTCCGACGAAGCCCTCCGGCTGACGCCCCCCCGCATCCTCTCTCTGGAGCAGTGCCTGGAATTCCTGGCGGACGACGAGCTGCTGGAATGCACGCCCAAGAGCCTGCGCATCCGCAAGCGGGAGCTGGATCACGCAGCCCGTATGCGCAATCTGATGAAGAAGCGCGCCCAGGACAACGCCTGACGTGAAAACCCGATTTTTGCCGGGCTGCATTCTGCTGACCCTTCTGCTGACGGGCTGCGGACATGCCGCCCCCGAGACCGCCGCGCCCACCTTGCCGGAAACCCAGGCCGTCACGGTGCCGCCGGCGCAGACTTCCCAGCCGGAGACCATTCCCCCGGAAACGCAGCCTGCGGAGGAGCATTTTCTTCTGACCTTCGCGGGGGACTGCACCTTCGGCAGCAATCCGACCAACTATTTCGCGGACTACGGCTTTATCAAAACCGTGGGCGAGGACTACGCCTATCCCTTTGCCAATGTGATCGACTATTTCGCAAACGACGAATTCTCCATGGTGAATCTGGAAGGCCCTCTGTGCGACGAGGGCAATCCCGTGCAGAAAAAGCACGTGTTCCACGGCCCCACGGCTTACGTAAACTGCCTGACGGAAAACTCCATTGAGGCCGTGACCGTGGCCAACAACCATTCCATGGACTACGGGGCAAGCGGCTACGCGTCCACCCTGGCCACGCTGGAGGCGGCGGGCGTCCCCTACGTGGAGCGGGACAGCACCGCCGTGGTCACCACGGAAAACGGCCTGACCATCGGACTGTATGCCGCCGTGTACTACAAGCTGGACGTGGAGGACATGACCGCAAAGATCGCCGCTCTGCGGGAGCAGGGGGTGGACTTGGTCATCTTCGCCCCCCACTGGGGCGTGGAGGGTACCTACCGCCCCACCGAAGAACAGGAGCGGGTGGGTCACGCCGCCATTGACGCCGGTGCGGACATCGTGTTCGGCTCCCATCCCCACGTTTTGCAGCCCATTGAGGAATACGGCGGCGGTATCCTTTTCTACTCTCTGGGGAATTTCAGCTTCGGCGGCAACGGCGCCCCCAGGGACTACGACACGGTGCTGGTGCAGCAGGAGGTCATCCGGGACGGGGAGGGAAACGTCAGACTGGGACAGCTGACCGTCGTACCCGCCAGCGTCAGCTCCGTCACCGGGCGGAACAATTTCCAGCCAACCCCCTACGAGCCGGGGACGGAAGCGTACAACCGCGTTCTTTCCAAGCTGGATGGAACCTTCTCCGGTGCAAATTTGAAAATAGACTGACAGAAGAACAAAAAAAGATTGACCAAACAGTGTTTTTCGGTTATAATGAGCGGGTATGACTGTAGTATCAGTCTGAGCATGTGTTGCTGCGGCCGAAAGGCTGTTGAGCATATTGTATTTTGACAGGAGGTGTATCTTAGATGAAGCGTACCTACCAGCCCAGCAAGCGTCACCGTTCCATGGTTCACGGTTTCCGCCAGAGAATGGCTACTTCCAACGGCCGCAAGGTTCTGGCCCGCCGTCGTGCGAAGGGCCGCAAGGTTCTGTCCGCCTGATGCGTATGTCCGTGGGTTAACTAGGGTGCATCTGAAAACTGTCAAAACGCCCGGACAGCTGCTCTTTTTGCCCTGTGCCGCGCCATTTTCCCTTGAAATACAGCAGGTATTCCCGCGGAAAAATGGCTTGCGCAGAACAAAAATCCCTCGCTGCCGGTCATTTCGCCAGTTTTCAGATACACCCTAGAGCGGAAAACGCGCTTAAGAGCGAAACGGGAGCTACAGCGGGGTGAATGGAACGTTCGCCCCGCTCCCTTTTTAGCGAGGAAACAGTATGAAGTATTCAACCAGCCTGAAGCTCAATCATATTTTCAGGCGCCTGTATCGCACCTCCGGCGTTGCCGACGGTCTGCTGGTGCTTTACGCCAGAAAGAACCGCACGGACGGAAACCGGGTGGGCATCACCGTCAGCAAGAAGCTGGGCAAGGCCCACGTGCGCAACCGCACCCGCCGCCGCATCCGGGAGGTCTACCGCCTGAACGAGGAAAAGTTCCAGCCCGGCTGGGACATCGTGGTGGTGGCAAGGACGAGGGCCGTGGAGGCTCCCTTTGAGAAGCTGACGGCAAGCTACCTGACCCTTGCGAAAAAAGCGGGAATTTTGAAGCCGGTACAGATACAGGACTAAGCTGCGGTTATGAAAAAAATGTTTCTCAAGCTCATTCGCTTTTATCAGCGTTGGATTTCTCCGGCGTTTCCGGCACGGTGCCGGTTTCGCCCCACCTGTTCCGCTTATGCCTACGAAGCCATCAGTAAGTACGGTATCCTTAAGGGCGGCTGGCTTGCCCTGAAGCGGTTTTTGCGGTGTAATCCCTTCTACCGCGGGGATATCTACGACCCGGTACCATGACCATTGAATCTCTAAGGAGGAAAGGCAATGTTTCTCGCATTCCAATTATCGGACATCATAACCGTGCCGTTCGGGTGGCTGCTGTCGGTTCTGTATGAAACCACCCACAACTACGGCATCGCCATGATCCTGTTCGCCGTCATCGTGCAGCTGATCCTGCTGCCCCTGAACGCGAAGTCCAAGAAGAGCATGATGAAGATGTCCCGTCTGACGCCCCGGATGCAGGCCATCCAGCAGAAGTATGCGGACGACCCCCAGCGCCAGAACCAGGCCATCCAGGAGCTTCAGAAGTCCGAGGGCGTTTCCATGGGCGGCGGCTGCCTGTGGAGCTTCATTCCCATTCTGATTCTGTTTCCCCTGTTCGCCGTTATCCGCCAGCCCATCACCTACATCCTGATGCAGTCCGCCGACACGGCGAAGCAGATCGTGGAGGTCATCAAGACGGCTGCGCCGGATATGTTTACTTCCAACGCCGCTTACGAGCAGGTCGTCGCCGCGCAGCTGATCCCTCAGTACGCAGACGAACTGCGCGCCGCCATCCCCGGCATCAGCGAGACAGTTCTTGCCGGTATCAACTTTGACTTCCTGGGCATCAACCTGGGAGCGGTTCCCCAGTTCAATGTCTTCTCCGCCAGCTGGGCGTGGGATTGGGCGCACATCGGTGCGTTCCTCATCGCCCTGACCTCTGCCGCTTCTCAGCTGCTGCAGATGGTCATCAGCCAGAAAACCAACGACTCCGTCATCACCGACGAGAACGGCGTTCAGGACAAGGAGACCGCCAAAAATTCCCAGCAGAACCAGTCCATGAAGGTCATGATGTGGATGATGCCCCTGATGTCTCTGTGGATCGGCTTCACCGTTTCCGCCGGACTGTCCCTGTACTGGTTCATCGGCGGCGTGGTGAGAATGATTTCCGACCCCATTATGACCAACCACTACCGCAAGATCTACGACGCGGAGGATGCCGTGCGCCTGCAAAAGGCGCTGGAGCAGGAGCGTATTGAAGCCGAGAAAGAGCGCATCCGCGCCGAGCGCCGTGCTGCCAATCCAGACGGCATCACCGCCAACACCAGCAAGAAGAAGCTGGAAAAGCAGCAGCGGGATCAGGAGCAGGCCGCCAAGGCCGCGGCTGCCAAGGAGTACGCCGCCCGGAAGGGCATTGTGGAGGAAGCCGCAAGGGAAGAAAACGCGCCTCTGTCCGGTGTCTCCGACCGTCCCTTCTGCAAGGGCCGCAACTATGACCCTGACCGCTACGCGCCCAAGTCTATGGAGGAATAAGCCATGGAAAAGTCGATTATCACTTCCGGCAAGACCATTGATCTTGCCATTGAATCCGCGCTGAGCCAGCTGGGGCTGGATCGTGACAGCGTGTCCGTCACGGTGCTGCAGCAGGCCAAGTCCGGCTTCCTGGGCTTCGGCGCCCAGAGCGCCAAGGTGCAGGTGAGCTACGAGGTTCCCGACCCCGTGCCGGAGAAGGAAGAGAAGCCCAAGAGTGCGCTTGGCAGCGCCTCCCGCTCCAAGCCCAAGCCCCCCGCTGCCCCGGTGAAGAAGCCGGAAGCCCCTCAGGCTCCCAAGGCGGAGGCTCCCAAGGCCGAGCCGCCCAAGCCCGCCCAGCCCGCTCCCACACCCGCACCTGCAAAGCGCCCTGAGCCGCCCAAGCAGGACAGGCCCCGTCCTCCCAAGCCCCCCCGTCCGGAGAAGCCCAAGGCGCCCGCCGCCCCCAGGACCTACGTCCCTGCCGAACCCGGTTCCGTAGAGGAGAAGATCGAGGTTTTCATCAAGGGTCTGCTGGAGCATATGGATTCCAACGCCGTTCCCCATTGCTGGAAGGACGAGGGCAATACGTATAAGGTTGATCTGGTGGGCGACGATCTGGGTTACCTGATCGGCCGCCGGGGCGACACGCTGGACGCCATTCAGCATCTGACCAACTACACCATCAACCGGGATGTGGAAGGTCACATCCGCGTCAACGTGGATGCGGAGTGCTACCGGGAGAAGCGGGAGGAGAGTCTGCGCCGCTACGCCCGGAAGAAGGCGCAGCAGGTGCTGAAAGCCCGCCGCCGCACCACTCTGGAGCCCATGAACGCCTACGAGCGCCACGTGATCCACGCCGCGCTTCAGGACATGGAGAACATCACCACCCACTCCACCGGCGTAGAACCCAACCGCCGCGTGGTGATCGAGTACGTGAGATAAGAGATAAACGAAAATCGGCACCCGGAAACGGGCGCCGATTTTTTACTGCAAAAAACATTTGAAATTTTTCACCCCATCCGTTATAATAAGCCCACAGCGTGTGGCGTTTCTGCGTAAATCCGGTTGCAGAAACGCCGCACGCATTTTTTGCGGAAATGGGTGAGAGACGGAGAGTGACGGAGAATTTTATAGGGAAATCGTGCGGCAGAAATGCGTAAGTCCGGATTTTAGCGGACTTACGCAATTTTTTGTTTCAAAGAAAGGTGAATGATATGGAAACAGGAAATCAGTTTTTGGGAACGGAGCGTGTCGGAAAGCTCATGGGGCAGTACGCCGTTCCCTGCATTATCTCGCTGCTGGTGGGGGCACTGTATAACATCGTCGATCAGATCTTCATTGCAAACGCCAGCTATTTAGGCTCCTACGGCAACGCGGCCAATACCGTGGTTTTCCCGCTGACGGTGGTGGCGCTGGCCATCGCGGTCATGGTCGGCGACGGCTGCTGTGCCTTCGTCAGCATGGCGCTGGGCAGGAACGAAATAAATGACGCCAGACGCAGCGTCGGCAACGCCGTCGTATTGACCGTAGCAGGCAGCCTTGTTCTGACGGCGCTGTACCTCATTTTCGCGGACGGCATCATTGCCATGTTCGGCGGCACGGTCAATGCGGAAACGTTCCGCTGTTCTCAGGAATACTTCTTTTACATCACGCTGGGCATTCTTATGGAACGCTCGGGAAGTCAAAGCCGTTCGGGGAGTACCGCAAAGGGATATGTCACAAAGGCGAAAAACTACATTGCACACAACTACACCCTTGGGATAGGGGTCGAGAATGCCACCGATTTCGTTGGCGTGAGCCGTGCCACGCTATATCGAGCTTTCATGGAATACGAGGGGCTTTCTCCTGCACAGTATATAACTGATTTCCGTGTGAACGCCGCCTGCCGTTTGCTGGAAGAAACTGAGCTTCCTGTGTCGGCTGTGGCAAGGTCGGTAGGGTATAATGACAGCCTTTATTTTTCAAGGATATTCCACAAGACAAAGGGTGTGTCACCTACGGAATACAGGGCTGACGCTTTGTGTACAAAAGGTGAAAACAAGGCGTTTTCGGTTGACAAGGGTATATAAATGAGATATAATAAATAGGTATAATCAGCTACGAAAGGGTCTTAAACAATGAATTTCTTTATGGTCGGCTCGTTTTTCATGCTTTTCATGCTAAACGCAGGCTGGACTTCTAATTACGTTATAAAGCTTGTAGGCTTTTTATTTTTCGCAGTGGGAACGGCTGAGGCTGAAGAACGCACTGACGCTTTC
>ERZ857840.3982-NODE-3982-length-11827-cov-3.651036_pt1 | contig 11827 bp, 8 predicted proteins | sample MGYA00519760_ERZ857840 | MGnify/ENA primary metagenome ERZ857840 (study PRJEB31778, sample SAMEA3449371) | human gut metagenome | biome: human gut; feature: human-associated habitat; material: faeces | place: United Kingdom | collected 2010/2012 ... | reverse complement strand
CCACGCCCCATATTTCCACGGGCGACATCCTGCGCGCTGCGGTAAAGAACCAGACCGAGCTCGGCAAAAAGGCCAAGGGTTACATGGATGCGGGCGACCTGGTTCCCGATAGCCTGATCATCGACCTCATGGACGAGCGCTTGCGCGAGCCCGACTGCGAGAAGGGCTTTATTCTCGACGGCTTCCCGCGCACCACGGCCCAGGCTGTGGCCCTCGACGACATGCTGGTCCGTCTCGAGCGCCCGCTCGATGCCGCCCTGCTCGTTGATGTTGACCCCGAGGTCATCATCAAGCGTCTCACCGAGCGTCGCTGCTGCAAGGAATGCGGTTACATCGGCACCGCGGCCGACGCCACCTGCCCGAAGTGCGGCGGCGAGATGTATCAGCGCGATGACGACAACGAGGCCACGGTTCGCAACCGCCTCGACGTCTACGCCAAGAGCACGAGCCCCCTTATCGACTACTACAAGGGTAAGGGCCTGCTGAAGAGCGTTGACGGCGATCGCCCGGTCGACACCGTCTATGTCGACGTGAAAGCTCTGCTTGGCCTGTAGTTCGGGATTTCGAACACGTTTCTTCAAAGAGCACCCCTTATGGGGTGCTCTTTTTTCATCGATTGGCTCATGCCTCTTTTTTGTTTCGCGTATGGGACTCATCGGCGTCGCACCATTCGGCCTGCGACCTTGGGTATAATGCGCTCCATGCATGCTTTCTTGACATTACTTGGCGAGTTCATCGCCACCCATCATGCGCGGTTGCGACACTTCGCGAAGGTTGCCTGCGTTATTTTGCTGTGCGCCGCGGCGCTTGAGGTCGTGGTATTCAATTTCAACCATTGGCGCAGCCTTACCTGGCAGCCCATCACGGCGAACGAGCAGTCGAACCTGCAGGAAACAGCCGACGAGCGTCTGCGCATCTCCGCTATCGACAATACGATTGAATTCGATTACGTCGGCGTGCCCGTGCACAATATCAAGCTTGATTTTTCAGGGAACCAGTCAGCGCAAAACGTGCCTGTGAAAATCTGGTTTACCGATGACGCGCATTCGACGTATTTCGATGACGACGAGTACACGGCTGGCGTGCCGGTTACGTATGTCTCCACGAACAACGAAGAGAGTAAATACCTCAACATCAACGCTTCGGGATCGGTGTATAAGCTGCGCATTCAAGTGGGCGTTGACGATGGAGAGACGAAGGTCACCTATCCGCTGTATTTGTCGAAGGTCGTGCTCAACGCGCCCGAGCCGTTCAACTTCAGGGGCGAGCGCTTCTTGTTTGCGGCCTGCATCATGGCGCTCATATACGCGTTTCGCCCCAAGTCGAGCCTCTATCGCACGCAGCTGCGCGAGCACCCGCGTCGCACCAAAATCGCCGTCATCGGCGTGGCCGCGGTGGAGATTTGGGTTGGTGCGGCGTTTCTGCTGTTCGGCACGAACCTCGTGGGTGTTGCCACACAACATTACAACTCGGGTTCGTGGGATGGCGTGAGCGTTGTCAATGTGTTTGAATGCGGCGGCGAAAATGCGCAGCAATACGCCGAGCTTGCGAAATCAATGACGCACGGCAAGCTATATTTGGAAGAAGAGCCGCCTAACTGGCTGCAGAATATGGATGACCCGTATGACCGCGGCGCCCGCGACCAGCTGGTGAAAGAAACCGGCGAGAACTACTTGTGGGATACTGCATATTACGAAGGCCACTACTACGTGTACTTCGGCGTGGTGCCGGTGTTGCTGTTCTATTTGCCGTTCTATCTTGTCACGGGAGCGAATTTCCCTACGGCGATCGGTGTGCTCATCGGCATGGTGTTTTTCATCGCGGGCCTTTCGGCGCTGCTCGACCGCTTTGCCCGTTACCACTTCAAACGCATGACGACCGGCGTGTTCCTGCTGCTGCAAATAGCGATTGTGACGTGCTGCGGCATGCCGTATTTGCTGAAGTTCCCCACGTTCTATTCGCTGCCTATTATGTTGGCGCTCGCGTTTTCGGTGTGGGGCCTGTATTTCTGGATGGTGGGTCGCAGCCATAAACGCCCCGAGGGCTTCTACTTGGCGGGGTCGCTGTGCATGGCGCTCGTGGTAGGGTGCCGCCCGCAGCTTGTGCTGCTGAGCTTCTTGGCGTTTCCGCTGTTTTGGCGCATGTACATTACCGAAGGCCGCATTCGCACGGTGGCGGGCGCTCGCCAGTTTGCGTGCCTGATCGCGCCTTATATCGTGGTGTGCGCGGGCATCATGTGGTACAACAAGGCCCGCTTCGGCAGCCTGTTCGATTTCGGCGCGAACTACAACCTCACGGTAAACGACATGACGAAGCGCGGTATGGCGGTGGGCCGTATCGCCCCCGCGTTGTTCGCGTATTTGTTCCAAACTCCCGCGACTACGGGCGTATTCCCTTATTTGCAGGCTGTCGCGTTCGACACCACCTATTTGGGGCAAACGGTTAAGGAAGCTACGTTCGGCGGCATTTTCGCTGTGCTCCCCATTTTGTGGGTGCTTCCGTTCGCTCGGCGCATTCTGCAAATGCGCATTAACCAGCGTAAAACGCGTACGGTGGCAGGCGTTATTGGCGTACTCATTGGCATCGGCGTGCTTATCGCTGTGGCCGATGCGGAAATGGCGGGCATTCTGCAGCGCTACTTCGCTGACTTCAGCATTATGTTCCTTATGGCGGCGGTATTGCTGCTGTTCATCGTGAACGAAAACATCGAAAACGGCTCGAAGGCGCATGCGGTATTCGTGCGTGTGTTGCCTGCGGCGGTTGCGGTTGGCGTGGCCTATACGGTGCTCTTGTGCATCACGGCAGAAACGGGTTGGGTATCGGATGCCTACCCATGGGCATACCAAGGCCTGCTCGAGACGTTCCAATTCTGGACGTAAAGAACCGTTCTGGCGTCTGGGCGGATGATGCTTCTTGACCAAACGGTTCCGAGCTCATGCAAGCAGCGCATTACGTGCTGCTTGGCTCGTGCGGAACTGCTTGGAAGTGCATCACCCGCCCAGACGCTTTGCGAAACTTTATTGAACGTTGTACGGAAGGCTTCGGTACGAGGGGCGAAGGTGGAGTCCGAAATGCGCCGCCAGATTGCCAAGCAGCGGCGGCGACTGACGACGGCCGTCAGGTTGGCGGAAGGAGATACATGCAAAAACTTTTAGCTCAAATTGCGAAATTCGGTGTAGTGGGCGTTATTGCTTTCGTTATTGACTACGGTCTGCTCGCGTTGCTCACCGAAGCGTTCGGCGTTAACTACTTAGTGTCGGCCACCATCTCGTTCACCGCGTCGGTGGTATTCAACTATGTGGCGTCGATGCGCTATGTGTTCACGCACAAAGAAGGCATGAGCCGCCGACGCGAGTTCATCATTTTCGTGGTGCTTTCGGTAATTGGCCTTATCATCAACAACGCGTGCATGTGGGCGGGCGTCGAGCTGCTGCACATTCACTACCTCATTACGAAAATCGGCGCCACGGCAATCGTTATGGTGTGGAACTTTGTAACGCGCAAGAAGTTTCTTGATGCGGGGGACGAAGGTAAGTAATCAGACCTGCGTTTGGGCGGGCGGACATGCGCTTCCGCTTCGGTCAAGTCCTGCTCGCGACGAACAGCACATTAAGTGCTGTTCTGCTCGTGCGGAATCTGTCGGAATCGCACGTCCGCCCGCCCAAACGATTTACCTTTGCTAGCGAACGAGGCCTTTGGGCGGTTAGGAGATACAAAATGGAAAATCGCGATGTGCGTGCTGAATTGGAGCGTTGGATTGCCAATGTGTCCGACAAGGAGCTTGCGGCTGAGCTGGCCGAAATGAAGAAGGCGGCCGATACGGGCGACGATTCTGCGGCGGTAGACGCATTCTTCCAAGATTTGGCCTTCGGCACGGCGGGTCTGCGCGGCACGCTTGGCGCTGGCACGAATCGCATGAACATCTATACTGTCGGTCGCGCCACGCAAGGTTTCGCGGACTACCTGAATGCGAATTTCGAGAACCCAAGCGTTGCGATTGCGCGTGATTCGCGCAATAAGGGCGAGCTGTTCGTGCAGGTGACGGCCTCTATCTTGGCTGCTAACGGCATTGTGGCGCATGTGTATCCGAAGATTTCCCCCGTGCCCACGCTTTCGTTTGCCGTGCGCGACCTTGGTTGCTCAGGTGGCATTTGCATGACGGCAAGCCACAATCCGGCCGCCTACAACGGTTATAAGGCCTATGGTCCCGATGGCTGCCAAATTACGAGCGAGGCCGCGAAAGCCATTTCTGCTTCTATCGCGAACACCGATGCGTTCTCGGGCGTGAAGACGATGGGCTTCGATGAGGCTGTGGCTTCGGGCATGGTGAAATGGATCGACGACGCGGTGCTCGAGCGCTATTACGATGCGGTTTTGTCCAAATCGGTGAGCAGTCTTTCCGCCGAGCAGGTCGCCGAAGCTCCCTTGAAACTCGTGTACACGCCGCTCAATGGCACGGGCCTGATTCCCGTGACCACCGTGCTCGAGCGCGCGGGCATCACCGATATCACGGTAGTTCCTGAGCAGCGCGAGCCCAATGGCGATTTTCCCACGTGCCCGTATCCCAACCCTGAAATTCGCGAGGCCATGCAGAAGGGCATTGACCTGTGCGAGGAAGTGCATCCCGACCTGCTGCTCGCGACCGATCCCGATGCCGACCGTGTGGGTGTGGCATGCAAAGACGGCGACGACTACACGCTGCTCACGGGCAACGAGATGGGCGTGCTTCTGCTCGATTACATCGCTCGCATGCGTAGCGAACGCGGCGAGGATTTGTCCGATAAGGTTGCGGTCACGACTATCGTGTCTTCCGCCATGGTTGACGCGCTTGCTGCGGAATACGGCTTCGAGCTGCGTCGCTGCCTTACCGGCTTCAAATACATCGGCGACATCATCACCGAGCTTTCCGATGCCGGCCAGGTCGACCGATTCATTTTCGGCTTCGAAGAAAGCTATGGTTATCTGTCGGGCGATCACGTGCGCGACAAAGATGCCGTGAATGCGAGCTTGCTCATTTGCCAAATGGCGCAGGATTATAAACTGCGCGGCATGAACTTGGCCCAGGCTATGCGCGCGCTGTACGAGAAGCATGGCTGGTGGCTCAACCGCACCGCGTCGGTTTCGTTTCCGGGCGCCGCGGGTGCCGAAACCATGCGCGGCATTATGGCGAAGCTGCGCGAGCAGGCTCCGAGCGAGCTTGCCGGCCGCGCCGTTGAAGCCGTGGTCGACTACGAGGGTGGCGTGAACGGCTTGCCTTCGGCAAATGTCGTCGAGTTCGACGTTGAAGGCGGCAACAAGGTTATCGTGCGCCCGAGTGGCACCGAGCCTAAAATCAAGCTCTATGTGTTCGCGAAGGATGCCGACCGCGCTGCGGCCGACGCGCTGCTCGACGCCCTTGAAGCCGCGGGCCGCGAATTGCTGAAATAAAGGTTGTATATCGGGCGGCTTTCGGGTCGCCCGTTTTGTACGGAACGTGTACGGGCTCTGTGCCGAGCCGCGTTGTTCCAATCTCTCTTGCGAGGCTCGCTATAATGGGCGTGCCGCGTGGTAATGCGTGGTTTTGGGATTCGCAACAAGGAAGGACATCCCATGATTTTCGGAAATATCGAAAGCACCGATTTGTCGACTATCGGCCACGAAGGCGTTCGCCGCGCAATCGAGTGGGCGCGCGAGCATGACTTGTCCGCGTTGCCGTGCGGCCGCAACGATATCGACGGCGATGCGCTGTATGTGAACGTTGCTGAATATGATTCGAAGGCATTCGAAGATTGCAAGTTCGAAGCGCACAAGCGCTACATCGACGTGCAGGTCGTGGCTTCGGGCATCGAGCGCATCGATTCCCAGGTGATTGCCAAGTGCGAAGCCGGCGAATTCGACGAAGAGGGCGACTTCATGCTGCTCGAGGGCGAGGCCGCTACCCAGGTGATTCTTGAGCCGGGCAGCTTCGCGGCATACTTCCCCGACGATGCCCATAAACCGGGTATTGCGGTCGATGGCGCCTCCCGTAACAAGAAGTGCGTCTTCAAAGTATTGGTGTAGGTTGGCATGCTGTACCTATCAGCGGCGCCCGTACTTAAATGGTCCTAAGCTTATTAAGCATCGGCGGGCGACGTCGGTAATGCAGAAGAGCGGCTCGGATTTATTCCAGCCGCTTTTCTTCGTTTCCCGAGGTCTTTCGCGTGCCGGATGCGGAAGCCTGCTAAATGCCTCGAGCATTTAGCAGGCTTCGGTTTCTGGGCGCACTATCGAGGGCGTGAACTATGATTCTTCAAAAGCGTCCATACGATAGCGGCCCCAATGGCTGCGGCGCAGGTGTCGACAAGCCAATCCATAGGGTCGCAGCTTCGGCTGGGGGTAAAAATCTGGTGGAACTCGTCGCTTACGCCATAAAGGCTCGAGAAGATGAGCGCGATGAGCGGGGCGGGGAAGTCGCCGAGCATGCCTGCGGGGCGCGCGGTCGCGTTGTTCTCGAATGTGGTCCACGGCGTGAAGCGCAGCGCGTTTGTGAGCGCGGCGCCAAGCAGCAGGTATTCCGTGAAATGCCCCACGGGCGATACGTCGACCTCGTGGCCGAAGAGCGCCGTGGCGCCCGCAACCAAGAGGTTTTTGACGATCGAGACGATGCCCGAGTGGTTATCGAGGTCGTTGCCTGTTTTCGCGCTCATGCAGAAAATGAAGGCGAGCATAATCGCGACGGCTGCCCATGAAAGAAGCGCGCATGCGCGGCGAGAGAGGCGAGAACGATTCGAGCCTTCGAGCTCTTCGCCGGTTGTGGCCTTTGGTTCGCCGGTGACGTGCGAACTTTTGCGTGTGGCCACGCTCGCGCTTTTGTTTGTGGTGTCAGATTGCGTTTTCATGGTTTGTGATTCTATCAAATCGGTGGGTTACGGCCGCAACGGCCAAGGTTTTCGTTACCATTAATAAGGTATATCCACGCGTGCGATACATTCATATTCGGAAAGGCGCATCCATGGCCGAAGACCACACGAACCAACAGCCCCAGCAGCCGCCGCAACCCGCAGCGCCGCAAGGTTTTGACGCGCAGCAAAGCCAAGCGTACGCCCAAGGTCAGGCGCAGCCGTTTGCCCAGTCCCAGCCGTACGGGCAGGCTCAAGCGCAGCAGCCGTATGGGCAGCCCAGCGCTCATCAATACGCCCAGCCCGGGTGCGGTCAGCAGTATTATGCTCCTGCGGCACAGCCCGTGTATGCCGCGCCCGCGTCGAGGAAGAAAAACATGACGCCCTGGATTGTGCTCGGCGTGATTTTGTTCGCCGTCGTATTCTGCTTTACCATTGGGGCTATGTCGTGCTCGAGCGCGGTGCGTTCCCTCTCGAATTTCGGCATGGGCTCTGTTGAAGAAGGGCTCACCGATGGGCCTACTGTTGCGGTCATCGATATTTCGGGAACCATCCAATACGACGGCACGGCCTGCTCTCCTGAAGGCCTTTCGTCGCTTCTTAATCAGGCTGAAGAAAACGACGATATCGAAGCCGTTGTTTTGCGCGTCGATTCCGGCGGTGGCACCGCAACGGCGGGCGAGGAAATGGCTGAATACGTGAAACGCTTCAGCAAGCCTGTGGTGGTCTCGAGCGCGTCGATGAATTGCAGCGCGGCATACGAGATTTCAAGCCAGGCCGACCTGATTTATGTGAACAAGACCACCGACATCGGCGCCATTGGCACAGTGATGCAAGTGACCGATCTTTCGGAGTTGCTCGACAAGCTGGGCATCAGTGTCGACAATATTGCGTCGGCGGAATCGAAGGATTCGAGTTACGGCACGCGCCCCCTCACCGATGAGGAACGCGCCTACTATCAGGAGCTCATCGATGTGACAAATGAAGTCTTCGTCGAAAATGTGGCTGAGGGGCGCTCCATGAGCCTCGATGCGGCTCGTGCGCTTGCGACGGGCCTTCCGTTCACCGGCGAGCAGGCTGTCGAGAACGGCCTCGCCGATGAAGTGGGCGTTTTCGATGACGCAATTGAAGCCGCCGCGCAACTCGCGGGTCTCGGTTCCGACTACAATGTGATTACGCTTACCCAGTCGAGCGATTTAGGCTCGCTGATGGATTTGCTTTCTGAAAGCGACAGCGATTCGGCCACCTCGGCCGCCGCCGCGAAATTGATTGAACTGTTGAAGAACGAGGGGGTTCTTTCGTGAGCTATACCAGCGAACTAACTTGGCCTGCGCGTGCGGTTGTTACCGCGGGCATGCCCTATGGCAATAAGAAGCTGCACTTCGGCCACGTTGCGGGTGTGTTCGTGCCCGCCGACGCCTATGCGCGCTTCCTTCGCGACCGCATTGGCGAACAGAATGTGCTCTTCGTTTCTGGCACCGACTGCTTCGGCTCGCCTATTCAGGAGGGTTACCGCAAGGCCTGCGAAAATGAGGGCTTTGAGGGCACCATCGTCGACTACGTGCAGCGCAACCACGATGCGCAGAAGGCGACGCTCGATGCTTACGATATCTCGCTTTCCATCTACGAGGGTTCGGGCATTGGTCGCGCGGGCGAAGTGCATCAGCGCGTGACGAACGATTTGCTCGAAAAGCTGCACGAAAACGGTCACTTACGCCTTATGGAAACGCTGCAGTTCTACGACCCTGAAGCGGGCCAGTTCCTCAACGGCCGCCAGGTGCATGGCTATTGTCCTGTGCAGGGGTGTAAATCGGAGAAGGCGTATGCCGACGAATGCGACCTGGGCCACCAGTTCGACCCTGCCGACCTTATCAAGCCCACGTCGTCGCTCACGGGTTGCGTGCCCGAGCTTCGCCCCGTGCGCAATTGGTATTTCGACTTGCCGAATTTCCGCGAACAGCTTGGCGAGATTGCCGAAAACCTCGAAGCCGACCCCGAGGTGCGTCCCGTGGTGTCGCAGACGGCCAAGGAATTCCTCGTGCCGCCCGTCATCTATATAAAAAATGAGCTCGAGGCCGATTACCGCGCTATCGAGTCGAAATTGCCTGCGCATGAGTTCCATGCCGCCGAAGGCAACAAACAGAGCTTTGAGCTCGAGTTCGCCAATATCGAATCGCGCGATGCCGCCCGCGACGAGCTCACCGCCGCCGGAATTCGCTTCCGTACGGGCAAGGCGCTCGTTCCGTTCCGCATTTCCGGCAATGTGGAGTGGGGCGTGAAGGTGCCCGAGATGGAAGGTGTGGACGACCTTACGGTGTGGTGTTGGCCCGAAAGCCTGTGGGCGCCTGTGAGTTTTTCGGCCACGGCTCTTGAGGCTCGCGGCGAAGAGTTGAGCGCGGTGCGCGACTGGTGGTGCAGCCCCGATGCGCGCGTGTACCAGTTCATCGGCCAGGACAACCTGTATTTTTACGGCGTCGCCCAGCCTGCGTTGTGGATGGCGCTTGAGAGTGGCAATGCTGAGGTCGCGTACCCGCAGCCGGGCGATTTGCAGCAAACGACGCTTATCGCGAACCACCATATTCTGTTCGGCAAGGTGAAGGCGTCGTCTTCGGGCGCAGTGAAGCCTCCCTCGGCTGACCAGCTGCTCGAGCATTATACGGTTGATCAGCTGCGCGCCCATTGGCTTGGCCTGGGCCTCGATGTGAAATCGGTGGGCTTCAAGCCCAAGCCGTTCGAGGCCGACGAGGCGAAACGCAATGACCCCCGTGTGGCCGATCCCGTGCTCAAGGAGGGCGCGTTGCTCACGAACGTGTTCAACCGCTTAGCGCGCAGCTGCTTCTACGAGGCGCAGAAGAACTTCGAGGGCTTCATGCCCCTTGGCGCTCCCGCGGCCGACGTGGTGGCGCGCTGCCATAAGGCCATGGCGGAATACGAGGCCATTATGCACAAGGCCGAACTGCATTCGGTCATGACGCTCATGGACGACTTCATTCGCTGGGCGCAGAAGCATTGGGCTGACGGCATTAAGGCCGCCGAGGGTGCCGACGATGCTGACATGCGTCGCCAGATTCTTGTCGACAGCTTCTTCACGCTGCGCGTCGCCACGTTGCTCATGCATCCTGTGGCGCCCGACGGTTGCGAGAAGATCGTGGAACATTTGGGCCTTCCTGCCGAGCGCGTGTTCAGCTGGAACGCGCCGTTCGAGGGCATGGCTGAGCTGTGCGACGCCGCCGACGTCGAGGCTTGCCGCCACGCCATTGTGGAGCTTCCGCCGCGCACCGACTTCTTCGCGAAGCACGAATCGCAGTTCAAATAAGACGCACGGTGCGGAAAAGGACTCGTATGAATAAGACGAAAGCGCCTGCTCGCCGGAAAGCGCGTCCCGATTCTGTGAAACCCTCGAATCTTCACAGCTTCTCCCTTGCAATGCAGGGTAGGGGCTGTGGTATTATTCGAGGGCTGTGTCCTGCCTTGGTCGGAAACCAAGGCACTCTGTCAAAGGAGAATACCAATGAAGCAGGGAATTCATCCCGAATACGTTGAGTGCACCGTCAAGTGCACCTGCGGCAACGTCTTCACCACTCGCTCCACCAAGAGCGAGCTGAAGATCGACATCTGCAACAAGTGCCACCCGTTCTTCACCGGCACCCAGAAGCTCATCGACACCGGTGGACGCGTCCAGCGCTTTGCCGACAAGTTCGGCTCTGCTGCCGACATGGTCGCCAAGGCTGAGGCCGAGAAGAAGGCCGCTAAGGCTGCGAAGGCTGCCGAGCTCGAGGCCGCTAAGAAGGCCGAGCGCGAAGCCAAGGCTGCCGAGAAGGCTAAGCGTGCTGCTGAGTACGCCAAGAAGGCCGAGGCCGAAGCCGCCAAGGCTGCCGCTGAGGCTCCTGCCGAGGAAGCCGCTCCCGCTGAGGAAGCTGCCGCCGAGGCCACCGAAGCTGCCGCTGAGTAGTTTCAAACGCGAATACATCGCATAGAGAAGAGGCCCGCTCATTTGAGCGGGCCTCTTTGTTTGCCTGAAATTCGTGAAACGTCTTGATGGATGATGCGCTATGCGACGAAAGTGCGCTATACTTTCGAACGCAAATGCTAAGACGAAGACAGCGGCTTGCAGACGCGCGCTTTTCAGAGAAGGGCCCCTTGGCTGGAAGGGCCTCAAGCGCGCAGCGACGCCGATTCCCTTCCGAGCAGCATGGTTGAACGCTGGCGGGCATATCCCGCGGATTCGCAACTAGGCCATGCCGGGCGCTCCCGTTACAGGGCATACGAGCGGGCGGCACGCTTGCGCGGTTTCGCGTGAAGGCCGTCAACCAAGGTGGTACCGCGAGAGCCTTCTTTCGTCCTTGGGCTGCGAGTTCGAGCAATCGAATTCGGCCGAGGGGTGAAAGAAGGCTCTTTTTTATTGGTGAAGGTCGCGCAACCTCGGGCGCGGCGGCTGGGCGGCGCGCCCGCTCGGCATAGCAACGAAAGGCGAAGGCTATGGCAATAGTCGACGAGCTCAACGAGCTTAATGCCCAAGCCCTGCGCGACATCGAGGCGGCGGCCGACACGGCGGCGCTCGAAGAAGTTCGCGTAGCCGTGCTTGGCAAGAAGGGCACGCTTACGGGCTACCTGCGCGGCATGGGTCAGCTTCCCAAAGAAGAGCGCGCTGAAGTGGGTAAAACCGCGAACATCGTGCGCAATGCGGTCGAGTCAGCGCTCGCGAATCGCAAGGAAGCGCTTGCGAAGGCGGAGCTGCTTGCGAAGATGGATGCGGAAGCTGTGGACATCACGCTTCCCGGCCGCGGCCAGCAGGTTGGAACGCGCCACCTGATCAGCGGCATTATCGATGAGATTTCCGATATCTTCCTTGGCATGGGCTATTCCGTGGCTTCCGGTACCGAGGCTGAGACCGACTATTACAACTTCGAAGCCCTGAATGCTCCCGCCGACCACCCGTCGCGCGGCATGCAGGACACGTTCTACCTGGT
>ERZ857840.3979-NODE-3979-length-11834-cov-5.778929_pt1 | contig 11834 bp, 6 predicted proteins | sample MGYA00519760_ERZ857840 | MGnify/ENA primary metagenome ERZ857840 (study PRJEB31778, sample SAMEA3449371) | human gut metagenome | biome: human gut; feature: human-associated habitat; material: faeces | place: United Kingdom | collected 2010/2012 ... | reverse complement strand
TGGATGCCTGTGCTGCAAATTTACGGAGCCTCCATGGCCCCGACGCTGGACGAGGGAGATATTGTGCTCTCTGTCAAAGGGTCGGATTGTGAACTGGGCGATCTGGTAGCCTTTTACATGGGCAACAAGATTTTAGTCAAGCGTTGTATCGCCGGCCCCGGTCAGTGGGTGGATATCGACGTTGAGGGCAATGTGTATGTGGACGGCAATCTGTTGGATGAGCCGTATCTGACAGAAAAATCCCTGGGGGATTGTGACATTGATTTGCCCTACCAGGTGCCGGATAACCGGTACTTTTGCATGGGCGACCACCGCTCTACTTCTGTGGATTCCCGCAGCACTACGGTGGGCTGCGTCTCCGGTGAACAGATCGTCGGAAAAATCGTATTCCGGGTCTGGCCGATAGCAGATTTCGGGATACTTGAATAGAGAGTGGGTGATTGGCATATGAAGCACGGTGCGTTACAGAGCGCAGAAAAATATACGAAGACACATCAAAGGAAGAAACGCTGGTACCGGGTTGTAACCGGTCTTGCCTGCGTTGTGGTGTTCTGCACGGTCTACGCATTGATTCTTCCCGCCATTACCATGGAAAAGGGAGCGTGTGAGATTCCTGAACACACCCATTCGGAGGCTTGCTACACGCAAGTAACCTCTGCCACCCGGACCGAGCCGGTGTGTACCATCGAAAGCCTGAATCTCCATCAGCATGACGGTACCTGCTATGACAGCGAAGGAAACCTGACGTGCGGGTATGCAGACTTTGTCGTTCACCAGCATGATTCGGCATGCTATGACGAAAATGGGAACCGTTGGTGCCCGCTGCCGGAGATCGAGACCCATGAGCACACCAGAAGCTGCTATGCCGTGCCGGAAACAGACGCACCCGAAGTACATACCCATACGGATGATTGCTACACCGTGGAGCGCGGCGAATTGATCTGTACGGAATCTACGGAACCGGCCCATGTGCATACGGATGACTGCTACACAGAAACGTCTGCTTTGGTCTGTGAAGAAGATCATGAGCATACCGGAAGCTGCTATGAGACAACGCGGGAACTGACGTGCGGCGACACAGAGGAGCCTGTACACCAGCACACCGACCAGTGCTACGAGCAGATAAAGACGTTGATCTGCGAGCTGCCCACCGAACCGGCGGAAGAAGCAGAACCTGCCGAACCGGAGTTGATCTGTGAGGAGAAAGAAATCATTCTCCACACCCACGAGCCCTATGAATCCCCGGAGGACCCGGGCTGCTATGATGATGACGGCAATCTGGTCTGCGGCAAAATCCAGGTTTTGGAGCATCAGCACACGGATGCGTGCTTTGAGACGGTGGAGGAACCGGCGGATACCGAGGCTCTGACCTGTACGCTTCCCGAGGATGAAAAACACACCCATACCGCCCTGTGCTATGGCACCTGGGAATTGACCTGCGATATGGAGGAACATACCCACACGGAGGAATGCAGCACTGCGGAAGAAACAGAAGCGACAGAAGAAACGGAAGAAACGACCGAACCGGAGGAAGAGATGTCCGGCATGGAGACTGGTTCCAGCCTGCCGGTTATGGGCACTGCCTACGCTTCTGGCGCCAAAACACGCGCTTATTCGGTGATGACTCTGGATGCGGATACAACAGGGGCAACCGATCCCGTATCCGTAGAAAACTATACCACAGGCGCAACGCTCTACTACCGTACCAATGAAAACGGAGAGTGGACCAATGTATCAGGCGTGACGGATATTCCGGGCAATGCGGATTTCAAGCTGGTGATCAGCTATGGCAATGTCCCCATCGACACCCTTCTGGCGGCAGACGGGAAAATGACCTATACCCTGCCGGACCTGCTGCGCAACGCCACGGCCAACGGCAGCATCACCAGCGGCAGCACGACCGTGGGCACCATCACGGTGGCAAACAATACGGTCACCCTTGCCTTTGACACCACTTGGCTGGCAAAGCAAAAGACAGCGACGAATACCGTCATCAGCGGCGACTTTTTTGTGGAAGCAGAAGCGAACCTGTCGCAGGTCGGCGAAGATCGAACCGCTCAAATTGTCATTGGCGATATAACGATCAACATCGATTTTGCTGGTGACATTGTCGCCAAGTACGGAAATGTGGATCTGAGCAAAACCGTCTCGGCCATCTCGGAGGAGACAGACGGCGATTATCTGACTTACACCCTGACCGTGACGGCCGGCGCAGATGGCTGCCCGGATGTCAAGGTGGTGGATTGCTTTGCGAAAACCCAGTACATCGAGGAATATGTGGGCGTGACGGTCGAGTCCAGCGCTACCAATGATACGGATGGCCCCACGGAAACCGGAGGCACCGGAAGCACCGGAAGCGTCTACATCGGTGCGGCACCCACGGTGGATAAACCCATCCCGGGTCCCGCAGGTGAAACCCCGACGAAACCCGGCACGCTGGTCTGGGACATCGGCGATATGGCAGCCAACGAAACCCGGACTCTGACCTACCGGGTCAAGCTGAAGGATGCATACACCGGCGGCACGAAAAAGGAAAATCTTCAGAACACGGCGAATGTTTACTCCAAGACCTACCAGCGGGATAGTGATAGCGCCACCTTTACGCCCCGTGCTGGTGCAACCATGTCCAAAGTGGCCTCGACGTTTACCCCCGGCAAAAACGGCGGAGGCACCATCACCTACACCATTTGGGTGCAGGCCAATGCGAACAACAGCTATGTCCTGGACAATGTGAAAATTGTGGACGCGCTGGACGGTTCAATCGATCATCTGAATGGGACCTTAGCAGCCATCCGCCAATATCTGTCTTACGATGCAAACTCGTTCCACCTCTATCAGGGCGGTTCCTACGGCCAGAACGGAAGCGGCGGCTTAAACGAAATTACGGAAGGAACGAAACTGACCATCACGGATACGGACAATGACGGCAGGAAGAACGATAGCTTCACCTATTATGTGGGTTCCCTGGCTCCCGGTAAGAGCAAGACCCTGACCTACACGGTGAATGTGGAGCCCGGTGTGTTCGTGGCGGCGGGAAACAAAGACTTCAAGATCAACAATCGCGCCTGCATTTATACCGATGACCGCAGAACAGATGGCGGCGTATGGCTGAACGGCCATAACGCCAGTAAGACCATTGACCGCAAGGCCTGGAGCCGAAAGCTGGCGGGCGGGAAGCAGGAGACGGAAAGCACTGTGTCCATGAGCGGCAGCGTGTATGACGCCACCGGCAGTTCCGTTACCCAAATCACCTCCCCTGACAGCGGCTTCACTGTGCCTGCCGGCAGCTACAAGTATCAGGTGGCAGCCAATGAGGCGGGAGACTGGGATCTGTCCTCTGCGTCCATGGCTGACAGCCTGGGCAGCCAGTACATGGAGTTTGTGGGCTATGTCCGGGTGGAGGCCTATACCATCAGCAGCAATGCACCCGGTTCCGGCCTGGACGATGCAGCAGCCATTGCCAATTTGAGCAGCCGCACGCCCGATCAAACCGTCTGGGTAAAAGTTGACGGGCAAACCTCCTTCCGCTTCACACCTGAGCAGATTGAATTGAATGGAACGCAAGCCTACCTTCTGACCTACTACGCGCAGCCCAAGAATACCGACGGCATTACGCAGGTGGTGGTAAGCAACCGCTTCGAACTGACCGGTGAGGTGGGAATCGGCAATATTCAATACAAGCTTGCCGGAATTGGCGTGGAGGCCTCTGTCATCGTGGAAGGCGGCAACAGCTTTGCCGCGGAAAAGCAGAGCTGGTACTACGAAGAACCCAAGGAGACCACGGGAGACTTTGCCAATGGCGCACTGTACTGGGTCATCAAGGTGGACGGAACGGTTCTGCCCAGTGGCACTGCCATCAGGGACGTCACGAATGCGGCCGGCGGGTCGGCTCACTATATTCGGGGCACCTCCTTTGTGGGCGTATATACGGGCAATTTGGGAACGAACTCTCTCGCGGATTATGCGGATTTGGATTCGCTAATCGCCAGCGACCTGCTGACGGCCTTAGAAAGCAGTAACTATACCGTTGCGAAAAACAGCTTTTCTCTGACGCTGACCCTGAATACAGGGATTTCCTTGGCGCAGGGTGATTCCCTTTATCTGATTGTCAAGACCGAGCCGAATCAACTGCCCGTCAAGAAACGAGACGCCTTTACCTATAACAATAAGCTGCAAAGCTCCTCCGACGGCACCAACTGGCTGGACCACAACACGGCCAGCAAGACCCTGTACGGCAGCGAAAATATCTTTAAGGAACTGGGCCGTGTCTTTACCTATCCCGGTTCCGGCAACTCCGCCACGGACATCCCGGGCCAGGGCGGCACAAAACAGGCCATCAGCACAGACGCGCTGAACGGAGCGGGTACCTATGTGGCCTGGCAGATTCATGTGAACTATGAGGGCAGCCTGTCCGGGCGGCACCGTGTGGTCGAGCAGATCCCGGTTGGGATGGAGGTAACCTATGTCCGTATGTGGTGGCTGGGAGATCAAGCAGCTCGGCAGAAGCACAGACCCACCTTTGCGCGGCTCACAGCTGAGGAAATCGCCGCCCTAGGCGGCAGCTGGACGGAATACGCGAAGACCCTGCCCAGCAACAACGCGGGAAACCAGACGAACTACTATTACACCAACGGTCAGCAGGTGATCTGGGATATTGACAATCTGGTAGCCGGAGGCGGATACCGGGACGATTATGCCGTGGAGATACAGATCGTCTGTAAGGTAACGGATCCTGGCGTTCTTCTGGGCGGCGTGAGCAAGGAGTTCAACAATGTGGTCAGCCTGCAAAATTCCGAGGGAACGACCATCGGCAACGACAGCAATGGTGTGACAATCGGAAAACAGACGCTGTCCAAGCAAGGCACTTATAACCCCGAAACCAATGGCGGCCGGTATCCCTTTAAGATCACGCTGAATGAGTTGGGCGAGGATCTGGTCAGCGGGCCGGATACCATCACCCTGGTGGACGAGCTGAGCGATACCCTGATTCTGGACACCACTTCCATTCGGGTGATGAACACCAGGACAGGCGAGGTGGTATCGAACTGGACCGCCTCCGTGGAAGGACAGACCCTGAAAATTGTCCTGCCGGACAACCTGCCTTTGACCGTTACCTATGAAACCACAGTCAACGCCGCGCCGGGTCAGACCATCTCCATCTCCAACAAAGCCCATTGGGAGGGCTATGCCACCCCCAGCGGCGGCAGCTTTGAGGCCAAAGACTTCCATTATTCTACTGGCGGCACCGCTGGTGCAGACACTTCTCCCAGTGTAACAGTCAAAAAGCTGGACCAGAACAATACCAGCCTGGCCTTGCCCGGCGCGACGTTCACTCTGGTGGAGGGAAGCTATGCTGGCGGTAGTTTTACCGCAAAAGAAAATGGCCTGTCCCTGACCGGCACCACCGGCGCGGACGGAACCCTGACCTTCGGGAAAGAAAGTGGTCAGACCATGAGATATAACACGGTCTACTGCCTTACTGAAACAGCCGCCCCGGAGGGCTATGTGATGGATGCCGTGCCCCACTACTTCGCTGTGGCAAAGCAGGAGAACGGAAGCTATCCCACCTTCCCGGATGGTGTGACCGTCTGGTATCAAAACGCGGACTATACGTGTCAGGCCTACAACCACAAGGGCGAAGCCACGGTGGCCAAGGCATTTTTGGATGCGGGCGGCAAGCCTCTGGCAAAAATCGACGGTGCCTACCGTTTCGGAATCTATACCGAAGCAAATCTCACCGGCAATCCGCTGCAAACGGTGACCATCACATACGCGAACAGCACGGTCACGCCGGAGAGCAGGACAGCGAAGTTTACAAACCTGACCCTTGGCGGAACCTATTACATCTACGAGCTGGATGATTCCAGTCAGCCAATTTCGGGCAATGTGCCGGCCACGGTGAACAGCAGCAGCTTCCTTGTGACTTACACCAACGGCCCTGCGGTAACGGTTCCCACAGATGGGAGTGCCGCAGCCACCGTGACCGTAACCAACCAAGTCTGCTACCCCGAGCTGCCCCACACCGGCGGGGCCGGTACGATACCGTATACCATAGGAGGCTTCCTGCTGCTCACGGGCGCGGCGTTCCTCCTGTTGTATCACCATACCAAGCGCAGAAAGGAGGATTCAGTATCTTCCTGATGCGCGGCAGGATCCCATTACTACGCAGAAACCTAAAAAGAAGAGGGGAAGTCAAACAATGAAACACGCAAGAAAACTCGCCAGTCTCCTGCTGGCTCTAATTATGGTTTTCGCCCTGGCCACCACTGCGTTTGCGGCAGAAAACACTACAATTTCGGCTCCCGAGGGAAGCACCCGCACCTATGATGTTTACCAGATCTTCACTGGTGACCTCCATGAGGGTGTTCTGTCCAACATCAAGTGGGGCAAGAACGGCACCGGCACCGAAGGAACTGCTGTCGATCAGACCACTCTGGGCGCTCTGGCCGCTGTGAATGGTAAGAGCAACACCGAAAAGTTAACGGAGATTCAGAAATATGTGAAACTGGATTCTGAAAAATTCGGTACGGTTTCCAATGGTAATCCGCTGAACGTACCCACCGGCTACTATCTGATCAAGGACAACGGCCCTGTCAATGACGGTGAAGCCTACTCCCTGTATGTAGTCCAGGTTGTCGGCCCCACGACTATCTCTCCCAAGGTTGGAACCACAACCTCCGATAAGAAGGTTAAGGACACCAATGACAGCGCGGCGAACTCCACCACTGATTGGCAGGATTCCGCTGACTACGATATCGGCGATGCCGTGCCCTTCAAGCTGAGCGCCACCATTGCGCAGGATTACGCCAACTACACCCACGGCTACAAGCTGACCTTCCACGATAAGGAAGACGCTGGCCTGAGCTTCAATAAGAATTCTGTGAAAGTCTATGTTGACGGAACGCTGATTACCACTGGCTATGAGGTTGTGACCGACGGCCTGACCGACGGCTGCACCTTTGAGGTCCGCTTTGCCAACCTGAAGGACATTGCCTCTGTCGAGGCCGGAAGCGTCATTTCTGTTGAGTATACCTCCATGCTGGATACCGACGCTACTGTTGGCTCCGCTGGCAACAAGAACACCTCCCATGTGAGCTATACCAACAACCCCAATGACAAACAGGCCGGCGAAAACGGCAAGACCCCCGATGATGTTGTCATCGTATTCACCTACCAGACCATCGTCAACAAGGTTACCAAGAATCCCAACTATGATTCCACGGTCGAAGGCTCCGAAGAGTACATCCCTCTGAAGGGCGCAGGCTTCACCCTGTATAAGAAGAACGCTTCTGGTACATATGAAGCTGTAGGGTCCGAGCTTAAGGGTGAGGACATGACCACTTTTACCTGGAGTGGCCTGGATGATGGCGACTACAAGCTGGTCGAGACCACCACGCCCTCTGGCTACAATACAATTCCCGATATCGAGTTCACCATTACGGCTACTCACGATGTGACTTCCGATAACCCCACGCTGATATCCCTCAGTGGCGGTGATAAGTTCACCGGAGTGATTTCCACCGGTGTTGTTTCTGCCAACATTGAGAACCAATCTGGTGCACAGCTTCCCTCCACCGGCGGCATCGGCACCACCATCTTCTATGTCCTCGGCTCTGTTCTGGTCATCGGCGCGGCTGTGCTGCTGGTCACCAAGAAGCGCATGAGCACCAAGGGCTAATTCCCTGATACATATCTGAAACGCACTGACATCCCGCTGTGAACGCCGGGGAGGGACTCCCTCCCCGGCCCACAGCGGCAAGGAGAACCCCGCATGAAGAAGAAAAAAGGAAATTTCACAACGCTGCTGCTGATCCTGGTGCTTCTCGCGGGACTGTCCTTGCTGCTGTATCCTTCCGTCAGCGATTACTGGAACTCCTTCCACCAAACCCGCGCCATTGCCACGTATGCCGAAAAAGTCGCAAATTTGAACCAGGATCAATATGACGAAATCTGGGCCGCGGCCGAAAGCTACAACGCATCTCTGACCGATCGGGTCAATGCGTACCTGCTCAGCGACGCCCAGAAGGAAGAATACCAGCAGCTTTTGAATGTGTCCGGTCTTGGCGTCATGGGCTATATTGAAATCCCCAGCATTGATTGCTCTCTGCCCATCTATCATGGTACGGAGGAATCGGTCCTGCAGATCGCCGTGGGCCATCTGGAATGGTCCAGCCTGCCCGTGGGCGGCGAAAGCACCCATTGCGTTCTCTCCGGCCACCGGGGACTGCCCAGCGCCAAGCTATTCACCAACCTGGACAAGCTGCAAACGGGAGACATCTTTATGCTCCGGGTCCTGGACAACGTGCTGACCTATGAGGTCGATCAAATCCTGATTGTGGAACCCCAAGAGACGGGTGCCCTTCGGATTGAAGAAGGGAAAGATTACTGTACGCTCGTTACCTGCACCCCTTACGGTATCAATACCCACCGGCTGCTGGTACGGGGACACCGGATTGACAATATTGAGGAAGCAAAGACCGTCCGTGTGACGGCGGACGCCATTCAGATTGAACCGCTGCTTGTGGCTCCTGTTGTGGCGATCCCGATCTTGCTATTGCTTTTGATTTTACTGCTGCTGCCCAAGAAGCCAAGAAAGAAACACGGAGGGGAAGCCGATGAAGAGGATTAGACGCATGACTGCTGCGCTGCTCAGTGTGCTGGCAGTATTCCTTCTCCTGCCCTTGCAGGCTCTGGCGGCGGGAAGTATTGACTTGAACCAGGATGTAAGTTTGACCATTTCCTATCAAGATGGAAACACGCCCCTGGTTGGTGCAGAGTTTGACATTTTCCTGGTTGCCACAGTAGACGAATACGGCGAGCTGACCACCACAAAGGATTTCGCCCAGTTCCATGTCAATATCCGGGGCAAGGATGACGAGGCCTGGCGGACACTGGCATCCACCCTGGAGGGCTATGTATTGCGGGATGATATTTCCCCCACAGACAGTGGAAAGACCAATGATAAGGGATTGGTTTCCTTTCCCACCGCCGGAAAGAGCCTGAAAGCGGGTTTGTACTTTGTACTGGGGTATCGACACACGCAAAATGGCTTCCGCTATGATCCCACGCCATTCATGGTAATGCTGCCTGGATTGGACAAAGAGAATAACATTTGGGTTTATGATGTAGCCGTCAATGCAAAGTTCGATTCATCCCAAATCCCTGATAACCCAGATGACCATACCATCGACCGAAAGGTTCTGAAGGTCTGGGCCGATGATGGACATGAAAAAGATCGTCCCAAAGAGGTAATTGTTCAGCTTCTTCGTGACGGCAAGGTATATGATACCGTAACCCTGAACGCGGCAAACAACTGGCGGTACACCTGGACGGGATTGAATGATCGCTATACGTGGACCATTGTGGAGAAAGAGTTGGAGGGCTATACCGTGGAGGTCACACGGGAGGGTATCACTTTTGTGGTGACAAATAGCTACAATGAGGAAATTCCTGACGAACCTACTCCCACAACACCTACCACGCCGGACAAACCTACTACACCTACAAAGCCGACGCTGCCTCAGACTGGCCAGCTCTGGTGGCCGGTTCCAGTGTTGATTGCCGCCGGACTGCTCTTTGTCGTGATCGGCCTGGTGCGCCGCAGAGGTGCTGTTGATGAGGAATGAAGAAAAAAATAGCAGAAAGCAAGAGGGGTTGCTGTTGATTACGATTGGGCTGCTGCTGATTGCAGCAGCCCTTTTCCTTGTATCTTACAACTTGTACGACGAGCTGCGGGCAGAGCAATCGGCCAGGCAAGCGGTAACCCAGCTGGATGCGTATTTGCCCGCAGAGGCCGCTCCAGAGGCTCCCTCGGACTCCGCCGGGGATCAGGAGCCGTTGGTGAGCGATGAGCGGACTGTTATTCCGGACTATGTTCTATCCCCTAATATGGAAATGCCAGTGGAAACCATCAACGGAATAGACTTTATCGGTGTTTTAAGAATCCCAGCCTTGGAGCTGGAGCTGCCGATTATCAGTGAGTGGAATTATCCCAATCTGAAAACTGCTCCCTGCCGGTACAGTGGGTCTGCCTATTTGAATAACCTGATTATTTGCGGCCACAACTACACTTCCCATTTCGGAACCTTAAAGAATCTCTGGGAGGGCGATATTGCCACCTTCACGGATATGGACGGAAATGTATTCACCTACAAAATGGTGGAGCGGGAGACACTGAACCCCACAGATATAGAGGGAATGGAAAGTGGAAATTGGGATTTGACTCTGTTCACCTGTACCGTGGGAGGTCAAAGCCGTGTGACAATTCGTTTTGAGCTGGAGGAAGACTGATTCCTCCAAAAATAGAAACAGGCTTTCGCATCGGGAAATTGACGGTAGCTATGCCGACTGGGCACGAAAAAACGGCTATACCATCCGGAACTGTGTCTGTGACTGCGATGGTTCCATTGAACTGGATACCCGCACCCTCCAGCGGGCCATATCGAGATAAGCTTCAAACTGCGTGTCGGCTTCCTTGGTTTCCACCCACGCCCCGCTTTGGTAGGCGTAGTGTTTACACCTTAACCCAGTCCATCGTCACCACAGACTCGCAGACTATCGCTGCAAAGCTCAACGGCGAATACATCCGTGCTAAAAATAACAACCAGCGGCTCTCTATCCTAGGGAGCCGCTCAGCTTACCATGGTACAAAACTCCATTATCATATTTGAAACCAGAAAAATACCGGGACAGCGCATTTTTTGCTGCCCCGGTATTCGTTTACGCATACGGCACAGCTTTCCCGCGCTGATTATTGGGGCTTTTCAGGTGTTCGGACTTTTTGAGAATATGGATCTGCGTGACAAATTCCTCCGGGGTCAGTTTGTCATAGTCAATGCCAAGAGTCGCCAAAAACAAACGGGCTTTCTTTTCTTCCTTGGTGCCCTCGTAGTGCAGGGCGGTCTCCATCTGCTTTTGAATTTCGGCAACAGGAGAAGCGGTGTCTGCAGTAGTGGTGTCCTTCCTGTGGGCTTCCCGGATATCATGTAGGATGCCGTCAATGTCCTTATGAACCACATGGGCAAAGAAGTTTTCCTCGCTGACCTGCGCCAACTCCAGAGTGCGCACATACAGATCATTCTCGCCGGGATTATGCTTTTCCATGATTTGCTTTCGGTTGGCTTCCAGAATGGCATTCATGTCATTGATCCGCATATCGGCAACGCGATCCACAAATATCTCAATGTCCACCAGAAAGCGCTGGAAGTCCTTGTGCAGAGCCAGTTCAGACAGCAGCCGGTTGTTGAGCTTTCCGCTTTTCAGCAATTCAATCATATCATCACCCAGATGCAGATCGTGCAGGTCTGTGTTTGGGTGATTTTTTGTTTCCGTCAGCCCCAGCAGATAGTCCGTGGATACACCGTAGAATTTCGCCAGGGTGACAATGCTGAATGGGCTGATATCCTTGAAATCATCGGATTCATATTTACCCAGTGCGGATTTGGAAATGCCGGTTTCTTCCGTAAGCTGCTCCAAAGTCAGATGCCGTTCCAGCGAGCGTTATTAACCCGATATGCCCATGATCATGGGTATACAAACCTGAAAATTCTGGTGGATGACGGTTATACCGGAACGAACTTTAATCGTCCCGGTGTGCAGGAAGGCTTTGCACTTGTCAAGCAGGGTCTTGTGGGCTGTTGGCTGGTCAAAGACCTCAGCCGCTTTGAGCGTGACTATCTGACCGTTGGACAATATACGGATATTATCTTTCCGAGCTACGATGTCCGCTTTATCGCCGTAAATTACGGTGTGGACAGCAACCGGGGAGACAGCGAGGGCTTCGCCGCAATCCGTAATCTGTTCAACGAGTGGTATCCCCGTGATACCAGCAAGAA
>ERZ857840.3977-NODE-3977-length-11843-cov-9.652443_pt1 | contig 11843 bp, 10 predicted proteins | sample MGYA00519760_ERZ857840 | MGnify/ENA primary metagenome ERZ857840 (study PRJEB31778, sample SAMEA3449371) | human gut metagenome | biome: human gut; feature: human-associated habitat; material: faeces | place: United Kingdom | collected 2010/2012 ... | reverse complement strand
GAAGATACTCGAGCGCGCGGCGCACGGCGTCTGCCTGGCGCGCGTTCGTCAGTATCTCGCCGCTGTCCGCTTCCGGCATCGGGAACGCCGCCGCGACCGCCGCGCCGAGCGCGTCCAGCCCCGTCTTTTCCTTTGCGGAAACGACGCAGACGCTGTCAAAATGCGCCGAAAGGCGCGAGACGTCCCACCGGGGGGCGCAGTCGCTCTTGTTCGCCGCGGCGATGCGCACGGCGGCCTTTTCCGCGATGGCGAGCACCGCCTCGTCCTCGGCGTCCCAGTGGCGGGAGAGATCGAACACGGCAATAACGAGCTGTGCTTCCTCCGCCGCGGCGATGGCGCGCTCCACGCCGAGCGATTCCACGGCGTCGGATGTTTCGCGCACGCCCGCGGTGTCGGTCAGCCGCAGCGCTACGCCGCCGAGAAGACACCGCTCCGAGAGCGTGTCGCGCGTCGTGCCGGGGATGTCGGTGACGATGGCGCGCTCAAAGCCGAGCAGCGCGTTGAGCAGCGAAGATTTTCCGGCGTTCGGGCGGCCGAGAATGGCCGTGCGCACGCCCTTTTCAAGAAACTGCCCGCGGGAAAACGTGGCGAGCAGCGCTTCGAGCGAGCGGATCGACGCATCGAGCACGGCGGCGTATTCCGCGAGCGTGAACGGCGGTATATCCTCGTCCGGATAGTCGAGCACCGCGTGATAGTGCGAGCAGATGTGCGTGAGATTCTGATAGATCTCCTCCGTGCGGCGGGAGATCGCCCCGCCGAGCTGACTGGCGGCATTTCGCGCCGCGAGAGGCGTTTCCGCGTCGATGATATCGACGACGGCCTCCGCCTGCGTGAGATCCATGCGCCCGTTCAGAAAGGCGCGCTTGGTGAACTCACCCGCCGCTGCCTGCCGCGCGCCGAGGGCGAAGAGAGCTTCCAGCGCGGAGCGCAGCACGACGGGCGAGCCATGGCACTGAAGCTCTGCGGTGTCCTCGCCGGTGTAGCTTCGCGGCGCGCGGGAGAGCGTGCAGAGACAGAGATCGAGCGTCCGTCCCTTCTCGTCGAGCAGCTTGCCGTAAACGAGCTGCCGGTCGCGGTGCTGCGACATGGCCTTTCCGTCCGCCGGGCGGAAAAGCGCGTCCATCAGCGATACGGAAAGGGGGCCCGATACGCGCACGATGCCGATGGCGGAAACGCCTGCGCCGGTCGCAACGGCGGCAATGGTATCACTCATTTATCGTCCTTCTTTGCCCAGGGGTCGTTTTTGCTCTCGTCGTAGGCGTCCTTGAATTCCTCCAACGTGATGCCCTTGCGCATGATGTATTCCGCGGCGACCTCACCGACATAGCGGAAGTGGCCGGGCTCCGGGTCGCGGCCGGTATATTCCTCACGACCTTCGGGATAGCGCAGGATGAAGCCGTATTCCGCGCAGTGCTCGCGCATCCATTCCAGCACGGGCGTGGAGAATTTCGCCTCGGCGTTCTCGCCGACGAAGTTGACGGCAAGGCCGGTCTGGTGCTCGTCCGCGCCGGGGTAGTAGCCCATCGCGGCGACTTCCTTTTCCGCGTCCGCGAGCGACATCTCACCGCGGTCGTAGATCGTGCTCGCCATGCCATTGAAGCGCGTGCGCTGGTCGGGGTAGGACATGTAAGTGCGGGAAATGCTCACCGTGAAGCCCTGTGCGCGGGCCGCGGCGAGAAATTCCTTGAGCGCGTCGGCGGCGCGGCGCTGGAAGAAGTAGCCGTTTTCGATCTCGACCATGTCGGGGTAGTAGTTTTCACGCAGGTAGTTCTCCTGCGAAAGGCCGTTCACGAGCAGATACCGCCAGTTGGAAAGGCCGGGCTGCTCCTCGTCGCCGAGCGTTTCCTTGTCCGGAAGATCGGAATAATCGACCCAGCCGGGGGGATACTGCCAGTTGAGCTCGCCCTGCGCGTCTTCCGCTTCCGGAACGGGGGTCGCGGCGGTCTCGGGCATGGGGGCGCTCTCCTCCGTGGAGAGAGAGCTGTCGGTATTCGGACGGAGCAGCACGAACAGCACCGCCGCGAGCGCTACGCCGCCGACGATGATGCGCCGGGCGCGGAGGACCTTCGGGTTTTTCGGTTTGATTCGCATATAGCCTCCTTTCTCCCCGCGCGAAGCGGGGCGTTCCCGGAAGAAAAAGCGCGGGAACGGGAAGAGCGGGGTTGACATTCCCCGCGAATACTTTATATAATATCGAGTACTATCCCTGCGCCGCTGCCGGCGGGCGGGGACGATTTTATGCGGGTATGCGGAAAATTCATAGTATTATACCATTTTATCTGGAAAAATGCAAGTTTTCCAAGCATACCGCCGAGAAGGAGACACATCCATGCTGGAGCTGAAGAATATACACTATTCCGTGGACGCGCCGGAGGGCCGCACCGAGATACTGCGGGACATTTCCCTCACCATCCCGGACAAAAAGCTCATCGTTCTCACCGGGCCGAACGGCGGCGGCAAAACGACGCTTGCCAAGGCGATCATGGGCCTTGTGATGCCGACAGGCGGCAGCATCCTCTGGAACGGCGAGGATGTGACCGGCCTTTCCATCACCGAGCGCGCGCGCCGCGGCATCAGCTACGGCTTCCAGCAGCCGCCGCGCTTCAAGGGCATCCGCGTGAAGGACCTTTTGACGATCGCGTCGGGACAGAAGTTCCTGCCGCGGGGCGAGGCCTGCAAGTATCTCACGCAGGTCGGCCTGTGCGCGGCCGATTATCTTGACCGCGAGGTGGACGCCTCCCTCTCCGGCGGCGAGGTCAAGCGCATCGAGATCGCCACGATCCTCGCGCGGCAGCCGCAGCTCATGATCCTCGACGAGCCCGAGGCGGGCATCGATCTCTGGAGCTTCGCGCGCCTTACGGAAACGTTTGAGGAGATCCACACCCGGCAGGACTGCACGATGGTCATCATCTCCCATCAGGAGCGCATCATCTCGCTGGCGGACGAGATCCTTGTGATCGACAAGGGCGTGATCGCGCGCCGCGGCACACGCGACGAGGTCTTTACCGACATCGTCCACAGCACCACGGGCGGCTGCCCGGTCATCTACGGGGAGGCGAAGAAATGAGCGAGCTCAACCGCGTCGATACGACGCTTCTGGAAGTCATTGCCGGCATGAAGGACGGCAAGGCCGAGGGCGCATTCAATATCCGCAAGGACTCCGGCTGCGCCGGGCGCGTCAACACCGAAAACGTCACCATCACCACGAAAACCGATAAGCCCGGCATCGATATCCGTTTTGTCCCCGGCTGCAAGGACAGCTGCCACATCCCGGTCATCATCACGGAGTCCGGCCTGCGCGAAACGGTGTACAACGATTTTTACGTCGGCGAGGGCGCGGACGTCACGATCATTGCCGGCTGCGGCATCCACAACTGCGGCTCGGACGCTTCCGAGCACGACGGCGTGCATACGTTCTACGTCGGCAAAAACGCCCGCGTCAAGTACGTTGAGAAGCACTACGGCGAGGGCGAGGGCAACGGCAAAAACGTTATGAACCCCACGACGATCGTCTATCTTGAAGAGGGCGCGTCGATGCAGATGGACATGAGTCAGATCGGCGGCATCGACTCCACGCGGCGCGATACGCGCATCGTCTGCGGCAAGGATGCGGACGTCGTCATTACCGAGCGCCTTCTCACCCACGGCAGTCAGCGCGCCGAGTCTGACATGGTCATTGAGCTCAACGGCGAGAACTCCCGCGGCCGCGTGATCTCCCGAAGCGTTGCGAAAAACGACTCCGTGCAGGTGTTCCGCCCGTGTGTCGTCGGCAACGCCAAGTGCTTCGGCCATGTGCAGTGCGACTCCATCATCATGGACGAGGCGAAGATCCGCTCCGTGCCGGAGATCGCGGCGAACGATCTCGACGCGCAGCTCATCCACGAGGCCGCCATCGGCCGCATTGCGGGCGACCAGCTTTTGAAGCTTGAAACGCTCGGCCTCACCGAGGAGGAAGCGGAGGACCGCATCCTCAAGGGCTTCCTTGCGTAAGAAAATTTATAAGACAAAGAGCCGGTGACGGGAAGTCACCGGCTCTTTGTTATATTAAACCGAAAAGAATTTATCCCCCTGGGGGGCTTCCCTCCGGGGGAGGATAGCTTTATAATTAAAAGACTATTATACAGAGACGCCGATCAAAAAGAGAAAGGAGCGAACGGCCGTGAAAGCAAAGTCCCGCGCCCGGTATATTATCGCCGCGCTCGCGCTCGCGGTGCTTGTTATGGCGCTCGTCTGCCTTTTCGTCGGCGCGTCGCGCATGAGCTTTTCGGACGGCGTTGCTGCCCTTTTCGGAAAAGGCTCCGCCGCCAACGTGCGCATCCTCCGCTCGATCCGCGTGCCGCGCGTGCTCGCGGCGCTCATCGCCGGGGCCGCGCTCTCGGTCTCCGGCCTCATCATGCAGACGACGCTCTCGAACGCGATGGCCTCGCCCTCCACGATGGGCGTGTCCAACGCCGCGGTGTTCGGCGCGAATCTCTCCATCATCGTGTTTGCCGGGGGATTTCTCTCCACGGGCAACAATCTTGCCAGCTACACCGCCGGGGTAAACCCGTTCGCCGCGAGCGTGACGGCCTTCCTCTTCTCGGCGCTTTCCATTCTGCTCATTCTCGCGCTCTGCCACGTGAAGGCGTTTTCGCCGAACGTCGTGGTGCTCGCGGGCATCGCCGTCGGCGCGATCTGGACGGCGGCAACGACGCTTCTGCAGTTTTACGCCACGGACGTCGGCCTTTCCGCCGCGGTCGTGTGGAATTTCGGCGATCTCGGCCGCGCGACATATAAGACCGACCTTCTCATGCTCTGCGCCGCGGCGCCGGGGCTGGCGGTATTTTCCGCGCTCGCGTGGCGGTATAATGCCCTTTTGAGCGGCGACGCTGCTGCGGGCAGCATGGGCGTGAACGTTTCGCGCCTGCGCTTTTTTTCGCTGCTGCTCGCCTCGCTGATGACGGCGGCGTGCGTATCGAGTCTCGGCATCATCGGCTTTGTCGGCATCATCTGCCCGCACGTGGCAAAGCGTCTGCTCGGGCAGGATCACCGCGTTTCCATCCCCGCGTCGGCGCTCCTGGGGAGCCTGCTCCTTCTCTGCGCGGACGCGCTCTCCCGCTCGCTCGGCAGCGGCAGCGCGCTGCCCGTCGGCGCGATCACGTCGCTGCTCGGCGCGCCGTTCTTCCTTACGATCATCTTTTCGCGGAAGGAGCACGGCCAATGTTAGAGCTGGAAAATGTAGTCTTTCGGTATTCCCGCCGGGCCGAGCCGGTGCTCCGGGGCGTTTCGCTCACGCTCAACGACGGCGAGATCGGGATCCTTCTCGGCAAAAACGGCGCGGGCAAAACGACGCTTTTTCAGTGCATTCTCGGCCTTGCCGCGCCGGAGAGCGGCTCGATCCGCTTCGACGACGGGGATCTTTTGAAAATGCCGCGGCGCGAGAGGGCAAAGCTCGTCGCTTATGTGCCGCAGCACATCCATTTCGGCGCGCTGAGTGTGTTCGACTCGATCCTGCTCGGGCGGGTCTCCCGCTTCGGCATGCAGCCGGGACGCGAGGATATCGAGGCCGCCGAGCACATTCTCGCCGAGATGCATCTTGAGCCGCTTGCCAACCGCAGCGCGGAGGAGCTCTCCGGCGGCGAGAAGCAGAAGATCGCCATCGCCCGCGCGCTCGTGCAGGAGCCGCGTCTGCTCATTTTCGATGAGCCGACCGGCAATCTCGATATCGCAAACGAAGAGCTCATCATCGACGAGGCGAAAAAGGCGGCGCGGCAGCGCGGCGTCGCCATTTTGAGCTCGCTGCACGATCTCAACCAGGCGCTGTGTCTGGGCGATAAGTTTTTCCTGCTCCGGGACGGCGCGGTGCGCTACGCCGGAGACGAGAGCGTACTCACGAGCGAAGTGATCGGGGACATTTTCGATATTCAATCCCGCATCATCACCGTAGACGGAAAGAAAGTTATTTTGGGAGGAAAATACTATGAAGAAAGCTAAGCTCCTTTCTCTGCTACTCGCGCTTGCAATGATCCTTTCGCTTGCCGCGTGCGGCGCGGCCCCGACCGAGACCCCGGCGGCCACGGAAACACCGGTCGAAGCGACGGAAGCGCCGGCGGAAACGCCCGCCGAGAGCGCGGAGATCACCGTTACCGACCTCATCGGCCGGGAGATCACCGTGAAGCCGGGCTCGTATCAGCGCGTCGTGTGCATCGGCGCGGGCGCGCTGCGGCTCTACAGCTACATCGGCGACGTATCCATGCTCTGCGGCGTGGAGGATATCGACAACGAAACGCTCTCCGAGCGCCCGAAGATGTTCGATTCCGTCGCGCGGCCCTATGTGCTCGCCTACGGCGGCGTGTTCGCGTCGCTGCCCTCCTGCGGCGTCGGCGGGCCGAACGCCCAGAGCCCCGAGGCCGAGAAGATCCTCACCTGCGAGCCGGATATCGTCATCTCCCTTTACGGCGATGCGGATAAGGCCAACGCCCTGCAGGAGCAGCTCGGCGTCCCGGTCGTAACGCTGATGAGCGGGCCGGACAGCGTGTTTGACGAGAGATTCAACGAAAGCGTCCGTCTCCTCGGCACGATCTTTGAAGAGAGCGAGAAGGCAGAGACACTCATCGGCTTCATCGCCGCCGAGCGCGCCGGGATCGAAGCGCGTACCGCCGATATCGCCGAAGAGGACAAGCCCGCCGTTTATATCTGCGGTCTCGGCAACTGGGGCACGACGAACCACCTGATGACCGCGCAGGACTATGTTTCCTTCCGCGTGGCGAACGTGAAGAACGTTGTCTCCGACCTTGGAGCGCCCGGCGCGCAGCCGATCGAGGCGGAGAAATTCGTCGCGCTCGGCGAGGACATGGACGCCATGATCTTTGACGCCGCCGCCGTGAAGAACATCAAGCCTCTTTACGCCGAGGATCCCACGATGTTCGATACCTGCCGTGCCTGGCGCGAGGGCGAGGTGTATCTCCAGCTTGCCTACAACGCCTACTATACCAACTATGAGATCGCGCTCATCAACACGTGGTTCGCCGCGAAGACCGCCTATCCCGATCGCTTTGAGGATGTTGACATGACCGAAGTGACGGACCGCGTCACGACCGCGTTCCTCGGAAAGCCTCTGGCCGAAGAGATCTATGCCTGCCCGAACAGCTTCGGCGGCTACCAGAAGATCGACACCGCCACGTTCTTTGTGGGGACGCAGGGATGATCGAGCAGAAGGATGTGATCGCGTTCTTCGATGAGCGCGCCGGAGAATGGGACGCCGGTATGGTCCGCAGCGACGAGAAGATCGGCCGCATTCTCGATAACGCGAAGGTGACGGCGGGCAGCCGCGTGCTGGACATTGCCTGCGGCACGGGCGTGCTCATCGGTGACTATCTGCGCCGGAACGTCGAGAGCGTCACCGCCGTGGACATCTCCCCCGAGATGATCCGCATCGCGCGCGAAAAATTCCCGCAGGAGAACGTGCGCTTCGTCTGCGGCGACGCGGAGACCGCGCCGCTTGGCGAGGGCTTTGACGCGATCGTCATCTATAACGCCTTTCCGCATTTTCCCGACCCGGAGCGGCTCGTGGCGCGCCTTGCCGCGCTGCTTGCCCCCGGCGGTCGGCTCACCGTGGCGCACGGCAGCTCGCGCGCGGACATCGACGCGCACCACCACGGCGCGGCGAGCCGTGTTTCCAACGGGCTCATGGAGGCCGAAGCGCTCGCGGCGATCTTCGCGCGGCACCTTCGCGTGACGGATGTTATCTCGACCGACGAAATGTATCAGGTCGTGGGCGAAAAAGAATAAAGCGATAAAAAGTGCCGCAGGAGCAAGAGACCTCTCTCTTGTCCTGCGGCGCTTTTTCTGATACGATGGGGCTATAAAAAACAGGGAGGCCGCTATGAAGATCTGTTCGGTATACGATGCGGAGTTCGCGCGCTACGGGCGCGTGCATTCCGGTATAGAGAGTGCGGCGCTGCTGCGCGAAATGGAGAAGATCCCCCTGCCGGAGAGCGGCACGGCGTATGAGCCGTCCATTGCTGCGCTCGAGGCGTGCGAAGCGTTCGCGGACTACCGGACGAGCGTGTTCGGCGGCATGCCGGTGCAGCTCGGCATGTGCTGGGGGCGCAATACAAAGCTTAACTGCCTTGAATACCACCGCGACAGCGAATTCAATCCCGGTCTCGGCGACTTTATCCTTCTGCTTGCCAAGCAGGACGAGATCGAAGACGGCGTGCTCGATACCGCGAAGGTGAAGGCGTTCCGCGTCCCCGCCGGGGTGCTCGTGGAGGTATACGCCACGACGCTGCACTATGCCCCCTGCCACACGGACGAAACGGCGGGCTTTCGCGTGCTCGTCGCGCTGCCGCGCGGGACGAATACGGAAAAGCCCGCGCTGCGCGGCGGCTCGCCGGAGGACAAATATCTCGCCGCCTGCAACAAGTGGCTGCTCGCGCACTCTGAAAGCGCCGAGGCGAAGAACGGCGCGGCGGTCGCGCTGCGCGGCGAAAACATCGATATCGCCCCGGAGCTTCAAGCGCCGATGGGTATTGCGGATAAGATCATCGAAGCGCTGCGGGAGAAATACCGTCCGCTCGGCATCGCCGTATACGGCTCGTTTGCCGACGGCTCGAACAACCGGAACAGCGACTTTGACGCGCTGCTCCTGCTGCCGGACGGCGAGACCGGACACGACGATTCGGTGCTTTTCGGTACGGAGCTGGACGTCTGGCTTTACGGCGCGGCGCATTTCGCCGCGCCGTATGACGCGGAGGATTTTTTGCAGCTCCATGACAGCGTGATCGTTGAGGATGCGACCGGGCGGCTCTCGGCACTCCGGGCCGAGGTGAACGCCCATATCGAGAGCGCCCCGCAAAAGACCGAGGCGGAAAACGCGCAGTCGCTCTCGTGGTGCCGGAAAATGCTCCGGCGAACGGAGCGCGGCGACGCGGAAGGCTGCTACCGGCTGCACTGGCTGCTCACGGACAGCCTGAGCATCTATTATGATCTGCGCGGCGAGTATTACTTCGGGCCGAAAAAGGCGCTGCGCCGGATGGCAAAGACCGCGCCGGACGACGCCGCGGTCTATGAGCGCGCCCTGCACGAGCCATCGCCGGAAAATCTCGCCGCGTGGGTCGGCGTATTGGAAGAGACGTTTTCCCGGAGATACCGGCCGTGAGGAATAGAAAGCGCCGGTAAAACTTTGACAATCTAAGATAATCGGAAAAGCGAGACTTCTTCCACAGAAGTCTCGCTTTTGCTGTCTTTTTTTCAGAGCGGCTGCTTTTTGATCATGGCGAACCGGCGGGGATATTTCGCCGGGGTGGGCGCGTTTTTCGGGATGATAACGACGCTGTGCACGGCGTCCGTGCCGGGAACGGTGTATTTCTCGATGCGCGGTTTTCCGCCGCCGAGCGTGCGGATGCAGCGCGCCGCCTCCTGCACCTCTTCCTCCGGCTCCGGCCCCTTCATCGCGGCGAACACGCCGCCGACGCGCACGAGCGGCAGGCAGAGCTCGCAGAGCATCGTCATGCGCGCCACAGCGCGGGATGTGACGACTTCAAAGCTCTCGCGCAGCGCGCTCTCTTCCTCGGCACGTCCGGCAAGGCATGTGACGTTCCCGAGACCGACCGTATCGCACACCTCCTGCTGGAACGTCACGCGCTTCTGGAGACTGTCGATGAGCGTGATGTCCGCGTCCGGCGCGAGGATCGCCGCGACAAGTCCCGGAAAGCCCGCGCCGGAGCCGATGTCCGCGGCGGTCTTGCCGGAGAGACGCACATACCGGAGCAGCGCGGCGCTGTCGAGAAAGTGCAGGCGCGCCGTCGCCTCCTCGCCCTCGATGGCGGTGAGATTCATCACCTTTGAGCGCTCGTCGAGCAGCGTATAGTAGGCCCGGAGCTGCGAGAGCTGCGCCGCCGTCGCCGGGACGCCGAGCTCCGCAAGGCCGGATGTGAGTATTTCTTCCATGGTCATGGTGTGTACCTCCATATGAAGCTCCGCTGATTTTTCAGCTCTTCCGGTCGAACCGGTGACCGCAGCGGGGGCAGGTGACCTGAATGCGGCCCTTGCCGCGCGGCACGCGCAGATAGCTGCTGCAGCCGGGACAGGAGAAAAACCGGAAATCGCGGCTCTGCTTCGCGCGATGCAGCGCACCGGAAATCTTTTCCTTCGCGCGGTCGTATTTCTCGCGCGCGACCATGTCCTCCGCCTGCCGCATGGGAAGATTGCGGGAGAGCGTCCGGAACAGAGCGTAGCCCGCTATAAGAAACGGGACGGAGCCGATCCGCCCCAGAAACAGCAGATTCAGCCCGGCGATGATGGCCGCAATGCGGAAGAGATGCTTATTGAGAAAGTCCACGCCGTTTCGTCCGAGCATGAACATATTCAGCCGTGTCCGCATAGTCCGCGCCCCCCTTTCGTCCGGATGTTTTATAATTCTATCATGCCGGGGCGAAAGGCGTCAACAAGCCGTTGGCATATTCTCCGCCGCCGCGCCATAAGATAAATAGTATCGATGGGCAGGGGAGGCGGAACGATGAACCGGAAGGGAAAGCTGCTGTGCACGGCAATTATGGCGGCGCAGCTGGTATTCCATGCCGGGGCGCTGGCCCAGCCGGTCGAGCGCGCCGCCGAGACATATGAAAGCGGGCGTCTCGGCGCGGCGCTGCTCGCGCTCGAACTCGGCGACGCGCACGCTTCCGGACAGCTCCTGCTTGCGGACAACCTTCCTATCGAAGCGTCGGCGCCGGAGATCACACCGGAGCCGACGGCGGAACCGTCGCCGGAACCGGCATCGGAACCAGCGCCGGAGCCGACGCCCGAACCTACCCCGGAACCGACGCCGGAGCCGACGCCGGAGATCACGCCCGAGCCCACGAGCGAGCCGACGCCGGAGATCGTGCCGTTCACAGACGACACCGGCATGGAGATCCGGAACAAAACGGACCTTGAAGCGGATATCGCCGCGCTCATGGCCGAGCCGCTCGTGCAGAAGCTCGGCGCGGAGGGGCCGCAGATCTTGATAATACATACGCACGGCACGGAGGCATATCTCCCCGCGGCGGGCGAGGAATATACGCCGAGCGACCCATACCGCACGACCGATCCGGAGCGCTCGGTCATCCGCGTGGGCGACGCGCTGTGCGCCGTGCTCGAGGAATACGGCCTTCGCGTGCTGCACGACCGCACGCTCTACGACTATCCGAGCTACGCGGGCTCTTATGAGCGCGCCGCGGCGTCCATCGAGGCGTATCTTGCCGAGTATCCGGACATCGCGCTCGTGCTGGATGTCCACCGCGACGCCATCGGCGACGAATCGACCGTCTATAAGACCTGCGCCGCCGGAAGCAGCATGGCGCAGGTGATGCTCGTGTGCGGCACGGACGAATATCTTGAGCACCCACTCTGGCGGGAAAATCTCAAGCTCGCGCTCGCGATGCAGGCCGCGGCGGTATCGGCAAACGGCGCGCTCATGCGCCCGATCCATCTCGCGCCGGAGAGGTACAACCAGCAGTATACGACCGGCTCTCTCATTATAGAAGTCGGCACGAACGGCAACACGCTCTCCGAAGCGCTCGCCGCCGCGGAGCTTTTCGGCCGCGCCGCGGGGGAAATGCTCGCCTCTCTCGCCGCGCCGGGTTAAGAGCCGCGCCGATTGTCCATACTCCCTGTAAGGAACAAACCGGACAGGGAGGATACATTTATTATGGAAGTTCAGGAGATCATGACGGCAAAGGTCATCCCCGTCGGACAGGACGAGCCGGTCACGGCGGCGGCACGGCTGCTGCGGCGGTGGAATCTCGGCGCGCTGCCCGTGACGGACAGCACCGGGCGGCTGCGCGGCGTGCTCACCGACCGGGACATCGTGCTGCGCTGTC
>ERZ857840.3976-NODE-3976-length-11844-cov-24.795657_pt1 | contig 11844 bp, 10 predicted proteins | sample MGYA00519760_ERZ857840 | MGnify/ENA primary metagenome ERZ857840 (study PRJEB31778, sample SAMEA3449371) | human gut metagenome | biome: human gut; feature: human-associated habitat; material: faeces | place: United Kingdom | collected 2010/2012 ... | reverse complement strand
TGTCCTCAAACTCCCGGTTCAGTGCCCGGGAGGTATGCTCCGGCACCAGCTCCATGGCCTCCGCCTCGGCGAAGGAGAAGCGCGCCAGCGAGGAGATAACGTTCTCCCGTTTCCCGCCGTACACCACCACCGCGTCCTGCGTCCGGTCATAGACCCTGACCTCCTGTACGCCGTCCTGGGCGCGCAGATAGTATTCCAGCACATCCGCTTGGGATAACGTCATCCGTCCGCAGCACAGGTGTACCCGCAGCCGTCCCGGTAAATCATGTAGGATCGTGCATTTCATGGATCACTCCGCCTTAGCGTCCTCCGCGGAAGCGTCCTCCACCACAGCGGCGGCCTCCGCCTCTGCGCGGCGCTCGTTGATGGCCTTGGCTTCTGCGTAGATGTCATCCACGCCCTCCCGCACGGCGGTGACCGTTTTCATCACATCCTCCTTGGCACGCAGCGCGGCGGCGGTGGTGTGGGCGTAGACCTTCTTGGCATCCCTGCTGCCCAGCAGCTTGATACCCGCCGTGCCGAACAACACGCCTGCTGCAAATAAACCGATTTTTTTCATAATGATTGTCCTCCTATGTAAGATGTGTGTATGTCAAACCGATGGCCGCGATGGCGGCATCGGAATGCACTTAATGCTTCTTCCCGAAGCGGAAAAAGCCTTTCTTTTCGTAGACTGCGGTGCTGATCTCCCCCACCGTGTAGCCGGTGGCATCGATGGCGGCGCGGAGGGCGTTTTCGTCCAGCGGCGCTTGAGAGAGGATCACCGTCTCCCCCTTGGAATGGGAGGAGGAAACCTTCTCCACGGGAAACGCGGTGCGAATCGTATCGTTGATGTGGGCCTCGCACATGGAGCAGGCCATGCCGGAAACCTGAACTGTTGTTTGGATCATTTTCGTACCTTCTTTCAAAATCATGGTTTTTTCAAAAAAATCACACTTAGCCACGTCACTGCAACGCCATCATTCCTTCCATTGTTAGATTCATCTAACCAACACGCGCAGCCGCGCGGTTAGAGTTGGCTAACCGACGTGCCTTGGAAAGGCCGCATCTCTGCGGCCCTCCGCTTATTCAAATAACTCCCTGCAAGCGCCGCACACCAGCGTTTCCAACACCTGCGGGTACAGTTCCCCAATCTGCTCCCGATGGGAAACAGTGAGAATCAGCCCCCGCACCGTGGCGGCAGCCAGGGAAGCTCCGCGCTTTGGCGCAAGGTCGTGCTTCTCCAACAGCTGGCAGATGTGTGTTTCTCCGTCGTGGTAATGGACGTTTTTCACATCCTCCGGCAGCCTTTGCAAAAGCAGCTTCGCATCGTTTTCGATGAAGATCATATCGCCGGTATCAGACAGCCGCCGGCAAACGGCAAGGACAGCCTTTGCCGCACGTTCCGACGGCGGCAAGCTGTCAGCCTCGCCCAGTGCTCGGTCGGCTACCCCATAAAGCTCGGTGTGAATGTTCTCCAAAACCGCGAAAAATAGCATCTCCTTGGATTCGTAGAATTTATAGAATGAGCCCTTCGCAATGCCGATCGCCTTCGTCAGCTGATCCACGGAGGTTTTCTTCATCCCCAGCGTGACAGCACAACGCCTCGTTTCCTTCAGCAACGCCTTGCGGAGCTGCTCGGTCTCGTAATCGGTAAAAGCCAAGCCCGCACCTCCCCTTAAATATGACCGCTTTAGTTCTTTTGGTCAAATTATACTGCATTTCTTTCCGCTTTGCAAGAGGTGCGAGGAATTTTTATCGTCCATACAGAAAAATTCCCTGGCCTTGTCTTAAAGGCAAAAGCGGAGGAGGACAAACGCTTCCTCTACTATGCGGCGCAACCGGTCAGATCTGTGCCAGTGCCTGCTCCAGACAGCAATCAGGTCGTCGGCATCCTCAATGCCGATAGAAAGACGCACCTGCCCGTCGCAGATCTGGGAAGCATGTCTCCCCCCCCCAGTGTCATGTCGAAGTGACTCCTGGACGGGGAGTTCCGGATAAGATAAGCATTGTCTGCTTGACAGGGGCGGCACATTATATTCTCAGCAGCAATATGCCGCAGGTGTTTCTGCTGCGTGCGCTCCCTCCCGTTTCGTACGCGATCACTGCCAAAGCCACCGGCTTCGTGAGGTACCGGTGGCTTTTGTTTTTTATAGAAAGCGTTTGCATCAGACCGCGAAGAGGACTGCAAGGCGGCTTTTCTTCGACCTCTTCACCGAATATCTTGCATTTTCTCCCATATTCATATATGATGTAAAGTGGTAGATGGTTCCCATTCGCGGACTACTCCTGCTGCATTTGGCGTATCCGCAAAGAGGAGGTGAACGGCATGGCTTGCGACGAGACCCTATACCGCCAGTACATAGACGGCAACGACGAGGGGCTGGACGCCCTGATGAAAAAATACGGCGACCCGCTGACCCTGTACATTGACGGTTACCTGCACGATGTCCACGAGGCCGAGGAGCTGATGCTGGACGTTTTTGCCTATCTGTTCACCAAAAAGCCCCGCATCCGGGACGGCGGCTTCAAGGCGTATCTATACAAGGCGGCACGGCACATGGCGCTGCGCCGCAAGAGCAGGCGGAAGTGCCTGTTCAGTCTGGACGAGCTGACCGACGAGCCGGACGGACAGCTGCTGGCGGAGGAGGTCATCCGGACAAAGGAGCGGGACCGCATCCTCCATTTCTGCATGGCAGAAATGAACCCGGACTATCGGGAGGTCCTGTATCTCACCTATTTTGAGGATATGAGCTACGCGCAGGCGGCGGAGGTCACAGGAAAGACGGTAAAGCAGATCACCAACATGGTGTATCGCGGGAAAGAGAGCCTGCGCAGGCTGCTGGAACGGGAGGGTATCACAAATGCGGAGTCATGAGGAGCGGGTGGCGGAGGCAAAGCGGCGGATCGCCGCAGGAGAGCAGGAGAACCGGCGGCAGCGCGACAGGCGCACCGTGGCACTGGCTGCGGCGGCGTGCCTTGCGCTGCTTGTAGGGGCGTCCCTCGCCATGCCCGGCATCGCCGCACGGATACAGATCAACGACTATGCCGGCTTTGAAACGGCCGCCGGTATCTTCCGGAGCAGCGCCGCCCTCGGCTATATCGTCATTGGGCTTTTTGCCTTTCTTCTCGGCGTGTGCGTGACGGTTTTGTGCTTCCGCCTCCGGCAGATGCACCGGGAGGACACGCGGGACACGGAAAGCGAGGGGCGGCATGGAGCTGATTGAGAACCTGCTGCAATTCTTAGCCGCGTTCTCAGGCGCGGTGCTTTCGGGCGTTGCCTACCGGAAAAGCCGCAGGCAGCCCCCCTTTTTACTGCTGTTCTGCTTTTACGGCTGCTTTGCACTGGGCGTCCTCTACTGGACGCTGTACCTGCTGCTGTTTGATACCACGCCGCGGGTTTTCTATGTGTCGGAGTTCGGCTGGGTGGCCAGCGTGATCTTCCTGCGGATCCTGCAGGCCACGCTGGCCAGTCCGGAGGAGCGCGCCTTCCGCTGCCGGGAGGCGTGGCTATCGCCGCTGGTCGGTGTGCCGCTGCTGGTGTTCTACTGCACCTATGGCGACATCCTCTCCAACCTGATCTGGTGCGGCATGATGATCGTGCTGTCCTTCTGCGCCATTCGCGGGCTTGTTTACGCAGGCAGACAGACGGATACGGCGCGGCATATGCGGTACTTCCACATTGGGGTACTGTGCTTTGTGGGCGCGGAATACCTGCTGTGGACGGTGGGCTGCTTCTGGCCCAACACCTCCCCGGCCAGCCCCGCCTTCTGGTGCGACATACTGCTGACGCTGGCCATTCTGGGGCTGCTGCCCGCCACGGGAAAGGCGGTGGCGGCATGACCTACATTGAGAACATTTTTCTCTGCATGGCGTCCCCTCTGCTGGTGGCCGCCCTGTGCATGGGCAGACGGCAGCTCCGCCTTTTCCTGTTCTGCATCGCCGGGATGGGGGTGTGCCTGCTCTCGGCCTACATCAACACCTTCCTCTCAGCGGTGTGTCAGGCGGACGCCCTTGCCGCCACGGTGGAGATTGCGCCGGTGGTGGAGGAGGTCATGAAGCTGCTGCCGCTGGTGTTCTTTCTTCTGGTGTTCGAGCCGGAGGGGGATAAAATCAAGACTGCCGCAATAACAGTCGCCCTCGCCTTCGCCACCTTTGAAAATGTCTGCTACCTCATCCAGAACGGCGCTGACCGCTTCTCCTTCATCTTCTTCCGGGGCTTCGGCACGGGGGCGATGCACGTGCTGTGCGGTCTGATCGTCGGCGGCGGGCTGGCGTATGCGTGGCAGCGGGCATGGCTGAAGGTGGCCGGTACCTGCGGGCTGCTGGGCGCGGCCATCACCCTCCACGCCACCTATAACCTGCTCATTGCCTACGGCGGTGCGGCGCAGTATATTGCCTATGCCCTGCCGGTGCTGCTGATCGCGGTGGGAAAGCCCTCCGTCTCCCGGTCTGCCCGGCGGGAATAACCGAATATCACTCCTTGAGAGCCGCTTTTTGGCGGCTCTCAAATTTTTTTGAAAAATTTTGCGATCGGGGTGAGAGTTTTCCCGATTTTTTGTACCTATATAAGTAAGAGGTTTTTTGAGCCGCCTTGTCGAGAAAAACAGAGAGGAGGTTGCAGACGATATGTACGATACCGCAAGACGGGTCGCCCTTGTCAAAAAACGGGTGCGTGACAACACCCGCCGGAGGCAGCGGCGCAGCGTCTACGGGCTGTCCGCCGCGTGTGTGCTCCTGTTCGCGGCGCTGATACAGGCGGAGGGCATGGCCATTGAACGGGGAGAGACCGCCGCACAGGGCGCCTTCGGCGCCATGCTGCTGCGCGAGGACGCAGGCGGTTACGTGCTGGTGGCCGTTGCGGCCTTCGCGGCAGCCGTCGTGCTGGTGATCGCCTGTGTGCGGCTGCACGAGCGGGAGAAGCGAAGAAACCGCAGTAAGGAAAGAGAGAAGGAGGATACACCATGAAAAAAGTACTATCCCTATTGCTGATACTATGCCTGTTCCTCAGCGCGCTGCCCACGCAGGCGCTGGCCTATGTGGGAGACATCCAGCCGGTAGGAAGCAACGCTGTGAAACAGACCAAGCTGAGCAGCGGGTCGTTTGCGCTGCAAAACGACTATATCCGCGTGATCGCGCGGAAGGACGGCACACTGTCAACGGCTCCGGCGACGGAAAGCGCCGACCCCACAGACAGGCAGACGCCGTACTGCTACTTTGTCACCTATGCGGGCTACGGCTATAACAATAAGGCGACCTCGCATCCGGCAAGCCTGCGCCTGAAAAGCCTGACCTTTGTGAACAAGACGCCCAACGGCACGGCAAAGGCCATCAGGGCGGACTATGACCTGACGGTCAATCTGACCAAGCTCACCGTGAGCGGGACGACCTCCGTGTATTATGAGCTGGTGCAGCTTAAGGAGAACGAGTTGTCCGCCGGGAGCTGGGGCGTGATGGTATCCGTTGACAATATCCGGCTCAACGTGCAGGACAGCGGGGCGTTTTTTCAGACGATGAACACCGATGTGGACGTTTTCTGGGGCTATACTCTCAGCGGCTTTACCGCCATGGGGCATCCCAAGGCCGCGGACAGCCCCGCCCTCAAGCTGGGCCGCACCGTTTATAATTATGATAAACAGACGGTGCTTTCCACCGAAAGCTCCGTCATCACCGGCAAGCTGGAAAATGTGTCCGCATATACGGGCTTCTCGCAGGGCCGCGACTGGTGCTACGACTACATCACCGAGGTCTATACGGACGGCTACACCTGGGCCAACCCCTTTGTGGGGCTGTCGGCATACTATAGCCACAATAAATCCAACACCATCAAGGTATATCTGCCGGACACGGTCAGCGTGACGCCGGCCAGCCGCCCCGCCGACACCCGGGTGGTGTGCGAGGACGGTTTGGGGCTTGTTTTCGGCAACGACGAGTCCTATCCGAGCTCCTCGCGCTTCCTCTGGGGCTTCCGCGATCTGGTGGTGAAGTCCTCGGAGGTGCCCACAGAGCCGGATAAGGTCGATCCCACCATCTACGCCCAGCGGCTGGCGGTCTTTGCCAAGGGGAACGGCGTGGTGGTGGAGCCTGTGCCGAATAATACGGCGCTGTCGGTGCTGAAGATGTTACACGGCGCCTCTCCCATCGGCTTCATTAACGGTGACTACGAGAGCAAGAACGGCTCGAAATTCACCTTCACCGGTGGGGCGGCGCTGCTCTCCCCCTCCGTCACCGCCACATGGGGCAGAGGCGGGAGTCTGGTCATCCACCGGGATGGAACGGTGGAGCAGCGGGGCGTGCATCTGAACGCGCCGTCCTTCAAGTTCTATCAGCCGAAGAGCGGCGCGGAGAGCAATTTGAAGATCAAGCTCACGAACAAGGGCTTCTCGTTTGACATTGATCCCGCCAAGAACGACGCCATCATCTTTGTGGACATCCCCTACGCCTCGGTGAAGCTGGAGCAGGCGGCGGCGGACGCCGCGGGCAACCTGATCTTTGCCGGCAATATCGGCTTCCAGACCATCTTTAACGGCGCGGCCTTCTCGCTGGAAAAGCTGGGCTTCGGCTTGACGGAAAAGACGGTGGGCGGCCGGAAGACCTACGAGTTCAAGGTCAACGGCGTACACGCCAAGGGCAGCTTCGACACCGCGAAGCTGATGGCACTGGAGCTTGCGAAGGTCGAGGGCGAGGTCAATACCTTCAAGGGTGAGGAGCGCTACGACTTTGAGCTGGAGCTGAATGTCTTCGACCTCTTCGAGACAGAGGCCAAGCTGGCGCTGGAGCGCAGCAAGAAGGACGGCTCGCTGATCCCCGACGAGCTGTGGTTCTTTGTGAAGTCCAGCCCCGGCATCCCCATCATCCCGCCTGTTCCCGTGGGACAGCTCAACGGCGGCGGCGCGGGCTTCAAGGATCTGGCGGCCACGGTGAACGGCGACTACTTTGCCATTCCGCCTATCAAGCTGCGGGGCGCGCTGGCGGGTACCTATCTGCACCTGATCGAGGCCCGGGGCGATGTGGTCATCGGCCCCAGCGAGATCTCCCTCAAGGCGTCGGACGTGGGCATCGTCGGTCTGGGCAAGAGCGGCCAGCTCATCGACAGCTTCGGCTATGCCCTCAAGCTCAACGGGCAGGAGCGCAGCTACAGGAATGATACCTATAAGGGCATCTACTTCTCCGGCTCGGAGGCGCTGAAGCTGAATCTGCCGAACAATACGATCAACGCCATCGTGCTGGATTCCTCCGTTGAGCTGGGCGCCTTCGGCGGCGTGAATGGCAGAAAGGATACCGTGTTCCTCGGCGTAGGCGCCAACGGCATCGTCAGGGGCCGGGTGCAGATCCCCAAGGACTTTCCTTTAATTGGCGGTTTTGGTGCGAATGTCGGGAACATCAACCTCATTATCGGCGGGCAGACCACCGCGCCCATCCGGGGCGTCAGCGTCAGCGAGGGCATGAAGCAGGCGTTCAAGAATGTGGACATCTACCTCGGCGCGATGGTCGGCGTGAACATCGGACTCTTTGATACGCGGGTGTGGGTGCTGCTCCCGAATATCATCGATACCAACTTCAGAAGAGGCGGCGGCTGGGACATTGAGTTCCGCTGGTTCAAGAGCCTGCCCACATGGAACTGGGCGGATCACGGCGTTGAGCCTCTCGTACAGTCCGTGTCCCTGGAGGATTCGGAAACCCGTCAGGCGATGCTTGCCGGGGAGCCCGCCATGCTTACAGGTCGGGGCGGCAGATCCTCTGCGGCGATCACCGTCGCCGCCGGCCCGGGGCAGACGCCGTATATCGTGCTGGCCTTTGACAACAACGTCACCGAGGCGGAGATTCAGGCCGCCCTGTCGGTCACGCAGAACGGCGTCGATCTTCCCATCAACTGGCTGGCCGAAGACGGCGAGATGGATCCCGACGCGGCCATCAACGCCACGAGCATCGGCGACATGAAGAAGTCGGAGGACGACGGCAAGGCGTACCGCTTGGCCGTCCTGCGGCTGAAGGACGGCGGCACCTATTCCGTCGATGCAGGCGGGCTGACCTTCTCCGACGAGGAGGGCTTCAGCGTTGCGCCGTTTGAGGAGCTGGCTCTGTCCCAGAGCGGCTACACGCTCTCCGGTCAGGTGAAGTATCCGGTCAAAAATACGACCTACGTACTGCGCACCTATCTGGGCAGCGCCAAGGGCGATACGTCCTATCTCGTGAGCGAGGATGCCGTGATCGATCCCAACAACATTTCCCTCAGCCTTCCCGACAGCGGCGCGCTGGTCCCCACCGGCGAGTACTATGTGACCTCGTTCCTGATGACGGAAAAGACCTTCACCCTTACGGACGGGTCGACAGAGACCGCGCTGATGCCCGTCGGCAGCCAGCGCTTTGATACGCCCATCTCCTATACCAACACCAACCAGCCCGACGCCCCTGCCAGTGTGGATCTGACCCCTGCGGGCAACGAGGTGATGCGGGCCAAATGGAGCGCGGTAGACGGCGCCGACGGCTACCATGTGACGATCTACCAGCAGGATGGCGCCGATTGGGTCGATACCGGCTACGGCTACGACCTTGACAAGGACACCACCTCCCTCGATATGGCGCTGACCGTGGGCGGCAACGCCGTGCAGGTCTCGGAGTCGGGCGCGTCCTCTGTTCCCGCCGAAAACCTGTCCGCCGACAAGACCTACAAGATCGGCGTCCGCGCCTACAGAGTCATTGAAGGCGGAAAGTATTACAGCGCGGAGAAGGAGTCCGGCGGCGAATATCTGCCGAAGTACACGCCGCTGCGCCTCACCCTCAATGTGAACGGCGTGGACTGCGAGGCGGATGACCACGGCGTCTACCACGCCTATGTAGGCGGCGATGCCAGTCTCCTCAACGTGACCTGCGCGGAGGCCGATAGCATCCAGGTCACGCGGATGGATACCAATGCGCCCCTCACGCCGGATGCGTGGGGCGGCTTCCCCCTTCCCGCGTTCACAGGCAGCCTGATGCTCCGCGTCAGCGGCGTCAAGGGGCTGGATGTGACCGACGTATTCCTGCTGGTGAGCGTGGATGAAACGCCTCCCGTGCTCACACTCGCCGATCCGTTCTTCTATGCCGACGCAGACAGCGGCGCGTACACCATCACCGGCACGGCGGATGCGGGCAGCCTGATCCTCTACGGCCGCAACGAGAGCGTCTACGCCGGAAGCGACGGCAGCTTCGAGATCCCCGGCACACTGAGCGGCAATCAGAGCACCAGCGTTCTCCCCCTCCAGGCGCAGGACAGCGCGGGTAATCTCTCCGCGCCGCAGTTTGCCCTGGTGACGCGGCGCGGGACGACGTACAACGTCACTGTCACGGATGACGGCAACGGCACCGGCACGGCATCGCCCGCCACATCGGAAGCGGGAATGGAGATCACCCTGCGCACCACGCCCAACACCGGCTACCACTTTAAGACGTGGCAGGTCGTCAGCGGCGGCGTGACCATCACCGACAACCGGTTCATCATGCCCGCCGGCGATGTCACGGTCAAGGCGATCTTTGAGGCAAATACCGCCACCTCCGAGTTTACCGTCACCTTTGACGGCAACGGCGGCACGCCCTCTGTGGGCAGCATGACCACCACCGGTCAGAAGCTGGCATCTCTGCCCAGCGTCTCCCGCATCGGCAGCTACCACTTTGACGGTTGGTACACCGCGGCCAGCGGCGGCACAAAGATCACCACGTCCACTACCTTCTCCGCAGACACCACGGTGTATGCCCATTGGACCTATACCGGCAAGGATGACGAACCGGATACCTTCTACACCATCACCGTGACCGCCGGGAAGGGCGGCACGATCTCCCCCTCCGGCAGCGTCCGCGTCCGGGAGGGCGGAAGTCTGGCTCTCACCATCACGCCGGACAAGGGCTATGTCGTTTCCAGCGTCAAGGTCGACGGCAAGAGCGTGGGTGCGGTAAAGTCCTACACCCTCACCAATGTCATGGGGAGCCATGCCATTACCGTCACCTTCCGAAAGGCCGGCAGTCCCGTCAGCGGCGACAGCGGCGGCCTGCCGCTGTGGAACGCCCTGCTGTGCGCCAGCGCCTTCGGCTTGGCGTGCGCCGTCTTCCCCCGGCGGAAGCGGCGGCTCGGATGACAGGGCAGTTGGCTTGATGAGCCAATCTTACCCCCCCTTGCAGACGTGATACGGTAAAGCGCCCGCAGCCTCTGGCTGCGGGCGCTTTACATCGTTTATGTGCCGGCCGTCTGCGGAAACGGCGGTGCAGAGGGGAAAGACGACAGCCGCCCCGTTATCGCGGCGGCGCGCCGTGAGGATAGTCCCGCAGCCGCCCGGTGTACAGACGGGTGTGGGGCAGCTTCAGGAAGTGGATGGGCTGGACGATGCGGGCGCGCAGCTCACCGGCTCCGCGCACCTCCGCCTGCAGCAGCATTTCCTCCACGAATTCCGAGCAGTAGTAGCAGTTCGACCGCTTCCAGAGGATGCGGAAAAACGCCAGCAGCAGCCCCAGCAGGTTGTAGGAAAACTGCTCCCGCCGCGCCCACATGGTCTCCAGCGTCGTTTCCAGCGCCGCGTACCGCTCCTCGGTGATCTCCACCGCAAGGATGACGGCGGTAGTATTGGAGAAACGGCGGAACGTCCCTGCGTGGGGGGATTCGATGACGAAGCCGCCCCAGAAGGGGTTGTAGGGATGTCTGCGCCCGAAGGAGTACATCCTCGTCAGGTCTTGGGACAGGCTGAGGGAGGCGTGGTTGTACTCCGCACCGGTGACGTGCTTCAGGATACGGGACAGGACTGTACCCGTCTGGCTGATGACGATAAATATCTGCTTGTTGTTTCCGTTCATATCGCATCTTTGCATTCCGGAGGGCTTATCCGCCTCCGTGCTGTTCGGTCTGCCGAGCCCGCTTTCCGGCGCGTTTTTCACCGGCTCGCCGGGCATGGCTTCCTTATTCCACAAGGCCGTATTTCGTTTTGATGCGGTCCAGCTTCTCCAGCATCGGCTCCGCCAGCACCCACAGGAAAAACACGGTGGCGGCGGCGTGGACGCAGTCCACGGGGAAGCCGGTGATATAGTAGCTCATCAGCACCTGCCAGCTCAATTCCCGGCTGGACAGCAGGGCGGCGACGGGGTTCATCAGCCCGCCGTAGAGGACAATGGCGGCAATAGCGCCGTAGCTGCACAGGGCGGCGCGGCTGCGGCGGAGCCAGCCCTTGCGGAACAGGACGCCCGCCAGAAAGCCGATGATCCCGGCGGCAAACATCTGGAAGGGCGTCCACGGCCCCTGCGAAAACAGGAAATTGCTGGCCAGCATGGTCATGGCGCCCACCAGAAAGCCCGTCTCACCGCCGAAGGCCACGCCGGAGATGATGGTCAGCGCCACCACCGGCTTGAACTGCGGCAGCATGAAGAAGGCGGCGCGGGCCGCCACCCCCAGCGCGCACAGCACGGCGATGATGGTCAGCTCCCGGGCCTGGGGCTTCCGCCCCTCAAAGACCATGAAGAACGGCAGCATACAGGCCAGCATGACCAGCAGCGCCATCAGGTAGTAGTTCTTGACGTCGAAGTAGTAGCTGCCCACGAACAATATGGCGGGAACGCCCGCCAAAATCAGGGCGGCCGCAGCCTTCGTCCGCCTGGAGAGCTTTCGCCGCTCCACCGGTGTCTGCACCTGTACCGGCGGCGGCGAGCGCCGTCCGATGGCGGCGGCGGTGACGAACAGCGCCGCGATGAACAGGGCATACTCCCACAGTGCCGACCAGCCGGCGGCGGACACAGCGCCGCCGCCCACCAGCGCCGTCAGATCGGTGTTTTTGGCGGCGTGCCAGAAGATGACCAGCGCCAGCAGCCCCGACACAAGGGCGATGGCTCTGCGCCACCACGGCAGCC
>ERZ857840.3970-NODE-3970-length-11860-cov-5.406014_pt1 | contig 11860 bp, 10 predicted proteins | sample MGYA00519760_ERZ857840 | MGnify/ENA primary metagenome ERZ857840 (study PRJEB31778, sample SAMEA3449371) | human gut metagenome | biome: human gut; feature: human-associated habitat; material: faeces | place: United Kingdom | collected 2010/2012 ... | reverse complement strand
AACCATCGCGCCCGCGCTTCGCATCAGCTACATGATTCTGCCGCAGGCGCTGCTTCCCATCTGGCAGGAGACGATGGGCTTTTACAGCTGCGCCGTGCCGTCTTTTGAGCAGCTGACGCTGACAAGGTTTTTAGACGGCGGCTACTTTGAGCGGCACGTCTCGCGGATGAGAAAGCACTATAAGGCAAGACTCCAGGCACTTTTGGACATTCTCTCGCAGCCGGAGCTGGCTGTGCTCTGCGAGGCAAAGCAGGCCGTCGCGGGACTTCATTTCCTGCTGGCGTTCCACACGAAAGAGCGTGGAGCGGTTCTTGCGGAAAAGCTCCGGGAGGTGGGACTGTCCGCGCCGCTTCTGTCGGAGTTTTACCTGCGCGAAGCCCCCGTAGATGCAGAACGCTGCGCCGTCGTGCAATACGCAGGCCTCGATCCCGACGCGTTCGCAAAGAGCATGAGGACACTTGCAGAACGCTTAACCCCGGAGCCTGCCGGCTGATTTTTAGGCTTACCTACGGGATACACGAAAATCCCCCAAATTTGCGTAGGGGGCGATGCCCACATCGCCCCACTGGGCACCAACGAATTCGCCGGAGCTTTTCGAAAAAACAGGTGCATTCTGCCGGGTCGATGTAGGCATCGACCCCTACAGTCAAATGGGTGCGTGCATACGAATTCGCCGAGAATTTTTGATGATTCGGTTCATCCTGCCGGGCGGAGCGGAGCCCCGCCCCCCCCCAGCTGCATCTGTTTTTCGCGTTGATGGCATTGCCTGCATCGTGTATTAGCTGTTACCGGCTGTGCTCCTCGTCGCAGCAGTCGATGGCGAGAACGGTGCAGAGGGCGAGCAGCGCGTCCTGCGGGTTGGCAACCTCTAATGCATAGCGGTCGCCGAGGGTCAGGAAGGCGCGGGAAATGGCCGCAATGCGACTGCCGTTTTTTGTGATCTCGTATTCCAGACTCATAAAGTCGCCCTCGATCTCCCATCCCAACTCGTCCAGCGAATAACTGCGGGAAAAGAATGCGAAGTTCCGCGTCAGGTCATAGTCCCGCCCGCCGACGCTCAGCGCATAGGTGCACGGCAGCGAAAACGGTCTGTGCTGTACGGCGGCGACCTGCCGCCCGGAGGCGTCCTGCACGATCAGCTTTTTGCCGAAGTTAAAAAACTCACGATCCGCGCTGTAGACAAGCCGGTCGTTTTCGTCCCAGATATCAAAGTGGTCGAACGACAGAAATTCCTCTTTTAAATAAAAAATCATGGTATTCTCTCCCTTCTGATGGGTTAGACGCTTGCAGATAAAAAGAGTTCCGACTGGATATCTTGCCGGATCTATGATATACTGAAATGACTTTCAGCACAAGGAGTATTCCCATGACAAATAAAGAAATCGGCGAACTGCGGCGCCGTATGAAGCCCGACCGCACCAATCTGACCGCCGTCTATGGCTGCTATGTCGCATCCAGCGGCGAAGTTCTGTCCACATTCCGCGAGCCGTTTGGCCTGATGGCAGAGGAGGACAAGGAAAAATATTTGGCAATCTTTCGCCGTGCGCTTTCCGGCACGCCGGATAAAAATCTGATTGACCTCTCGTTTACCACAAAGCAGGTTGCCGACTCCAACGAGCACCGGCTGCTCATGCGCCTGCGCGAGACGGCGCTGGACGACGAGGAAGCGCGGCAGAAGCTGTTCCAGACCATCATCGGCGCAGTCAACTTTGAAGAAAACTTTCTGATTTTGCTGGCGCATGAGCGCTATGACGTGCCGTTCAAGGCTAAGGACGGTGCGAAGCTGGAGGACGGCAGCGAGGTCTTTTCCTATTTTGTCTGCGCCGTCTGCCCTGTCAAGCCAGGCAAGGAGCATTTAAGTTACATAGCCGAGGAAAAAACCTTCCATAACCGTTCGGCCGGCTGGGCTGCCGGCATGCCGGAGGTTGGCTTTCTCTTCCCTGCCTTTGACGGGCGGCGGACAAATCTTTATAACTGCCTGTTTTACACGCATTCATCCGGCACGGACAATCAGCCCCTGATCGACGCACTGTTCCGCGTCCAGCCACCGATGCCCGCCGATGAGCAGCGCGACACCTTCGGCGGTGTTCTGCGCAATTCGCTGGACAACGAGTGCTCGTTCGCCGTCGTGCAGCAGGTGCGGCAGGAACTCAAGGACCGCATTGACGCGTGGCAGGAGGCAAAAAGCGACGACCCGCTGGTCGTCAGCGGCGACGAACTGAAGGATGTGCTGGAAAGCTGCGGTGTGTCGGAAGATAAGCGGATGCAGTTCGGCGCGCAGTTTGACGAATCCTTCGGCGGCGGTGCAGTGCTCAATCCCAGGAATCTGATCGACGTGAAAAAGTGTGTCGTCAAAACGCCAGACGTGTCCATTACCGTCAATCCGGACCGGCCGGATCTCATTGAGACACGCACGCTCGGCGGCGTCCGCTATCTTCTCATCAAGGCTGACGAGGGCGTTGAACTCAACGGCATCGATCTGGCTGAGGAGGCGTAGTTCCCCCTGTATATATCGCTCCCCTCGCCGCGCTGGCAGCGCGGCGAGGGGAGTTTCTATGCTCTATGCGTTAAAAATTGCCGATGCAATTTGACTGCCGATGCTGCCGCCGGCTGCGCGGATTGCACTGGCGACGATGCAGGCCGCTATAATGATCGCAGCAGCGAGAATGATTTATCCAATCAGGGACTGATACTCTTTCATAAATAGCTTTCCTTTCCATCGCATTTTTTCGTTTTATGGCTCAATGACTGTAAAACCAATTTTAGTATAACAGGAAACCGGACAATATGCCAGAAATCCATGAAACGCGGCGCATTCTTTTTACTGTGCTTTTTCCGAACGTATAGTAGAAATATTTCCGGATCTGTGATAATATAAATTGGTATGCCGCCGTTGGGGGCGGCGAGTTTCCGGACGGAGGAACTGGTATGACCTATTGGACTGCCATTTTACTTGGAATCGTACAGGGGCTTGCGGAGTTTTTACCGATCTCCAGCTCCGGGCATCTTGCAATTCTGCAAAACTTCCTGCGCATCGGCAATCTGGAAAACCAGATGCTGTTTGACGTGCTGCTGCATTTGGGGACGCTTGGGGCGGTAATTATTGCGTATCATACGGAACTGCGCGGGCTTTGCCGTGAAGGACTCATGATGCTGCACCTAAAAAAGCCAAAGCGCGGCGCGCGGCAGGATCCCCCCCGGCGGAGGCTGCTGCTGTTTCTAATCGTGGCAACGCTGCCGCTTATTCCGGCGGCGTTTCTGAACGATTATCTTGACCCGCTGTTCTACGATACCTTCTTCATCGGCTTTGCACTGATTGCGACGGGGTTTCTGCTTCTGGCTGCCGACCGGTTCGGCCATGGCAACAAGACGGAAAAGGCTATGACGCTCTCGGATGCGCTTATGATTGGTCTTGCGCAGATGATCGCGGTTGTGCCGGGCTTATCCCGTTCCGGGACGACGATCTCCGCCGGGATGCTGCGCGGATTTGATCGGACATTTGCCGTTAAATTCTCGTTCTTCCTTTCTATCCCCGCCGTGCTCGGCGCGAATCTTCTATCGCTTGTGAAAGCGATCTCCGCCGGAATCAACTGGCCGGAGGTTCCGATGTATCTGTGCGGCGTTGCTGCCGCGTTTGTCTCCGGATATCTTGCCATTTTCGCGCTCAACCGCATTGCGCAGCGCGGGAAATTCGGTGGCTTCTGTTACTACTGCTGGGGCGCAGGTCTGTTGACGCTGATTCTGTCCCTGATCTCGTGAGGTGTTACGGTTCCATGGCTTCTACGAACAAAAGAAAATCCACGGCTTCCCGTGGACGAAAAAAAACAGCGAAAAAGCAGGCTGCGCCCATCCGGCGCGAGATCAGCGCAGGCGTATGCGCCGTGTTTGCGCTGCTGTCGGTTTTATGCTGCTTTAAGATGAACGCGGCGTTTTTAAATCTCTTGACGTCGGTTTTCCGCGGACTTATCGGCGCAGGCTTTTACATCCTGCCATTCTCATTCATCATGAGTTTTCTGATTCTGTTTCTGCACGACGGCAGACCTGTCGCGCTGCGCGTGACGTGTACGTTTCTGACGGCCGCACTCATCGGCAGTCTGGTGCAGCTGGTCGGCGGAAAATTTGACGCGTCCGGGGACTGGAGCGTTATTGCCGCTCTTTGGGACGGCGGTATCGACGGAACGGCAGGCGGCGTGCTGGCGGGCGGATTTGCAAGCCTGCTTGAAGCGCTCATCAGCCGCATCGGCGCGGTAGCGGTTGTGATCATCGGCATGCTGCTGAGTTTGATTACAAGTCTCAATATGACGGTATCGAGCATCGTGACAGCCATCAAAAACCGTCCGCGCGTGGAATATGCCGAGCCGCAGCGCGAGCACAAGGATCCGGCGCAGGTGATCGTTGATACCGTTGCAAACAAGCACATTGAGCATGTGCAGCGCACAGAGCAGCGCCGTGCCTCCCGCATGAGCGAATTTGATCTTCCGGTTGACGATCCTCCTCTGCCGGAGCAAGCAGAAAAGAAGCCTTCCGGCAGAAAAAAAGCGCCGATGCGCCCGGACGTTTTTCTGGAAAACAGCCGCCGCCAAGCAAAGAGTGCCGAAGCCTCTCCTGCTGCACCGCAGCCGGAACAGCAGACTGCTGCCGCTTCGGAACCGGAGGAGCCGCCTGTTCATACCGATTACAAATCACAGTTTGACGCGCTGATTGCAGCCGAACCGGATGCCCCGGCAGAGGAACCGGCAGAAACAGCACCTGCGTCAAATGTGATTCCCATAAGCCTGCCGCACCAGATGCCGCCGCTTGTGATCGACCATTTTGATGCGCCGAAGCAGGAGTCGAAACCGGCCCCTGCTGAACAGCCGCTGCCGCCGGTTGAAATCCCAGAGCAGCCGGAAAAACTAAAGAAAGCGGATGTACAGCTGGAAGCGGCCCAGATTGCGCAGGAAATCGGCCAGCAAGAGCCGCAGAAGCCGGAATATGAATTCCCGCCCGTGTCTCTTTTGAAAGCAGGCAGCGGACAGTCCCACGACGGCACGGAGGAAATGCGGCAAAACGCCGAACGGCTGGGCGACACACTTCAGTCTTTTGGCATTGAAGCACATATCATCAACGTTACGCGCGGTCCGTCGGTCACACGGTACGAACTGGAACTGCAGCGCGGCGTGAAGCTGTCCAAGGTCACGAATCTGGCCGACGATATTGCGCTGGCGCTCGGCGCGTCCGGCGTCCGTATTGCAGCTATTCCGGACAAGATCTCCGTTGTCGGCATTGAGGTGCCGAACCGGGTCGTCTCGGTCGTCATGGCGCGTGAGGTCATCGATTCGCTGGAATTTGAGAAGTGCAAATCCCGCGTATCCTTCGCAGTCGGCAAGGATATCGGCGGCAACCGCATCATCGGCGATATCGGCAAGCTGCCGCATCTGCTGATTGCCGGTACGACCGGCTCCGGCAAATCAGTCTGCATGAACTCGCTGATTATTTCCCTTCTCTATAAAGCGAAGCCAGAAGAGGTCAAGTTGATCATGATCGACCCGAAGATGGTTGAACTCGGCATTTATAACGGCATTCCGCATCTGCTGATTCCCGTCGTCACCGACCCGAAAAAGGCCGCTGGCAGTCTCCAGTGGGCTGTGACGGAGATGATGCGGCGATACCGCATGATGGCAGACGCAGGCGTCCGCGATCTCGAATCCTACAACAAACAGGCGCGCGCCTCGGCGGACGATGAACTTGAGCCGATGCCGCAAATCGTTGTCGTAATCGACGAGTTGGCAGACCTCATGCTGGTTGCAGCCAAGGAGGTTGAGGAGTCGATCTGCCGCATCGCGCAGATGGGCCGTGCCTCGGGCATCCATCTTGTCATCGCCACGCAGCGTCCATCTGCGGACGTTATTACCGGTCTGATGAAGGCCAACATCCCCTCCCGCATCGCATTTGCCGTCGCCTCCGCGATGGAATCGCGCATCATTCTCGACACGGCAGGTGCGGAAAAGCTTGTCGGTAAGGGCGATATGCTCTATGCGCCGCTCGGGCAAGGCAAGCCCAAACGTGTGCAGGGCTGCTTCATCACGGATGATGAGGTGCAGGAGGTTGTCTCCTTTGTCAAGGCCTCGAGCGAAGCAGAGTATTCCGACACAGTTATGGCTGAGATTGACAAGAAGGCGGCAGAGAGCGGAAAATCCGGCTCCGGCAGTTCCGGCAGCGCAGCCGCAGAAACAGATGGTTCTGACGGCGATGAAATGCTCCCGGCGGCAGTCGATGTTATTCTGGAAACCGGACAGGCCTCCGTCTCTATGCTTCAGCGCCGTCTGAAGCTTGGCTACGCCCGCGCGGCGCGCATCATGGATGAGATGGAAGAGCGCGGCATTGTCGGCCCGTTTGAGGGCTCCAAGCCCCGTCAGCTGCTCATTACGCGGGAGCAATGGCAGGCTATCAAAGACGGCGCGCCCACTTCCAGTGAACCGGTCGAGGAGGAAATTCCGTAATTCTTCCTTTGGCCAAGGTATAAATAGAATGACTGCACGGAACAATTTCAGTGTACAGATTGCGCCAGCAGATTTTTTGCCAGGCAAACAAAAGCCGGAGGAAATCCTTTATGGATTTCCGAGGATTTTTGTGAAGCATGGTGAACAAATACAAGCAAGCTGTGCGCTGTAATTGTGTAGCGCTGTCAAATATAATTGCGTTGCATCCGAGAGAATTCGGAGTGACAGCAGGAGGTACTTATGAAACGCAGTAACCACGCATCCGTCGTCCGTCTGACCTCGCTGGCCTTGCTGGCCGCGCTGGTCGTTGTCTTGCAGACCGTTGCAAGCGGTATCCGCATCGGGCCGGTCCCGATCTCGCTGACGCTGGTTCCCATTGTCGTCGGCGCGATTTTGTTTGGCCCAGGTGCAGGAGCCGGTCTTGGCGCGGTATTCGGGATCGTCTGCCTGATTGCAGGCATCACGGGCGCGGATCAGTTTACAAATGTTCTGTGGGTCGCAAGCCCATTCTGGCTCGTCGTCGTGTGCGTCGGCAAGGCCGTTCTGTGCGGGCTTTGCGCGGGACTCGTGGCAAAGGCGCTGCGGCAGAGGCAGACGCTCAGCTGCATACTCGCCGCGCTGACGGCCCCGTTCGTGAACACCGGCGTGTTCGCCATTGGGATGCTCACGGTCTTCAAGCCCGTTCTGCAGGACTATGCAGGCGGCACGAACATTGTCTATTTCCTTTTCGTCGCGTTTATCGGCGTGAACTTCCTCGTAGAATTCGCCGTCAACGCCGCTTTAAGCGCTGCGATCGCACGAATTGTGCAGGTTGTGCAGAAACAGCTTGAGAAATAACACAGCGGGCGCGCCATTTGGCGCCGTCCTTTATTTTGCGTAGATCAATCCAACCAGCCAGTTCAGTGTCTTTGCCGGGAGAATCTTAACGAGGAAGCAGAAAAATTTGTATTGCAGGCCGATGGTGTTGACGGGCCGGATTCCCTTTCTCGTCGCAACATGCGCAATAAATGCGCCTGCCTTCTCCGGGTCCATGCCGTTCTGCTCGTCGCGTTCCATACCTGCGACGGAGCGCGCGATACGTCCGCCGTAAATATCGTCCCCTTCCGGGTTCTTTTCCCGCGCGGCGGTGAAGCCCGTGCGGATATCGCCCGGCTGGACGCAGCAGACCTGAATGCCGAAGGGCTTGACCTCATTGGCAAGCGCCATGGTGTAGGAGTTGATGGCGGCCTTGCTGGCTGAATAATAGGTCTGGAACGGGATAGGGATTGCGCCTGCAACAGAACTCAGATTCACAATGCGGCCATAGCACTGCCTGCGCATCACCGGCAGCACCTGCCGATTCATGCGTACCATGCCGAAAAAGTTCACGTCCAGCTGATGCTGTGCGTCCTCTGTTTTCGTGAATTCGACCGCGCCGGAAATGCCGAAGCCAGCGTTGTTGATCAGCACATCGATATGGTCTTCCCGCTTTAAAATCTCCTGTATAGCTGCGGCAAGCGTCTCTTCTTTTGTAACGTCGGCCGCAATATGGTTCATGCCGGGCGCTCCCTCGGCTCTTCTGGAAAGTTCATAGACCGTGTAGCCCTTTTCGAGCATGGCTTGCGCCGTACACAGGCCGATACCGGATGTGCCGCCGGTGATGACACATACCTTCTTTACAGGCGTCACAGGTCATACCCCCTTAAGACATCTGCAATGATCGCAACAGCCTCGTCGATCAACGCATGTGTGTGCGTGGCCATGAGGCTTGTGCGGAGCAGGCACTCATGCGGAGCCGCCGCAGGCGGCAGAGAGGAATTGACGTAGACACCCCGTTCGTAGAGTTCCTTTGCAATGGTGAGCGTCGGAATTGGTTCATAGGTATAGATTGGGATAATGGGAATACGGTCGCCGTTGGACGGGCGCATTTTGATGTTTCGTTCGTTCAGAAGACTGCGCATGTAAAGTGCATTCTCCTGAAGACGCGTCACCAACTCCGGATGCGCTTCCAGCTGACGCAGTGCTTCCAGAGCCGCAGCAGCGTTCGCGGGCGGGATGGATGCGGAGAAAATAAAAGGACGGGAACTGTGGCGCACAAAGTCCGCCACGCGGCTGCTGGCTGCCATATAGCCGCCGAGCGAGGCGAGCGACTTGGAGAACGTGCCCATGTAGATATCGACCTGATCCTCGAGCCCGTAATAGCTTGCCGTGCCGCGGCCGCCCTCGCCGATGACGCCGAGGCCATGCGCATCGTCAACCATGACGCGCGCACCGTATTTCTGCGCCAGCGCGCAGATCTCGGGCAGATTGGCAATATCGCCGCCCATGGAGAATACGCCGTCGGTCACGATCAGGCAGCCTGCCGTTTCCGGCACCTTCTGCAGCTTCTTTTCAAGGTCCGCCATGTCGTTGTGCTGGTAGCGCAGCATCTTGCCATAGGACAGCTTGCAGCCGTCGTAGAGGCTGGCGTGATTTTCTCGATCCATGATAACATAATCATGCAGGCCGACGATGGCGCTGATAATGCCGAGATTGGACTGGAAGCCCGTGGAGAAGGTCACGACCGCGTCCTTGCGCAGGAACTTTGCAAGTTCGTCCTCCAGCTCCAGATGCAGCTTGAGCGTGCCGTTTAAAAAACGGGAGCCGGAGCAGCCGGAGCCGAGTGTTTCGTAGGCGTGCATGCCGGCTTTGACGACTGCCTCACTCGTCGTCAGACCGAGATAATTGTTCGATCCCAGCATGATGCGGCGCTTGCCCTCCATAATGACCTCGGTATCCTGCCGGGATTCGAGCGCGTGGAAATAGGGATAGATGCCGAGATCCCGGACTTCATCCTGAATATAGCGCTGATTGCATTTTTCAAAAATGTCCATAATATCCTCCTTCGTTACAGAAGCGTTCCGAGGGCCAGCAGCACGCGTTCGGCGCTGCAAAGTTCTTCGGGTGTAAACTGCGCGGAGAGCGCAGCGACTTTTTTCTGCATTTCTTCCTCATTTTCATCAAAATAACCGGAAAATTTCTCCGAGGTCGTCAGCACGATCTCGCGCCGGTCGTGCGCCTGCACTGTTTTGCGCAGATAGCCTTTTGACACAAGTTGATTGACCTTATAGGTTGCATTTGGCTGAGAGATCCCGATGGTATCGGCAAACTGGGAAATTGTCGGACTTCCAAGCAGATGAATGATGTCTGCGGAAAAGGCCTCCGTCGCGCTGAGACTGCCCGGTTTTTCCCGCACAGCAGAAAACAGCTTCTGGTAGCAGAACAAACGGTATTTGCGAAACAGCGCCTCGATGGTCTGAAGCAGCATGGCAACTCCTTTCATTGTATAAAATATTTTAATTAAAAAATTTTAAGTATCACAAGTATAGCGCCCGCATCTGAATCTGTCAAGAAATTTTTGTGCAAGTTCCGGCTGTATATGCTATACTGGACTCGAAGAGGAGGCTTGTTTTATGAAGGTTCTTGCCATTATTGACATGCAGAAGGATTTTATTGACGGCGTGCTGGGGACGAAAGAAGCCGTTTCCATTGTGCCGAGGGTTGCCGCACGGCTGAAAAAAGCGCGGGAGGACGGCGAAACCGTCGTCTTCACGCGCGATACGCATCATGCGGAGTATTTGTCCACACAGGAAGGCCGGAATCTTCCGGTCCCGCACTGCATAGAGGAAACGGAGGGCTGGCAGATTGATGCGGCTCTGCCAGTTCTGGACGCGCCGGTCTTTGATAAGCCCGGCTTTGGTTCCCCTGCCCTGATTGAATATCTCAAGCGATTGCCGGAACTGGAGCGTGTCGAATTCATTGGCCTCTGCACGGATATCTGCGTCATTACGAACGCAATGATGGCAAAGGGTGCGCTGCCCGAGGTTCCGCTTTTCGTCCGTGCGGACTGCTGTGCAGGTGTGACCCCCGAAAGCCACGAAACGGCGCTGAGCGCGATGAGGATGTGCCAGATTTTGATCCTTTAAGCAAAACAGAACCGCTGGAACAACTCTTCCAGCGGTTCTGTTTTTACAATTCTCCTGGGAACAGCGCGTCGATGGCAGCTGCGGCTGCGGCCTGTTCAGCGCGTTTTTTACTGCTGCCGCTGCCATTGCCGCAGGGCTTGCCGTTGAGCAGAACCTCGACCTCAAATTTCTTGTCGTGATCCGGTCCGGACTCTCCGGTGAGTTCATAACGGAGCACCTGATCCTTTTTCCGCTGCACCAACTCCTGGAGCGCGGTCTTATAGTCAAAATTATGCGGCTTGCCCGCCGGAACGTCGCTGAGGATCAGACGGTCGATGATCTCCTTTGCAGCGGAAAAACCGCCGTCCATGTAGCTGGCCGCAATCACGGATTCCATGGCATCGGAGACGATGGAATCGCGCTTGCGTCCGCCGCCATGCTCCTCGCCGTGGCCGAGCAGCAGAAAGCTGCCGAGTTTGATCGTCCCCGCTGCGCGGGCCAGATTTTTTTCGCAGACAAGATCGGCGCGGATGCGTGTCAACTCGCCCTCCGGCTTGTCCGGGAAATTCCGGTACAGGTAATCCGCCACGACGAAACCCAAAATCGAGTCGCCTAAGAATTCCAGCCGTTCGTTATCGTGCAGGCCGCGTTCGCGGTTTTCATTGGCATAGGAACTGTGCGTCAGCGCGTTTTCGAGAATGCTCTTGTCCCGGAACGTGTAGCCCAGCCCGGCTTCCAGTTCACTCAGCATGTTGATACTCCTTTGGAACGACCATATGGTCGATATTTGCTGCCAGTGTCCCGGCGACATCCGCCTCGACGGCGCCGATGGCCTGCCGGATGGCGTTGCGGATGGCCAGCGCGTCGGACGAGCCGTGCGCCTTGATGACAGGCTTGTTGAGGCCGATCAGCGCGGTGCCGCCGGTCTCGCGGTAGTCCATTTTCTTCTTGAACGCCTTGACGCCGTCCATGCACAAAAGCGCGGCCAGCTTGGTCAGCAGATTTTTCTTGAACATGTCCTTCATCATGGAGGCCATGAAAAGCGCCGTGCCCTCGATCCCCTTGAGCAGGATATTGCCGGAGAAGCCGTCGGAAACGACCACGTCCGCGCCGCCCAGCGGCACGTCACGCGCTTCGATGTTGCCGGTGAAGTTGATCTTCCCGGCCTCGCCCGCCTGCTTCAGCAGCGGGTAAACGGCCTTCTGCAGCTCGCCGCCCTTGGAGTCCTCTGCGCCGATGTTGAGAAGCGCCACGCGCGGGTTTTCGATCCCGAGGACCTTTTCCGCGTAATACGAGCCCATGAAGGCAAACTGCAGCAGAAACTCCGGCGTGCAGTCCGCCGTTGCACCGCAGTCGATGAGGACGCACTCCCGGCCGGTCTTCGTCGGGATCTGCGGGCCCATGGCCGCGCGGCGGATGCCCTTGACGCGCCGGACGATCAGCGTCGCCGCAGAG